>JFBN01307324.1_pt1 | contig 178619 bp, 173 predicted proteins | sample 768741 | NCBI WGS metagenome assembly JFBN01 (sample SAMN01983846, study PRJNA193217) | chicken gut metagenome | biome: terrestrial biome; isolation source: ceca of Broiler chicken | host: Gallus gallus | place: United Kingdom: England | collected 2010-09-07
TATTTAAAAATATTGTAATTTAATTATTTTTCTATTGCTATTAGTTAAAATATTTTAAGCATAAAAAAGAAAGGTATTGGGAAGTGACTAAACAAGAAATACAAAAACTCGATACAAATTTCCTAGGTCATCCCAAGTCTTTATTCTCTCTATCAATGGTAGAACTTTGGGAAAGATTTGCTTTTTATGGCATACGATCTTTACTTGTGCTTTTCATGGCAACAACCATAAACAAAGGTGGACTTGGAATAAGCACTGAATACGCCTCGGCAATTTATGGCATTTTTGCAGGATGCTTGTATTTAGCAGCACTTCCTGGAGGCTGGATTACTGATAATTATTTAGGGCAAAAAAAGGCTTTATTTCTAGATTCTTTTATTATAGCTTTAGGACATATTAGCATAGCCTTATCTATTTTAAGCACACCTATGTTTTTCTAGAGCTTACTTTTATCGTTATTGGTACTGGATTTTTTAAAACTAGCGCTTCTGTAACAGTTGGAATGTTATATAAACAAAATGATACAAGATGCGATACTGGCTATACGATTTTTTATATAGGAATTAACATTGGAGCATTCATTGCTCCTCTTATATGTGGTTTTGTTCAAGCAAAATGGAATTATCATTTAGGATTTGGCATAGGAGGTTTAGGTATGCTAATCTCTTTGCTTATTTTATATTTTAAAGCTGCCCCTGAGCTTGAAGAATTTCATAAAAATTGTACTTTAAAGCAAAACTGGGAACAACCATTTAAAAAAGTAAAAATTTAACTCTTATACTAAGTATAAGCTTATTAAGTATTATTGGATTTTTTCTAATTTTTATTAATCTTGCAGATATTAATCCCATAATACTATCAAGAAAACTTCTAATTGTAATTTTACTATGTTTGGTAATTTATTTCATATATCTTTTTGTTTTTAAAACCTTAAATAAAAGAGAAAAACAGCAATTAACAATTTTAATTGTTTTATTCTTTGCAGCCACTTTTTTTTGGAGTACTTTTGAACAAAAACCTACCGCTTATAATCTTTTTGCACAAGATTTTACAAATAGAAATATTTTTGATTGGAAAATTCCAACAAACTGGTTTCAATCTTTTAATCCAATTTTTATCATCATACTTGCTCCTATAGCAAGTTATATTTGGATATTTTTAGAGAAAAAAAATATATATTTTTCTTCCATTGGAAAATTTACTTTAGGAATATTATTTGCCGGTATTGGTTTTATGATGATGACCTTTGCTTCACAAAATCTAATAAACAACAATGGTTTGCCAATATCCATGGCTTGGATTATCATAAGTATATTCTTTTTAACACTTGGGGAACTATGCGTGTCTCCTATTGGACTCTCTATAATGGCTAAGGTTACCCCTGATTTAATCAAAAATCAAATCATGGGACTTTGGTTTGTAGCAAGTGCACTTGGAAATTTTGTTGCAGGACTTATAGGAGGAAATGTCAATATTAAAAACATCGATCAACTTCCTAATATTTTTGGATAATGCATGTGGATGCTTTTTGTTGTAGCGCTTTTACTTTTTATTGCTAAAAAACCAATTTATAAAATTCTTAACGAAAAAAATAAGCAATTATCTAATTAAACTTAAAATACAAAATACACCAAAGTTGAAAATTGATCTTAATATTTCTTGTTTTATATTTGCAAAAAAGTAACATTATGATATAAATCATTTAAAAATATTACAAAGTTATACATATTTTTTAATTTCTTGTCTATGATTTATAAATAAAAATACACAAAGGATATAAATTGAGTAAAAATGTAAAAATTTAGATACTTCATTTTTTGGACATCCAAAACCACTTTTATCTCTTTCACTTACTGAGCTTTGGGAAAGATTTTCTTTTTACGGAATTCGTCCCTTGCTTTACCTTTTTATGATGGCAAGTTTTGAAAAAAGTGGAATGAACTTAAAACCTGAAGAAGCAAGTGCAATTATGGGAATTTTTGCAAGTTGTTTATATCTTGCTGCTTTGCCAGGTGGATGGCTTGCGGATAATTACTTAGGACAAAAAAGAGCAATTTTACTAGGTGCTTTAACTATAGCATTTGGACATTTGTGTATAGCCTTTTCTTATTTTAACAATAAAATGATTTTTGTTGGTATGGTTTTTTTGGTTATAGGCACAGGACTTTTTAAAACTTGTACTTCTGTAATGGTTGGCATGCTTTATAAAAAAGATGATACAAGGCGTGATTCTGGTTTTACTCTTTTTTATATGTGTTTTAATTTTGGTGCTTTTGTAGCTCCTTTAATTTGCGGCTTTTTGCAAAAAGAATACGGATGGCATTTTGGTTTTGGTGCAGGTGGGATTGGTATGCTTTTAGCAGTAATTATTTTCTACCTAAAAACTATGCCTGATTTAAAAGAATTTGATGAAAAAGTTGGCATAGACTCTACTTGGGATAGACCAAGCAAAAAAAGCAAAAATGCATTTTACATCATCATTGTATCAGGTATTGTTTTGCTTGGAGCAATATTTTTAATCCTTAGTGGTTTTATAAAATTAGATGCACAAGTTATTAATAAAAATATTATTCTAACTATCTTAGCTTGTGCTGGAATTTATTTTTTATATCTTTTCGCTTTTACTTCTTTAAAAATAGAAGAAAAAAGAAATTTAATTATTTTTATTGTTTTATTTTTAGCGGCTGCGTTATTTTGGTCAGTATATGAGCAACAATACACTTCTTTTAATTTTTTTGCAGAGAAATTAACAGATAAAACCATGTTAAATTATGAATTTCCTACAATATGGTTTCAATCTCTTGGAGGTTTATTTGTTATACTTTTTGCACCTTTTAGTGCTTTTATATGGACTATATGTGCCAAAAATAATAAAGAAATTTCATCTATTATTAAATTTGCACTAGGACTTTTGGGTGCAGCTTTAGCATTTTTAATAATGGCTTTAGCTTCAAATCATGCAATTAGTTTAAATGGCGATGCTGATACATTAAGAGAAAATTTAGAAAATTCATCACAAATTATTTTAGTTTCACCTTGGTGGCTTGTCAGTAGCTTTTTGCTTATGGTTTTAGGAGAGCTTTGCCTTTCCCCTGTGGGACTTTCTATAATGACAAAAATTGCACCTAATTTAATTAAATCTCAAGTCATGGAACTTTGGTTTGTAGCAAGTGCATTAGGCAATGCTTTAGCTGGATTCATAGGTGGTAAAGCAAGTGAAGAAAATATAGCTTATTTGCCAAATTTATTTTACCAATGTATGTGGATATTACTTGGTGCTGTTATAATTTTACTTATACTCAAAAAACCTATCAATAAAATACTAAAAATTAATATTAAGGAGAAAATATGAGTATTTACAAACAAAGAGTATTAGAACTTAGAAGATTAATGAAAGAAAATAATATTGACGCCTATCTCATCTTAAGTGCAGATCCGCATTTGAGCGAATATTTACCAGAATATTACAAAAACAGAGTCTTTATCAGTGGCTTTAAGGGTTCTGTTGGAACAGTTCTTATCACACAAGAAAAGGGCTTTTTGTGGGTAGATGGAAGATATTGGCTTCAAGCACAAAAGGAATTAGAAGGTAGTGGCATACTTTTACAAAAGCAAGATACTAAAAATACTTTTACCGAATGGTTGAAAAAAAATTTAAGCGAAGATCAAATTTTAGGCATCGATTTTGCACTTTTACCTTTATCTTTGCAAAAAGATTTAAAGATTAATTGCAAGGCAAATTTAAAACATATAGATTTGATAAGTCCACTTTGGAAAGATCGTCCCACTTTACCACAAGAAAAAATTTATGAACACGAACTAGAATACTGCTCTTACTCAAGAAAAGAAAAATTAGCATTAGTGCGTCAAAAAATGAAAAATTTAAATGCTACTTCTCATTTAATCTCCAGCCTTGATGATATAGCTTGGCTTACAAATTTAAGAGGGAATGATGTAAATTATAATCCTGTATTTTTAAGTCATTTGCTAATCTTGGAAGACAAAGCCTTGCTTTTTGTTGATCAGAAAAAAGTAAATTCAGAACTTGAAAAAAAATTAAATTTAGATGGGTTTTGGCTTAAAAATTATGATGAAATCATCATGGAGCTTGAAAAACTTGCAAATACAAATTTGCTTATTGAACCTTCAAAAATGACCGCTTTACTCATAAATTCTTTAGATAAAAGCGTAAAAATCATTCAAGAAATTAATCCAAGCACTCACTTAAAAGCAGCTAAAAATACAAAAGAAATAGCGCATATACAAGATGCTATGATAGAAGATGGAGTGGCTTTATGTAAATTTTTTGCATGGCTTGAAGAAGCGATAGAAAATAAAGAATTAATAAGCGAATTAGACATAGATGCTAAAGCAAGCGAATTTAGAGCACAAAGCAAGTACTACATAAGTGATAGTTTTGCCACTATAGCAGGCTTTAACGAAAACGCAGCATATCCACATTATAAAGCCACAAAAGAGAGTTTTGCTTATCTTAAAAAAGATGGGCTTTTACTTATTGATTCTGGTGGACAATATAAAAACGGCACAACAGATATTACACGCGTTGTACCAATAGGAAAGGCTAATGCAGAACAAATTCATGACTATACCTTGGTTTTAAAAGCACATATTGCCATTTCCAGTGCAATTTTTCCAAAAGATATAGCTATGCCCTTACTTGATGCAATCACACGCGCACCTTTATGGAAAGAACAAATTGACTATATACACGGCACAGGACATGGCGTGGGATATTTTTTAAATGTCCATGAAGGTCCACAAGTTTTATCTTATCTATCCCCTGTGCTTGAAAAAACAAAAGCCAAAGAAGGTATGCTAACCTCCATAGAGCCAGGTATTTATAAAGTAGGTAAATGGGGTATAAGACTTGAAAATTTAGTTATTCATACCAAAGTAGAAAATCCTAAAAATAAAGATTTTGGAGAGTTTTTATACTTTAAACCTGTTACTCTTTGTCCTTTTGAAATATCTTGTATTGATACAAAAATGTTAGATGAAAAAGAAAAAGAATGGTTAAACAATTATCACAAAGAAGTATTTGAAAAACTTTCTCCTAAGCTAGGTGATTATCCAAAAGCTCTAGTTTGGCTTGAAAAAAGAACAAAAGCCATCTTTTAAGATACTTTTGTTAACATAGATAAATTTTCCTTGTATTAAACTTATAATTTGTTTAATACAAGATTTTTAAACCAATTGCTAAAAAAGTTTTTTTTGAAAAACTCAATTTACAACTAAAAATTATTTAAAATATCCAAGTTCAATCATTTTTTGATAAATTTTAGCTACAGTTGCCCCTGAAGTAATATTTCTCCCACCATGTTCCAAAAGAACGGTAACTACATATTTTGGCTTAGAATAAGGAGCATAAGAAGTAAGCCACGCATGAGATCTAGTATAATACTCAAATTGTTTTTCATCGACCCTATTTTTATCTGTTTGTGAAAATCCCACAACCTGAGCGGTTCCTGTTTTTGCTGCAACTTTCACATCAAGATTATGCAAATAACGATAAGAGGTTCCTCCTTGCTCATTGGCAACGGCATACATTGCATCTCTTATATAAGGCAATTGACTCTTTTCAAACAAAGTAAAAATTTCTTTTTTATTTTCATCCATTTGATTTTCTATTGTTGTATTATTATTTTCTATGCTTTTTAAAAAATGAGGTATAACCTCTCCACCTTTTGCGATTTGAGCTGTATATCTAGCAATTTGCATAGGTGTTGCAAGAAAATTACCTTGACCTATAGCTGTATTTAAAGTATCACCTTGAAACCAAGATTGTCTATATCTTTGCATCTTCCATTCTTTGCTTGGTAAAGTTCCTACAAATTCACTAGGTAAATCTACCCCTGTTTTCGCTCCAAAGCCAATGCGAGATAAAGTTTCACTTATTTGATCGATTCCAACTTGCAAACTGCCATTATAAAAATAAACATCACAACTATATTTTATCGCATGTTTTAAATCCACAGGTCCATGGCCTGATCGATTCCAACATCTAAAAAACCTGCCTCCAAGCTCAATGCTTCCATTGCAAACATAATGAGTCGACGGGCTAATATTTTTAGAATTTAAAAAAGCAAGCCCTACTCCCATTTTTACAACAGAACCTGGAGGATAATATCCATTTATAAGTTTATTTGTAAAAGGATGATCAAGACTATTTGAAAGCTCATCCCAATCCTTAAAAGAAATCCCTGTTGCAAAAGGATTAAGATCATATTCAGGGAAACTCCCTGCAGCTAAAATAGATCCATCATTTACATTCATAATTATAGCAGCTCCAGCATTCCCTTCAAACAATGAAGTTAAATAAGACTGAAGCTCTATATCTATCGTAAGTTCTATATCATTAGACATAGCAGGAGTGTAAGAAAGCTGTTCTACTTCTTGATTTAAGGCATTAACCTTATAAACCCTAGTTCCTTTTTCTCCTTGTAAAATATCATTATAATAGCGTTCTATACCGCTTTTTCCCGTATAGTTAGAAAGTTTTGCTATTTCATTTTCTTGAACATCTTGCAAATTTGCCTTACCTACATACCCAATAATATGCGAAGCCAATTTTCCAAAAGGATATTTTCTTTTTACAACAGGATCTATTTTTATTGTTTTATTAAGATTTAACTCTGAATAATGCGGAATAATCTCATCGTAGGGTATAAAATCTACAACTTTAATAAAATCTTGATTATAGTAAGAATCATTTCTCTTATAAATTTCTGCTAATTTACTAGCATTTAAATCGGGAAATAAATTTGTAAGTTCAGATAATTCTTTATCTAAAATTCCTTTATTTGACTTTTTAATACTTAAATAAGGTTTAATAGAAATACTAAAACCCAAATCATTAATAGCCAATAAAGTTCCATTTCTATCTGTAATTTGACCCCTAACAGGTGCTAAAAATTCAGTTTTTATGGCATTTTGTTTGGCAAGTTCTTCATAATATACATTTGATTTTATACTCAAATAATACACACGACTTAATAAAAATATAAAAAACAATAGTATAAATCCAACAACTAAACGCATTCTCATTTAAATTTTACCTTTAAAAAACACATAAGTTAAACAACATTCTATAAAAACTGAAACAATATACGCCCATCCTAAAATTTTAATTTTTTCATCTCCAATATAAGACAATATCATATCCAAAAACAAAATAATGCCGTAAGCACAAAGCACAAAAACAACAGGGATAAATTTACCAATTTTTAAATTTGTCTTAATCCAATCTGCACAAAGATAATAAAAAATAAAAAATGCCAACCAAGATGAAAAAATAAAAAAATTATAAGTTATATCAGTAAAAAATAAAAAAAATAAAGAAAAATACCATCTAAAATCAAGCTTTGAAAAAGTTCTTTCTCTCTCTTCTAGTAAGCAAAACATATAACAGAAAAAAATCCCATAAAGTAACGGAGTATATATAAAAGTCGAACCAAGAATCTGATAGATTAGAAAAAAAAATCCTAAAAAGACATAAGCTCCATTAAATTTTGCTTTATAAGCACTTAAATTTCTTCTCATTTATCAAGACCTAAAGTTTGATTGATAATAATATCTTCTAAAGAATCAAGGCCAAATTTATTCAAATTTGAAACTAAAATAGAGTCTTTAAATTCATTTTTTAACTTAGCTTTTTCACTTTGATTTAATTTATCGCATTTGGTAAAAACTTTTAAAATTTTTTGATCAGGTCGTAAAAATCTTTTCAAATAGTCATTTAAATTTACATCGATCTCTAAATGAGTATGTCTTGAGTCGATTAAATGTATAAATAACTTTATCGAGGTTCTTAATTTTAAAAATTCATCTAAGTTTTGATTCCATATTTCTTTTAAATTTTTAGAAACCTTTGCATAACCAAACCCTGGTAAATCGATAAAATTGATATTAAATTTTTCTTCATTTCTTTTGCAAGCTACTTCGAAAAAATTTATAAGCTGAGTTTTTCCAGGAGTTGCCGAACTTTTGGCTAAATTTTTTTGTTTACACAAAGAATTGATTAAAGAACTTTTTCCGACATTAGAACGCCCCAAAAATGCTACTTCACTAAAATTTGAGCTCAAATTCTCATCAAATTTCACTAAAGAAGTGATAAATTTAGCACTAATTATCATTTGTCTTTAAGATCAAACACAAAACGAGCAGGTTTTTGATCCTTGCTCTCTACTCGATAAATATTAGCTTTTCTATCGACTATTATTTTATCACCAAAAAGTTTTTGATTGCTTCCAAGCTCATTTATATAAGCATGACCATTAATCTCGTAAGTATCTTTAATAACATTATAAATAAATTTATCTCCACTACCTTTATAAGTTTTACCTTTTAAAACAATCTTAAAGCTAGCATTTTGCATTGCTTCATAACGAATAGGTTTGCGATTTTTATCCGTATAAATAATCAATTTTTCAGAATTTAAAATATCATCACCCCTAATTACTTCTACATTTCCACTAAGAATACTTTCACCCTTATTTTCATCTGAGTAAAAATTTAAAGCTTTTACTTCAATTTGAGTTGCCCAAGTTACACTTACACAAGCCAACAATAAAATTATTTGTCTTGCAACCACGCACTTACTCCTTGGATATTTAAAATTTTGTTTTTTATATCATAGTTTAAAGTATTTCCGTTAATAATACTTCCATTGATCAGAGCTTTAAAATTAGTATTTGTGTGTAAAATTTTATCCTTAGGTTGGTATTCTACCTCTTGAGAAATAATTTTGACATTATTAGAACCTATATAAGTAACATTTCCTTCAAACAAAACCTTGCTCATATCTTTATTGAAAAACTCTAAACGATTCGCACTAAGATTAAAATCTAAATTTAAAGTAATAAAGTCATTAAATTCATCTCTATCTGCATATCTCACCCAAGAATTTGCCTTATAATATGCCTTAATTGTACTAGCATTACTCTCATAAGCTTTCAAATTTTTAGCCTCAATATTTTTAAAATTTAAAGCATTAGTTTGCAAATTCAAAGAATACGGATCTTGCAAACTTAAAATCGTAAAAGTAATTGTAAAAAGAGCAATTAAAATTCCAAAAATTTTTATAGCCAAAGCTTATTCCATTCTTCTTTTAGATGATTTTTTTCTACTAAAATTTCTATCATCTGTGCTACAGCAGCCTTACCACCTTGTTTGCTAAGCACTATGTCTACATTTAAATCTTTATGACCATCTTTTGGCTTAAAACTAAGTCCTACACTTTCAAGTAAAGCCTTATCGTTAAAATAATCCCCAATAGCCGCACACTGAGAAAAATCTAAATTAAGTTTTTGTAAAATTTCTTTTGCACAAGCTAACTTATCCTTGATGCCTTGATATAAAATTTCTATTTTTAAATCTTTAGCTCTTTTTTCAACACAAGGACAATTTCTACCTGTAATAATAGCAATTTTTTTACCAAGCTTTAGCCAAGCCTCAATAGCCGCTCCATCTTTTACATCAAATTCTTTAATAAATTCTCCATTAGAAGTATAAATAATTTTTCCATCAGTTAAACAGCCATCTACATCCAAAAAAATCAATTCTGTCATAATTTCTACTCTCTTACAACAAATGCGCCTGCAAATGCACCACTTGCAGCAAAATCCCTTGCTTCATCTTCACTTCTAAAGCCTGTTAAGAAAACGCGATTTAACCCATCCACTGAACTTGTGCGTATAGTAGAGCTATAAGTTCTATAAGTTTTATATCTTGCTGCTATCGTTTGTGCTCCAGCTGGGTTTTTAAAGGCTCCAATTTGAACCATGAAATTTCCACCTTCATAAATTTGTCCATTATTTGCAATCTCTCCACTATTTCCATAGTTTACATTAGAATGTACAATATTATTACCCGAATTACGTGATCCAAACCCTATAACCTCAAGCCTTACTGGAGCTGTTCCTGAAGCAATCATATCAATTTGACTAGCAGCTCCTTTTGATAAATCTATAATACGATTATTTACAAAAGGACCTCTATCATTCACACGAACGGTAACTTGACGATTGTTATTTAGATTGGTTACTTTTAAGATGGTATTCATAGGTAAAGTTTTATGAGCCGCGGTTAAAGCATTTTGATTATAGGTTTCGCCATTAGAGGTTTTCTTGCCGTGAAAGCCTGGCCCATACCAACTCGCAATACCATCAGCAGTTTCGCCTACTGCTACGACAGTAGGATAATAAGTTTTACCGTTGATAGTATAAGGCTTCATCGTTCCTTTAGCCCCTGAAGAACTAGGACTGCTTTTAAAATCATTTGAAGGATAATACACTTGAGCATTATCCAAGCTAGAAAAAAAACTAGTGCCTAAACAACCACTAAAAAATAAAGCCCCTAGACTAACGGCTGACAACTTTAGTGTAATTGTTTTTATTTGCATTTTTATTCTCCTTGATTGGTATAATTAATTTTTGATTAATGCTAAGATGATTTTTTGCTATTTTATTGAATTCTCGAATTTCATCAACACTTATATTATAATTTTTTGCTATTTTATATAAAGAGTCACCAGACTTAACGGTATAAGTTCTTGTCATAGGTATAGTTGTATCAACCTTTGCAAGTTTTTCTGCTTTAAAATTTTTATCAAAAAATGCTACTTTATTAAGTGGTATATACATATAATACCCTTTACCAGGAGGCGTAAAATTATGTTTAAATTGTGGATTATATTTCTTAAAAGTTGCAAGATCCATATTTAAATTTTTAGCTATTTCTTTTAAAGATGCAGAAGAAGGCACATCAACTTTTGCAAATTCATTGCTTAAAGCATAATTCATTAAAGACGCATCTTTATCTAGTAAAAAATCCCTATCATTAGCTAAAAAAGCAAGCGTTAAAATCTTTCTTATAAAATTTCTAGTTTCTAAAGAAAGATATTTCTTATCAGGGTTCAATAAAACACTTAAATCATCACTTCCTGCTTGCTTGATAGCTTGTCTTAGCTTGCCATTTCCGCAATTATAAGCTAAAAGTGCCAAATACCATTTGCCAAATTCTTCTTTTAACTCTTTTAAATAATTTGTAGCGGCATAAGTTGACTTGACTGGATCACGCCTTTCATCAACATAAGCATCGATTCTTAAACCCAAATTTCTAGCTGTTGGTTGCATAAATTGCCAAACCCCTACAGCCTTGGCATTAGAAACGCTATGAGTTTTCAAGCCTGATTCAACCATAGCTAGATACAAAATCTCATCAGGAACTTCCTGCTGGGCTAAAATTTTTCTTATCATAGGAGTAACTTTTGAAAAATTTTGCATACTATCTATTAAAGTTTGAGCATGTTTTGATTTTATATCTTGTTGAGTTTGCACAAAAATCAAATCACTAATAAAACTTGGATTAATATCTAAATTTCTTAAAACATTCATTTGTCTTTCATAAAATTCAGGAGTATTAATTTGTGCAAAAAGAAAATTAAAACATATTAAAAAACACAATAAAATTTTTTTCATTAAAAACCTTTAAAAAATAATTTTTCAGAATTATTAAAACAAATTTCTAGAAGCTCTTTTCTTGATAAATTCAATACTTCACACATTTTATTTGCTACCAATTGAGTTAATAAAGGTTCATTTCTTTTACCACGATAAGGCTCTGGAGTAAGATATGGAGCATCAGTTTCAAGCAACAATCTATCTTTTGGAATTTTAGGTAAAATTTCAACTAATTTCTTAGCATTTTTAAAAGTTAAAACTCCCCCAATACCAAAATAAAATCCCTCTTCAAAAAGAGTTAATAAATGCTCGCTTGCATTAAAGCAGTGTAAAACTCCTCCTGCAAGATCCTTAGAATACCCATGTAAAATCTCATAGGTATCATGATTTGCTTCTCTTGAGTGGATGATAACAGGTTTTTTAAATTCAATAGCAAGTTCAAGTTGCGCGGTAAAAATCTTTTTTTGATTTTCTTTTTCTTTTTGAATTTCTTCAGCAAGATCACTTTTAAAACGGAAATAATCAAGCCCACATTCACCTACAGCTATACATTTTTCATCGCATAAATACTGCCTTAAAATTTTCTCATCATAATTATCAATTTCATAAGGATGCACCCCTACTGCAAAAAAAATATTTTTATATTTATGAGCAATTGTAGCCGCATAAGGCAAGTCTTTTATATCAGCACCAGGTATGATAATTTTCTCTATACCATTTTTAAAAGCACGATTTAAAGTTTCATCTAAATCATCTTTAAATGCTTCACTGTCTAGATGGCAATGCGTATCAACAATCCTTAAACCATCTTGAAAATCAAGATTTAAGAACATACTTCAACTCTATCCTTGCCATTATCTTTTGCTTGAGACAATATTTTACTTGCTTTATCAACCAAAGAATCAATCTTATCTCCACTTTTTCCAAAAACCACGCCTATAGAAGCTGTAAAAAAGACTTCATCTAAATTAACTAAAACACCAGCTTTTTTTATATTTACTCGTATACGAGAAAAGATTTTAATCGCTCTTTCTTGAGATATATTTTTAAGCAAAATACAAATTTTTTCTGCACTATATCTACCTACAAGATCTCTTCCTTTAGTTTCATTAACTATTTCATTGGCGCAGATTTTAATTACTTCATCACCAACTTCACGGCCGTATTCATCGTTAATCATTTGAAGATTATCTATATCTAAGAAAGCAAAAGCAAATTCCTCGTCTTTTGTTGCTATTTCGTTAAAATAATCATCTATTCCATCGATTAAAGCATTATAATTTTTAACCCCAGATACAAGATCTAAAACATTATAAGTGCTTAAAAATTTTTTATCATCCATGTAAGATAAACAACGATCTAAGCGACAATTAAAACTTTCTTTGCTTAAAGGCTTAAACAAATACTCATTAACTCCATTTTTAAAAGAATTCGCTTCAAATGAATCATTATGATCCCCCAAAAGAATCACACCTAATTCATCATCACTAAAACGTTCTCTTACTTGAGTCAAAAGCTCAAAACCGCTAATTACTGGCATATTGACATCTGCTATAATAAGCTTAACATCATTATTATCATTTAAATAACTCATTGCTTCTTCGCCATGAGCCGCAGCTAAAACATTAAATTGTCTTTGAGTAAGTATTTTTTTAATTTCATTACGTTCAGGTAGCTTGCTCATAGCTACAATCACTTTAGTTTTTGCATATTGATTAAGTTTTACAATAGAACTAATAATCTCATCAATGCAAGTTTCACTTTCTTTAAAAATATAATCTAATATATCTTTATCCATAAATTTTTCTTTAGTAGCCTTATCACCACTAGCCGTAAGAACAATAGCAGGAATTTTCTTTTCTATAACATAATCCACAACTTCACCATTTGGGGCATCTGGCAAGCATAAATCCACAAAAGCTAAAAAATAATCATTATTCATTAACTCCTTAGCTTCAGCAAAACCAAAAGCAATATCTACCTCATAATCTAAAGTCATTTGAATTTTTTTAGCCAAAAGTTTGCCGAGCATTTTATTGTCATCAATAATTAAAATTTTCTTATTCATAGTGTGTAAAATACCTTTATATCTAAAATTTTTTATTATATTTGTTTCAAAAGAAAGGAAATTTTTATAGTTATATATTTTAACATAGCAAAATAAAAAATCCGCTTAATTCTTAAACAAGGTCTTAGCAAATTCGATCGCTTCATCACTAACAAGCTCTCCACTTACCATCCTAGCAAGTTCTTTAATTCTTTCTTCTTGATCAAGCTTTTTTACCTTACTTTCTTCACCATTTTTTTCAACTAAAAAATGATTATGTGCCTTAGAGGAAAGTTGAGGCAAATGAGAAATAGCAAAAATTTGATAAAACTTAGAAAGTTCCTCTAAAACCTTAGCTATACTCATAGCCTCTTTTCCGCTTAAATTTGCATCAATTTCATCTAAAAATAATATCCCTTTGCCTGCATTTAAAATATTACATTCTGTGGCTATAAAAGCAAGTCTTAAGCGATTTAATTCACCCGAACTTAAATTTTTTAAATGAGCTAAATTAATATCTAGCATTATCTCATCTTTGCCTAAAATTGAAATTTTTTCATTTTCTTTAAGCGTCAAACTTGCATCTTTCATATAAAGATCTTTAAGATAATTATTTAAACATTTTTCTAATTTTTTAAGGTTTTTCTTTCTTGTTTGAGTTAAAATTTGTGCTTTTTCTTCTAATTTTTGTTTTAATTCTTGAAATTTTTTTTCAAGTTCTTTTTTTTCAAAACTTAAATTTTCATAATGCTCTAGCTCATATTTTTTTTGTTTTAAAACTTCTAAAGCATTTTCTATGCTTTCATAACGCTTGATAAGATAGGATAAATTTTCAATGCGATCTAAAAGCGCCTCCACATCAAAATCCAAATCTTCCATTTTTTGATTTTCGCAAATCACACGCAATTCATTTAAACATTCACTAAAAAAACTCGCATCAACTTCGCTTAAATTTAAAGCTTCAATAACAACTTTTTCAAGCTCAAAAATACGCTCTGCCTTACTCCAAGCTTCTTCTAATTTATCTTTTTTAGAAAGCTTTTTTTTAAGTATTAAAAGCTCTTCATACTCACCTATTTTAGGATTAATGCTTGAAATTTTTTCAATTTGTGCTCTAGCTAGTTCTTTTAATTCTTCTACTTTTTTTTCTTCTTCTAAAATTGCATTAAGCTCATTAGAAATTTGACTATAAGCATTAAAATCTTTTTTAAAATCTTCTAAAAAGGAAACAAAATTTGTATTTTCTTGCATCTCCAAGGCATCTAAGAGATTTAAAAATTTTTCATTTCCAAATTCGTTATTTTCCTTTGCGCTTAAATACTTAATAAAAGTTTTACTTAAATTTTGCAAACTTTTTTTCGCTATGCTTTGATTGTTAATAAAATATTTTGTGTTTTTTTCTTTTAAGAGCTTAAAAACATTCTCCTCTTCACTTTCTATACCAAAACTTTCTAAATCCAACTTATCATCTACTTCTATTTCGACAATTTTAGCCTCACTTTCACTCAAAGAAAATGCGGATAAAATTCCTTTAAACAAGACCGATTTTCCAGCTCCACTTAGCCCCGTAAAAACGGTAAGCCCTTTAGAAATTTCAAGCTCAGCCTTTTTAAAACCAAGATTTTCTTTCATAAAAATTCTATTTATCATCAATTTCCCCAGTGTAATTTTTCTTTTAAAATTTGAAAATAATCCCTATTTTTTGGGTGAATTAAAGCCACATTTTTATCACTTAAACCCACTTTTATACTTTTAAAATCATTCATTTTATAATTTTCTTGCCCATCAATGCAAAGCATGCAATCCTTTGCCATAATCTCTATTTCAAAACCTTTTGGCAAGACAATAGGGCGTTGTGTTAAAGAATGAGAACAAACAGGAGTTAAGATAAAAGCTTGAGCTAAAGTATAAACTATGGGTCCATTTGCACTTAAATTATAAGCTGTTGAACCCGCAGGAGTTGCAACAATAAGCCCATCTCCAAAATATTCATTAAATTTCTTTTCTTTTCTAAAAACTTCTATATGAGCCATAGAAGCTTGATTGTTTTTACTGATAACCACATCATTAAAAGCCAATTTTTCTAAAATTTTTCCTTGCCTATCTTCTAAAAAAATACTTAACAAATAAGGCTTTTCTATTCTAAATTCTCCTTGAAAAAAAGCTTGAAAAAAATTTTCAGCTTCATCAACTTTAAAATCTGTTAAAAAACCTAAATGTCCAGCATGAATTCCTAAAACTGCTTTATCATATTCACAAGCTTTACGACATAAAGAAATCAAAGTTCCATCTCCACCTAAAGAAATAACAAAATCAGATATTTTAAACAAATCATCCAATCCATACTTTGGCAAATCTAAAATTTCAGAACTTTCTTTAAGCAATACAAGTTCAACTTTATATATAGATAAAATCGATTGAAGTTTTAAAATTTCCTTATCTAAACTCACATTGGGTCGCGTAACAAGTCCAATTTTTTTAATATTTTTATAATCTATTTTATTTTGCATAAAAAATTATATCAAATCTTAGCAAAGCAAAAGAATAAAAATACTATAATTTTGCTCATTATCTTAAAAAATCTTTTTCAAGGAATAAATTTGCGAAGTCATTATAATACAGACTTGGGAATTTCCCATGTTGGTCAAAGCGTTAAACTTTGCGGTTGGGTAAATAGCTACCGCGATCATGGTGGAGTTATTTTTATAGATTTAAGAGATAGAAGCGGTATTATCCAACTTGTTTGCGATCCAAATGATAGTAAAGAAGCTCATGAAATCGCTTCCAATGCAAGAAATGAATTTGTACTTATTACAGAAGGTACTATTCGTCCGCGTGGCGAAGGACTTGTAAATCCTAAGTTAAAAACAGGAGAAATCGAAGTAGTTGTTTCTAAACTTACCATAGAAAATGAAAGTGCCGTACCTCCTTTTGCTATCGCTGATGAAAGTGTAAATGAAGAATTACGCTTAAAATATCGCTTTTTAAATTTAAGAAATCCTAAACTTTATGAAAATTTTGCCTTGCGTTCTAAAGCTTGTATAGCAGCTAGAAATTCTTTGGCAAATATGGGATTTTTAGAAGTTGAAACCCCTATTCTTACCAAAGCTACTCCCGAAGGCGCAAGAGATTATCTCGTGCCTTCTCGTGTGCATCAGGGTGAATTTTATGCTCTTCCACAAAGCCCTCAGCTTTTCAAACAACTTTTAATGTGTAGCGGTTTTGATCGTTATTTTCAAATTGCAAAATGTTTTAGAGATGAAGATTTAAGAGCTGATCGCCAACCTGAATTCACACAAATTGATGTTGAAATGAGCTTTTGCGAACAAAAAGATGTGATCAAGGTAGCTGAAACTTTTTTAAAAGATATTTTCAAAGCTTGCGGCAAAGAAATTCAAACCCCTTTTAGACAAATGCAATACAAAGACGCTATGGAAAATTATGGCTCTGATAAGCCTGATTTAAGATTTGATCTTAAATTTATTGATGTGATTGATATTTTCGCTAAGTCAAATAATGAAATTTTTGCAAATATTGCCAAAGATACAAAGAAAAATCGCATCAAAGCCATACGCGTTCCAAAAGGCGATACTATTTTTTCAAAAAGACAAATGCAAAGATTTGAAGAATTTGTGCGTAAATTTGGTGCTCAAGGCTTAGCTTTCATACAAGTTAAAGAAGATGGGCTTAAAGGTCCACTTTGCAAATTCTTTAGCGAAGAAGATTTAAATGAGCTAAGCAAACGCTGTGAACTTGAAGTAGGAGATGTGGTATTTTTCGGTGCAGGGGCTAAAAAAACCGTGCTTGATTATATGGGAAGATTTAGAATTTTCTTAGCCAACGAGTTAAATCTTATAGATCCAAATGCCTTAGAATTCTTATGGGTTGTTGATTTTCCTATGTTTGAGCAAAATGATGATGGAAGTTATTCTGCGATGCACCATCCTTTTACCATGCCAAAAAATATTGATGAGACTGATTTAGAAGAAATTTCATCTATTGCTTATGATGTAGTGTTAAATGGCGTTGAGCTAGGTGGAGGTAGTATAAGAATCCATAAAAATGATATTCAACAAAAAGTATTTAAACTTTTAAATATCGATGAAGAACAACAAAAAGAAAAATTTGGCTTCTTGCTTGATGCTTTAAGTTTTGGCGCTCCACCACATGGAGGTATCGCTATAGGACTTGATAGACTCATCATGCTAGTTACAGGAGCAAACAACATAAGAGAGGTTATAGCCTTTCCAAAAACCCAAAGAGCGCAATGCTTAATGACAGATGCACCATCGCCTGCTAGCAATGAAGCAATGAGAGAATTAGGAATCAAATTAAGGGAGAATATAAAATGAAAGAATTGTTTTTAATCATAGGTGCACCAGGTAGTGGAAAAACTACCGATGCTAGTTTAATCGCACAAGCAGATGCGACAAATATTACACACTATTCAACAGGAGATCTTTTAAGAGCTGAAGTAGCAAGTGGGAGCGAGCTTGGAAAAACTATAGATAGTTTTATCTCCAAAGGCAATCTTGTTCCTTTAGATGTTGTTATAAATACTATAGTTTGTGCTCTAAAAGCTGCTCCAACTAAAACTATCATCATCGATGGCTATCCAAGAAGCGTAGAGCAAATGATGGAATTTGATAAGGTTTTAAGTGAGCAAAATGAAATTTGTCTTAAAGGCGTCATAGAAGTAAGAGTAAGCGAAGAAGTTGCCAAAGAAAGAGTTTTAGGCAGAAATCGTGGCGCAGATGATAATGAAGAAGTGTTTTACAATAGAATGAAAGTTTATACAGAACCTTTAAATGAAATTTTAGATTTTTATCAAAAGAAAAAACTTCATTTTATTATCGATGGAGAGCGCGCTATCGAACCTATCGTTGCAGACATGAAAGAACTGATTAAAAAAATTCAAAGTATATAAGGAGAAAAAATGAATTTAAGCAAAATCAAAATCGGAGATATTCCAAATAAAATCAATGCCGTAATTGAAATTCCATATGGCTCAAATATAAAATACGAAATCGATAAAGATAGCGGTGCTATCATGGTAGATCGCGTTATGGCTAGCGCGATGTTTTACCCAGCAAACTATGGTTTTATTGCTAATACTTTGGCTGATGATAGTGATCCTGTAGATATTTTAGTGCTTAATGAATATCCTATCCAAGCTGGAGCTGTGATTCCTTGCCGCTTAATCGGTGTTTTAATCATGGAAGATGAAAGCGGAATGGATGAAAAACTTCTTGCGGTTCCAAATTCAAAAATAGATGCAAGATATGACAATATAAAAACTTACACAGATTTACCACAAGCAACTTTAAATAAAATCAAAAATTTCTTTGAAACTTATAAAATTTTAGAACCAAATAAATGGGTTAAAGTGCAAGATTTCAAAGATGAAAAAGCTGCAATTGAAATTTTAGAAAAAGCAATCAAAAACTACAGATAATCCTAGCCCTTCAAAGGGCTAAACTCAAGGAAAACTCGCAATGAAAAATATCGTTTTAGGTGGTGGTTGTTTTTGGTGTGTTGAAGCCGTATTTGAACGCCTAAAAGGTATAATCAATACTGAAGTTGGATATAGCGGAGGAAATCCAAATCCTAGCTATGAAAGCGTGTGCAATGGTGATGGCAACATAGAAGTTGTCAAAATAAATTACGATGAAAAACAAATCTCTCTTCTTGAAATCTTAACACTCTTTTTTAAAATTCATGATCCAACAAGTATAGATAAACAAGGTGAAGATATTGGCATACAATATCGCTCAATAATATTTTACGAAAATGAAGAAGATAAAATTTTAGCTCAAAATTTCATTGAAGAACAGCAAAAAATATTTAGTAAAAAAATAGTTACTAAAATTTCAAGATTGCAAACTTACTATAAAGCTGAAAACTATCATCAACATTATTTTATAAATAATCCCGATCAAGGATATTGTCAAGCTGTAATAGCTCCAAAACTGCAAAAAATACAATCAGACTAATTTCATCTTTTTAAGGTTAAAAAAATTCAACTTTATTCACAGCCTTTTCACGCTGTGATTTTCTTTTCAAAGTACTTAAAAATAGAACTTTAAGCTTTAAAATAAAGAAAAAATTATTTATTGTTTTTTAAGTTTTTTTATGAATTTGTATTTAAATGTGAATAATTTTATTAATTAACATAATTTCCTAAGTTTAGCTATGAAAAATCCATCATAGTCTAAGCTTGGTAAAATCCGTCTGCATTTTGAAATTTCAGCAAATTCTTCACTTTGCCCTGCTTTAGCCTCAACATTTTCCAAATCAATATCTAAAAGCTCTAATTTAAACTCACTTTTTAAAGCATTCTCTATCACTTCTTCATTTTCTTCTTTGGTAAAGGTGCAAGTACTATATACAAGCTCTCCACCTATTTTTAATGCCTTTAAAGCAGAATGTAGAAGTTTTTTTTGAGTTTTTGCAATATTTTTGATTTCTTTATAACTTTTTTCCAAATCAAAACCTATTTTAGCAAAAGTCGAACAAGGTGCGTCAAGTAAGATTTTATCAAATTTTAAAGGACATAAATTGCCTATATTTTTACCATCTTTCATAAAAACTTTAGCATTCACGCCGTAATTTTTAAGATTTTTTTGCAAAATAAAAAATCTATCCCTACTCATCTCATTGCAAGCTAAATAACCTGTATTTTGCATAAAATTTGCAAGATTGATACTTTTACCACCCGGAGCTGCACACATATCAAGAACACTTTGCCCTGCTTTGACCTCTAAATTTAAAGCACACAAATAAGAAGAATAATTTTGTATATAAAAGTGCGCCTCATTAAAAGCTTTCATAGAACTTAAGATAGCCTTATCTTTGGCGTCAAACAAATAACAATAAGCGTTGATCTTTTTAAATTTTAAATTTTGTTTTAAAAATTCTTTTTCTAATTCTTCAATGCTGGTTTTTAAAGCATTTGCAAATACACAAACATTTTTTTCTTGAGTAAAAGAAGATAAAATATTTTGCATTTCATCTTTGGTATAAAGTTTTTCTATTCTAGAGAGCAAAATAATCCTTTATCATGATAAAAGCGGATAAAGAGTCTAATTTACCATCTTTTTTGCGTGTATTGGCTACACCGTATTCTAAAGCTTCTTTACTTGTTCCGCTTTCATCTACAAAGCAAATTTCTTTATCAAATTCAAGCAAAGAAACAAAATGCTTAATGCGTCTTGTCATTTCTTCTTCACTTGATCCACCCTTAGGAATGCCTACAATGAGTAAAGAAATTTCATGTATTTTAAGTAAATTTTTGATTTCATTAGCGGCTTGATTGCGATTTTTTCTTAAAACTGCATCTAAAGGCAAAGCAATCTTTTTATCTATGCAAAGCGCTACACCTATGCGTTTTAAACCTACATCTAAAGCCAAAGCTCTCATGCTAAAACCCTTATAAAAAGCCCTTCTATGGAAATTTTTCCCTCAAGTTCATATTCATAAACTTTTTGTCCATAAATTTTTAAAGCCTCATCAACACTCACACCTTTTTTACAAAACTCTAAAAATTCATCTTGATTTATATCTATACTTGCAAACTCACTTACAAATTCTTTAAAATCACAAATCAATTTTGCTTTATTTTCCTTTAAAAGCAAATTAGTTGCTGTGCTTTCTCCTAGTCTTTGCGGTAAAACATATAAAGGTTTATTGAGTTCTAAAGCAAGTTTTGCACTTTGCATAGAACCACTTTTTATATCTGCTTGCGCAACTACAACAGCCTTACTTAAAGCAATAACCAAACGATTTCTTAGTAAAAAGTCATAATTTTTTGGCAAATAATCATCTTCGTATTCGCTTAAAGCCAAAGCATTTTCATAAATTTGTTTAATGATTTTTTCATTAGTTCTTGGATAAATTTGATCTAAACCATTAGCAAAAATACCTATAGTATTTGGCATAGCCGCCACACTTGCGGTGATATCCACACCCAAAGCACCACCACTTACCACACAAAGATGAGCATTTTTAAGCATACTCGCCAAGGAAAAAACACAATTTTTCGTATAAACACTCATACGCCTTGAACCTATAATAGCGATTTTATCTTGTTTTAATAAAGATAAATTTCCTTTATAGTGTAATTTTTTAGGAGGCTTTTTTAAATCTTTAAAAAGTTCTAGAAATTCATCAGGCAAAATTTCACTTGCCATAAATTTCACTCAAATACACAAGATCAACGCCTTTTAACAAATCCTTACTTTGCTCTAAAGCTTTAAAAGTATTTTTCCTAGGATGTCCTATGGCTATAACAAAACCTTTTTTTTGTGCAAGTTTTACCGCACTTTCAAGTTGTTTTTTAACATAATTAACATCATCTTCATTATCCAAAAACACATCTCTTTGTATATAAGGCATACTGAGTTCTTTAGCGATTTTATTTGCCTTAGAATTTCCTATAGTTTTAGAATCTACAAAAAATATATTTTGATTTTTTAAAACCTCATAAAGCTTTCTCATAGCTTCTTCATTGCTTGTAAATAAACTTCCTGTGTGATTATTGATATATCTTAAATCCTTAAAATCTTTTTTAATTTGCTTGATTTTTTTAAAAATTCTTTCTTTGCTATCATTTGGATTTAAAGTATCAAGCTCAGGTTTATTGTAATTAATCGCTGCTAAAGGTAAATGCACCATATAAAAATCAAATTTTAAAGCAAGTTTTGGCGTTTCGCTATGGTTTTTATCTGGCGGAAAAAAAGAAGGATTTAACTTTAAATTTAAAGCTTTTAAACCTCTAACCTGACTTGCATTTGCCATATCATCGATAATAATAGCAAGTTTTGGTTTTTTAGAAATTTTATTTAAATGAGTATCTTCATTAAAAGTTAAATTTTGATCTTGGGTTAAATTTGCATCTTTTAGAATAAAATTTTGTTCTAAACTTAAATTCTGCTCTACATTGCTTAAATTTTGCTCATTTAAACTTGTATTTAAATCATCAATTTCTTGAATTTTTTGCTCTAAAATACTTACAGATTTATTATTATCAAACTCATTCTCTTGAAAAATACCAATTTCATAATGATCTTTATTTAATGAAATTAAATCTTCTTGTTTATCAATAAAATAATCCGGCTTAACAGAAGAAAGATCTTGGGAATTTTGATATTTTACTAAAATTCCCAAAGCTAAAGCTATGCAAAGTAAAAAAAGTATAGCTATGATTAAATAACGCTGAATTTGAACTAATTTTTTCTTTGACAATGTTTAGTTCTTATCTTTATCTACTAATTTTTTAGCACTGATCCAAGGCATCATAGCACGCAAATTGCGTCCTGTTTTTTCTATCAAAGAATCATTCATATTTTTGCGTTCTGCATGCATTCTAGCAAAACCTGCACGGCGTTCTAAGATAAAATCTTTTGCAAAAACACCATTTTGTATATCTTTTAAAACACCTTTCATCGCTTTTTTAGTCTCTTCAGTGATAATCTTTGGCCCTGTGATGTAATCGCCGTATTCTGCAGTATTTGAAATAGAATAACGCATATCTGCAATACCACCTTGATAAATCAAATCCACAATGAGTTTCATTTCATGCAAACACTCAAAATAAGCCATTTCAGGTTCATAACCTGCTTCAACCAAAGTTTCAAAACCTGCTTGAATCAAAGCACTAAGTCCACCACAAAGCACAGCTTGCTCACCAAAAAGATCTGTTTCTGTTTCGGCTTTAAAGGTTGTTTCTATAATACCTGTGCGTCCGCCCCCAATCGCACTTGCATAACTTAAGGCTAAATTTTTAGCATTTTTACTTTCATCTTGATAAATAGCTATCAAGCAAGGAGTTCCACCTCCTAAAGTAAATTCATTTCTTACTGTGTGTCCTGGTGCTTTAGGTGCTATCATGATAACATCTATACCTTTTGGAGCAACAATTTGACCATAATGGATATTAAAACCGTGTGCAAAAGCTATAGCCTTGCCTTCGCTTAAATTTGGTTTTATTTCGACATTAAAAATATCTGCTTGAATTTCATCAGGAGCTAAAATCATAATCACATCTGCTGTCTTAGAAGCTTCACTTACACTCATTACTTCAAAACCAGCATTTTTTGCTTTAACAGCACTTACACTACCTTCACGAAGTCCGATAATTACATTTACGCCATTATCTCTTAAATTCATCGCATGAGCGTGCCCTTGAGAGCCAAAGCCTATAATTGCTACTTTTTTTAATTTGATTAAATTTAAATCACAATCTTTATCATAATATACTGTAATAGCCATATTCACTCCTTAAAAATTCAAAAATTAAAGGTATTATTATAGCAATTAAAGTATAAATTTCATATTTTTTTTATAAACTTTATGTAAGAATTTTACAAAAAATCATAAAGTATCAAAAGTGAAAGAATTTTTAAACAGTCTTAGTTATGGCATTAACTCTCATGAAGTAAGCAATGAATTTAAACAAATTTTAAGAGAGCTTTTAGCTAATCATATCATCAAAGAACACAAAAACAAATACTATCTTAACAATGGTTTTGCCTTTGGAGTACTTGATATTTCGAGCAAAGGCACAGGTTTTTTACAATGCTTTGATGAAAGTTTCAAAAAAGATCTTTTGATAGAAAACAAAAACCTAAAAGGTGCAAACTATAAAGATATAGTCGCAGTAAAACTTCTACCTTTAAAGAAAAAACGCCCCAGTGCAAAGGTGATTTTAGTTCTAAAAAGAGCCAATGAAACCTCTTTAGTGATCACCAAAAAGTACGGTGAAGCCGTGCTTGGAATGAATATCAAAACAGGATTAAGCACTGCCTTAAAAGCTTCTCAAAAATCCTTAAAAGCACTACCTTTAGGGACAATTTTAAAAATAGAAAATGAAAATAACAATATCATAGAAGTTTTAGGACATATCGATGATGAAAGCGTAGATGAAAAAATCTCCTTAGCTCTTTTTAATAAAAATAACGAATTTAGCGACGCTTGTATCAAAGAAGCTCTAGCAAACGGAGACAGCGTTGATGCGAGTATGTATGAAAACCGCATGGATTTAAGAGCCTTGCCTTTTTGCACTATAGATCCTATACATGCAAAAGATTTTGATGATGCGATTTATTTTGACACTCAAAAACGAGAAATTTATGTAGCTATTGCTGATGTTAGCGAATATGTTTATGCTTATAGCGCTATAGATAAAGAAGCAAGAAATCGTGGATTTTCTATTTATTTTCCACATATTGCTATACCTATGTTACCTCGTCCTTTAAGTGAAAATATCTGTTCTTTAAAACCTCATTTAGATCGCTTAGCGTATTGTTTTAAAATCACACTCGATCATGAAAATAAAGTCATAAAAGAAGAACTTTTTGAAGGTATTATCAACTCAAAACGCCGTTTTAATTATGATGAAGTTGATGAAATTTTGATACAAAAACCTGATTTAAAAGAGCTTTCATGGCTTTATGAGCTTTTTGAAATCACAAAAAATTTACGCAAAATGCGTCTTAAAAATGCCTTTGAATTTCGCACCGAAGAATTAAGAATGAATTTAGATGAAAATTTAAGTCTAAAAAGCACAGTTTTTGAAAAAGACACGCCTTCGCATAATTTGATCGAAGATTGTATGCTTTTAGCCAATAAAGCCGCAGCAAAACTCATAGATATAGGTGTTTTTAGAAATCACTTAAGTGCTGATGCAAGAAAAATCGATAAGCTTTTAAATGAATTACGCGAACTAGGCATCGATGTAAATTTTAAATCCAATCTTCCTGAACTCATACGCGACATACAAGCTTTAGCCGATGAGTTAAATTTAAGAGCAGAAGTAGATAAACTCATCATCAAAGCACAAAAAAAAGCAGAATATTCCAGTATAAATGCAGGGCATTTTGGCTTAGGTTTTGATAAATACTCACATTTTACAAGCCCTATAAGAAGGTATTCTGATCTTATTTTACACAGACTTTTAAAAGCCAAACAAAAAAATGATGAAAAACTTTTTAACTATCTGCTTTTAAACATAGAAAGCACTTGCGAGAGTCTTAGCACGCTTGAAAGAGAAGCGGATAAGGTTGCTTTTGATTTTATGGATAGAAAATTTGCTAGATGGGCAGCTAAAAATACAGGCAAAAAATTTAAAGCTTTAGTTGTGCAAAATGATGGAGTTTGCATAGCTAAACTAGATGATGAAATCAAAGGAGCGGATATCATCCTTTATGATACGCGTGTAAATTTGCTAGAAAGTGTTGAAGTGCAAATCATGGAAGCGGATATAGTTATGGCAAAAATTTATGCTAAAATCACCCAAAGACTTATAAAGGAAGAAAATGTATAGAAAAGAGCTTCAAACCCTACTTTCTAAAGATTCAATACCTAATTTTTTCTTTCTTTATGGAGCAGATAATTTTCAAAGCGAACTTTATGCTGAATTTATAAAAGAAAAGTATAAGCCCGATGAAACTTTAAAACTTTTTTTTGAAGAATACAACTTCACTCGTGCGAGTGATTTTTTAAGCGCAGGATCGCTTTTTAGCGAAAAAAAATTACTAGAAATCAAAACTTCTAAAAAAATTCCAACAAAAGATCTTAAAATTTTAGTCGAACTTTGCAAAAACAATACGAACAATTTCTTTCTTTTAGAACTTTATGATGAAAGTTCTAAACAAAGCGATATAGAAAAAATTTTCTCTCCTCATTTTATAAGATTTTTCAAAGCTAACGGAGCTAAAGAAGGCGTGGAACTTTTAAGCATAAAAGCAAAACAACTAGGGGTTGAAATCACTCAAAATGCTTTATTTACTCTTTTTACAAGTTTTGATGAGAATTTATATCTTGCTGCGAGTGAGCTTAATAAATTTAGTGGTTTAAGAGTAGATGAAAAAACCATAGAACAATACTGCTATAGTTTGAATACAGGAAGTTTTGAAAGCTTTTTTGAGAAAATTTTAAAAAAACAAGACTTTAAAAGCGAACTTGAAAAAATTTTAGATAATTTTAATGAAATTGCTTTAATCAACTCTTTGTATAATTCTTTTTATCGTTTGTTTAAAATCGCACTTTATGCTAAAGTCAATGGTAAAATTGATTTTAAAGATCTTTTAGGCTATACTCCACCTCCTCAAGTGGGACAAAATTTAAGCTCTCAAGCCTTTAGTTTAAAAATCGAACAATATAAAGAAATTTTCACTCTTTTGCTTAAATGCGAATACGAGCTTAAAACCAATTCTAAGCTCGTAAAAAAAGAATTTTTGATTTCAAATTTGCTTAAACTTGCAAGGATTTTGAAAAGCTAGATTCATTTCTTATTTTGCTCTTTAAATTTCTTATAAAATTTCTCTAAAAAATCTTTATGTTTGCTTGAAGTTCTAAGAAGATACATTGGATGATAAAAATCATTTTTTTCAAACAATACTTCATAATTTTCTTTACTTGTAATAGGAGCATTTTTAAAATGTCACATGCCCTCTTTCTTAAAATATCGTATTTAAGCATTTTTTTACCAAAACCAAAATAAACAATTTTATTATAAAATCTAAGATGAATATCATTACTAAATAGATACTGATTTTCAATTTGACACATTTCTTTAATTGCACTATCGGAATCAGAATTTTTCAAATTAAATAAATTAAAAATTTGAATAATTCCATTCAATTCTGTTTTTTTATCTATATGTTGACCATTAAAAATTCTTTCAATTTCTCTCATTGTACTATCAGGAGAAAATTTTTTCCAAGAATCAAAATCTCCCACATCTTTTTTATCCTTATAAAATTCTCGTATTTTATTTAATTCGTCACATGTAAGACTTTCTTCTTTACATTTTGAAGAACCAGGGTTTAGCAAAACAGCACTTCCTAAAAGCTCAGCACTTTGGCCAAAACACAATAAAGTATCCATTCTAAAGGAATAATCTTGTGTATCAAAATATCTTGCATATACTTCCATTTTAAACTCCAATAACATTTAATAAAACTTAGCCCAAACAAATCTCATAAACAATATCATATTATCATTTTGTAAAAAAATCAATTTTTTGATTCACTCCATCACAAGTCGCATAAGGTGTAAATCCTCACCTTGTGTGATTTTGTATTCTATACTTTGACATTTAGGACACTTAAAAACATTTTCTTCTAAAATGCTTGTTTGATCACATTTTAAGCATAAAATTTCAAGTGGGGCAAGTTCTATAAAAAGTTTAGCATTTTTACAAATATTTGAGTTTTCTTTAAAAGTTTCAAAACAACGCTTAAAAAGATCCACTTCTATACCACTCAAACGCCCGATTTTTACATAAATTTCTTGCACATTGTAAGCCTTATTGTTTAAGGCATTTTCTTCACAAAGTTCGATTAAAGATTCTACTATACTTAATTCGTGCATTAGCAAATTCTTGGTAAAAGTTCGCCTTTAGGACTTTCTAAAAAGCGTTTTGCTCCATAAGCGTTTTGTAAGATCACGCGTGCTTTTTTCTCTTCTAAAACTTCTCCTATAATACTCGCATTTACATTGTATTTTTTTAGAATTTCCAAGGCTTTTAACTCATCTTCTTTTTCCACACAAAGTATAAAAGTGCCTTCATTTGCAAGCTCATACGCTTCGTAACCAAAAAGCTCGCAAAGTCCTAAAACCTCATCTTGAACGATGATTTTTTCTTCAAAGATCAAAAGATCATTTCCACTTTGCTTTGCCCACTCATTTAAAACCGCACTAAGCCCCCCGCGAGTAGCATCTCTCATGGCCACAACCTTTATATCTTTTTCTAAAAGCTCTAAAACCTCTTTATCTAAAGCCTTGCAATCACTTTTAATATCAGCTTCTAGCTCATTTCTTTTGATTAAAACACTAGCTCCATGCCTTCCTATATCGCCTGAAAGAAGTATGCTAAGCCCTGCTTTGATATTTTTACTTTCTTTTTTAGAAATAATTTCACCTAAGGCTGTAGTGTTGATATAAATTTCATCTGCTTTACCCTTAGGAACAACTTTAGTATCGCCACAAACTAACATAACTCCACATTTTTCACATTCTTCTTTAATGCTTTTTAAAATACGTTCTAATTTTTCTAGCTCAAAACCTTCTTCTAAGATAAGCCCTAAGCTTAGATATTTTGGCTTAGCACCCACCATCAAAACATCATTAATAGAACCACAAACACAAAGTTTACCTATATTAACCTCTTCATCTAAAAAAATCGGACTTAAAACAAAAGAATCCGTGCTTAAAGCCAAATTTCCCAAAATCGCTGCATCATTATTTGCGTTTAAAATTTCATTATCAAAGATCTTAAAAAGCTTAGTTAAAAGCTCATTCATCTCTTCTCCACCGCCTCCGTGGGCTAAGGAAATATTTTTCATGCATTCACCTTTGAGTATTTATAATACGCCGCACAAGCACCCTCGCCAGAAACCATACAACTTCCTATAGGACTTCTTGGCGTACAAGCCTTGCCAAAAACTTTACAATCATAAGGCTTGGCCAAACCTCTTAAAATTTGCCCACAAATACAGGCTTTGCTTTCATTTTTACTTTGCACCGTACAATCAAATTTTTTACTCGCATCGTAAGCGCTAAATTCTTCTTTTAACTCCAAGCCTCCATCTTTAATAAGTCCTAAGCCACGAAATTCAAAATCACACACCCTAAAGTATTTTTTTACTAAATTTTGTGCTTTAACATTGCCTTCTTTGCTTACGGCTCTTTTGTATTGATTATACACTTTAAAAGTGCCTTCATTGCTTTGTTTTATGATATTTAACACACTTTCTAAAATATCAACTGGCTCAAAACCACTCACCGCTATAGGGGTTTTAAATTTTGCTGCTAAAGGCTCATAAATACCATAACCTGTTATCACACTCACATGAGAAGGACCTAAAAAAGCATTGATTTTTACATTTTCATCATTCATGATCGCTTCTACAGGTGCTGGAACTGTGATATGATTGATATGAAAAAAGACATTATTTATTTTTTCTTCTATAACCTTTTGAAGAAGTAAAGCACTCATAGGCGTAGTAGTTTCAAAACCTATAGCAAAAAAGATGATATTTTTGTTTAAATTTTGCTTAGCAATTTCCAAAACCTCAAGCGGAGAATAAAGCGCTCTAACATCAGCCCCTTTAGCTCTTAAATCCAGTAAAGAAATTTCACTTCCAGGCACCCTTAAAAGATCCCCTAAAGTACAAAAAATCGTATCTTTCATGGAGGCTAACTTGATAGCTGTATCAATGCGAACTCTTGGCATAACACAAACAGGACATCCTGGCCCATGGATAAAGTTAATTTCCTTTGGCAAAATAGAAGGCAAAGCATATTTCATGATACTATGCGTATGCCCACCGCAAATTTCCATGATATTGATAGGATTTTTAAGTTCTTGTTCTATGAGTTTTTTTAAAGCTAAAATGCTTTCTTTATCTCTAAATTCATCGATGAAATTCATTTAAACCCAAATCTCCTTCATCACTTTTTATCTCTCCACTATTCATTTTTTCTACTATTTCTTGATAGGTTTTAATGCTTTCTAGTGCAGCTTCTTTGTCGATTTTTTCCATAGCAACGCCTACATGGATTAATACATAATCGCCTTGTTTTAAAGGTTCATCAATCAAATCCAAATTAACTTTTCTTTTCACGCCTAAAGTTTGTACTAAAGCATTGTTTAACTCATCGATTTCTAAAATTTCAGAAGGTATAGACAAACACATTAAAAAAGCTCCTTTTTAAGTTTAAGCACCTTATACCAAAGCTCCATATTGGTGCCATTTTTTGCATCAAGGGTGATAATATCTGCTCTAGGATTTAATTCTTTAATCAACCTAGTCGCCTCTTTAACATCAAAATCAAAATGATGAGCTAAATCTGCCTTTGTGATTAAAACTATATCAGCCTTTTTAAACATCACAGGATATTTTTGCGGTTTATCGCTTCCTTCGGTAACAGAAAGCAAAACCACATTTAAATGCTCTCCTAAATCATAACTTGCAGGACAAACCAAATTTCCAACATTTTCTATAAAAAGCAAATCCACATCATCAATGGCTAAATGATGCAAAGCCTCATGCACCATAAAAGCGTCCAAATGACAGCTTTGTCCTGTAGTGATTTGATACGCCAAAGCTCCGGCATTTTTTACCCTTAGAGCGTCATTATTGGTTTCTAAATCCCCTTCAATCACAGCAATTTTAAGTTCATTTTTCAAAGCCTTAATCGTGCTTTCTAAAAGCGTGGTTTTTCCACTACCTGGAGAACTCATTAAATTAATACAAAGCGTGTTAGCTTCATTAAAATGCGCTCTATTGTGCTTAGCTTCTTCATCATTTTTGCTTAAAATTTTAGAAATCACTTCTATGGTTTTGCTTTCTTTTAAACTTGGATTTTCATGATGATGATCGTGATGATGACCATGCGTATGGCTTGAATTTATAGAGCAGCCGCAATCTTTACACATTTTCTTTCCTTATATATTTTTTGTTTCATTTTAACCTTAAAAGCATTAAAAAATTATGAGTTTTTAGAATATTTGCTTTATTTTTCTAAATTTAAAAAATGCACCATTTGTCCTAAGGCTATGGAGCTATCATTACAAGGGTACTTTAAAGGTATAAAAAAATCAAAATTTTTAGCTTTTAAAATTTCAAGCAAGGTTTTGTTTTGAAAAACCCCTCCGCTTAAAAGCACTTTTAAATCATAATCTTTGCTAAAATCTATGATAAAATTTGCCAAGGCATTAAACATACCTGTAATCGCCTTAGTTTTTTCATCTTGCAAAGCCCCTAGGATTAAATTTTTAAAATTAACCTGCCCTTTTTCTACAAAAAGCTTATAAGAAAAATCAAGATTTTTATCATAAAAAGCTTCACACATTAAGCCAACTTGAGCTTCATAAGAACTTTTTTCTAAGTTAAAAACAATACTTCCAAAAGCATCGATAATGCGTCCTAAAGAACTTGTTTGTAAGTTAGAATGAGAATAAATTTTTTTAAGATTTTTAAGTTTAATTTTTGGAATTTTTGCTAAAAAATCCTTAGCCTTATCTTCTAAATCATAATGAAAAATAAGACTTAAGGCTAAATTTTGTATATTTTTAATATCACTATTTATAAGAGTGAAATTTTCAAAATGTGCAATTCTTTCATATTCTTTTAAATTTCCTACAAAAACTTCTCCACCCCAAATTTTACCATCTTCGCCATAACCTGTTCCATCACAAATAAAAGCTAAAGCCTTTTCATCTTTTGCAAAATTTTCTTCGTATTCAAAATAAGCCGCACAAAAATGCGCATAATGATGAGAAATTTTAATCCTTTCTTCAAATTCTTTTGCATAGCTAAAATGCGGGTGTTTATCGCACAAAATCGCATCAAATTTCAAATCATAATTTTGTTTAAAAAATTCTAAAAGTTTAAAAAATCTCTCATGCACATCAAGACTTTTCAAATCCCCTATATAAGGAGAAATTAAAAGTTTATTTTCATAAAAAATCACAAATTCATTTTTAAGTTCCGCACCTAAAGCTAAAAAAGTGCCTTTTTTATTAAAATTTCTTTCCAAATAAAAAGGATTTAAACCCCTTGAAGTACGCAAAAACATAGTTTCACCATTTACCACTTGAGCTATGCTGTCATCACTTGCATTGATAATTTCCCTATCATAATCCAAATAAAAATCAAAAACTTTATCAAGTTTTTTACACAAATTAAACTCATCTTTAATAATACTTTCTCCGCTTAAATTTGCACTTGTTGCCACAAGGCTTCCTTTAAAATACTCAAAAAGCAAAAGATGTAAAGGTGTATAAGCTAACATAATACCGATTTTATCAACATCAGGAGCGATTAAAGAAAAGGCTTTTTTTGCCTTTAAAATCACAATAGGAGCTAAAACCCCACCAAGCAAAGCTTCTTCTTTTTCATCTATAAAGGCAAGTTCTTTAGCACTTTGTAAATCTTTACACATCAAAGCAAAAGGTTTTTTAGGGCGATTTTTTCTAAGTCTTAGAGTTTTTAAAGCTTCTTCATTAAAAGCATCGCACATGAGATGAAAACCACCTATGCCTTTTATGGCTAAAATTTTACCTTCCTTTAAAAACTTCGCACTTTGCATAAAAGCTTCTTGATCTTTAGCTAAAATTTCACCCTTTGGATTTTTAAGAAAAACATTGATTTTGCATTTAGGACAACTAATAGGCTGGGCATGAAAACGCCTATTTTTAGGATCTTCATATTCACTTTTACAAAACTCACACATCAATAATTCTTGCATAGAAGTATTAAATCTATCATAAGGAAGACTTTTTATAATACTAAAGCGTGGCCCACAATGTGTGCAAGTGATAAAAGGATATAAAAAGCGTGGATTTTTTTCATCAAAAAATTCTTTTTTACACTCCTTACAAAGCGCAAAATCGCTTAACATAGGCGTGCTTTTTGTATTCTCTAAAGAAGGAGTAATGCTAAAATTCTCATAGTTTAAAATAGAAATTTGCGTCATTATAAGCTGATCTATTCTTGCTAAAGGTGGAAGATGATTTTTTAAATTTTCTATAAAATTTTCACATTCTTTTTGAGTGCAAGCAAGGATGATTTCTACCCCAAAACCATCATTTCTTACCTCTCCAAAAAGCTTTGATTTCAAAGCTAGTTCATAAACTAAAGGGCGAAAACCCACCCCTTGAACTAAGCCTGAAATTTTGATCTTATACCCTAAGTGGTACATCGCTTAACTGACAATTTTTAAGATGTTTTAAAGTATTTTTAAGCAAAGATTTATGTTCAAACAAAGATCCACTTATAAGCGCTAAATCACTTTGCTTTTTCTCTCTTAATTCATCATAAGTATCACGTAAGAAATAAGCCAAACTCTCAACCGCTCCATAAGCGATATTAACACTATCTACACCTGCTAACATAAAACTCATAGCAGATCTTAAGGTTCTTGTATAATCAAAACTTTTATCTTCTTTCAAACGATAATCAATCTTTACTCCACGAGGCATTTTTGACTCATCAGCGATTTTTAAAAGCTCGCTAACACTCTCTTGTAAATTTTTACCTAAATTTAACACTCTTCCTACTAAGCCAAACAAGGAATAAAAATTATTTTGAAGTTCAAAACTTTCATCTAAAAGAGGAAATTCCTTGCTAAAATTTTCTAAAAGCCTTGCACCAATTTCATCTTTTTTAATCTCTTCATAAAGCTCTTTGCTGTGTTTTGGTAAGCAAAGTTTAAGTAAATTAAGCTCTTTGTTGATAAGCAAAATATCTTCATCATCTTTACTTAGCTCTAAAATAAAAGCATTTTCTTTATAACGGCTTACAAGATAAGAAATTCTTGCCATATTTTTATCTTCTTTAGAAAAAATAAGCTCTCTTGCCTTAGCATTGATAAATTCAAAGCCTTCCAAAACCACCACTTGCTCATCTAAAGCACTGATATAAAAATCTTTTTGATATTCTTCTATCTTTTTTACGCTTAAAAATTTATATTCATTTTCAAAAAGTTTTAAACCTAAAGCAAAGCAAAACAAATCCCTAGCAAGTCTGATTTTAAAATCATTAAAATCAAGATTGTGATTTTTTCTAAACATAGCATTAAGCCTTAGCTTCATCAAAGGTTTTTCCAAACTTGCAAGAAGTTTTAAATTTTCATTTGAACAAACAAAAACTGAATTTATAGCCTTAATATCACAAGGAAGCAAAAAATCTCCTATAAATTCGTTCTTAAACAAAGAAAATTCATAAATACCATTTTTATCTTTTAAATAAATCTTTTTTTCTTGACTTAACAAATCAAAAGCAAGATTTAAAAAAGTATTGAAATTTTCTTCATTGATTTTTTCAAATTCTGATAAATTGCTTGAAAATTCACACTCACAAAACACGCCCCATTCGTTTTTGTTTAAAAGTTTTTTTTCTTGATAGGCATTAGAATTTAAATGAGTAATATAAGAAAATCTTGAAAATTCTTTATCCTCTGGCATACAAGGGTTAAAACCCTGCCCCACTTTTACATCAAATTTTTTCAAAAAAACGCTATGACTCATTAAATTTAAGGAATCACAAAAAGTCTTTAAATTTTCTTCATCTGCATCGATAGAAAAATGATAAGTATTTTCTTCTTTGCTAAGGATATAATTGTAATTTTTCGCATAAAAACGCAATAAATATTCAAAAATATCATTATCTGCATTATAAATAAAATCAAAATCCAAAGTCATATTATGCCTTTTTTGAAAAATAAACTATAAATATAACATTTTTAACTTAAAAATTCTTTCTCTCTTTGCCTAAAATCACTCATAAAATACTCTATAAAAGTATAAAATTCTTTGCTGTGATTGGGGAATTTTAAGTGGCTGATTTCATGCAAAATCACATATTCAATAGCCTTTAAACTCTTTTGAATGAGTTTTAAATTTAAATTAATATAAGCTTTATTGTGATTGCAAGAACCCCAACGCGTTTTCATATTTTTAATGCTTAAATGCGTGTAAAATAAACCTGTTTTTTGACTCCATTTTTTAAGATAAAAAGTAAAAATCTTTTTGGCATTTTGTCTTAAAAATAAATCTAATTTTGCTTTATTTTGACAAAGAATTTTATCTTTATCAAAATAAGTTTTTTTGACATTTTCATCAAAAATAATTTTATATTTTTTAGCTAAAAAGATTAATTCATCATCTTTTAAGGCTTTTTTTTCAAATCTTTTTTTTGCCTCATTCATCCAAGAACTTGATTTATCTAAAAACTCATAAACACTTTTAAAGGTGCAAAAATAAGGAATACTAAGAACAAATTCACCCCTTTCATTGAACCTTAATCTTAAAGTTTTTATGCGTTTTTTAGAATAAAAATAGCACTCATCTTTATAAATAAATGATTTTAAACTAGAGCTTTGCCTTGCCATTTTTTACTTTTCCATCTGTATGAATTTACCATTCCACGCAAAAACTCATCTGCACAAAATCCTATCCAAACCCCTAAAATTCCAAGATTAAAATGAAAACAAAGCACATAACCCACAGGTAAAGATACCCCCATCATAAAAACAAGTCCGCTAAAAAATGGAAACTTAGCATCGCCACTTGCGCGCAAGGAATTCACCATAACTATATTAAAAGTTCGTGAAATTTCAAGAAAGATTGAAAGAGCAAATAAAGGTATCATTAAATTTTTTAACTCTTCTTTAAGCCCTAAAATTTGCATAGTAAAATCTTGACAAAGATAGTTCAAAAGTGCTACTAAAGCACTTGCCACCACACTAAAATACAAAGCACGCCAAGCATGCTTATAAGCGATATTTTCATATCTAGCACCGATTAATTTACCTACTATAATTTCATTAGCTATGCTCGTAGCTTGTCCTATAAGCATGATAAGCATTGAAATTTGAAAATAAATCGTTTGTACACTCAAACTTGCTTCACCTAAGCTTGCTACAAAAGCAAAAGCTGTAGTGTATTGGACTATCCACAAAAGATTTTCCCCTGCTGAAAATCCACCTATATTTAAAACCTTTTTTAATACCTCTTTTTCAAGTTTTATCATTTCTTTGATTTTAAGATGAATTTTAAGTTTATAAAAAAGTATCGTAAACAAAGCCACTATAGCAACAATGCGAGCAAAAATATTGCTAAGCCCTACTCCAAAAAGTTCTGATTTTGTATAATGCAAAACATAATAATTTCCACAAATCACCACTATATCCATCAAAAAGCCTATAAGCATGACCCAATAAGCCATATTATAAACCCTTACAATAGCAGCTAAAACAATTCCTATGGCATCAAAAAACAAACAAATTGCAAGCATATGCAAGTAAATTTCGCTATCTTTGAGCAATTCTTGTGGGATTTTTAAAAGATAAAGCAAATACTCCCCATGCCATAAAATAAGCACACCGCATACAAAGCCTAAAAGTGCATTTAAAAACAAACTTTGATGAATCACTTTTCTTGCTAAAACATGGTCTTTTGCACCAATTGCTTGTGCGATCACCACGCTACAACCCACACTTAAAAATGAAAAAATAGTGATAAAAAGATCTAAAATTTGATTTCCAGCACCCATAGCGCCCACAAGAAAATTAGAATAATGCGACACCATAGCGGTATTGATAATCACGGTTAAATACTTAGAAAGCAAATCCCAAAATATAGGAAAACTGAGTCTTGTTAAAGAGAGTTGTTTTTTTGCCATGATATTATCTTATCTCTTTTTTAAATATTTTTTTAAAAAACAATTCTACTTAAAAATTACTTTTTTAAATATAAATATTTAATATACTCAATTTGTTATATTTAAAATAATTTGATGATTTTCTTCTTTGAAAGTATACACTAACTCATCACATTTATATGAGACTTCCTTCTTGCAAATTTTATCTTGCAAAGGTTCTTTTAATATTTGCAATAAATGTTTTTTAAAAAATAATTTTGTGCTCAATCCCATTCCATGATTTAAATTTTTAATAAACTTATTATCAACTTGTGAAATAGCAAAAAATTCTACTTTAAAATTTAATTCTTTTAAAATATGTACAAAATTTTCCTTATTTTTAAAAGGAGATCTTTCATCAAAAATACTATGATATAAAATATATTTTGGATTTGGGTATAAGCTTTGTATTATTAGATGTTCTTTGTTTAATGGTTCCCTTATGATTTTTCTAGCATTTGAAAAATAATTTTTTGAAAATTTATTATTATTCCAATAAGTTTTATCACTTAAATATAAAAATATATTTTTAAATAAAGTATCATTATATGTTCCATGATATCTAGTAAAATCGATTTCTTTTCCAAAACCTATAAGTCTAAAAATATTTCCAAACAAATTAACAAAAGAAGAATTATCTAATATAAAATCAATACTCCAAGGAGCTATTTTTGCACATAAATTTGCTAAATATCCGCCATATGAATTTCCAAACAAAATCGTTCTAATACCCCCCCCCCATTAGTTTAAATGGAGAATTTTCTTTTATATAAAAAATAGCATTTAAAATATCCATAGCTTGCATTATGCCAAAATTTTGATATTCATTTTTAGATGGTAAAAAGCTTACATGCGTTCTTAATTTATAGTTTTGATTTAGTTTTTGATTTAATTTTAATTTTTGAATTTCTTGATCTATTCTTATAAAAGCATTATTTAGATTTTCATAAGAATTTATACCATAAACATTTATACATTTTAAATTTATAGCCTTTAAACTAGTATCTAAAATGAATTTATCTATATCATCCAAATAAAAACTAGAACCCAAATGAGGTCTATTTCCTATACAATGATAGTTAATATTAATAACAGCAACATTATAATTTCTAGCCAAGTAATCATCGACATAAATATAGTTATTCATATCTTCAGCACCGCCTGGAATAATACAAACAATAGCTTCTATTTCTTTACTATCATCATAAGTCAATCTAAATTCTAATTTACTTCCCCTTTTGATATTTAATTCTACATCATCACAAGAATCTATAGAATAAATTTGGTTTATAATCATATTAAACCTTTTTTTGGAAATTTTTAATTAATTATATCATCAAATTTCCAAAAAATAAATCTTATCCAAAAGCACCGCTTAAGTAAGCCTTGGTTTTTTCTTGTTTTGGATTTTCAAAAAATTCCTTACTCTCTCCAAATTCTACAAGCTCTCCTAAATGAAAAAACGCAGTATAATCAGCCACGCGTTTGCCTTGTTGCATATTATGCGTAACCATGATCATAGAAAGATTATGGCTTAATTCTTTTAAAAGCTCTTCAATCACGCCTGAACTTATAGGATCAAGTGCAGAAGTTGGCTCATCTAAAAGCAAAAGTTTCGGTTTGATCGCTAAAGCTCTTGCGATACAAAGGCGTTGTTGTTGTCCGCCTGAAAGAGCTAGGGCATTTTGTTTTAATTTATCTTTAACCTCTTCAAAAAGCCCCACTTTTTGCAAACAATCCACCACCAAAGCTTCTTCTTCATCTTTGTTTTTAATCATACCGTGAAGTTTTGGTGCATAAGAGATGTTTTCATAAATACTTTTTACAAAAACATTAGGTTGTTGAAAAACCATGCCTACATTTTTACGCAAAGCTACTACATCTTGATTTTTAACATCTTTTCCTTCAATTGCCACCAAACCATCGATTTTTGCGATTTTATCATTCATTCTGTTAAAACAACGCAAAAAAGTAGATTTACCACATCCAGAAGCACCGATGAGTGCAGTAATTTTGTTTTGTTCTATTTGCATATTGATATCAAATAAAGCTTGTTTTTTTCCATAAAATAAATTTAAATTTGTTGTTTTTGCTATCACTTTAATTTTCCTTGAAAATATTTTCTTAATAATATTGCACTAAGATTTAATACGACTAAAAGTCCTAAAAGCACAATAATACCCGCTGCGGTTCTTTCTAAAAATGCACGCTCTGGCATAGCCGACCATGAGTAAATTTGAGCAGACAAAACGCTAGTTGAATCAAAAATCGAACTAGCTACATCAGGGATAAAGGCTATCATACCGATAATCATCAAAGGTGCAGTCTCGCCTATAGCCCCTGCTAAAGTCAAAATAGAACCTGTTAAAATCATAGGCATAGCCAAAGGTAACATAATGCCTTTTACCATTTGAACCTTAGTCATACCTAAGGCATAAGCGGCATTTTTCATGTTAATGTCCACACTTTTTAAAGCTGCCTTAGTTGAAACAATGATAATAGGTAAACTCATGATCGCCAAAGTAAGCCCACCCACTAAAGCACTTGAGCGAGGCATTCCAAAAAGATTGATAAACACTCCAAGTCCTAAAAGTCCAAACAAGATACTTGGAATACTTGCAAGGTTGTTAATACACACTTCTATAAAATGTGTAAGGATATTTTGTGGCGCAAATTCTTCTAAGTAAATTGCCGCTGCAACACCTATAGGAACACTCACAACCATACAAACAAGCATAACAAGCAAAGTCCCTACAACTGAAGATAAAATTCCTGAATTTTCAGGAGATTTTGAGTCCCCATTTAAAAAGAAATTGCTATTAAATTTAAGCTCTATCTCGCCTTTTTGCATAAGATCATCGACTAAAGTTCTTTGTTTTTCACTAAGGCGATTATATTTTTGCTTCATATATTGATCTACTTCTGAATTTGCCAAAAGCCAAGATTTTTCAGCGATTTGTCCTGTTCTTATTTTTCTTTGTTCTGCGCGAGATAAAAGATCATAAGAAGGAGAATTTCTATTAGCCTCTACAAAAATATAGGTTTGCTTAAAAGCAGGAAATCCAAGATAAGCCACACTTCCTAAAAAGATACAAAGAAAAATTAAATTAATATAAAGCCCCATTTTACAAAGTCTTTTAAAAGACTTTGAAGCTTTTTGTCTTTTTTTAAAAAGTTTTTTCATAAATTTTTCCTTTTGTGAAAGCGATTGATAAGATAAACGCTAAACATATTGATGATTAAAGTGATGACAAAAAGCACCAAACCTAAAGAAAAAGCACTTAAAGCCAAAGAACTATCAAAAGCTTGATCTCCACTTAAAGCTTCTACGATTTTTACCGTTACCGTTGTCATATCTTCTAAAAAATTTAAAGTTAAATTTGGACGCAAAGAAGCTGCCATCACCACTATCATAGTTTCGCCTAAGGCTCTTGAAAGTCCTAAAAGACAAGCTGCAACTATACCAGGAATAGCCTCAGGTAAAATCACGGCAAAAACCACTTCTTTTTTTGTCATACCTAAAGCATAAGCGCCATTAATTCTTTTCTCGCTTACTGCTTCAATGCAATCTTGAGATAACGAAGCCACTATAGGTACTATCATGATCCCCATGATAAAACCTGCGCCTAAAGCACTTTGAAAGCTTGCTTGTATGCCAAATAAAGAAAAAAACCACACTATAAAAGGCGCTACAACTATAGCCGCAAAAAATCCAAAAACAACAGTAGGAATCCCTGCAATGATTTCTAAAATAGGTTTTAAGTAATTTTTAGATTTTTTGCCAGCAAAAACACCTAAATATATAGCACACATAACCCCTAAAGGTAAAGCCGTTAGCATAGCAATCAATGAAATATAAAAAGTTCCCCAAAAAAGCGATAGCGCCCCAAAAACACCTTGTTTACTCGTGCCATCTGCATTCATAAAAGCTGCATCAGCTGCCCACTGACTTGAGAATAAAAAGGTAACAACGCTTTCTTTTTGAAAGAATTTTAAAGCTTCAATTAAAATTGTAAGCATGATAGCAAAACTTACTATCACGCTTACAAAAGCACATAAAAAAAGTGCAAATTTGATTATTTTTTCTTTTAACAAAGTTTTTCCTTAAAAAACTTTTCCAGCTTTTACAAGCTCATCATTTAAAATTTTTCTATCTTCTACGTGTTTTTGAGAAGCTTTTAATTTATCATCACTCAAAGGAACAAGTCCTATTTTTTCAAGCTCTCCACCACTTTTTGCCAAATCATCACTCATATAAATTTTTGCAAAATCAAAGGCTTCTTTTGGATTTTTCTTAGCATTGATATAAATAAACAAACTTCTTGCAAGTTCGTATTTTTCATCTGCGATGCTTTCTTCGCTTGGCGTAACACCATCTATATTAGCAGCATTGATTTTGTCTGAATTGCTCACTAAAAAGCTATAACCAAAAATTCCAAAAGCATCCTTATCAATAGTAAGTTTTGAAACGATTAGATTATCATTTTCACCACTTGGGATATAAGCACCATCTTGGCGTATGGTTTTATACTCGCCTTTATACTCAGGAATTTTTTTAGACACATCACTCATTACAAGCTCTTCTATAGTATCTCTTGTTCCTGAACTTGATGGTGGACCATAAACACTAATTTTACGATTTGGTAAATTTTTATTGATTTGATTCCAGTTTGTATAAGGATTTGGTATAAGTTTTCCATTTTGTGGAATTTCTTTTGCTAATGCTAAGAAAAGTTCTTTTTTTGTGATATTTAATGGAGCATTGGTTTTATTTTGAGCTAAAACTATACCATCATAACCTATCATCATCCCTACTATATCAGTTACCCCTGCTTTTTTGCAAGTTTCAAATTCACTTAATTTCATAGGTCTTGAAGCATTGGAAATATCAGTAGTTCCTTCACAAAATACCTTAAATCCACCCCCTGTTCCCAAGCTCTCTACTATAGGAGTTTTTGTATTTTTGATCGAAGCATATTCTTCAGCTACAAAAGAAGTAAAAGGATACACAGTCGATGAACCTGCGATTTTTAAATCTGCTGCATTTAAAGCACCACAAAGTGCAAGACTTGCCACACTTAAAGATAGAATTTTTTTCATTTTTTCTCCTTAACTTTAAAAAAAGTAATGGAAGTTTAAAAAAACTTGGAAACATTTTGGAAACATTTTTTATTTTGTATTTTTCTTAAATATAATTTTTAACTATCAAAAAATTTAGCTTGTTTTTAAAAAAATAATATATCATTACAAAACATTTTAAATTTTAATAAGGAGATAAGAATGCTTTCTAAAGAAGTTATAAAATTACTCAATGAACAAATAAACAAAGAAATGTATGCAGCAAACTTATATCTTAGTATGAGTTCTTGGTGTTATGAAAACAGTCTTGATGGAGCTGGAGCCTTCTTGTTTGCACATGCAAGCGAAGAAAGCGATCATGCTAAAAAGCTTATCACTTATCTTAATGAAACAGATTCTCATGTAGAGCTTCAAGAAGTAAAACAGCCTGAACAAAATTTCAAATCTTTACTTGATGTTTTTGAAAAAACCTATGAACATGAGCAATTTATCACAAAGTCAATCAATACTTTAGTTGAACACATGCTAACACATAAAGACTATTCTACTTTTAATTTCTTACAATGGTATGTAAGCGAACAACACGAAGAAGAAGCACTTTTCCGCGGTATAGTTGACAAGATTAAATTAATCGGAGAACACGGAAATGGACTTTATTTAGCTGATCAATACATCAAAAATATTGCATTAAGTAGAAAAAAATAATCTTTGCCCTATTATGGGCAAATCTCGCTTTGGATTGAAGGTATGACTTATTTTTCTCTAGAATTTAGTATTTTAATGATAGCTTTTTTTGCTATTTATTGGACTTTTAAAAATAATTATAAAATACAAAATATTTTAATTTTAATTTTCTCTTATATTATTTATATTTTAATCAATCCTTATTTCGCCTTAGTTTTATTTATATATACCTTTTTTATACACTATTTCGCCTTGCTAATTTTTGTGCGTCGCAAGCGTTATATTTTCGCTACTTGCATGGCTTTTATTATTTTAAATTTATGTTTTTTTAAATACTTTCCTAGCATCAAAGGAAGTGTTGATGAGATATTAAATTTTTTCGGTTTAGAATTTTTAAATATTGATTTAGTATTACCAATAGGAATTAGTTTTTATACCTTTACTTCTATCACTTATCTTGTGGAAGTTTATCAAAAACGCCGTTTAGAAAGTTTTTTAAATTTAGCAACCTTCTTATCATTTTTTCCAACACTACTTTCAGGGCCCATTATGCGAAGTTCTTTTTTCTTTGAACAGGCCTATCAAAAACGCGAATTTAAACATGCAAATTTAATCATCATCTTGCTTGTTTTTGGTATAGTTAAAAAAGTTTTAATAGCCAATTACCTTGGAATTTATGCTAAAAGTATTTTAGACTTTCCACAATCTTATAATTTCATACAACTTTTAAGCGCAATTTACGCCTATGCAATTCAAATATACTGCGATTTTAGCGGATATGTTGATTTAGTTTGTGCTTTTGCTTTAATGTTAGGTTTTACCCTTCCGCCTAACTTTAACATGCCTTATCTTGCAAAAAACCTAAAAGATTTTTGGGCTAGATGGCATATCAGTCTTTCAACCTTTATAAGAGATTATATCTATATACCTTTAGGGGGCAATAGAAAAGGAATGCCACGCACTATAGTTAACATACTCATCGCTTTTATACTTTCAGGTATGTGGCATGGTAATACACTTGCTTTTATTGTTTGGGGTTTATTGCATGGTATTGGCATAGTTTTTATACATTTGCTAGCTTTAAGCAAATTTAGTTTACAAAAAATTCCAGCTTTAGGAAGATTTTTAACCTTTCAATTTGTATGTTTTACTTGGATTTTCTTTTACTATAGCAAAAATCTAGAAGATGCAATAGAATATTTTAAAGCTTGTTATTATAATTTCTTCCAAATTCCATCTTATAATGATATTTATATGTTGGTTGCTTTTGGGGTTCTTTTTATGATCTATCCTTTATTTATTAATTTTAAAGAATATTGCATTAAGATTTTAAATCTTACTCCATTTTTGCTAAAACCTTTTATTATAGCTTTTATTTTACTTTTGGTTTTTGCTTTTATGCCAGATGGAATTCCTGATTTTATTTATTCGAGTTTTTAGATGAGTGTAGTTAGATTTTTCTTCATTTTGATTATAGTGCTTGGCTTGGTTGTTGTAGTTATGAATCAGAGCATTAGCTCTTATATAGAACAAAAATATCATTTTGCATTCTATCCTCATAATGATCTTTTAAAAGAAGCCAATGGCTTCAAAATTAAATTAGAACAAATTCGTGCAATTTTAAGCAACGAACCCTTGCCTCAAACCAATGAAGAAACTACAAATCAAGAAAGTAAATCAACAGATGAAAACTTAAGTAAAATAGATAAAGTTCTAAACACTTTAGAAAATGATGAAAACACTTCTCATAAAGAAACAAATCTAACCTTAATCCAAGATGCAAATATTAGTTTTATCGACAATACCAAATTAGAGCTACAAAATGGAGATGAGTTTTTATTTATCGGAGATTCTTTAATGCAAGGTGTTGCAATAGCCTTAAATAGAGATTTAAGAAATTTAAATCTTAAGGCAACCGATCTTAGTAAACAAAATACAGGCCTTTCTTATAAATCCTATTTTGACTGGTCAAAAGCCACCAATGAAGCTTTTATTAAAAACTCAAATATTAAATATCTTGTTGTTCTTCTTGGCGCTAATGATCCTTGGGATATTAAAAAAGGAGGAAATTACCATCGTTTTGGCTCCCCTTCTTGGATAGATATTTACACAAGTCGTGTAGATGAAATCATTAAAATCGCTAAAAAACATAAAGCCAAAGTTTTTTGGTTTGAAATCCCTCCTGTAAAAAAAGAAGATTTGAACAAAAAAATACAAGTGCTCAATAAAATTTACAGCGATGAAATTCTTAAAAATAAAGAAATTTTTATCAACACTAAGCTATTTTTTAGTGTCAATGATGAATACTCAGCTTATATAAAAGATGAAAACAATAGAAGTATAAAAGTAAGAACAGATGATGGGGTTCATTTTACTCCAAGTGGTGCAAGAGAAATGTCTAAACTTTTATTAGAACACATAAAACTTAAGGAAGAAAATGCTAGTAAATAAATTTAAAATTATCTTATTGTTTTTTATTATTTTTACTAGCTCTTATGCACAAAATTTAAATACAAATGACACAATAGATTCCATACTCAATCAAAACAAAAATCACTCTGCTTTAACAAGTTATGTATTAAAAAAAGATCTTAAAAATCTAGAAAAAAAATTAGAAAAAAATCAAAACATAGGAATTAGAATTTATGGAGATTCTCATATGGCGGCTGATTTCTTTCCGCGTGTCATAAGAGGATATTTAATCCGCTCTAACTCTATAGGTTTTGCCTATCCTTTACAGCCCAAATATCAACAAAATCTTAATCTTGTTTATTCTTATAAAAACTTTGAAATTTTAAACTCAAGAAATCCTGCTAATGCTGGACATAATTTTCCATTAGGTGGGATAATAGCCAAAGCAAAAATCAAAGGCGCAAAAATCAACCTTGATACAACCTTAGATAAAAAAAAATTCAAGATAGGATTTTTATTTAAAGCCAAACAAAATACCAATGCTTTTAGCATCAAAGATGCAAAAAACCAAAGCTATGAGTTAAGAACTACACAAATTAACAAATGGTCTTATAAAGAACTAGAACTTGATCTTCCTTTGCAAATTTCAGCCTTACAAAAAGATGCTGAGCTAGGAGGATATTTCATCACAAATAAAGATAATAATGTTTTCTTAGATACCATTGCAATCAATGGTGCCAAAAGTGATTTATGGCTCTCTTGGAATCAAACAGTTGTAAAAAAAGAACTAGGACTTTTACACAATGATTTAATTATTCTTGCCTATGGTTCTAATGATGCACTCTTTAAAGGGTTTGAAAAACAAAAATTCAAAAATAATTTAAAAAAATGGATTAGTATTTTAAAAACTTACAATAAAAACGCTGTTATCATGCTAATCTCTCCACCAACTGTAGTTCAAAAACAAGGTAAAAACTACAAGCTTGCTCCTGATTTTTTTACCATACGCAAAGCATTATATGAAGTTGCTAAAGAAGAAAAAACTCTTATTTTTGATATGCATCAGTTTATGCAAGATAGTGGGGGAAAAAACAAATGGATAGAACAAAAGCTTTCGCTCAATGATGTACATCTTACTATAAAAGGCTATGAGCTGATGGCTAAAAAGTTACTCGAGGATTTAAAAAATATCATTGATTATTAAATTTAATACTTAGGAAATTCTAAGTTTTCATCATTAAAACTTAAAGCTGTGATTTGATAGTAAGAATTAATGGTTTTTAAAAGATTAAATCTAGCTCTTAAAAATTCTTGCTGGGTAGAATTTAAAGTATTGTTTGCATCCAAATAATCTTTTAATTCACTTTTTCCTAAAATATATTTTTCATAATACGCCTTAGTGATAAGCTCTTGTTTAATGTTAATATTTTGCAAATTTTGCAAAAGCAAGGTATCGCTTTGATAATCTTTATAATTCAATGCAAATTCATTCATCGCACTTTGCAAGGCTTGCTCATAAGAAATTAAAAGTTGCTCATAAGTAAATTGTGAAATTTTGATATTTTGCTTTACTCTACCATAATCTAAGAAAGGTAAAGAAATCTTAACATTGCCACTTAAAATTTCAAATTTAAAACTATCATCGATTTTTTTATCACTTCCGCTTAATGCTCCACCTAAAGAAATACTAGGCAAAATAGATTTTTGCATGGAAGAATAATCCTTAAAGGCTGATTTTAAGCTATTGAGTTTAGATCTCACATCTGCACGGTACGCTAAAGCTTTTAAAGGTATATTAAAATCAGGACTTAAGGTTTTAAAATCATTTAAAGATAAAGTTTTAAAATACTCTATGTAAGCAAAACCTTCTTGCCTTGCCAATAAATCTTGTAAATTTTTTATGAGTAAATTACGATTTTGATCATTGCTTAATAAATTTTGTTTAGCTCTTAATAAGCTTTGTTCTATGTTTAAAAGATCTAATTCTTCTATTTTTCCAAGCTTGTATTTATAGTTATAAAGCTCTTTCATTTGTTCTAAATTTGAAAGATAAGCTCGAAGCAATTTATCTACATCGTTAAAATAAGCCAGCTCAAACACATCATTTAAAGCTGTATTGATCATACTTATTTTTAAATTTTCAAGATCATAAGCACTTGCTTTTGCACTAAATTCACTCGCACTTGCACTATCTCTTAATTTGCCATAAATATCAAGCTCATAGCTTAAATTTAAAGAATTATTGAAATTTTTACTTTGTTTGCCTGAATTTAAATCTTTATCCGCACCAAAACCCAAATTTCCACTTAAAGTCGGATATAAATCATAATCAATCAAATCAGCTCTAGCCAAAGCCGAAAGCAAAGTTTTTCTAGCAATATTAATATCACTATTATTCAATAAAACAAAATTTAGAAATTCATTTAATTTTGCATTATCATAAGATCTATACCAATCATAAGTAAGATTTAAATCTTTCATTTGTTCTTGAGTTAAATCAACTTCTTTAGGCAAGCTAAGTTTTACACCACAAGCGCTCAAGAAAAATGCTAAAAAAATGCTAAGTATTATTTTCATTTTATTCCTTTGATAATGCACTAATAGGATTTAAATTTGCTGCATTTCTTGCAGGGAAAAAACCAAAAACCACACCGATAAACATAGAACTTAAAAGTCCCAAAAGCACAGAATAGGCATTTAAAATCATAGGAAAATCCGTACTTAAAGTATTAAAAGCAAAAATAACAAAAATCGATAAAATCACACCTAAAATCGCCCCTATAGTACAAATCATAACCGCTTCGATTAAAAACTGCATCATAATATCTTCTCTTCTAGCCCCTATAGCCATGCGTATGCCTATTTCTCTTGTTCTTTCACTTACAGAAACAAGCATGATATTCATCACTCCTATACCCCCAACAATCAAAGCAATCACAGCCACACAAGCGGTAAGTATGGTTGTAGTGCGTTTATTTGCTGTAATAGCTTGCTTAAAAGTGTCAGAATTAAAAGTAAAAAAATCCTTTTGTCCGCGTTTAATTTCTAAAATTCTTATAATAGCATTTTCAGCCAAAGTTGAACTCACATCATCTTTAACCTTAACTATGATTTCACGCAAATTTCTATCTCCTGTAAGCTTATTCATCAGTGTTGTATAGGGTATATAAAGACGTACTACATTATCTTCTATAGGCTTGTCTGTATCTTTTTGCAAAACTCCTATAATCTTAAAAGGTTGAGAATTAAAAAGCACCACACGACCTAAAATATTTTCACTTTTTTCATCAGGAAAAAGATTTTTTTTAGCATTAAAATCCAATACAGCAACATTGGTACTATTTTTTACATCATCATTATTTAAAATTCTTCCCGCATCTATCCTTAAACCTTCTATAGCAAAATTATTTACCCCTACCCCTTCAGCTCTTGCGCTTAAAGAAATATTGGTATAAGTTGCCACTCCTGAAGTATTTGAATGAGCATCAACTGCTTCTAAATATTCTAAAGATCTTAATGTTTCTAAATCACTAAAATTAAGCCTTGTTTTACCCGAACGCAAATCCCCAAATCCTTTTCCAGGGCGAATTTCAATAGTATTTGTCCCAAGTCTTGCAATAGACTCAAGCACTTTAGCTTGAGAGCCTAATCCTAAAGCTACAACACAAACTACAGAAGCAATACCTATGATGATTCCAAGCATAGTTAAAATAGAACGAAGTTTGTGTGCAAGTATGGAAGAATAAGCTATCTTAAAACATTCAAAGGCTTGATTTTTAAGCAAAGTAAGTGTTTTTTTCTCTTTGGGCATTGTTTTTAAAATAAGTTTTTCTTGAGCTTTTTCCTTTTTAGTATCGCTTAAAATTTCTCCATCTTTAATCTCTATAACCCTTTTAGCTTGTGCTGCAATTTTTGGATCGTGAGTTACTAAGACTATAGTATGACCTTGCTCGTTAAGTTTTTGTAAAATTTCAAGCACCATAATACCGCTTTTACTATCCAAAGCTCCCGTTGGCTCATCAGCCAAAATAAGCTCTCCGCCATTGATTAAAGCTCTTGCTATAGAAACGCGTTGTTGCTGCCCTCCGCTTAATTCGTTTGGCTTAGAATCTAACTTGTGAGCTAATTCTAAATCATTTAAGAGTTTTTTAGCATTTTGACTTCTTTCTTGTAAATTTTTTCCCGCATAAACTGCAGGTAAAGAAACATTTTCTTTAGCACTCAGCAAGCTTAAAAGATTGTATCTTTGAAATATAAAGCCTATTTTTTCACGCCTTAATCTTGCTTTTTCATCATTATTAAGTTTAGTGACTTCATACTCATCAAAAACATAAGTTCCACTACTTGGTGTATCTAATGTTCCTATGATATTCAAAAGTGAAGTTTTACCACTTCCACTTTGTCCTATAATAGCAACAAATTCACCTTTTTCTATACTTAAACTTACATTTTTTAAAATGGCATTTTCGCCTATATTTTTGCAAATATTTTTAAGAAAAATCATTAAAATCTCAACTTCATTTTAGGAGCTAAACCATCAGCACTTGAGCTTACTATCAATTCTTCATCTTCATTTACACCTTCTAAAATTTGAGTATTGATAGAATCTTTAATGCCAAGTTTGACATATTTTTTAACAGCTTTTTGATTTTCCAAAATTTCAACATAATAGCCTTTTGGATCGCTTTTAATTGCATAAGTTGGCACTGCTAAAACAGCCTTTGCACTTGCTACGACAATTTCATTTTGTATACTCATACCAATACGCAAAAAATCATCTTTATTGGCTACATAAAATTTTGCGTAATAATAAATAGCATTTGATGAGCTTGAGCTTGAAGAACTCGAACTTGATGAGCTTGAGCTTGTACTAGAATCACTCACTTCAGTATCAGCTGGATCTATACTTGCAATCTTAGCATGATAAGTTTTTTGAGGATCATTAAGCAAAGAAAAATCAAGCTCTGTTCCTACTTTTATCTTACTCACATCAGCCTCTGCTATTTCCATTCTTACTTCCATTTCGTCTAAATTAGCTATACGGACTATAGTAGGAGTGTTTTGATTAGCATTAACTGTTTGTCCTTCATCTACAGCTACATTAATCACAACACCATCCATAGGAGCAGTAATGGTTGTATAACCTAAATCTTTTTGTGCATTTTTAAGAGTGATTTCAAGCTGAACTACTTGAGCATTAAGCTCTGCAACATTGGCTTTTAAAGTATAATAATTATTTTTTTGAGTTTCTAAATTTTCAAGAGAACTTGCTTTAGCTGCATAAAGTTTTTGCTCTCTTTGATATTGCTTATTCGCAATCTCAAGGGCAACTTTTTTACTCTCTAAATTAGCCTTAGCACTTTCAAGCTGAGCTTTTGTAATATCTAAATCGTTTTGTTGTTTATCTTTATCAATTTGAGCGATCAAATCACCTTGCTTTACATGAGTTCCCACATCAACATAAAGTTTTATAATTTGTCCACTAACTTGAGCACCCACATCGACTTGATCTTTGGCATATACCTTTCCTACTGCCTCTATGGTTTGAGATATATCTTTTTTTTGTATTTTTTGAGTTAAATAGCTGATTTTTTCATCATTATTAAAAAAAATAAAATAAGCCCCAACACTTCCAAGTATTGCAATTAAAATGATTAAAACAATCTTCTTTTTCATAATAACAAATCCTAAAGAAAAATCAAGATTAAATTTTACTCATTTTTTGTGAATTTTTTGTGAATTTTTAATTCTATTTTATAAATTTAAAAATTCTAAAGCCATCATCACATCACCCTGCATTAAAACTTTTAAATTTTCATCATCCCAACAAAAAGTAGAACTATGATGCAAAGCTGGATGATTTAAATCCTTTGAAATTCCAACAAATACATAAGCCCCCATTCTTTCTCGTGTTAAAAAAGCAAAATCTTCAGCCCCCATGTCAGGTTTAGAAGAAACAATGATATTTTCTTCTCCTAAGACCTTTGCAAAAGCTTTTCTTGCTATTAAAACAGCTTTTTCATCATTAATCAATGGAGGAAATTCTTTAGTATATTTAAGCTTATAATCTCCGCCATTGGATTTTGCTGTAGCAGCAGCCACTTCTTCTAAAGAACTTTTTAAAATATCTTGCGTTTTATCATTTAAAAAGCGCACAGTTCCTTTTAAATAAGCATTTGTAGGAATAACATTATAAGTAGTTCCTGCACAAATTTGACCTACGGTAATCACCCCTGCTTCATAAGGGGCTAAACGTCTAGAAATAACACTTTGTATATTATTTACAAATTGCGTTGTCATAATTATAGGATCTATACAAGTGTGCGGATGAGCTCCATGCCCTCCTCTGCCAATAAATTCCAAATCAAAAATATCCGTTCCAGCCATCATTTCACCACTTACAATTTGAGCAGTATTTTCAAGCAAAGGCCCCCATAAATGACAACCAAAAACTGCATCAACATAAGGATTTTCCAATACACCTGATTCTATCATAGGTTTAGCTCCACCGCTTCCCTCTTCTGCGGGCTGAAACATAAATTTAATCGTGCCACAAAATTCATCTTTAAGCTCATTTAATATCAAAGCAGCTCCCAAAAGCCCTGCTGTATGTCCATCATGTCCACATGCATGCATCTTACCATCAATTTTTGAAGCATAGCTTAGATTAGTTTTTTCTTGCACAGGCAAAGCATCCATATCCGCTCTTAAAAGAACACATTTTGGTTTTTTCTGACTCTTCTTTTTTCCTTCTATAATAGCTAAAATTCCTGTTTTTGCAATATTTTTTTGATATTTAATGCCAAACTCATCTAAAATTTTACACACTAAATGGGCTGTATTTTCTTCTTCAAATTCAAGCTCAGGATGCATATGAATTTGATGTCTTAAATCAACTACTTTATCATAGTACTTTAGTGCTAAATTTTCAACCAGCTTTTGCATTCTTTTCCTTAATCTAAATCTTTTATTTTCTCATCTGCTTTTTTACTGTCAAGTTTTTCCAAATTCGCCTCCATTTTTCGTATTTCTTCTTCTCCACTACGCACTAATTTTGCATCAATTTTGGAAAAATCTCCAGTTTTTTTATTTGGATATTCTACCTTAGAAAGTATAAAACGCAATAAATTTAATCTTGCTTTTTTCTTATCATCAGAAGAAATAATAGTCCAAGGACAAGTTGGAGTATTAGATGCTAAAAGCATAGAGTATTTAGCTAAAGTATATTTATCCCATAATTCTTGCGATTTTTGATCCACAGGAGATAATTTATATTGTTTAAGTGGATCGCTTCGGCGTTTTTCAAAACGTTTTTTTTGCTCGTCTTTTGATACTGAAAAATAAAATTTAAAAAAAATAATATCACTATTTGAAATCATATTTTCAAACAAAGGCACTTCTCTTAAAAAATCTTTATGTTGTTGCGGTGTACAAAAACCCATAACCGGTTCTACTCCTGCACGATTATACCAAGATCTGTCAAAAATCACAATCTCACCGGCTGAGGGCAAATGTGCTATATAACGCTGAAAATACCACTGTGTTTTTTCCACATCACTAGGTTTTTCAAGAGCCACAACGCGGCAACCACGCGGATTTAAATGCTCAATCAAACGTTTAATCGCCCCACCTTTTCCAGCCGCATCACGCCCTTCTATAAGTATAAGAACCTTTAAACCCTTGGCTTTAACATGATTTTGAAATTTCAAAAGCTCAATTTGCAAATTCTTTAAATCTTTTTCATATTCTATTGTACTTTTCTTTCTTTTAACAGAAACATAAATTTCATTCTTTTTAACAACCGCTTGCGCTTTTGGAGAATTATTTTCTTGCATTTTCAAACCTTTATAAAGTATTTAAAGTAAATTTACCATAATAAATTATAATTGAAGTTAAAAATAAAGGAAAAAATAAGTTTTTAGGAAATTTATGCGTATTTTTGGTATTATTTTATTAAGTTTTTGTTTATGTTTTGCTTCTATATTATCTTTAAATGAAGCTTTTAATGTAAAATCAAACTCTTATAATAACTCTATCTCAATTGATATTGAACTTGGAAAAGATATTTATCTTTATTCTAATAAACTTAAATTATATATAAACGAAAAAGATATAAGTTCTTTGATTAATCTACCTCAAAGTTCTACAAGAGGTAATGAAAATGTTTATTATCAAAAATTAAATTTAGCTTTGCCAAATTTATTACTAGAGCGCTTTGCAAAAAATACCACAAATTTAATCAAACTCGAATTTCAAGGCTGTTCTGAACAAGGCTTGTGTTATAATCCTCAAACTTGGTACTTTGATCTCATTTCTAAAAAAGATGCTTTTGAAATTTCAAAACCTTACAAAGCTCAAAAAACAGATAAAAAAACTAAAATTGAATCTGAAGAAAGCTCTATAGCAAATTTTTTAGCAACAGATAACTTTTTTTGGATTTTGCTAAGTTTTTTTGGCTATGGACTTTTACTCTCCTTAACACCTTGTATTTTACCTATGATTCCGATTTTATCTTCTCTTATCGTAGCAAAAAGTAATGCTAAATTTTCAAAAAAATATAGTTTTTTTCTCTCTTTTATCTATGTTTTTTTCATGTCTTTAGCCTATGCTATTGCTGGAGTTATAGCAAGTTTTCTAGGAGCAAGTATTCAAGGAATTTTACAAAAACCTATTATTTTAATTCTTTTTGCTCTAATTTTCATAGCTTTTGCTTTTGCTATGTTTGGAGCTTTTCGTTTTGAATTGCCATTAAGATTTCAAACCTTTATACATAAAAAAAGCGAAAAAGGGAAGGGAGTTGTAGGTATAGCCATCATGGGATTTTTATCTGCTTTAATAGTAGGTCCTTGCGTAGCAGCTCCTTTAGCAGGTGCTTTAATTTATATAGCCAATACAGGCAATGCTTTATTAGGTGGTAGTGCACTTTTTATCATGAGTTTTGGCATGGGTATACCTTTGCTTTTCATAGGCTTAGGATTAGGTTTTATTAAACCTGGTTTTTGGATGGAAAAAGTAAAAATTTTCTTTGGTTTTGTTATGTTGGCTATGGCTATTTGGATACTTTCTAGAATTATTGAAGAAAATTACATTTTAATTGCCTATGGAATTTTAGGTGTATTTTTTAGTGTTTTTATGGGAATTTTTGAAAAAAGTTTTACAATAATTTCTAAAATTAAAAAAAGTATTTTAATTCTTATTTTAGCTTATTCTCTAAGTATTTTCCTAGGAGGACTTTTTGGGGCTAAAAATTTCTTAAATCCTTTAAATTTCAATACTATATCTGCCTCAAAACATGCTTTAAGCTATGATTATATCAACAATTTTGAACAATTAAAGCAAGAAATACAAACAAATACAAAGCCTATAATGCTTGATTTTACTGCATCTTGGTGTGAAAATTGCAAACTTTTAGATGAATTAACCTTTAGTGATGAAAGAATCATACAAAAAATGCAAAATTACAAACTTATCAAAGTTGATGTAAGCGAAAATAATAATGAACAAATTAAAACCATGAAAGAATTTAATGTTTTTGGCCCACCTGTTTTAATTTTCTTTGAAAATGGAAAAGAAAAATTAAAAATCACGGGTTTTATCAGTGCTGATGATTTATTAAAAAAAATAGAACCATGAAAATTCAAAGTTTGCAAATAGGGAAAATTAAAAACTATAAAAATTTCCAAAGCGCATTTATTAAAGATACTTACCTAGAAGAAACACAAATTGATTTTCTAGGTGTTTTAGATGATCAAATAGCTGATAAAATTCATCATGGAGGCTACCATAAGGCTATTTTTGCCAACTCTTGTCAAAACTATCCTATATGGGAAAGATTTCTTAATAAAAAGCTAAATTTTGGCTCAATGGGTGAAAATTTGAGCATCGATGGGCTTTGTGAACAAAATGTTTGCATAGGTGATATACATCAATTTTCAAATGCAATACTGCAAGTAAGCGAACCTAGAAAACCTTGTGTAAAAATTTCTAAAATTCACAATAATCCAAATTTTACACATGAAATTTTTAAAACGGGCTTGAGTGGATGGTATTATAAAGTTTTACAAGTTGGACAAATACGAAAGCATGAAAACATTAAAATTTTAGAAAAAAATTCTACTTCACTTAGTGTATTTGAACTCAATCAACTTTTTTACTCCCCGCATCAAATTCTTAAGCAAAATCCGAATTTATTAGATAAATTAGAAAAATTAAACTCTCTCATATCTCAAAATTGGCACGAAACGATACACAAACGCTTAAAAAATACTTACGATATAAGCTATATGGATAGCTTATAAGTTTTTAAAGTTATTTTTAGGTAAAATAATTCTTTTTCGAAAGGATAATCATGCAAAGACAAACATGGAGTAGCACACTAACTTATATTCTAACAGTTGCTGGAGCAACCATAGGATTTGGAGCAACTTGGCGTTTTCCCTATCTTGTAGGAGAAAATGGTGGCGGTGCTTATGTATTAGTTTTTTGTATAGCCATGATTATCATAGGCATTCCTGTTATTTTAGTTGAAAATGTCATAGGCAGAAAAGCGATGACAAATAGCGTAGATGCTTTCAAACAAAAATGGCAAAGTATTGGATATATGGGACTTTTAGGAAGCTTTAGCATAATGGCTTACTACATGGTACTTGGAGGATGGGTTTTAGTTTATATTTGGGAATTAACCCTAGGGAATTTTAGTCTTGCCAATGTAGTAAGCAAAGAATTTACTCATCAGTTTTTTAACGACAAAATAGCCTTCAATCCTTTAGGAGTTGGTATTTTTACCACTGTTTTTGTAATTATTAATTATATTATTTTAAAAAGAGGCATTATAGATGGTATAGAAAAATCCGTAAAATTTTTAATGCCTTTATTATTTATCTGTCTTATTATTGTTGTAGGACGCAATTTAACCCTTGATGGAGCTATGGCTGGAGTTAAATTTTATCTTGAACCTGATTTTAGTAAAATTTTATCACCAAAACTTTTAATCGATGTTTTAGGACAAGTCTTTTTTGCTTTATCCCTAGGTTTTGGGGTAATGATAACACTTTCATCTCATCTTAATAAAAATGAAAATATGGCAAAAACCGCTATTTATACAGGGGTTTTAAATACTATCATAGCTGTTTTGGCTGGTTTTATGATTTTTCCAGCACTTTTCTCAGCGGGACTTGCTCCAGATAGCGGGCCTTCTTTGGTTTTTGAAACTTTACCTATAGCATTTTCTCATATCCATTTTGGCACCATTGTGTGTATTTTATTTTTTGTCTTACTCTTGATTGCAGCTTTAACCACAAGCTTGCCAATTTATCAAGTTATTATTAGCGTATTAGAAGAAAAATTTAAATATTCTAAAAATCTTTCTATTAACCTAACTCTAGGGTTTATCTTCATACTTGGCAATCTTCCTTGTATTTTAACTTATGGGCCTTGGCGTGATATTGTTATCATCAAAGGAAAAAACATTTTTGATAGTTTTGATTTCATTAGTGGAAATATTTTGTTTGTTTTAACTGCATTTTTTTGCTGTATTTATGTAGGTTGGATTTTAGGCAAACAAGAAAGTCTAAAAGAACTTAGCAATAACAATACACTTAAAAGTTCATGGTTTGGAATTTGGTTTTATTATGTAAAATATATAGTACCTTTGATTATTTTAATCATTTTTATCTATGGAATTTTAAACTGATTTTTTAAATTTATATCTCTCTAACATAGTGGAATTTCCTAAAATTCCACCTTGATGTATATAAAGCAATGGTTTTTTCCACTCTTGTTTTAATGCTATACTTAATCCTAAAATATCATACAACAAGTCAAATTCTATATTGCACTTTAACTTTAAATCCATATAAAGCTCATAAAATTCTTTATACGGCTTAGCAAAGTGATATTTTTTATCACTTGTTAAAAATTCTAAATTTGAAAAATCATAGCTTGGATCTAATGTTAAAATTTGTTTTTTAAGATATTTAATATCACCTACACAAGCGCAAGTAAATACTTTAAATTTAGAATACTTTGCCAAAAAAGCTGCCGAAGTGCCTGTACCCGAAGGTAAAAAAATATCAAAATCAAGCTTTAAACTTTGACTTTGCATTTGAATTTCTTGAGCAAGTTCCATATAGCCATATTGAGCTTCTAAATTAGCTATACCTTGTTCTATAAAAACATCATCTTTTTTACACAAAGACAAAGCAAATTGCTTTAAGGATAAAGAATGGATATTTTCTACAAAATCAACACCATTTTCTAAAGCTAAAGCATAGTTTCCACAAGGATTATTCTTAAGAAAAGTAGAAATTTTTTCACAAGCAAAAACAAGCTTATATGATCTTTGTTTAGCAAAAATACTTAATGTCGCCAAAGCATTACTTTGGCTTCCTCCATAACTTACAAAAGATTGATTTTTAGGATATCTTTGATGGATATAAAAAGCAAGTTTCCTAGCTTTATTTCCATTAATTTCCCCTAATAAATCATCTCTTTTAATATAAAATTCAAATCCGTTAAAATTGATTTTTTGTATAGGACTAATTGTTTTAATGAAATTCAAAGAATTTTTCTACATCCTTTAAAGCATTATCATTTTTAATGCTAAATTTTATTTCTATGCGACGACTCTTATCCTTATCTTCAACTCCGTTGACAAACACAGGATCTGAAAAAGAACGTCCACTTGCCATTAAAAGCTTTTGAAGCTTATCACTCTTATAAAAAGTATAGATAAAATTCATCACCTCATAAGCTCTTTTTTGCGACAAATCTAAATTATAAATATAAGATCCATCACTATCAGTATGTCCTTCAATAATGATATTTTCAATGTTAGAAAAAATTTTTGGATCTTCAAGAATAGCATCAAAATATTCGCTTAAGATTTTTCTCAAACTTGCCTTTGCCTCATTTTTTAACACATAAGAATCTTTATCAAAAAGTACTTCAGCAGGCAAAGAAATAGATCCTGTCTTTTCATCTATAGTGATATTATTATCAAGCTTACTTTGTAATTCCTTGCTTAAATTTTCACGAATCAAACCAAGATTTTGCACCTTTTCTTTAGCTTTTTGAAAATCTTCTTGTAAATTTTTAAGCTCTTCATCTTTTTTCTCTAGTTGACCTAGTAAAATCAAAATTTGCTTATCTTTATTATCTAAAGTTGAGTTTAAATCTTTACTTAACTGCTTGTAATTTGTAATATTAGCCTCTAATTCTGCTTTTTGAGAATTAGCAAGATTTAAAGCACTAGAAGCATTGTTTAAATCAGAACTTAGTTTAAACACTATGGCTTCTTTATTTCTAAGCTCTTCTTTACTCTCCTCTAAGCGTGCCTCTTGTTTATTGAGATTATCTTTGATTTCTTTTAAATCACTTTGAGTTAAAACATATTTTACAACAATAGCACCTATTATCAAAATAAAAACAAACAGCAATCCTGCCATTAAATCAGCATAAGCTATCCAAAAATTGCTATCTTCTTTTGACTCATTTTTCATTTATTTTCTTTATCTTCATTTTTTAGCTCATCATTGCTTTCTTGCTTAGATATTTCTGCTTGAATTTCATCTTGATTTTCTTCAGTCTTAGACTCTGAAAAATCTTCTATTTGTTTGGTTTCATTTTCTTTATTCTGATTTTCATCCCCAGAAAGCTTGCTCATCATTTGACTTGTTTCTTCATCAAGTGCTTTCATTTCTTTTTTAAGCTCATCCATCATTTTGATTTTAGCATCAATACTTTTTTCTTCTTCATATACTTCTTTAAATTTATGCATACCTTCAAACAAGCTTGCTTTAAATCCCTCAAAAACCTTTTCTTGACTTTCCAACATTGCTTTTTCATAAAGTTCAAAATTTTTACCAAAACGCTCTATTTTTTCATCGAATGCACTTAGCGTCTTATCAAGATGATGAATTTTATCACTACTGATATCAAGCAAGCGATTATATTGTTCTGACATTCTTGTATTGATTTCTTTTAAATTTTGATTGAGCAAACCTATACCATTTAACATTTCACTATAAAGCTTTCCAAGATCGCGTTGATCTCTTTGTGCTTTACTAAGCTCACCCATGGTTTGTTTGATATGTTCACTACTTAATCTAATAGCCTTTTCTTCTATATTTAGCATATCTTGGAAAATACCAAATTTTCTATCAATAGCATGATCAAGCTCTGCAAAAAAATCATCATTACTAACTTGTTTAAAAATTGCTCCAATTTTTTCAAAATGTTGCAAACTCTCAGTTAAATATCTTTGATCAAGCTCTTCTTTTGTCCAAAAAAATCCACTTGTAGCGTTTTTTTGACGATTTAGCAAACGATCTATTTTGCTTTTACCATATTTTTCAAAAAACATCCACCATAATGCAAGAAAAATTCCATAAATTGAAACATAAAAAGCAGTTCCCACTCCACTTAACAAATCTGCAATTTCTTGTTCTAAAGCGGCTGTATCACTAGAACTAAAATTTGGCATTGAAAAAGCTATACTGATAAAAGTTCCTAAAATTCCCATCATTGGAAAAATTGCCGAACCTATACTAGCAAAATTCTCATTTCTTGCACCCTTAATATATGTATAAGCAAAGTCATCAAAATTGGCATTTGATTTCGTGTCTTTCCCTATGGCAAGAAAATGCCTCATAATATGTCTTTTTAAAGCCTGTTTAAATTCATCTTTTTGTTGTTCAAAAATACTATACGCATACTCAGCACTATGTCTAGCAAAAATCAATGCTGTAAAAAAAATCACACCTGTCATAATAACCGTATGTAATTCGACCTTAAAGTCAATTACATTAAAATAACCCAATAAAATCAAAATATAAAGAAAAGCTGGAATAAAAATAATTTTAAAATAAACCAAAGAACCTCTTGCATCTTTGCCTTCAGGCAAAACAAGTTCTGAAATTTCATCTGATTTAATATCCATGAAACCAATACCTCATTAAAAATTTTATTTTAAAGATTGCTACTTAATTTGATAAAAATTTTTAAAACAAAATAAAACTAAGCCTTTAAAATGCTTAGTTTTTGTTTATACAGTTTAAATCTTCAAAAGCGATTTCAAGACGTTTTATCATGCTTTCTTCACCGCTTCTTAACCAAACACGCGGATCATAGTATTTTTTATTTGGCTTGTCATCACCTTCTGGATTTCCAATTTGTCCTTGCAAATAAGCCCTATTTTTAAGTTCATATTCACGCACCCCATCCCAAAAAGCCCATTGAGTATCTGTGTCAATATTCATCTTAATTACGCCATAGCTTACTGCATTTTTAATATCTTTTAGCTCACTACCGCTACCGCCATGAAATACAAAATTTATAGGCTTATCGTTATTTAAAGCAAATTTATCTTTTACAAATTTTTGCGAATTTTTTAAAATTTCAGGTTGTAAGCTAACATTTCCTGGCTTGTAAACCCCATGTACATTTCCAAAGCTTGCTGCGATTGAAAATTTATCACTAATTTTTCCAAGTCTTTCATATGCAAGAGCTACATCTTCTGGTTGGGTATAAAGCTTGGAATTATCAATACCTGTATTATCCACTCCATCTTCTTCGCCACCTGTACAACCTAATTCTATTTCAAGCGCGACACCTAAAGCATCAAGTTTTTGAAGATAAACTTCACAAGTGCTAAGATTTTCTTCTAAACTTTCTTCGCTAAGATCAAGCATATGAGAACTAAATAAAGCTTGTCCATGGGTTTTTTTATATTGTGCATTTGCCTCAATAAGCCCATCAATCCAAGGCAAAAGTTTTCTTGCAGCATGATCAGTGTGTAAAATCACAGGTACACCATAAGCTTTAGCAAGTAAATGTACATGTTTAGCCCCACTAATTGCACCTAAAACTTCTCCATTAGGACAATTTTTCCCTGCATAAAATTTTGCCCCACCATTTGAAAACTGGATAATAACTGGAGAGTTAACTTTTTTTGCAGCTTCTAAAACTGCATTAATAGAATCAGTTCCTACAACATTAACAGCAGGGATAGCAAAACCCTCTGCTTTAGCATAGTCATAAATTTTATTAAGCTCATCTCCGCTAATCACCCCTGCTTTTACAATGTCTAAAACACCCATTATTTATATTCCACTTTAGCACTATTTAAAAGATCTTGGCCTTTTTGATTGATAACTTTTTTAAATTCTTCAAATTTAAGTCCGTTTTCAATACCTTGTTTTACTTCATCAAATTTGATTTGACCTTTAGCTTGCGAATTTTCTTTTAAGATTACATGATAACCAAAATTCGTTTTTACCGGAGTTGTAGTAATAGTACCATTTTTAAGCGCGAAAGCAGCATCTGTAAAAGGCTTTACCATAGTTGATTGATCAAACCAACCAAGCTCACCACCTTGGTTTTTTGAACCTGGATCAATTGATTTCTCTTTAGCAAGCTCGCTAAATTTAGCATCTAGTTCTTTACCTTTTAAACCTTTAAGTTCGTTAATAATATCCTTAGCTTCTTTTTCTGTCGCTACTAAGATATGTTTTGCTTGCACTCTTGCAGGTTTTACATATTTGTCTTTATTTTGATCATAAAAAGCTTTAACTTTAGCCGCATCAATTTTAATAGTATTTAAAATTTTCTCTTGATAAACATTAACAAGTATTGCATCTTTTGCACGATCAAGTTCTTTTGTGTATAAAGGGTCTTTTTCTAAATTTTGTTTTTTAGCATCTTGCAAAATTAAATCTTGCATAATATATTGCTGAATAAGAGCTTTTTTTTGATTATCTGGCAAAGTTTTAAAATCCTGTCCTCTAAGCATAGGGGCAAAAAATTCACTTACTTCTGTATCGCTAATGCTCTTGCCATTAACAGTAGCTACTGTAGCTGCATTTACATTTAAAACTACACCTGCAATCAAAGTTGCTGCGACTAAAGAAAATTTTTTCATTAGGTTTCCTTTTTAATAAAATGTATATAAAATCAATTATATCTAAACTTGGTTTAAAGCTAATTAATTAAAATTAAAAAATGAAAAGAAATTTAGAAATCAAAGAACTTTTTTTAAAACATTTTGACAAGCCTGTAACAGAGCTTAAATTTTCAAATTTATATGAGCTTTTAGTCTGCGTAATGCTTTCAGCCCAATGCACTGATAAAAGAGTTAATCTCATCACTCCTGATCTTTTTAAAGCTTATCCTGATATCAAATCCCTTGCAAATGCAAATTTATCAAGTCTTAAAACCTATATACAAACTTGTTCATTTTTTAATAATAAAGCACAAAATCTTATAAAAATGGCAAAAGCAGTTTGTGAAAATTTTGACGGAGAAATTCCCCTTGATGAACAAAATTTAAAATCCTTAGCAGGCGTAGGACAAAAAACCGCTCATGTAGTTTTAATAGAATGGTGCGGAGCAAATTTCATGGCTGTAGATACTCATGTTTTTAGAGTTTCTCACCGCTTAGGACTTAGCAAAGCAAAAACTCCAGAAGCTACAGAAGAAGATTTAACACGCACATTTAAAGATAATCTTAACTATCTTCATCAAGCCATGGTTCTTTTTGGACGTTACACCTGTAAAGCTAAAAAACCTTTATGTAAAGAATGTTTTTTAAATCATCTTTGCAAAAGTAAAGATAAGGAACTTAAATGAAAATTTTCATCTTTTTACTCGCTATATCTCTTAATATTTTTGCCTTAGAACCTTACAAGCCTAGTGCTGATTTTTCTTCTTATTTTAACAATATAAATTGCTCGCAAATCTTGGATAAGTTTTTTTATCTAAATTGCTATGATTATAAACTCAAAGGCACAAAAGCTGTTGCTTATAAGGTAGAAGCTTCAAATTTGAAAAATAGACAAATCAAAAAACGCCCTCGCTTTGAAGATGATACAAATATTCCTAAAAAATACCGCACTACTTGGAGTGATTATAAAAACAGTGGTTACACACGAGGACACACTGCACCCAATGCTTCTTTTAGCTTTAGTAAAGCTGCTCAAAATTCAGTATTTTTAATGAGTAATATTACCCCACAAAATGCACAAATAAATAATAAAATTTGGAATGAAATCGAACAAAGAGAAAGAAATTTAGCTTTAGAATTTCAAAGTATCGAAGTTTTAAATTTAGTACTTTACGATAAAGAACCACAATACATTAAAAACCGTATTGCTATACCAAGTTTTTATGTGAAAATTATTAAAACTCCGAAATTTAAAGAATGCTATCAAGCACCAAACCACGAAGTAAATGATGAAAATATTAAACAGTATCAAATAAATTGTGATAAATTTTAAGGTATAAATTATGGAGATAAATGCTCTTACGATAACCACTCTTTATATCATAGGTATTTCCGCAGAAGGAATGACAGGAGCTTTAGCTGCAGGACGCCACAAAATGGATCTTTTTGGAGTTATTTTTATTGCTCTCGTAACAGCAATTGGAGGCGGAAGCATACGAGATGTGCTTTTAGGACATTATCCTTTAACTTGGGTTAAACATCCTGAATATATTATTTTAATCTGTTTTTGCGCCCTTGTAGCCACAAAAATTCCGCGCGTAGTAACCAAACTTGAAACTTTATTTCTAACTCTTGATGCTATAGGACTTGTTGTTTTTAGCATACTTGGAGCTCAAATAGCTATAGATCAAAACCATGGCTTTATCATAGCCGTTGCTGCCGCTGTAATTACCGGTGTTTTTGGTGGAATTTTAAGAGATATTTTATGTATGAGAATCCCCTTGGTGTTTCAAAAAGAAATTTATGCAGGAATTGCCATAATTGCAGGAGCAATCTATTATTCTCTAATAATTTGGCTTGAGCTTAATGCCCTAGTTTGCACACTTTTAACTCTTTTTATAGGAGTTTTTGCAAGGCTTTTAGCTATCAAATATCAATGGTCTTTACCTATTTTTTCTTACAATGAAGAAAAATAATTTATCGTTGCTTTATACAAGTTTGCTAAGATATTAAAAATTTTAGGAGATTGATAAATGCGAAGACTAAGTATTTTACTTGCAATTTTAATAGTTATTAATATAACAGCTTGTGATAGTAAAACAGAAAATTACTACAAAAATCTTCCTAGCGAAGCAAAAGAAAAAGCGAAAGAATGCAAAGAAAGCGGAACTCTTAGCGAAGATTGTATTAATGCATTAAAAGTTGGTGTTAAACCAACAAATGAAGAGGGTAAATACAGTCCAAACACACCGAAAAAATCTGATAATCAAATATTAGAAGCTTTAAAACAAAATGATTTAAAAAAAGAAAAAACCACAAAAGATATTAACCAAAGTTCAGAAAATAATGAAAGTATTATAATACCACCTATAGCAGAAACACCTTCTGAAATTTATCCTTCCAAAACAACAGAAAACAATCAAAGTTCTATCTTTAGCGATGATGTTAATATAACACAGGAAAAATGACCATGAAAATAACTCTTTTTTTAAGCCTTATTGGTATATTTTTTGCAGCATGCGAACAAACCAAAAGTGTAGAATATTATCAAAATCACCCCGAGGAAGCAAAAAAAAGAAGTTTAGAATGCAGACACAAAGCTATCATTAGTCAAGATTGTGTTAATGCATATAAGATAGGTTTTCCAAAAGATGAATGGGAAGATGAAAATATTTCTAATCCTTAAAAGCTATGAAAGTTTCAAAATTTGCCCATTTAAAAATACTTTCTATTTTCTTAAAACCTGCCTTTTCTAGCATATTTAAATTTTCTTTTTGACTATAAGGAATTAAAACATTTTCCAAAGCTTCTCTTTTAGCTGCGATTTCAAACTTAGAATAGCCTTGTTTTTCTTTATAATCAGCATAAAGTTCTATGATATTTTTAGACAAAAAAGCATCTTCATAAAGGATTTTTTCACTCATAATCAAAATGCCTTTAGAGTTTAAATTTTTATAAATTTGATCAAGCAATTCTTGTCTTTTAGGAGGACGAATAAACTGCATGGTATAATTTGCTACAAAAACATCGCAAGTAAAAAAATCAAATTCGCATAAATTAGCTTCAAAAAAACTTATATCAAGCCCATAAGCTTTAGCTTTTGATTTTGCAACTTCAAGCATGGAAGCAGAATTATCCACGCCAAAAAGTTTAAAATCCTTTCTTAGATTTGCCAAAAAAATCAAAAAATTAGCACTTGAGCAGCCCAAATCGCAAACACTTGCATTTGTAGGTAAAATTTTAGCCAATAAATTGCCACAAAGTTCTAAATTTTCTCTATAAAATGGTACAGAACGATTGATCATATCATCAAAAACACTAGCCACGCTTTTATCAAATTCAAATTGTTTTTTAGGGCTTTGTTTAAAAAGTTCATCTTTCATCATTTTTCCTTAATAATTCTCTAGCCTGTTCTATATCTTTAGTAATTTGATTTTTAAGTTTTTTTAGATCTTGAAATTTTTGATTCTCTCTTAGAAAAGATATAAACTCGAGTTCAAAAAACTCTCCTTGCATGAAATTTTCACCCAATTCTTCTAAAATATGACTTTCTATAGCAAAATTTTCATCGCTTGATCTTACACCTAAAAAACTCACACTTTTATAAGTTTTTCTTTGACTTTTTAACAAAGTAGCGTAAACACCATTTTGAGGCAAAAAATAACCTTCGCAATCTAAATTTATAGTTGCAAAAAGTTCTTTAGAACCTAAGCCTTGTCCTTTAATTACCTTTCCTTTGATGCTATAATTTCTCCCTAAAAATTCTTTTGCTTTTTGCAAATTTGCTCTTGATAAAAAATCCTTAATTAAACTTGCATGAACACCTATTCCACCTATGCTAAATTCATCAACTATTATAGTTTTTATCCCACTTAAAAACTCAATATCTTTAGCACTATAAGCCCTATTTTTCCCAAAAGAAAAATCATAACCCACGACTATAAATTTTAAACTGGTAAATTCTTTTTTCAAAAAGCTTAAAAAATCTTTACCATCTAAAGATTTTATACTTTCAAAATCCACTTCTATAACTTTTTTTCCTGAAATTTCTTCTTTTTGACGATTTGAACAAAGAAATTGACCTTTAAATTTATTAATAACTAGCAAAGCCCCATTCTCATCTAAATATTTTACAAGTTTTAGATGTCCTAAATGCATACCATCAAAACAACCTATGGCTAAAGAAGTAATATTAATTTTTGATATAGTAGTAAAAATATTCAACATTACCTTCCTTTCCTTTAATGCTTGATTTTTGCGTATTTTTTAAAAGCCAACCTAACTTAGCACATTCTTTTTCAAAATCCATTCTTGCTTTTAAGATTGCCTTGTCATCTTTTAAAACACCTTTTTTATCTCTTTTGATATTTTTTCCCACTTCAAACTGAGGTTTAAAAAGTAAAATAATTTCCTTTAAAGCTAAATTATCGACATAATAAAGTAAATTAATAAGAGAAATAAAACTCACATCACAAGTAACAAGTTCAAATTTTTCTTCACTTTTAAAGGCTCTAAGATCTGTATTTTCATGCAAGATAATTTTTTCATTTGCTCTTAAACTTGGATGGAGTTGATTACTACCCACATCAAGAGCAGTGATTTTTAAAGCCTGATTTTCAAGTAAAATTTGAACAAAACCGCCCGTACTAGATCCTATATCAAGACAATTTTTATGTTTTATTTCAATATCATTTTCTTCTAAAAATTTTTTTAATTTCAAAGCTGCTCTTGAAACATAAATTTCACTTAAAAGATCCAATTTTAACTCATTGGCTAAAAGTATATCTTCAGGATTTAAATCTTGCGTTTTTTTTAAATTTTCTAAAAAATTTTTCACATCAAAAGAAGCTTTAAAACTTTTACCATTAAGTAAAATCTCTTCATTTTCTATAAGCTCTAAGGCTTTATTTCTACTGATATTTAAACGCTTTGAAACAAAAAAATCAAATCTCATTTTAAACTCTCATTTATTCTTTTTTCTAAGTCTTCTTTTTCTTTAGAAAACCACCAAATACCTATTTCAAAAGCATTTTTTTTAAAAATTTCTCTAAGATCTTTAAGATCTTTTTCAAAAAGATCTTTTTCTTTTTGAATTAAACTTAAGTTATTATCTTTTAAAAAATTAAAATTATTCATCCATAAAAGTATTTGCTCTTGTTCGGATTTTAAGGCATTATTTCTTTGCTCTTTTAAAAAATAATTTCCTAAAACCATGATAAAACATAAAAATAAAACAATTATTTTTATCTTTATTTTCAAAACAAAATTAAAAACAAAAGCCAAAAGAGAACAAAACATAAAAAAATTAAAAAAATCAAAAATAAAATTTAAAGCCCTAAACCCCAAATATCCAAAATAAGAAAAAATAAAAAATTTTAAATTTGAAACAAAATGTAAAAATTCAGATAAAAAATCAAAATAAACAAAAGAAGCACTCTTATAGGCAATGATTTTCCTAGAAAAAAGTTCTAAATTTAAAAGTTCATTGTAAGTAAAAAAAAGCCCATAAAATGCATAAAATAAAGCAGTAAAAAAACTAGCGATAACAACTATTCTAAAATCATTATAAGCATTATCTACAAATTGCAAATGCAATTCTTTTTTTAAAAATATCATCAATAAAGGTAAAATTATAAATATAAAAACAAAATCAATTTTTTCAAGATTTAAAAAATTTAAAAATAAAGAAACAAGTCCAAAAATCGCCAAGAAAAAACTAAAAATATAAAGATAAAAATCCCCCATACTAACACGATAAAACAAACTTCCCTTAATCAAAGTAGCTTCTTTTATAATATTTTTTCTAAGCTTTAAAAATAAAAAGAATTCCCAAAAAAGTGTTAAAAAAATAGAAATTAAAAAAAATAAAGAAAAAGCACTCCTTTGCCAAGTTAGCAAAAAGCCAAAAAGGCTTAAAAGCGTTAAAATATAAGAACTATTCTTTAACAAGCTCATTAAAAGCACTTTCATCTATACATTTTACTTCAAGCTCTTTAGCCTTACTAAGCTTAGAACCTGCCTCTTCTCCAAAAAGCACATAGTCAGTCTTTTTAGAAACCGAGCCGCTTACCTTACCCCCAAGCTTTTCTATCAAAGCCTTAAACTCATCTCTTGGGCGTGAAAGAGTGCCTGTAATCACAAAAGTTTTACCAAAAATCACACCATCGCTTTTGATTTCAAGTTTTTCTATTTTCAAATTTAAAAGCTTGTAAAACTCATCAATTCTTGTGCGATTAACACGCGTAAATTCGCAAAGACTTAAAGCCATTTGCTCTCCAAAACCTTCTAAATTGGCATAAGCTTCAAAGCTTTGCTTGTACCACTCTTTACCAAAACTTAAACTTAATTTTTTAGCCGCAACCTCGCCAATATGCTCTATTCCTAAAGCTGTGATAAAACGAAAAAGCTCACATTCTCTTGCTTGTTCTATGGCATTTAAAAGATTGTTAATTTTCTTTTCTTTAAAGCCTTCCAAACCTTCAAAATCATTAAATTTTAAATGAAAAATACTCTCAAGCGTAGTGATTTTTTTGTGCTTGTATAAAAGTTCTACTATATTTTCTCCCAGTCCGTCGATATTAAGACATTTTTTAGAAACAAAATGAATGATAGAATTTACAAGTCTATCTTCACAATCTATATTTTGACATTTTATTAAAGTTCCTTCATCCAAAAGCTCACTTTGGCAAGTAGGACAAAGCTTAGGGCGTGAAATTTCCATCTCTAAACCTTCTCTACGCTCTTTAAAAACCTTAGTGATTTTAGGGATAACATCGCCACTTCTTATCACGCTTACAAAATCATTGATTTTAACATCAAGTCTTGCAATTTCATCAAAATTATGAAGGGTGGCTGATTTTACTACAACCCCATCTAAATTTACAGGTTCTAAAACTGCCACAGGAGTGATCACTCCACTTCTTCCTACTTGTAAATTTACCCCTATTAAACGCGTGGTTTTTTCAAGCGCAGGAAATTTAAAAGCTGCCATAAATTTTGGAAATTTTACCGTATAGCCTAATTCTTCACAAAGTGCAAGATCATCAACTCTTACCACCATTCCATCCATCATCATAGGTTTTTTTTCTCTTAGAGCTAAAAGCTCATCATAAGCTTTTAAAACTTCGTCTAAATTAGCGCAAAGTCTTACAAAATCATCCTTTAAAAAACCAAGCTCTCTGATAAATTGCATCACCTCGCTGTGTTTGGTGAAATTTAAGGTATTTTCCCCTACTCCCCAAGGATAAAATTTCAAATTTCTTTCTTTAGTGATGCTTGTATCAAGCTGCCTTAAACTCCCACTTGCAGCATTGCGTGGATTGGCAAATAAACTTTGATTTAAAAGGGCTCTTTTTTCGTTGATTTTCTCAAAATCATCTTTTAAAATCACCACTTCTCCACGAATTTCTATCCTTTCTTTATAGGCTATATTTTTAGGTATATTTTCTATCTCAAAAACATTAAGCGTTATATCCTCACCCACTTCGCCATCGCCCCTAGTGGCGCCGCTTACTAATTTACCATTTTCATAAAGCAAATTTAAACTCGCTCCATCAAATTTAGGCTCTATAAAAAAGTTTTTTTCACATTTTGCGCGTTTTGCCCAAGCTCTAAGCTCACTCTCATCAAACACATCTTCCATCGACCACATACGCTTTAAATGAGCTATTTTTTTAAACTCGCTTTGTATAGTAGGAGCTATTTTTTGCGTTGGAGAGTCTTTTGAAATTTCATCTTTATTTTGTTCTTCAAAAACTCTTAATTCTCTGATTAAAGCATCGTATTCTTCATCGCTAGCCAAGGGTTCATCTTTTTCATAATATGCCCTCATCCACAAATTAGCTAAAGCAACTTTTTCTAAATACTCTTCTTTTTTCATCTAAACTCCTATATTATCCATTGCCTGCGCTAAAGCAAAAAGTTGTTTATGCTCATATAAATCATGCACTCTTATAATACTAGCACCATTTTCAAAAGCCTTTAAATGCAAATATAAAGTTCCCGCTAAACGATCTTTAATCTCGCTTTGAAAATACGCATTAATCACACTTTTACGACTCGCACCTATAAGTAAAGGTTTATTAAATTGCAAAAAATGTTCTAAGTGTTTGATTAAAATCATATTATGCCCCGCACTCTTTCCAAAACCAATACCTACATCTAAAATACTTTCTTTTACTCCAAAACTTTCTAAAAGCTCAAGTTTTTCTTTAAAAAACAAAGTCATCTCATCAAGCAAATCTTCATAAAAAGGATTATCTTGCATGTTATTTGGATTGTTTTGCATGTGCATTAAGCAATATTTTGCCCCATATTTACTTGCAAGTTTGACTAGATTAAGATTTCTTAAACTTGTAATATCATTAATAAGTTTAAAACCCTTATTTAAAGCATATTCTAGACAATATTCATCAAAACTATCTAAACTAAAAATTGCTTGTTCGTAATAATTTTTCTCATAAATTAAGTCAAGTACTTTTTTCAGTCTTTTAAATTCCTCTTCCTTGCCACAATACTCACTCCCAGGTCTTGAACTTACCGCACCTATATCGATATATTCAGGCTTTAAAGCAAGAAAGTCATTAAGCCTTTTTTCAAAGTCTTCTTCACTCACACGACTTTTTGCATTAAAACTGTCTTCATTGACATTAATCACTGCCATAAGCTCGGCTTTTTTCGGTTTTAAAAAATCTTTTTGCAAAAAAAGAGCCAAATTTTTAAGTCCAAAATCTTGAAGTTTTTCTTTGACAACAAGCTTTTGAATTTGCTCTTTACTTGCCATTAAAAGCGCATTTGAATGAGTGATTTTTGCAGTAATTACTTCTTTATGGGTAATAAGTTCAGCTCCTACTCTTAAAGCATCTTGTTTTAAAATATTTGCCGCAGGAGTAGAAATATCTTTGATAAAAATAAAATGAATTTTTGTTTTTTCACTCATGATCTTTTGTCCCATTTTATGAGGGTTTATGAAAGAACAAAGCAAATTAAAATCGGTGTTTGGATTGATTTTAAAAAATTTCATTTTATTTCTTTGTATAGTAATTTAATAAAAGAGTAGCTAAAAGCACCCCGCTTTTAGAATTTAATTTTGCAAGCTCATAACTTTCATAAAAAAACTCTAATTCTTCAGCGTTAAAATCTTTATATTTCACACATTCTTTAGCAAGCAATGCGATTTGATCCATAAGTTCATTTTTATCCAAATTTTCATTTTTTTGCAAAAAATCAAAAAGCATTCTTAAATCCATTCTTTTAAGATCTAAATCAAGTTTTTTAACTTCCTTTTCAACTTTTCTTTTTTCACAAATAAGACGTGATTTTATAGTAGGTAAAAGTAAATTTTTAGAAGGTATCACAATAAGAAATTTAATATTTTTTGGAGGTTCTTCAAGGAGTTTAAGTAAAAAATTTTGTGCTTCTATCCTATAAGAATCCGCCATTAAAACAATAATTTTTTCTTCAGTTTCTGCGATATAGCTTTCTTTTTCAACCGCTCTTGCATCATCAAGTAAAAATTCATTTTGTGGTATAAAAAATCTTAATTTTTTAATACCAAAATTATTAATCATTTCTTCCTTAATACCTAAAAAATCTTCACTGATAATAATCTTACTAATAAACAAAATATTTATCCTAATTGCACCTTGGAAAATAATATTGCATCCAAACTTACATCAAAAAGTTGATATAAACTAATAAGCTTGATATCCAAGTCTTTATCTTTAGAATTTAAATAAAAACTATCTTGTAACTGCTCATCAAAAAGCCACAATAAACTATCATCTCTTGATTTAGCGATTAAAGATTTATTATCAGAAGCACTTCCTATATAAAAATATACATAACCATTAGGAAAAGAAATGTCAAGCAAGTCATTAAGTAAAGCTATATCTTCTGAACTTTGTACTTTCTTCTTACATAAAGAATTTAACGACACAAAAGGGAGCATGGGACGAGTGGCTTTTGAATTTATATTTTTTAAAAAATACTCTTCATACCAAGATCTTTGTTCATCACACATTAATACAAAAGTGCGTCCTTCTAAAAGATATTTAAGTCTTGCAGCCATCAAAGGAGCCCATTCTAAACGACGCGACTCCAACCATGCCATAAAAGCTCCGCCATTGCGAATATTTTCAAGAGTAAAACTTAAAAAATCACTCATTTATTTATCAAGTCCGTAGCACTCATGTAGTGCTCTAACTGCAAGTTCTCCGTATTTTTCATGAACTATCATTGAAATTTTTATTTCACTAGTAGAAATCATACCGATATTAATCCCCTCATCAGCTAAAGCTTTAAAAGCTTTACTTGCCACTCCTGAATGTGATTTCATACCTACGCCAACTATAGAAACTTTTACTACAGCACTATCACTTTCTATAGTTGTTTTTGAGCTTAAAATTTTTTGCATAGCATTTTTGGCTAATTCAAGTTCATTTTGAGGAACCGTAAAACCCAAATTTGTAGCACCATCAACTCCAACATTTTGTATAATCATATCTACATTAATATTTTCATTTGCTAAAACAGAAAAAATTTCAGCTGCGATTCCAGGCTTATCTTCTATATTTCTTAAAGTCACTCTTGCTTGATTTTTATCCAAAGCAATACCACTTACTAAAGCTTGTTCCATTCCATCTTCCTTTGTTATCATTGTTCCTTCGTTATTATTAAAACTACTTCTAGTTACTAAATTAACATTTAATTTTTTTGCAAGCTCTACAGAGCGATTTTGCAAAACTTTTGCACCTAAACTTGCAAGTTCAAGCATTTCTTCATAAGAAATTTTATCCAATTTCTTTGCCTTTGGTTCAATTCTTGGATCTGTTGTATAAACCCCATCAACATCAGTATAAATTTCACACAAATCCGCATTTAAAGCACCTGCTACCGCCACAGCACTTAAATCGCTTCCACCACGCCCTAAGGTAGTTACATTACCTTCCTCATCTACACCTTGAAAACCTGCTATAACGACTATTTTACCATTTTGAAGTTCTGATTTTATCGCTTTTGTATCAATATGATGAATTCTTGCCTTTGTAAAAACACTATCTGTAATAATTCCTGCTTTTCTCCCAGAAAATGATATAGCAGGACAACCCTTTTCATTTAAAGCGATAGAAAGTAAAGCGCTTGTTACACGCTCTCCGCTGCTTAAAAGCATATCCATATCTTTACCATTAGGAGTTTTACTAAAATATTCAGCTTGCTCAATAAGAGTATTTGTCACCCCACTCATTGCAGATACTACAACAACAAGTTGATTACCCTGTTGCGCACTTTGGATAACCCTATTGGCTACTGCTTCGATACGCTCAAGTGTTCCAACGCTTGTTCCACCATATTTTTGAACTATAAGCATTTTAGATATAACCTTTCTTTTCAAAATATTTGATCACTTTAACATAAATATTTTTTTTGAAATGATTAATCATTTCAAAAATTTGTTTAACACTCACAAATTGATAATCATCAAATTCGGGATGCTTGGTATTAATATTGATTGTAACACCGTGTTTTAAACGCACTAAAAAATATTTTTGAATCTGCCCATCATAAGGATACATTTTTTTAACAATTTTACTCGGAAAATCATAACTCAACCATTCTGGATACTCGGCAATGATTTCAACCTCATCAGTGCCTATTTCTTCTTTTAGTTCTCTAAATAAAGCGTTTTTGACACTTTCACCTTTATCAATACCTCCTTGTGGAAATTGCCAAATATTATCCATATCACTTCTTTTAGCTATAAAAATCTTACACTCAAAAGGATAAGAACTTGATAAAACAATAGCTGCAACATTTGGTCTATAATTTTTCTCGTTTTCCACAATATTTTTCCTTAAATCTCAAGAATATAATTTTAACCTAAATCAAATCAAATTTTTATTAAAATACATTAAAAAATTTAATAAAATATTTTAGGGTTTTTATGCATTTTTATATCCATATTCCATTTTGTGAAAGCAAATGTAATTATTGCGCTTTTACAAGTTTGAAAAAAAATGATTATGAAAAAACCTATTTTAAGGCTTTAAAAGAAGATATTGTTTTTCAATTAAAACAATTTAACATTCAATCAAATCAAATTAAAACCTTATTCATAGGCGGAGGAACACCAAGTTGTGTTAATGCGTATAATTATGAAGATATTTTTAAAATTTTATATCCCTTACTAGATAAAAATGTAGAAATTTCATGCGAAGCTAATCCCAACTCAGCAACATTAAATTGGCTTAAAAATATGAAAAATCTAGGAGTTAATCGCATTTCTTTTGGAGTTCAAAGTTTTCATCCTAAAAAACTTCACTTTCTTGGAAGAATTCACAATCAAGAAATGATTATCAAAACATTAGAAAACGCAAATAAAGTAGGTTTTAAAAATATCAATTTAGATCTTATTTATGATACGAAATTAGACAATAAAAAAATGCTTAAATTTGAACTCTTACACTTAAAACAAATCAAGGATTTAATCACACACCTTAGTGCTTATAATTTAACCATAGAATCAAACACAGCCTTTGCTAAAAAAGAACATTTCAAAAAAAATGCTCCTAATTTAATGAAATTTTTCATCAAACAACTTCTAGAACTTGACTTTTTTCAATATGAAATCAGTAATTTTTCAAAAACCAAAGCCCAAATTTGCAAACATAATCTTGCTTATTGGCAAGGAAAAAACTACCTAGCTTGTGGATTAAGTGCGGTAGGATTTTATGAAAATAAACGTTTTTATACAGCAAAAAATTTAAAAAATTACATAGAAAATCCCACTTTTAGATCTATAGAGCAACTAAGTTCCAAAGACTTGAATTTAGAGCACCTATTTTTAGGACTTAGAAGTATAGTAGGGATTGATGAAACAAAACTCAATCAATGGCAAAAAGACAAAATAAATATATTATTAAAAGAAAAAAAACTTTTTTACAAAAATAAAAGATATTTTAATCCTAATTTTCTCATTAGCGATGAACTTGCTTTATATCTCTCATCTTAAATTTAAGTTTTTTAAGTAAAATATTTATTTAAAATATCAAATCAAAGAGTAACGATTCAAAGAGTAACGATTAATGAGTTTTGGTGAAATTATAGTTATTTTAGTTGTAGCGATTTTAGTCTTAGGGCCTGATAAACTTCCAGAAGCTATAGTACAAATAGCAAAAATTCTAAAGGCTGTAAAACGCAACATAGATGATGCAAAATCAAGCATAGAAAAAGAAATACGCATCAATGACTTAAAAGAAGAAGCTAAGAAATACAAAGATGAATTTTCAAGCATTAATGAAAATATACGCAAAAAACTCAGTTTTGAAGAATTTGATGACCTTAAAAGAGATATTTTAGATAAAACAAAGGTAGATTTAACCTTTGATAGCAGAGATGATAACATAAAAAATAACCTTAGCGGACAAAATTTAAATACAGAAGAAAAACCAAATCTTACCAGATTAGAAACACAAGATAAAACGGAAAAATAAATGTTTGAAGAATTAAGACCTCATTTAATAGAACTTAGAAAACGCCTTTTTATAAGCGTTGCTTGTATTGTAGTTATGTTTATTGTATGTTTTGCTCTACGAAGCTATATCTTAGATATTCTAAAAGCTCCACTTATAGCTGTTTTACCCGAAGTAGCCAAACATGTGAATGTAATTGAAGTACAAGAAGCCTTATTTACCGCAATGAAGGTTAGTTTTTTTGCAGCCTTTATCTTTTCTCTACCTGTAATTTTTTGGCAATTTTGGAAATTTGTAGCTCCAGGACTTTATGATAATGAAAAACGCCTTGTGGTGCCTTTTGTTAGCTTTGCAAGCATTATGTTTGCCTTGGGGGCTTGTTTTTGCTATTTTGTTGTAGTGCCTTTGGCTTTTAAATTTTTGATTAATTTTGGTTTAAATGAAGATTTTAATCCTGTGATTACCATAGGAACTTATGTAGATTTTTTTACAAAAGTTGTTGTGGCTTTTGGCTTAGCTTTTGAAATGCCTGTAATTGCCTTTTTCTTTGCTAAAGTCGGACTTATAGATGATAGTTTTTTAAAACGCCATTTTCGCATAGCTGTTTTAGTTATTTTTGTTTTTTCAGCCTTTATGACTCCACCTGATGTTTTATCTCAATTTTTAATGGCAGGACCACTTTGCGGACTTTATGGACTTTCTATTTTAATTGTTCAAAAGGTAAATCCTGCTCCAAAAGATAAAGAAAGTGATGAATAAAGACTTACTTCTTTCAAGCTATGATTACACTCTAGCTAATGAACTCATAGCCAACTATCCTACAAATCCAAAAGAAGATGCTAGGCTTTTGGTTTTTGATCGCAAAAACAAAGAAATTTTTCATACTACTTTTAAAAATTTACAAGACTTTTTACCCAACTGCGCGATTTTTTTCAATGATACCAAAGTTATTAAAGCAAGAATTTATGGCAATAAAGCAAGCGGAGGAAAAATAGAGCTTTTCTTGCATCAACCTTTTTTAAATTCTCACGATCCGCTTTTTCTAGCTCAAATTAAAGGGCGTGTTAAAAAAGATGAAATCTTATATTTTAAAGATGATTTAAAAGTACGCGTTGTAGAACTTTTAAATGATGGTCTTCGAAAAGTTCAATTTTTTCAAAATGATAAAACCTTAGACACCTCAAATCTTTACAACCTGCTTGACAAGATAGGACATATACCCTTGCCTCCTTATATTAAAAGGGAGGATGAAAAAAGTGATTTGAAAGATTATCAAAGTATCTTTGCAAAAAATTTAGGTGCAGTGGCTGCTCCGACTGCAAGTTTACATTTTAGTGAGACTATGCTTGAAAATTTAAGAAAAAAACACGAAATTTATCATTTAACCTTACATGTAGGAGCTGGAACCTTTAAAAGCGTGGAATGCGAAAATATACAAGAGCATAAAATGCATAGCGAATTTTTTAATATTCCGCAGCAAGCATGTGAAATTATAGATTCTAAACAAGCTATTTTAGGCGTAGGAACAACGGTAACAAGAACCATAGAATATTATGCAAGAACTAAAACAAAAAATGGTTTTTGTGATCTTTTTTTACACCCGCAAAATCCACCTATAAGACAAAATCATCTTTTAACCAATTTTCATTTACCAAAATCTACTCTTATCATGCTAGTTTCAGCTTTTATCGGTAGAGAACAGTGTTTAAAACTTTATGAACTCGCCATAAAAGAAAAATATCGCTTTTACTCTTATGGCGATGCGATGTTAATCTTGTGATTTTTCTTTAAAATTTATTGCTATTTTAGCTTGAAGTTTTAGCCAATCTTTTTGAAGCATGATAGGAAAACCTCCATAAACACGCCCGCCTTCTAAATTTTTACTCACACCGCCTCTTGCAGCTATAGTACTAAAATCGCCTATTTTTAAATGTCCACTCGTTGCACTTTGACCACCCATAATAACATTGCGTCCTAACTCACTTGAACCTGAAATTCCAGTTTGTGCCACAATGATACAATTTTGACCTATATTGCAATTATGTCCGATTTGAACTAGATTGTCTACCTTAGTACCTGCTTTGATAATAGTACTATCAAAAACTGCTCTATCTATAGTTGTACAAGCCCCCACTTCTACAAAATCTTCTAAAACCACATTGCCATTATGATAAATTTTATAATGTTCGCCGTTTTTATTGTGCGCATAACCAAAGCCATCGCTTCCTATTACACAATTGGCAAGCAAATGACATTTTTTACCGATTTTAGTATCATTATAAATCACTACATTAGGATGGATAATACTCTCATCACCAATGCTGACATTATCGCCTATATAAGCTCCCGCCATAATGATTACATTTTCACCGATATTTACATTATCACCTATATAAACATTAGGCATGATTCTTGCGCTTTTTGCGATATTTTGTACTTTTTCTTTAGCTGTGCTTATCAAAGGTTTAGCAAAAAGCTTGCTTAAAAAAGCAAAACTCAAATGTGGACTTTGAGTAATCAAAGCTTTAGTATCTTTAGGTACTAAATTTTCATATTCTTTAGATACTAAAATAGCAGCAGCTCCTGTGTGAGGTATATCTTTGGTATTTTTCTCACCATCACAATAAGTAAGCTCTGTAAAATTTGCTTTCAATAAAGAATTTAAAGCACTGATTTCTATATCCTCGCCTTTATATTCCAAGCTTAAAAATTCTGCTATTTCACTTAATTTCATTTAATCTCCATCAAAACAGATCCACTGCGAACTATATCACTAGGATTGTATTTTTTAATTGTTTTTAAAAAATTATCAATGCGATTTGCATCATCAGCAACCATTAAAAACAAAAAATTCTCATTGCTATTTGCAATAGTACCATTATAAGCTTTCAAAACGGCATCAAGTCCACCTAAATTTTCATTTAAAGGAATTTTCACCAAAGCCATTTCTTTGTCAATAAATTCTTCACTTTCTATCACTTTATAAGTAGGAATGAGCTTATGAAGTTGTTTGACTATCTGCTCAAAAGTTCTTTCATTTCCTGAAGTGACTATATTAATACGAGAAAATTCTTTATTTTCCAAAGGTGCTACTGTAAGCGAGTCAATATTATAACCTCTTCCTGAAAAAAGTCCTACTATACGAGATAAAACCCCATGCTCATTTAAAACAATTACCGATAAAACCCTTCTCATTGTCTATCCTTTGCCTTTGGTAAAATCATATTATAAATCGCACCTCCTGCAGGCACCATAGGTAAAACATCTTCAAAGCGATCAATTTTTACATTTAAAAGAGAGGTTTTATCACTTTTTAAAGCTTGGCTAAAAGCTTGGATAAATTCTTCTTTGTTTGAAATTTCATAACCTTCACAACCAAAACCTTGAGCTATTTTGATAAAATCAGGCTGAGTGCTTAAATCAGTTTGTGAAAAATGCTCTTTATAAAACATACTCTGCCATTGTCTTACCATACCTAAAAAGGCATTATTTAAAATAATATTTATAGTTTTTATACCATACTCATAAGCAGTCATAAGCTCTTGGATATTCATCAAAACCGATCCATCGCCTACGAAATTAATCACCACTTCTTCACCCACAGCAAGTTTTGCACCCAAAGCCGCAGGTAAAGAATATCCCATAGTTCCTTGCCCTCCACTTGTTGCAAGTTGTCTTGGATAATTAAAAGGATAAAACTGCGCTACCCACATTTGATGCTGACCCACATCGGTAATAATCCTTGCATCTGGAGCCATTTTCGCACATTCTTCAATCACCCATTGCGGTTTTAAAATCTCATTGCTATCTTCATAAGAAAGCGGATAAAGTTCATTATAACGCTTTAAAGTTTCATGCCATTCTTTAAAAGTTGTGTTGAAATTTTCCTTTTTAAGCTCTTCTAAAAGCTCTTTAAGAACTTCTTTAATATCTCCTACTATAGGATAATGCGCATTGATAATCTTTGAAATAGAACTAGGATCAATATCAACATGAACTATAATCGCATGTTTAGCAAATTCACTTGTTTTTCCTGTAATCCTATCATCAAATCTCGCTCCTACACTCACAAGCAAATCACACTCACTTAAAGCCATATTAGCAGCATAGCTTCCATGCATGCCTGCCATTTTAAGATTAAAAACATCATCACTTCTTAAAGTTCCAAGCGCCATCAAAGTTTCAACTGCTGGAATTTTTGTAAATTTTATAAGCTCTCTGATTTGCTCGCTTGCATTAGAACTGATGCAACCTCCACCTAAGTAAAACAAAGGTCTTTTTGCTTCTTTTAAAAGCTCTGCAAATTTTTTAATTTGCTTTGAGTTACCCTTATAAACGGGCTTATAAGTCTTCATGGAAATTTCTTTAGAGTATTCCCAAAGTCCCAAAGTTGCACTTACGTCTTTTGGCACATCTATATGCACAGGCCCAGGTCTACCACTTCTTGCTATATAAAAAGCCTCTTTTAAAATGCGTGGAAACTCTTCTATACAAGTAACTAAATAATTATGCTTTACACAAGGTCTTGAAATGCCTACTGCATCAATTTCTTGAAAAGCATCTGTACCAATAAGAGAATTTGCCACCTGCCCTGAAATCAACACCAAGGGGATAGAATCGCTATAAGCCGTAGCTAGACCTGTAATAGTATTTGTAAAACCTGGTCCGCTTGTAACTATAGCTACGCCCACTTCTCCGCTCATTCTTGCGTAAGCATCAGCAGCATGCAAAGCCGCTTGTTCATGACGCACTAAAATATGTTTAAAATACTTTTGATTGTAAATTTCATCATAAATATTAAGCGCAGCGCCTCCAGGATAACCAAAAACAATTTTAACATTTTCTTCTTTTAAAGCCTCGCAAATCATTGCCGAACCGCTTAACTCTTTCATAATAACACTCCAAAAAATTATTGTAAAAGCTCTTTAAGTGCTAAATTAAGTCTTTTGCCATCAACACTCGCACCTAATTTTATTTTAGCTTCTTTCATTACCAAACCTTGTTCTTTTAGTGAACTTACGCCCAATTCTTCTATAAGTTGTTTTAAGGCTAAAGTTAACTCCTCATCACTTAGTTGTTTAGGCAGATAAATTTCAAAAAGACTTATTTCATTTTGTTCTTTTTGTGCTAAATCTTCACGATTTGCCTTAAGATAAAGTTCGATTGCGTCTTTGCGTTTTTTGATTTCACTTGCAATGATTTTATAAATTCTTTCATTATCCAACTCTATTCTTTCATCCACTTCTATTTGCTTAAAAGCTGCATTTAGAGTTCTTAAACTATCTCTTTTAAAATCATCTTTTTGTTTCATTGCCTCTTTGATATCGTTTAAAATTTGTTCTTTTAAAGTCATTTTTTTCCTTTTTAGTTAAAATTACAAGCTTTAAGATTTAAACCAAAACCTTCTAAACCTATATAGTCTTTATCACAACTTTGAGATAAAAGTTTAATTTCTTCTATACCAAAATATCTTAAAATCTGTGCTCCTATACCATAGTTTTTGTATTGAGTAGTACTGGATTTTTCTCCTTGCATGAAAACTATAACGCCACCATTTTCACTAAGAAATTTGATTTGCTCTAAAAGTTTTGAAAATTTATCTGAAGTTAAAAGCTCAAAATCACTACCACTGATATGAAATTTAACATTTTCACATTTTTTGATATCTTTAAAGCAAAAAGCTATGTGTTGGGTTTGATTATGATCACTAAAGATAAATTTTTCTGCTTTAAAGCCTGCTAAAACACTTTGACTTTTTTCTTCAAGCTTAATAAGGCTTTCATGTTTTAGGCGATATTCTATAAGATCGCTTACGGCTATCATATTTAAATCATGTTTTTGGCAAAAAATTTCTAGATCTTCTCTTCTTGCCATATCTCCATTATCTTTTACAATTTCACAAATCACACAAGCACCTTTTAATCCTGCTAATTTACAAAGATCAACCGTGCCTTCTGTATGACCTGTGCGTTCTAAAACCCCACCTTTTTTTGCGATTAAAGGATTGATATGTCCTGGTCTTACAAAATCACTCGCTTTAGCATTATCATCGGCAAAAATTTGTATAGTCATATTTCTTTCATAGGCGCTAACTCCCGTTGTAGCATCTTTTGCATCTACGGTTATAGTAAAAGCAGTTTCGTGGTTTGAAGTATTTTTAGGCACCATTAAAGGAAGTTCAAATTTTTTTGCCAAAGTTTCATCTAAGGCTACACAAACCACACCACGAGCTTCTTTTATCATGAAATTTACTTTTTCTTGAGTGCTAAATTGCGCAGGAAAGATTAAATCGCCTTCATTTTCTCTATCTTCTGCATCTACCATAACAAGCATTTTTCCTGCTTGTAAATCCTTAATCGCTTGTTCTACGCTAACAAATTTCATTTTTATTTCCTTAAAATTTTTAAAATTATAACTTAAATTGCTTGACAAATAAATTAAAATTCATTATAATCACACTTTTAAAAAATATTTATTGGGGTATCGCCAAGCGGTAAGGCAACAGGTTTTGGTCCTGTCATTCAGGGGTTCGAATCCCTTTACCCCATCCACTTCTTATTTTATATTTCAAAGATCTTATATGCCGCGAAGTAGAGCAGTGGTTAGCTCGTCGGGCTCATAACCCGAAGGTCGGGAGTTCAAATCTCCCCTTCGCAACCAGTTAAGGATTTAAAATAAATTTTATTTAGATAGATTGTTTAAATAACTTTTTAAAATATCTTCTAGCCGTATTTTCAGTTCTATAGGAGCTAGAATTTTTATATAAGGAATCCACTGTTTAACCAAATGTAAAATTTCATCTTCATAGGAAACTTGAGTGCTTAAAGTATAGCTTGTTTCATCTTTATCAATGATTTGATAATTGCTTAGTATTTCTTTTCTAAAAAAATATTCCTTAGCATTTTTATCAAGCTTTAAAATCACTTCTTTGCTTTCTCCAAGCCAGATATTAGGATCATTTTGGATTTGTTCCTCAAGTTTTTCATCGGGGATAAAATTTTCATTTTTAGTGTGAAGTTTTGAAATTTTATCTAAATTAAAATGTTTTAATTTATCGTTTTCATCCCCTAAAAGATACCAAATTCCCTTGTAATTTACGAGTTTGTAAGGTTTGATTTGGCGTTCTTTTTCCTTATAGAAAAAATTTAATACATTGTGTTTGAGTATAGCCACACTAAGATCTTTAAAAAGCTCATAATCCACCTTTTGAAAACCTTCATTTTTTACCATCAAAACTTTATTTACCCTATGGCTTAAAAGATCAACTATAAAGCCTTGATCGAGTTTTGGATAAAGCTCAGCAATGCCACTTAAGGTGGCGAAATTCTATATATCTTTAAAGCTTAATTTTCCCAAAGCAAAGCTTTCTAAAACATATCTTCCATTTTCTTTTTTAATAGGCATAAAAGTAAGTCTTTCGTTAAGATCCCTTTGTATGGTTCTTGTATCGACATTAAACTCTTGTGCAAGCTCTTGGGCGCTTAGACTTTCCCCATTGTTAAATTTTGATAAAATCTGCACCAAGCGTATGCTTAATTTGTCGTATTCTTTCATGAAATTTCCTTGTGGGTTAAAATTCTTTTTAACAAACTTACGCCTTCTATGCCTAAAATTTCATTTCTAAGTTTTTTGACTTCATTTAAACTTGGGGCTTTTGCATGAACGGCTTCATTACGGATTTCTTGAATGATAGTAAGACTTTTTGAAAAAGGATAATTGATAAATTGAGTTAAACTTTTTCCTAAATGATATTGGATATTTTCATGTCTGAGTAGAAATTTAATACTTCCAAGATTGGGTTTTTGGGTAAAAAAATCTTTAAGTATAAAAGATTTGCCTTGGACATTATAAGTTAAATCATAAAGGCTAGGATCTTTCATACAAGCTTTTAAAAGAACTTTTTTGGCAAAAGCGTAAATTTCATATTCTAAGGTTTTGGAGTATTTGACTACAATGCTTGTAAAATCATTTAAAAGATCGTTTTCGCTTTGTAAAAGCTCTAATTCTGCATGAATGATATTGCTTATGCTATCAGGGTGCAAGAGATAAAAAATCCTTTTGCCAAAAACAAAGCGTATGAAATTTTCTTGCATGGCTAGGTATTCTTTGCTTTTATACACGCTTAGATAATGCTTTTCATCTCCTAAAAAATAAAAACACTCTTCTTTTAATCTCACAGGCAAAGGATAGGTGTAATTATTGCCATAAATGGCATAGGTGTGATCGTTTGGGGTGATGAAATTGGCTAAAAATTTATCTCTTAAAAGACTAAAATCTTCCCTGACTAATTCTCTTAAATCACTGATGATAAAAAAGTCTTCCACTTCTAAATTTTTTTCTTTATAATAACTAGGAATCAAACTTTCATCGACATTTTTAGAAATTTTTACCACCTTAGCGACAAATAAATTAGCATAATCGCTTAAAAAAAGTTGCAAGAAATTTTCTTCATTTGTACTTTGGTAAATTTCTTCTAAGAAATTTTGCTTTTCTTGATCGTTGAGTTTTGATTTGATTTTGCCAAAGGCAACTTGGGATTTTTCTTGTAAAATACTTAAATGTTGCTTGATGACATCTTCTTGATAGTAGGGATTATAAAGGATTAAAAGGTGGTTCATGCTTTGCCTTATTTTAGGATTTCTTTAAAAGGCTTAGATTTATTATGAGCTTCAATTAATAAAATTTTACAAGTGTCATCTAGATATTTTTCTAATTTTTTATTATCTATTTTTCCATTATTATATAATATATAAATTTCTTTAAGAATTAAAGTGCTAAATCTTATAACATTAATTAAATTGATTTCAGAAAGGAAAACTACCGGATTTGTTATAGGATTTTTACTTTTTATCCATGCACCACCAGTATCAATTAATAAAAAAGTACCAGATCCTATTAAAAGCATTTTATTTAATTCAGGTATGTCATCTTTTGGTATACATTCTTTCCATTCTTTTTTGTGGTAAAATTTAGCTTTTATTATATACATAAAACGAATTAGCATTTCATTAATCATAACAGGAATAGACATAGTAACTCCATGCCTAAGATCATATCCTTGTTCAAAAACTTGGGTTGCAATTTGTGCTAGTGTTTGTCTATGTTGTCCAAAATTTCCAAAATCACAAAGTAAAAATAAATTATAAAAAGGCATAGGAATGCCTGCACCTCTTTCCTTTCCTCCACTAGATCCACACCAATCAGATGCTAAATGTCCAAACCAATTAAAAAATCCACAAAATATTTTAGCAATAAAATTTCCCCCTTGTAATTCAAAAGTATTTGTATCTATGGTTATGATTTTTCCGTTGCTGACAAAAGTTGAAGTATTGGTAAATTGATTTACTATAGATACAAATAACCCGAAAATATCTGGAGAGTGACCTATGCTTTTTAAATGATGATTTTTCATACTTAAATTATCTACTTTTCCATTTGTTCCATTTCTTCCGTTTGTAGTAGTTTGATCATAATTAATTTTAAATTTGTTTTCCAAAAACGCTATAGCACTTTTAGTTAAATCTTTGTTTTTGTCTAATGCTTTTTGCTTATCCCAACCACATAATTGTGCAAATTTTTGAGTCATTTTTTCTACCGTCTTATCTACCTTTTTTCCTAGATAGCTATCTTTAGGATTTCCAACTAAAAAAATGTCCATAATGCCAGCTATTGCTCCACATGTTATTGCTATTAAATAATCATACTTATCGCACTCTGCATTTCTATGGGTAAATTCATCTTCAATTCTTTTTTTAACATCTGATAAATTTGAATAAGTGATCAAAAATTTTAAAGAATCTTCATTTGAGTTTATTTTTTTTAAGTTTAAATATTTTTCAATTTCTTGACAATATGTTTCCCAATTGCTATAAGTGTTAAAAAAATTTTCCAATGAATCGATTGATTGATTTTCCTTATATTCTATATTGCTCAAATTTTGATTTTTTTCTGTGATACTATTTTGAATCTGTTCTATGGTTAAACATTGTTCTTTGATATTTTTTTCAATTTCGGATAATTTATTTTGTATTAAAAAGATTTGTTGTTTTTCGGCTAATATAGCCTTTTCTATTTTGGTGTTTTCTTGTATTTTATCCATAAAATTATCCTTATAGATTTTTTAATTTAAAAAAATTTGAAAGTTTTTCTAAATCTGACGAAGAAAGATTGTCATTGCGCTCATACTCATGAGTATTTTGATTATAGGTATAGTATTGTTCTATAAATTGAATATCATCTTCTTTTAGATGATTATTTATTGTTATCAATGAAAGCGTTTCTGGGCAATATAAAAGTTTTTCCCTTTCTTTAAAAGTTTCATTATTTTTTGAAGCCAATTTTAATAATTTTATTAATTCTTGTAAATTTTGTGTATTTGTATTACATTGCTCAATTAAATTATTGATGATATCAATAATTTGGGTAATTGTTTTTTGATTTTCTTTGAGAATTTCTTGAATAATAAAAAGACGTAATTGTTGTTTGTTTTTATTGTGATATTTTTTTGAAGAATCAATTAGTGGTAATTTTATTAATTCCCCAAATCCTAGTAACTCCATAATTGATGCAGACATGCCAATTGTCATTCCTGAAAGATATAAACCGTTTAATGATATATTATTTTTTGTAGCTGTTTCGGATATAAAGTTAAAAATTTGCTGAATTTCTTTATTATCGTCTAATATTATTTGATATTCTTTTTTAATGATTTCTTTTATCCAATAGATTTCTTTAAGGTCTTTGATTTTAAAAATGTCTTTGTTTTCATACAAAAAATTATAAATTTTATTATCTTCAAAATCTATATCAATTAAGTCTTTTATTAGTGAAATTAAAATATATTTGAATTGCATAAATCTAGATTCTTGTTTTATGATGTTTAGCAAATCTTCAAAACTAGAATGTTTATTATGTAAAAAATCTTGTATTTTATACCTTGTTTCTGAAGCAACATTAATTTTATTCATTAGAGCAAAAATTTTGATTGATCTTTTTTCATCTAAAAAACCGTATTGATCTAATATTATTTTAATGATAACTTTTATATAGTTTTCTTTAATACTTTCGTTTGTTTTTTCTAAGGCTTGTGGAAACATACTTTCATTTTTAAAACTTTCTATGTTATTTTTTGAAGTTAAGATGTGTAAAAAATTTATTATAAGCTCATCATTTTCTTCTATGTAGTTTTTCTTTTTGAAATCATCAAATGAAAGATAAGATGTTCCAAGATTATGAAAAGATATGGGAAATTTGATATCTTGAAGAGTTGTTGTTTTTTCAGGTAAGGATTTATTTGCCTCTTTGAAATCTTCATAGTTGATTTTCATTAAAACTTCATCTTCTTTTCTTTTAAAGATAACTTCTTTGCCAGTAAAACATATTCCGGTAGTTTTGCTAAAATAATTAAAGGATGTTGAGGTATCATAAAAAGCAATAATGTGTTCCGAAGATACCTTAAATATCTTCGAAATTGTTGTAATTTCTTGCTCTTGCATATTGAAAACAAGTTTTATTTTTTTTGTATTTAATGAATTTTTATCAATATTTTCTATGATAAATTGGCAAATATTTTCCATTAATGCATTTCCTTGTGTTTAGTTTTTTGTATTGTGTTTTAGTCTTAAAATTATAATTTGAAGTACTGCTGGTATAGTAACCCTATAGGCTGGGCTAGCTAAATCCAATGCAGTCCATGTGGTCATAATTGTCCAACCTACCGGACCAGAAAAAAGACTTAAAGCTCTTGTAAGTGTTGCATTTGCCGCAAGAGATAAACCTCTTCCTAGTAAAACTTTCATAACTTGATTTGCAACTATTACTGCAATTTGATAGCTTTTAAATCCACCTATTTTAATAAGAGATTGCAATCCCATTACAACTGTTTGTTTATTAATATTAGAAATGCCAAGTTCGAAAATATTTACAAGTTCTCTTAATGTATTTTCATCTTGAGAATTTTTTAACTCTTCTTCTATTAATTTGCATAAAAGTGATGTTTCTATGGAGTTTGTGCTTTCATTTTCATCAAATTTTACATCAAATTTTTTTGCAACATCGCGTAGAATTTCATTATATAAAACTCCACCACCTCGAAATATATTAAGAATACTATTTCCTCCAAATTTTTGAAATTCTTCTAAAATGAGTTCGATATATTCTTTATGATCTGGATAATGTTTTTTATAAAGATCATTATTGGTTAACTCTTCAGTAAAACGAACTTTCCCGTCTTTATCATGGGTTAAAATTTTTACAAGCTCATCGAGTTCTGGACTGCTTAATTCTTTTAAGAATTCTAAATCTTTATCATATCTGTAGGCCATATTTTCTCCTTGTTTTTAAAATTTTTAACTTTGTATTTTATCAAATCCCCCCCCCCAGTCAAGGGGGAAGTGAAATTTTTAAGTTTTACGCCATAGCACTAGCGCTAAAATTGTGATTAAATATATAGCACAAAATATTATATTATAAGGATAAGGTTGCATAGAAAGAAAAATAAGTATCGCTATGCCAACAAAAACCATAAACGCTATAAAATACAAACCACACATCAACACTATGGCAACAAAGCCAGCTATAAGGCTTAAAATTCCAAGTATTATTCCCATTGTTTATCCCACATAGGAGAACTCCACACAGAAGGAAAAATATACTGAGGAAAAGTTTGAAATTTTGCTTGCAGATAAAATCTCTGTGTTTTTCTCTCCATACTTTCACTTATCATTTTTACAACCGCTAAGTCATTTTTTTCGCTTTGTGTTTCCAAAAAAGCACTCAAGCATTTAAATTTTTTAGCATAGTCGATCACTTTTATCATTTGATCTTTATAAGACGACAAAAGAAATTCTGTTTTGTGATTATTTTTAGAGGTAAAATTTTGCTCAAATTCTAAAAATTCCTTAGAATTAAAATATTTTGAAAAGCCGCTATAACACTCCATGCATTCGCAAAGAAATTCTTGAATTTGATTTTTCTTTTGTTCGATTTCAAGCTCTCTTTTGAGTTTGTATTCTTCGGTATTGATCATATCTTTACAGCTTGGAACAATAGCATGTGTATCAAATTTTCTTTCTGGCTTGGATAATTTTTCGTATAATTTTTTTATGCCATATCCTGTAGCTGTAAGAGCTATACTACCAAATGCGATTTGTTTTAACATTTTCTCTCCTTGTTTTAAAATAACAAAGAAAGTATAAAACACCCTTGCGACAGGTTGTGTCGTAAAAAATAACTTTAAAATATTAAAAACTTATTTTATTAAAGCTAGCCTGTAAATTCAGTAGTTTCATAGCCTATAGGTTTATCTACAAAACAAGATTTTTCTTTTAAAAATACAACTTCTATAGTTCCAACAGGTCCATTTCTATTTTTTCCAACAATAATTTCAGCATTTTCTTGCATAGGATTTGGTATAAAAAGCCTTTGATAAGCTTTGCCTTCAGCTTTAGCTTTATTCTCTCTTTCTTTTTCTTCTTGTTCTCTATAAACCTCATCGCGATATACAAACAAAATAGCATCCGCATCTTGCTCTATAGCTCCACTTTCTCGCAAATCACTCATCAAAGGACGCTTATTTGCCCTTTGCTCTAAGCCACGATTAAGTTGTGAAAGTGCGATAATAGGCATATCAAGCTCCCTAGCCAAAAGCTTAAGTCCTCTTGAAATTTCACTAACTTGCAAATGTCTATCATTAAAATTTGAATTACTCATCATAAGCCCTATATAGTCAATCACACAAAGTCCTATACTTTCATCTTGAGATTTTAAACGCCTTAAAATAGCCCTTACATCAGCAATAGTTGCATAACCACTATCGTAAATATATAATTTCTTTTGACTATAATCATTGCAAGCATCTCCTAAACGCTCCCATTCATCATCGTTTAAATCTGCAGTTAAAATTTTTTGCAAAGGAATAGAAGTTTTAGAAGATAGCATTCTTTGCATGATTTGAGTTGCAGGCATTTCAAGAGAAAATAAAGCCACGCCTTTTTTTTGTCTTAAAACCTTATCAATGAAATTTAAACAAAGAGTTGTCTTTCCCATACCTGGACGCGCGGCGATTATTATAAGTTCACCCCCTTTAAAGCCTTTTGTCATTTTATTTAGACCTTCAAAACCTGTATCAAGCCCTATAATACCTTTATTTTCTAAAGTTTTTTGCTTTTTAAATTCTTCAAAAAGTTCTGATATTACCATATCAACATCTTTAATATCTCTAGAATTCACACGATTTGTAATGCTAAAAATTTCTTTACCAATTTCATCTGCGATTTCACTTACAGCACGATCTTCATTGATACGAGTTGGCAAAAGATGTGCAAAACTCAAGAGTTGTCTTTTTACGGACTTTTCGTGAAGTTCATTTACATAAGCAGGCAAATCTATCATAGAAGGAGTGGCAAGAATTTCTGCTAAAATTTGCTCATCTATTTTTTTATGTTTTCTTAAAAAACTTACAGAAATGGGCTCTTTGTTATTACTACAAGCTATAACCGCTTTAAAAATATCTTGGTGAGCTTTAAGACTAAAATCTTTTGGGCTAATATCACCTGCTATACTAGCATAAGCTTCTTCACTCATGATACAACTGCTTAAAATAGCTCGTTCTAAATCCAAGTCATAATACTCTTGCTGCACTAAATTTCCTTATAAGTATAAATTAATTCTAAAAATTCTATCTAAAAAAACTTAAATTATAAAACTTAATTTTTTATAAATATTTAAAGTAATATTAGTTACAATTATAAATGTAATTTAATTACAAACAACAAACATTTCAAGGAGAACATTTGAAAAAATATTTATTTTCCTGTGTTTTAGCCTCCATTTTAACCCAATCAGCTACGGCTGTAGAATTTCAAGAAGGTTTTAGTGGAAATTTAAGCATAGGTGTGGGTGCAAGGGATATTAAAAGTAATATTTCAACTTTGGCAAACAGCGATTATCTAAGCAGTCACAATGCTGATAATTCAGACTCCTCTTTCATTCCTTTTATCGGTGTAGAACTTTACTATGGTAATCTTATAGATAATGATAGAATTTTTATTAAAAACTACAATGGAAGAGATATCAGCGGTATAGCTTTAGGCTACGAAAGAGCTTATTTAGAGCGTTTTAGCACTTCTTTTTCTGTGATTTCCTCTTTAAGAGAAAAAGCTTATGCAAATCCTTATGCAATAGGAAATAGAGAAGAAACTGATGTTGATAGATATGGTTTTAAAATCTCTCAACTTTATGAAAGTGATTTTGGGAAATTTACCACTTCATATTTATTTAGCAAAAACAAATATGATAAAGACACTATCGCACAAAGCTCTTTAAAAAGGGAGGGGTATTATCACGAATTTGAATTAAACTATAATTATAGCTTATTAAACCTAGGGTTAAATTATGATTACAATGATGCAGACGGAAAAGCTCAAAGCTATTCAAGATATGGTTTTAGCATAGGGACAAATTTGGCTTTTGCTAATGATTACATCTTCACTCCAAATTTAAATCTTAGTAAATATGAAGCAGTAGGAACTGATCCTATCTTCCACAAAAAACAAGATGGTAATATAGTTAAGCTTAATCTAAAAGTTGTTAAAAATCAATTTTTGGGTTATAACGGACTTTATGGTTTTGCAAATTATGGCATAGAAAAAAGAAATAGTGATATAGGATTTTATGATGAAACCTATCAAATTGTCCTAACTGGTATAGGATATAAATTCTAAAAATTATAAAAAAGCTCCTTTGATAAAATTTAAAAAAGATCTATCTCCTATAAAGATAGATCTTTAAAAATTCTTTTAAGAAAAATCCAAGCTAAAATCAAAACACAAAATTCAGCAAAAAATGGACTTAGCCATACTCCATTTAAACCTATAAAATAAGATAAAAGCAAAAGAAAAAACAAAGGTATAAATAAATTTTGCGCCAAACTTAAAACCAAAGAAAAGCTTGCCTTATTAAAAGCTGTCAAAAAAGAACCACTTAGAACATTAAACCATGCAAAAAAATAATTAAAAGCAAAAAGCATCAAAGCTGTATAAGCAAAAGTTTTAAATTCTTGATTGTTTTCTTTTGTAAAAAGCGTGATTAAATTTTCTCCAAATATCAATATTAATACTATAGAAAATAAAGATAAAAATCCCCCAGCAAAAAATACCACTTTTACAATAGCTTTGATTCTTGAAAAATCTTTTTTAGCATAGTTGTAACTAAGCGCAGGCTGCATTGCATCACCCATAGCAATAATAAGCATTATAATAAAACTATCAATATATAAAACTATAGAAAAGGCTGCCACGGCTTGAGTATCAGAAATTTTTAATAAAACAAAATTTGCAAAAATACTATATAAAGATCCTGAAATATTGCCAAAAAATTCACTGCTTCCGTTATAAAGAATATTTTTAAAAATTTTTAAATTCATATATAGGCTCGAAATTTTAAGCTCTAAATTTTGAAACAAGAAAGGAAAAATTCCAAAAATACCACCTAAAACAAGTCCCAAACAAGTTGCAAGAGCAGCTGAAAATAAGCCCCAACCCAACTCGACTATAAAAATATAATCAAGCACTATATTGCTTAATGCTATAATCACATTCATTACCATACTATAAGCAGTTTTTCCGCAAATTCTTAAATAATTATCCAAAGCAAAAGAAAGCATAGTAAAGGGTGCAAACAAAGCAAAAACAAACATACATTCTTTAGCCATCGTTTTAATCTCATCGCTAACATTTAAACAATCAATCAAAACAGGTCCTAAAAAATACTCCAAAATTCCGATAAAACAAGAGATTATAAAGATAATCAACATACTTGAGCTAAATATCTTTCTAGCTAAATTCTTCTTGCCTAAACCTAAATGCATAGAAATTTGCACTGCTGATCCTATGGCTATCATATCAGCCAAAGCAAAAGACATCATGATAAAGGGAATAATCAAGGCTAGTGCCGCTAAAGCATCGCTTCCTAGATATTTTCCAACAAAAATTCCATCAACTATATAATAAAAAGAAATAAAAGCCATACTTATAACATTTGGCACGGCACATTTTACAAAAAGCCTAAAAGGGCTTAAGGTGCTAAAAATACTTGACATAATAATCCTTAAAATATTTAAAATTAAAAATATTTTAAACCGCTAATAAAATGCCAAAAGTCCTAGTATGTAAGAATTTAAATAAAGTAATTTCGCAATAAGTTTATTAATATTTATTTTATTTTGCATATGAATTTTCTAGATTAAACTAAAATAAAAATTTAGCCCAAAGGCTAAATTTTAAAGCACAGAAAGAATTTTCACAGCGTCATTTAACCCTGTAACTATACTTGCTCCATTTTTAGTAGCAATATCTCCTGCTACAAAGATGCCTTTAACATTGCTTTGTTTGTTTTCATCCATTAAAGGCACGCCTTTATCATCAACATTAATCCCACATTTTTGTAAAAAATCAAGTGGAGTAGAACCACCAATAGCATAAATGATTCTATCATAAATATCGCTTGTACCATCGGTAAAATTTACTTTAGCTTTACCATTATCATCTTCTACTTCATTAATGTCAATTCCTAGTTTTAACTCTACCTTACCCGAATTTCCAGCTTCATGAATATCTTTAAGATTTATATCATTTAATCTTGTAAATTCTTTTTTACGATAACAAAGGCTAACTTGATTTGAATTTGCCAAATCCACAGCGTATTCTGCTGCTGAATTTCCGCCACCTACAACAAGAATTTTTTCATTTGCTAAAACTGAATTGGCATTAAAATTAATGATTTTTGTTAAAGTCATAGGAAGTTTGTAATCAGGTTTATTAGGTTTACCCATTCTACCTATAGCAACAATAATGTTTTTACACTCATAAACACCTTTAGCTGTGCTTACTAAAAAAACTCCATTTTCATTTTTAACGCTCTCAACTTCAGAACCAAATTCAACTTCTATATTGTGCTCTTTTAAAGCGTTTTGAAAAGTTTCTATAGTGCTTTCTTTGGTGCCATCTTCAAAAGGAACATGTCCGTGATTGGTTCCTTCGCATCCCTTATAAGCTTTATCTACTCTTTTGCCATCCTTATAAAATTGCATTAAAGTTTGACAAATGTTATTTGATTTTTCTAGTATCAAAACTTCTTTGTTTTTAAGCTTGGCTTCAACTGCACAGCCTATCCCTGTTGGACCTGCACCTACTACAATTAAATCTATTTTTTTCATTTATATTTACCTTTCAATTCTAAATTTTTTTGTATAATTTATCAAGTTTTTTGTAAATAAAGGATTAAAAATGCGAAATTTGCTTGAAAATATTAAGAAAAATTCTCAAAAACTACTTAACTTAACACCCAAAGATAAAGAAAAAATTATTCTAAAATTAGCTCAAATTTTAAGAGAAAATTTCAAAATTATCCTAGAAGCAAATAAAAAAGATATGGCAAATTTCACAAAAAGCGGAGCAATGAAAGATAGGCTTTTGCTAGATGAAAAACGTATTTTAGCTCTTTGCGAAGGCCTAGAAAAAATCGCTTACATCGAAGATCCTATAGGCAAAATTTCTAAAGGCTGGAAAAATTATGCGGGTTTGAGCATACAAAAAATAAGCATTCCTTTAGGACTCATTTGTGTTATTTATGAAGCAAGGCCTAGTCTTAGCGCTGAAATCGCAGCTTTAATGATAAAAAGTTCCAATGCTTGTGTATTTAAAGGCGGAAGTGAAGCAAAATTTACAAATAAAGCCATATTTACTCTTGTTAATAAAGCACTTAAGGAATTTGATTTGCAAGATTGTTTTGCTATGTTTACCCAAAGAGATGAAATCTTGCAAATTCTAGCCTTTGATGATTTAATCGATGTGATCATACCTCGCGGAAGTTCAAATATGATACAAGAAATTGCAAACAATACCAAAATTCCTCTCATTAAGCAAAATAAAGGCTTGTGTCATGCTTTTGTAGATCAAAGTGCTAACTTAGATATGGCTTTAAAAATAATCCTTAATGCAAAGTGTCAAAGAGTAAGTGTTTGTAACGCTTTAGAAACGCTTTTAATCCATGAAAAAATTGCTAAAAATTTTATAAGTCTTTTAATACCTGAATTTGAAAAATTTAAGGTAAAAATTCACGCCCATGAAAATGCTTTGGCTTATTTTAACAACTCAAATTTAAAAATTTTTAAAGCAAATGAAAATACCTTTGATACAGAATGGCTTGATTTTGCTTTAAGTGTAAAATTAGTAAAAGATTGCGATGAAGCTATAGAGCATATCAATAAACACAGCTCCTTGCATTCTGAAACCATTATCTCAAATAATGCTTCAAATATCGCTAAATTTCAACGCCTTATAAACTCATCTTGTATTTATGCTAATGCTTCAACGCGTTTTAGCGATGGAGGAGAATTTGGCTTTGGTGGAGAAGTTGGAATTTCAACCAGCAAATTGCATGCAAGAGGTCCTATGGGGATTGAAGATATTTGCACTTATAAATATATAATCAGTGGGGAAGGACAAATTCGAGAGTGAATAAAATAGAAATGCTAAAGCAACACTTTAAAGAAATTGCTAAACTAAATTCAAGCGAACAAGTTTGGCAAATGCCTTTTTTTGCGGCTTTAGGTGTGGGTATAGTTTTAGGGCTTAGTGTATTTTTTGGAAAATTAAACTATGGACTCATTGCCATGATAGGAGCTTTATCTTTTTTATATGTTCCAAACACTCCTTTATATCATAGAATGGCTGTTGTGATGTGCTGTTCTTTTGGCATAGTTTCTAGTTTTTTCTTAGGAATTTTAACCCATTTTTTGCCTGCAATTTTTGCCTTCATCCCTATAGGACTTGTGGCCATGGGAAGTTCTATTTTAATTAGATATTATAACATTGGTGCACCTGGATATTTTTTCTTTGTATTTTCTTGTGTTTTAGGAGCTTATTCTCCTTTTGAAGCTAAGGATTTTATCTTTTTAGTGGGTCTTGTTTTTCTTGGGGCAATGGTAGCCAATTTAATGGCTTTGTTATATTCTATCGTTGTGATTTATGGATTTAAAAATGCTTTACCTAGCGAAATTCCACCTAGAGAATACATAGGTTTTGATGCAGTTTTTGTGGATTCTTTGATCATGGGTTCTTTTGTGGCTTTTTCTATATTTATAGGAACTTTTTTAGAACTTGAAAGAAGTTATTGGATAGCCATTTCTTGCACAGCTATTATGCAAGGCGTAACTTTAAACTCTATATGGATTAAACAAATTCAACGCATCATAGGAACGGCCTTAGGAGTATGTTTTGCATGGTGGCTTTTATCTAAACAATTTCACAATATAGAGCTTGTTTTACTTATGATGTCTTTGTTTTTTATAGGACAATTTTTAGTCAATCGAAATTATGCTTTAGCTATGATTTTCTTTACTCCTTATGCTACTTATCTTTCAGAAGCAGCTAATTTTATGAGTGAAAATGCAGATACATTGATACTCGCTCGTTTAATTGATGTCGTAATAGGAAGCATTTTAGGACTTTTAGGTGGTTTTGTAATTTACAAACCTTATCTAAGAGTACATTTTGAACGCATTGCAAAATACATCTTTAGAATAAAACAAAAAGCTTAAAAGTCAAATAAAGTACAAGCATTATCCCCTAAAATTTGCTCTTGTTCTTTTTTAGATACGACAACTTCATTAAAAGCTACTAGAGCCGATGAAAAATTAACATTTGATTCAAAATTTGTATGTGGCCAATCGCTTCCAAAAACAAAATTGCTAAGTGGAAAATGTTCTTTTAAAATTTCATATATTTTCTTTGCAAATTTTACAGCTTGTTCATTATTAGCATAGTCTATTTTTGCTCTATAAAAACCGCTAATTTTAAAAAATATTCTAGAGTTTTTTAAGCAAATTAAATCCTCTAAATTTGTTAAGTTTGCATTAGCTCTTGCTAAATGATCGATAACAATATTACAACCATAAGGAATTAAATTTTCAACAATATCAACAAGATTATTATCTAAATCTCTTTGAATTTCTATTTGCATTTTAAGCTTACTTAAATTTTCAAAAAATTGAGTCCAAACCATACTTTTAAAATTTGGTAATTCTTTGCCAATTAAATTTAATCTAACTCCACAAGCTTTTCTTTCTTTTAGTTTTTTAAGCTCATCAAATTTAATATTTTCATCAACCACAACTATAGCTTTTATATTTTCATCTTTTTCTATACTCTGAAGCAAAAATTCATTATCAATACCTAAAAAACTTGGCTGAACTAAAACCCCTTTATTAAAATCATAATGATCTAAATTTGCTTTATAATCTTTAAAACTAGCGTCATAATCAGGCTTATATCTTGCATTTGCAACCGTATTTAACTTTTTCAAAAATATATGTGCGTGAGTATCAATCTTCATTAAATTATCCTTATAAAATAAAACTCATTATAATAGTAGCTAAAATCGCCGCTATAAATCCTATAGGCACAGCTTTAATAAGTAAATCTTTAAATAATTTTTCCTTATATTTATCAGGGCAAGATCCTAAAATTAGACTTCCTCCAGAAGAAAAAGGAGAAATAGCAGAAGCTTGAGCCCCTACAACAATACAAGAAAAAAGCAATGCCTCGCTTAATCCACTGCTTGCAGCAATGCTTGGAACTATAGGAAAAAGCGCTGGAGTAACCACACCCAAAGTACTTGAAAAAAGCGACATAAAAGCTGCAATAGCACACATTATTAACGGAATAAAAATCACATTGATCTCATTTTCTACAAGATCTGAAAATAATTTTATAGCCCCTGCTTCAACCGCTATGCTAATTAACATCCCTACTCCACAAATCATTATCAAGGTTCCCCAAGGAATTAAAGCAACAACTTGTTTCTCATCAGCTAATTTTAAAAATAAAGCAATGGCAACAAAAATCATGGCTATCATGGCTATATCTATTTTTTTATTAAAATAACTAATTATCTCATTATGTGGAAAAATAATATTTAGCACAGGAAAGATTAAAACAACAACAATCATCATAAACATGAGAATTAAAGTAGTTTTTTGTTTATAATCAAGTGAATCAGGTTTTGAAATAACACTAATTTTTATATTATTTTTAAAAGCATTAAACACAAAAAAAGATAATACCACAATAGGCAAAATTATAGTAAAAGCAAAAATAATACTAGAATTTACAAAAGCTTCATTTGCTTCAATGCCTGAATTTTCCATCAATCCACGAAAAATAATCCCACTTTGAGAAGTCATAAAATTTGCTCCTCCCAAAGCACCATAATTTATAGCCATAGCTCCAGCAATTTTGCTTAAACCGATTTTATCGCAAAGTAAAAAAGTAAGTGGTGCCATAAAAGCTAAAACTGTATAAAAACCTGCTCCTAAAGCAGCTATAATAGCACTAACCACAAAAATAACAAAAGGAAGCAAATAAGGATGATTAGCAAAACGATACATCAAATGTCCAGCTAATTTTTCAAGAGTTCCATTTACGGTTGCAAAATTATAAAACAATGAGACAGCAAAAATAACAAAAAATATAGAAATAGGCCAAAAAGCTATGATTTTTTTAGGAGCTAAATCCATAAAAAAAGCTCCTATAATATAAGCAAAAATCATAGCAAAAATTCCAACATTATGTCTAGTAATATAGCCCAAAATAATAGCCACTATAATACTAGAGATGATTAAAAAAACCATTATCATCCTTTAAAATATTATAGGGCTTATAATATCAAAAAATATATTTTTCAAAGCATAAAAACAAAATCTAAATTTAAAAAATATCTATTTAGCAACAAATTTACTCATCTTATGAAATTTTTTATAAAATATCCACATCCAGAGCAAGCAAAGCAAAGCTTCCTAGCCAATGCGACCCAAGATAATCATCTTCTATATGAGCTATAGCTTTATCAAAATGCTCTGTAGCATTGTTTCTTAAAAGAATTTTTAAATTTTCATCGCAAAAATTTGAAAGTATTTTAAAACACCAAGCACGACTTAAATTTAACCCATCTAAATGTGCTATTTTACCATCGCTCCTATCACTCACACTCACAGGGGTAAATAAAGTTGCAGGCTCTTTTGCTTCTAAATTTGGCAAATATGCTTTAAAAAATTTTACAAAATCATTTTTATGTAAAACAGCACTTAAAAGCACCGCTTCCATCAAAACAGGAGATAAAAACTCATCTCCACAAGGCTCTAAAGCTTGCATATTTTTATCATTTAAAAACCACTTTTTAGCACTTTGGATGATGCAATACTCCAATTCTTGATCTTTTTTAAATCTTGCATATTCTAAAGCAAAATACAAAGCAAAAGAGCTATTAAAATGGGTTCCAACTCGTATAGGATAATCCATCTTAGGTAAAAACTCCTTAAATTCTTTAACAAAGAAATCAGCTATGCCTTCTAAATTTTTAGCCCAAATTTCAGCTTTGTCATTTTCTTTAGCAAGTAAATTTATCTCCAAAGTCAGTTTTAAAAACCATCCCCATCCATAAGGTCTTTCAAAACCTTTGTGTGCAGGGTTTTGAAGATATTTAAGCTCTCCTTCTGCTTTTTCTTTGCTAAATTGAGAATCTAGAGCTTTGATGATTTCATCCTTTGGAGCAAAATGAGAAAAATCTTTTAAAATTTTCACCAAAAGCCAGTGAGAATGCACGCTAGAATGCCAATCATAAGAACCATAAAATATAGGATACATAAGTTTTGGCGGTTTAATATCATTGATATCATTAAAAGAATGTGTAATTTTATTTGGCAATTCTCTAAAAATATTTTCTAGTGCAATAAAGCTAAATTGTTTTATAAATTTTTCCATTGTTTCTCCTTAAAATCTAAAAGCTAAAAAATACATTAAAAAGATATTAGCTACAAGCAAAACAAGTCCTGACATAAACTGGGCTTTAATTACGCCATTTTTATCATCCAAATTTAAAAGTGCCGCAGGAACTATATTAAAATTTGCAGCCATAGGCGTCATTAAAGTTCCGCAAAATCCACTAAGCATTCCAATCGCACCTATAATAGCAGGATTTGCATGCATTTGTATGATTAAAATCGGCAAAGCAATAGCAGCAGTAATCACAGGAAAAGCTGCAAAAGCATTGCCCATTACTATAGTAAAAAGCGCCATAGCGATACAATACACAGCTACTGCAATAAAAGCATTATCCAAACTAATATAACTAGATAAAAGTTTAGATACTTGATCGCCCATTCCTGTAGAAACAAAAACTACCCCAAGTGTAGCCAAAATTTGCGGTAAAAGCGCCGCCCAACTAATGTGATCCATAGTATGTGCTGCATCTTTAACAGCTCTTTTAGGAGAAGCCTTAAACATAAAACAAGCAACTATTGAAGAAATAATTATACCTATAATCAAAGCCATCAATGTAGCATTTTTATTTTCAAAAAAACTCAAATGGGGAAATAAAAAAGTCCCAATAAGTGTAATCAAAGGAACCATTAAAGCAGGAATAAAAAGTTTATTTTTATAAATATTTGCATGTTTTATCTCGTATTCTTTTTCTTCTTTGCTAACTTCGATCTTTGCTGGTTTTAATAAATTAAACCCTGCTATAAGTGCTAGTAAAATCACTATACAACCCATCACAAAATGAGGCAAAACTCCTGCTAGTAAAAAAGTAAAACTATAACTTATCCAAAATACCCCGCCGCTTATTCTTGATTTTATATCTTTAGCTTGATTAGAAAAACTTAAAATTCCAAAAACTAAAAATAAAATTCCTACAATATAATAAAGTAAATCAAGACTTATCATCACTCAACCCTTTATAAGTTTTTTCCAATCTTTTATCAAATAAATAAAGTCTAGAGCAATGGATAATTAAAGCCAAAATTCCAGTTGGTATAGCCCAAACTGATAAATGCAATGGCTCAACAATAATACCATTGCTCTCATAAAAAGCTTTAATAAATAAAATAGAATGCACGGCTATAAAAATATCCTCTCCAAAAAATACAGCAACATTATCCGTTCCCGCAGAAAAAGCTTTGATTTTTTGACTATCTTTATGTGTTAAGTTTTTAAATTTAAGCTTAGCTGCAGCTTCTGCCATAGGGGCTATTAAAGGTCTTATCATCTGCGCATGTCCGCCTAAAGATAAAAGCCCTAAAGCTGCAGTAACTTGTCTAAAAACAAAATAACACATTAAAATTCGTCCTGTACTGGCAACTTTTATTTTGGATATTAAATTTTTAGCCTGCTCTCTTAAGCCTTTGCGTTCCAAAACAGCAAGTAAAGGTAAAATAAGCCAAATTATAGCAACATAGCGATTATCTACAAAAGATTTTCCTATATCACTAACAACCTTAACAAAATCAAAACCTGAAACAAGTCCAGCATAAATTCCAATTGAAGTTACCACTAAAAAGGGGTTAATCTTTAAAGCAAAACCTAAAACAATCAAAGGTATAGAAGCAAGAAGTAACCATTCCATCAACTATCTCCACAATATGAATTAGAAATATTATAGAAATTTTAAATTGAAGAAAAGTTTAAAAAAATATTTTTAAGAATGGAATGAGAAATTAAGTAACAAAATAAATTTTATATAAATTTAAAAAAGCCTTGGAATAGTCCAAAAGCTTTTTTTGTATTATTTGTTCGCTCTTTCTATATACTCACCACGCACAGTATCAACGCGTATAACTTCACCTTCTAACACATGAAAAGGAATTTGCACTACTGCGCCTGTTTCCAATGTAGCCGGTTTTTTATTTGATCCTTGAGTATCACCCTTAAAATTTGGAGCTGTTTCGATGATTTTGAGTTCAACAACTTGTGGAACTTCTACGCCGATAGCTTTACCATTATGGAAAAGCACATCTACCATCATACCATCAAGCATCCATTTTTTCGCCTCACCTACATCATCATCACTAATAGCTACTTGTTCATATGTTTGCGTATCCATAAATTGGCAATTTTCACCATCATCATAAAGATACTGCATAGTTTTTTCTTCCAAATTTGGAGCTTCGCATTTATCTCCTGCGTGAAAAGTTTTTTCTAAAACCTTACCGTCAATAAAAGATTTGATTTTTATACGCACAAAAGCAGGACCTTTTCCTGGTTTTACATGTTGATATTCAACTATTTTAAAAGGAATTCCATCGATTTCGATTTTAAGCCCTTTTTTTAAATCACCCATTGAATAAGATGCCATAATTTTCCTTTTATATTAAAAATAAATTATAATTCTAACAAAAATTATTTGATATCACAATATAATTGATAATAAAATAAGCATTTTTTTGTTAGAATTTAGCTTTAAAGCATAGTAAATGCTCGCTTCTTTAAAAAAAGAAGAGGAAAGTCCGAGCTGCAAAAGACAAACATTCCATCTAACAGATGGCTAGGGCGACCTAAGGGACAGTGCAACAGAAAGAAAACTACCACAAAAGTGGAAAAGGTGAAACGGTGAGGTAAAAGCTTACCAGCGATTTTGGCAACAATTTCGGCTATGTAAACCCAATGTGCAGCAAGAAGGGATGGTTAAGGTCTTTGTTTTAACCCTTCGCTTGATTTTGTTTGCGAAAACAAAACTAGATAAATGAGCATTCTAGACAGAACTCGGCTTATCGCTATGCTTTTTTAAGATTTAAAATATGTCAACGCTTTTTGAAATTTTTGAATTTCAACAGCTTTTGTTTTTTTCTTTTGTTCAATCAGTATAACAGCTTCTTGCAAAAGAGCTTGAACTTGATAAAATACATCATTTGCATTTTCTTTTAAAAAATCTTCTGAAGGCGATTCTTTGGCTAAATTTTTAATAAAAGCTTTCATATCAAGTTCATCAAGTAAATTTTCAAGTTTATTGACATCTTCTTGGATTAATGCAAGTTTAAAATCACTGAGCCACTGTTTCATTGTTATGCACTTCTCTCCAAGCTTCTAGTAAACCTTTGGTTACATTTATAACTTCATTGATTCTATCTTCGTTATTTTCTAAATTTGCCAAAGATAAAAGTTGAATTTCTCTTGTATAAAGCCCGCTTAAATAATGTGCCACTTCTCCGCCTTTTTCATAGTTTAAAGTATTAATAAGCTCTATAAAAATAGCCGTGGTTCTTTTTACAAAATACACTCTTTGTTCTATATCTTCATTTCTTATGGCTACTTTAGCTCTTGCACAAAAACGCAAAATTCCCTCATAAAGCATTTCAATAAGTTTTTGCGGAGACTCTATCCCCACTTGATTTTGAGAATAAGCATTATAGGCTAAATTATTTTGCATCTTTTTTATCCTTAATTATTAGAATTGTTTGCCGCATTAATCATATTAGTCACAGTATTTAGCTGTTGATTGAGTTTATTTAAAATACTCTCATATTGCAACCATTGATTCGCCATTGTATCGTATCTTGTATCAATCATAGCCTGAGTTGAGTCTTTAGAGGTATTTAATGATTTAATATCATTTGTCAAACTCTCATCATATTTTGTAATTGAACCATCTTTTCCAGTCATCTCTTGCAACGTGGCTTTTAATTTTGAAAAAATACCTTTACCTTCTATAGGCTTAGAGGTTATATTTACATCAGACAAACCTAATTCCTTGAGAATGCTAGCATTTCCTTTGATTGAAAAATCCGAACTACCATCTCCACTAAAATTCAACCTAAACCCTGTAACATTGTTTTGATTATAGGATTCAACCTTAACTTTTAAGCCTTCAATACCTTTACTGTTTATATGATTAGCTAAATTTTGAAGCAATTCTTCCTCTGTTTTCCCTGTTAATTTAAAATTAGTACCATCAGAATTTTTAGATAAATCATATGTTTGATTATTAAAAACTATAGTAAAATCTCCTGGTTTAAATTCTAAACCATTGGAATTAAGATATTTACTTAAACTTCCTGTCTTAATTACCTCTCCTGTGTGATTAATGTCTTCGTATTTAGTAATATTTGAAAAAAAACTTTCAGTAGAGTCTGGATCTTCTTTAACTTTTTGTTCAAATTTAGAAGAATTAAAACTCAAAGTGCCTGCATCATTTAAACTTAAGCCAAAATCCTGCATAGAAAGCATAACCTTAGTGTTCACTTTATTACCATTTGCATCTTCAGTAGTTCCATCAACAACTTGAGAATCAAACAAATCAGCAAGAATGCTTGAGCGTATTGAATTTACTTCACTGATGCCTTGTAAAGTTCCTTTTGTTCCAGTTTCACTATTATAGTCAGTTGCAGCATTAAGATTGGTTACTAAATCATTATAAGCATCCACCAAATCTTGCATGGCTTTTGTCACACCTTCAAAATCTTGCTGTACATCAAAATTAATTTCACCTGTTTTATTTAAAGTTAAAGTCATTCCTACACCAAGATCGGTAACAGTATTACTTGATCTAAACATCTTAATACCATCAAGTGTGAATTCTGCATTTTGCGCAGTTTGGATATGCAAAGAAGCATCCTTAATACCATAACCTTTTTTATCCTTAGCTGGATCAATAGTCTGAGTCGTTGTATCTAATTCCCATCCAAGATTTTTGAATATTGTTTCTGCATTTGGATCGTTTTTATACGCACCATTCGAATCTTTTTTTCCCGCATAGAAACTTATCGCACTGTCTTCGCCTGTTTCTTTACTGGTTAAAGTTAAGCGGTAAGGAGTGCCTTTCTCTCCTGTGTTTACAATCTTAGCGACAATCTCTCCTCCACTAGCTTCATTAATTTTATCAGCTAAATCTCTATAGGTTGTGTTTTTATCTACCGTAACAGTATATTCTTTGCCATTTGAAAAAAAAGTAAGATCGGTGGTTCCAGTTAAATTTGCATTAATAAAACCACTGTCATTTGCTAATCCTTTGCTTTGATACACATCTTTTTGTGCAAGTTGAGTAACATTGATATTCATGCTTTGTAAAGCAACACCCGAATTAACTGTAAGACTTGCTGGAGGATTATCGCTAATACTTCCTACAACTTTTCTTTTCGCAAAAACCGTAGCATCGGCTAATGATGAAACAGCCGTCTGAAAACTTAGTAATTTAGTTTTGATTTCTGTTAAATCTTTTTGTTTGGTTGTATTTTCTTCAATTTTTTTAGTATAAGGATCAATACGAGCTTTTTGCTCTGCTTCTTTTAATTTATCTATAGTATCTTGAGTTAAAACCCCAGAACCAAATCCTAAACTAGATAGACTACCAAATGCCATTTTTAACTCTCCTTATCAAATATCATTCCTATCACATCCCTAAAATACTCAGCTAATCTCATAGCTTCTTCACTAGGAATTTGACGGATTTCCCTTCCAGTGCTTTTTTCAGTCACGCTAATATACATAGAACCGATTTTATCACTATAACCAAAACGAACATTGGTATCTAGAGAATCCATTTGCTCATTTAACTTTTTTGTAATATCAGCCAACTTTTCACTCACACCTCGTTGCTGTCCATCATCGCCTTCTTGGCCTTGACTTCTATCGGTTTGAATGTTTAAACTAGCCTGTGTCTCACTTGTTCTTTGGCTAATGTTTGCCAAAGCTGTATCCATTTGCCCATTTGCCTTCGATATTTCCATTTTAAAATCCTTTTTAAAATTTCCTATTGCTAGTTAAAAGCTTATATCGACAAATTTATAAATTTATGAACACCTATAAAGAAAATTTTATTTTTCAATAATAAAAAAATAATAAGCAAAAACTGTGCCAAAATTTTAAAATAAATCTCAATTATCTTAAAAAATTTCAAATTTATTAAAAAGATCTGGATTATTTTCTAAAATATTACGCAAGATCAAATCTTCTATCACGCTTTTAGTGCAATCTGTTTGCTTAGGCCAAGCTCTTAAATAACCCTCAGCTTCACCTTTAGCACTTGCATCTACTCCAAGTCTTTCTTCTTTGATAAAAATATCTCTTTTAGCATCTATATTATTTACCACACGCCAAACAAGCATATAAGAATTTTCAAGCTTATTTTCAGCATCTAAAAACACTAAAATCCTAAAATGTTTTTTAAATTCTAAAAGTTTGTCAAAACTTTGTTCGATTTTTTCTTTTTTATCAAGCAAAATACAAACTATAGGACTTTTACTTTCTTTATAAAATTGCTTTAAATTTAAAAGTTCTACCTTAGTTTTAAAAAGTTCTAGTAATTTTTCATCTTCTAAAATTTCAAGCTCTTCAACTTGTATTTCTTCGCAAGCATCAAGTCCTGCTTTACCCCCAAAACAAGAATTAGGCGAAGCATGATCTAATTGATCACAAATTCCTTCTGAAATTAAAATTTTCTTTGTATTAAAACGATCTAACATATAAGGAATTAAAGCATCATAATCTTTCAAAGAAGGTGCATTTTTATCCACAAAAATTGCATGTTTAACAAAACTCATTTGCCCTACTCCCCAAAATGCATGCATAATTTGTTGCGCATGAGCGGGATATTTTGCATCGATTTTTGCTAAGATAAGATTATGAAAGACCCCATTTTCAGGCATATTATAATCAATTAAATCAGGTACTGAAGTTTGAAGCAAGGGTAAAAAAATTCTTTCAGTACCAAGCCCCATGATCTTATCTTCTAAAGGAGGCTTTCCTACAACCGTTGCTTGGTAGATCGCATCTTTTTTAGCATAAATTTTTTCTACTTTCATCACAGGAAAAAGTTCAGCAGGAGTATAAAAACCCGTATGATCTCCAAAAGGACCTTCGATTTTAAACTCTTCTAAATCCACATAACCTTCAATAACCACATCACTATCATAAGGTACAAAAATACCATTTTCACAAGGAGTAAGTTTTACAGGAGTTTTTTTAATAAAACCATAAAGTAAAAGTTCAAAAATTCCCTTAGGTAAAGGTGCTTGAGAACACCAAATATAAAGCGGATCTCCACCTATGGCTATACTTACAGGCATTTTTTTAAAACCAGCATTTTTGTATTCGTGATAAAAATTTGCCCCATCTTTATGAATTTGCCAATGTATTAAAAGTTCATTTTTATCACTCATTTGCAAACGATACATTCCAAGATTATTTTGAGTTTTATCTAAATTTTGTGTATAAACTTGCCCCATGGTAATAAATTTACCCGCATCATCTTCCCAAGTTTTTAGTATGGGAAGTTCTTCAAGTGAGTTTAAAATTTCATAATCATACAAGGCTTTATTTTTTTTCAGTCTTTTAGGAGGAATATTTTTAAAACTTAACAAATTCATAAAAAAATCCATTTTTGCTTTAAAACTCGTAGGAATATGAAGCTTGATGAGTTTTGAAATTTCTTCAGCCACCTCTTCATAATCACGTCCAAAAGCTAAATTTAAAGCCTTTTCATTGCAAAAAGTATTCATCAAAACAGGAAATTTATATTGTTTATTTAATTTTTTATCTATAGGATTTTTAAATAATAAAGCCTTCCCTTTTTCTCCTTTTTTAGCTTCTATATAGGCTAAATGAGCGATTTCAAGATCTACATCTATAGGTTCTTCAATTACCCTTAAAAGATCATTTTCTTTTAAAATTTGAATAAATTCTTTCATATCATACTCTCAGCTTTTTTTAAAAGTTCTTTAGCACCTTTAGCAATAAACTCCTTAGCCAAACTCTCTCCAAAACCTTTAAAATCATTCTTTTTAATCATTCTCTTATCTTTTAAAATTTCACTTCCATCGGGTAGTCCAAGTACCGCACGCACACAAATTTCATCTCCTAAGAGTTCTGCGTTAATACCTATAGGAACTTGACAACCTCCTTCTAAAGTAGCAATAAATTCTCTTTCAATGCTTGTTTCAATCAAAGCATTTTCATCATTTAAACATTTTAAAAGTTCTAAAATTTTTTCATCATTTATGCTTTCTATACCTAAAGCTCCTTGAGAAGCCGCAGGAATAAGCTCATCTTTGCTAAATTCATAAACAAAATTCACTTGCTTATCTAAGTTTAAGCGTTTAATTCCCGCCATTGCCAAAATAATCGCATCAAAATCATTATTTTTTAATTTCTCTATACGAGAATTGACATTACCACGCAAAGAAATAATCTCTAAATCAGGTCTTAATAATAAAAGCTGCATCTTGCGTCTAAGACTAGTGGTGCCTATTTTTGCACCTTTTGGCAAAGAAAGAAAATCTTTATAATTTTGACTTAGCATAGCATCATTGCTTTGCTCTCTTTTACTTACCGCTGCCAAAACTAAACCTTGAGGAAAAAAACTAGGCACATCTTTTAAACTATGCACCGCTAAGTGTGCTTCTTTTCTTAACATACTTTCTTCAAGTTCTTTTGTAAAAAGTCCTTTACCACCAATTTTTGCCAAAGGAGAATCAAGCAAAACATCGCCTTTTGTTTTAAAACCTTCTAAAAGCACTTCAATTTGATGTGTATTTTTTAAAATTTGGGCTACATGCTCACTTTGCCAAAGAGCCAATTGACTTTTTCTTGTTGCGATAATAAGCTTCATTTTCTATCCTCTATAATTTCAACATCAATGATTTCTTCATTAGAATTTTGATACTCTTGCTTGGTGTATTGATATTTTGATTTAGTTATTAATTTCAAAGCAATACCAAAGAAAAATACAAAAATCCCAAAAACACTTGTAATAATCCCTGGAAAAACAAGTAAAAACCCTGCGATAACAAAAGAAAATTGTGTTAACATATCCTTTAGGCCACCCATTTGAAACTCAAGCATATTTTTCCAAAAAATTCCCAATAAAACCGCACCAAAAATCATACTCAAAAGTATGAAAAATAAAAAATTACCAAAACCAAAAAACACTATAAAAAGTATACTTGCAATAATTTCAAGTACAAATAAAGGACTTAAACTTAATTTATAATTCATAACACTTTCTTTTTAAGAATTTCCATAAGTTCATCAGTTTTTATAAGTTCTTTTACCAAATCTTCTCTTTGGATAAGCTCTATTTCATTATTTTCTAATCCCTTGCCAATAACTAACGCATAAGGAAAACCCATAAGTTCAAAATCATTCATTTTAACCCCAAAACGCTCATTTCTATCATCAAGCAAGACTTCTAATCCAAGATTAGTTAAATCCTCATAAAGCTTATTGGCAAATTCTAAAGCCTTTTCATCTTTGAGATTTGAAACAATAATTTCAAGCACAAAAGGAGCTAAAGTTTTATTCCAAATACATCCTTTTTCATCATGATTTGCTTCAATAGCTACAGCCAACAAGCGTGAAACACCTATGCCGTAACATCCCATATAAAAAGGCTGACTTTTGCCATTTTCATCTAAGAAATTTGCATTCATCGCTTTGGAATATTTTTGTCCTAGCTTAAAAATATGCCCTACTTCTATACCTTTACTTTGTTTTAATTTTGCTCCACATTTAACACAGCAATCCCCTTCTTTAACTTCAATCAAATCTTTAAAACGATCTTTATTTAAATTTACAACATCAATACCGATTAAATGATAATCTTTTTCATTCGCACCCATAATCATTTGCTTTTCGTTTTCAAGCTCAAAATCTATATAAAAATCTATATCTTTTAATCCCACAAAACCTATAAAACCAGCTACTAAGCCAGCTTTCTCCAATTCTTCTTCGCTCGCATCGACTAGTTCAAGGGCACTGCAAGCATTTTGAGCCTTGATTTCTTGCAAATCATCACTTCCTCTTATAAAAAACACAACTAATTTGCTTTCATTTTCATAAATAGCTTTTTTTACCACTGCTTTAATCGTATAAAAAGCATTAATTTTAAAAAATTGTGCTAAAGAATCTATAGTTTTAATATTTGGAGTGTGAAATTTACTTGCATAATTTGCTTCAGGACGCTCATCTTGACAAGTTTTTTTAGCTCTTTTTGCAGCTTCAACATTAGCCGCATAATCACAATTTTCACAAATTAAAATATCATCTTCCCCATTTTTTGCCAAAACCATAAATTCCTTAGAACCACTTCCACCAATAGCCCCACTATCAGCTTCAACTGCTCTAAAATCAAGCCCCATTCTTTGTAAAATTTGAGAATAAGTTTTATACATAAGCTCAAACTCACGCCCTAAATCTTCTTCATTAGCATGAAAACTATATCCATCTTTCATTAGAAATTCACGACATCTTAAAAGCCCAAATCTAGGCCTTGCTTCATCACGAAATTTAAGTCCAATTTGATATAAATGCAAAGGAAGTTGTTTATAGCTTGTGATTTTGTTTTTTACCAAAGAAAGCATAGCTTCTTCATGTGTTGGACCTAAAACAAATTCATTTTCTTTTCTGTCTTTAAAACGCAAAAGTTCTTTTCCAAAAACATTATAACGCCCACTTTCTTGCCACAAACTTGCAGGAGTGATAAAACTAAGATTTACTTCTTGTGCTCCAGCCTTATCCATTTCTTCTTTAACTATATTTTTAATCTTGTCTAAAACTCTTTTTCCCAAAGGCAAGAAATTATAAAGTCCGCTACCAATTTGTTCTACAAAACCCGCACGCGTTAAAAAAATATGACTAGGTAAACTCGCATCTTTTGGCGCTTCTTTTAAACTTGGTGCATAAAATTTAGTAAATCTCATCATTATTCTCCATATCAAATTCACATTTATATTGATTCAAACCTTCAAGATTATTTTGCAAATCAAAAACATAACGCATAGCATTAATCACTGTATCGCTTTGCATTTTACCTTGTAAATGTTTCAAATTTACAGTAGGCGTGTGTAAAAAAGCCTTAAAAACTTGATGAATCAACTTTCTAGCCTCTTCTTTATCAGATTTTTTCAAATATCCTTTTTTTAACGCAATTTCAAGTTGTTTATCTGCATATTCTTTAGCTTGCAAGCGTATAGCTTTGATAATAGGCATCAAAGCCAAATCGTTTAAATACCTAAAAAATTCACTTGTTTCACGACCTATTATCCCATAAGCCATACGAGCTTCTTGTTCTCTTAGTGCTAAATTTTTTTGAACCACAATTTCAAGATCATCTACAGCAAAAACAGATATATTTTCATTTTCATTGATATCAATATCCCTTGGAACTGCAATATCAAAAAAATACCTTTTATAAGAAAGTTCTTCTACTAAAGAATTTGTAATAATAGCATTTGGTGCATTGGTAGCTGAGAAAAAAAACTCGTATTGATTTAAATATTTTTTTAAATTTTCTAAACTATCATATTCGCTTAAAACACCAAGTCTCTCACACAAATCTTTAGCTTTTTGTAAATCACGATTTAAAATAATCACCTTAGCACCCGCAGCAATTAAATGTTTTGCCGCAAGTTCTCCCATCTCTCCAGCTCCAATAACAACAGCTTTTTTTTGCGTTAAATCTGCAAGTTCTTTTGCTTTTGCCACGGCAACGCTAGCTACAGAAATAGAATTTTTAGAAATTTGAGTTTCATTGCGTACCTTAGCAGCACATTTAAAAGCATTATGTACCGCTCTTGAAAGATGTACTCCACAAAAATTATTTTTTACAGCAAAAGCAAAGGCATCTTTTAATTGTCCTGCTATCTGAGTTTCTCCAACCACCAAACTATCCAAAGAACTTGCTACAGAAAAAAGATGGTGGATTGCTCCACTATCTTCAAAAATATCAGCTTTTTCAAGTAAAATATCTTTATCAACATCACAAAGTAAAGCCAAAGATTTAACAATAAACTCCGCACAGGCCATTTTTACAAAAGCAACAATTTCAACACGATTGCAAGTGCTTATAACCAAACATTCTTCAATATTTTCATGAGTGCTAATGATTTTTAAAAACTCACTTTTTTTAGCTTCATTGGAAAAGCTTAACTTTTCCCTTAAGGCAATATCTGTATTTTTATGAGTAAAAGATATACAATAATACATTAAAATTCCCTATCTATCATAGCTTTAATAATATCATTAAGCTTGTTATTATCATATTTTTCAATTGCTTTTCTAGCCTTTTTTGCATAAGTTTTAGCTTCTAAAATAGCTTTTTCTAAAGCTTTTTGTTCTTCAAATTTAGTTTTTAGCCATTCTTTTTCATTTTCATTTAAATCTTTTTTAAATAAAGTCTGCAAATATATCCTATCTTGTTCTTGTAAATTTTCATAAAGATAAATATAAGGCAAGGTAGTTTTACCCTCTTTAAAATCATTCATAGCAGGTTTTCCAAGAATTTTTTCATCACTCTTAATATCTAAAATATCATCAATCATCTGAAAAGCAAGTCCTAAATTTTTACCATATTCTGCAAAATCTTTTTCATATAATCCAGCCAAAATAGCTCCGCATCTAGCACTTGCTTCAATCAAAACAGCTGTTTTATTATAGATCATTTTCAAATAAGCTTCTTTATTGATATTAAATTTCTCTCCCAAATCAACATCCATAAGTTCGCCTATAGCAAGCTTTACAACAGCATCTGAAATAATACTTGCAAATCTAGCATCCATTTTGCTTAATTTATAAAAGGCTTTTGAATACAAAATATCGCCCAACATAAGAGCATTTTTTGTACCAAATTCAGCATTAACAGATCTTGCTCCACGCCTTAATTCACTCTCATCGATAATATCATCATGTAATAAACTAGCAAGATGTATCAATTCTATAGCTGCGCAAATTTTAAAAGCAATCTCACTCTCATCTGCGATAGCTAATAATAATTTAGAGCGTAATTTCTTTCCTGATTTTACATTTGAAAGCATATTTAAAATAGGTTCATAGCCAAGTTCTTGTAAAAACTGTTTTATTAATTCATCTATTTTTTGCACTATCTTTTCCTTGTTAATTGCTATTATTATTTTCTTTGCTTGTTAATGGTTTTACCTGAGGTTCGTTAAAATTAATCATAGGAACAACCTGATTATTTTGCGGTGGATTTTGTAAAGCTTTTTTTCTCGGATCTAAAAATTCTACCATTAAGCGAGATTCCTTATCTTCTATATAAACCGTAAAAGTTGCTAAACCTTTATTATAACCACTAAATTCTAAAATAAGTCTTGCTCTATCAATGTGTGGATTGGTATAATCAGGTATTAAAGTTTGAGTTACCCAATCTAAATTTCTTCTTAAACTCATCACAAATTGACGCGGATATTTGCGAAATTTCGAATGTACGATGATATTAGTATTATCAAACAAAGTCCAATAAAAATCAAAATTTTGCACCTTATCTTCATAGCCTATTTCTTTAATCTGCACACTAGCTCTCTCATCTTTTTTAAGTATAAATTTATAAGTATAATCAAAAGTTGGTTCAGATGCTAAAACATTACTAAAAATAAAAAAAATACAAATTAAATAGGGGCTTATTTTAAACAATTTTAGCCTTCGTGTCCTAAAATTTTTGCGCCCAATTCTATATAAATATCATTTTGCCTTTCTTCTATGAAATCACCATTTTCTAATATGAAATTTTTTACATCCATTTCTGTTAGACCTTGTTTTTCCAAAAGTTCCACCATAGCAATATGATCAGCAAAAAATTCCTCAAAAACTTTTTCTAAGGCTCCTAAATTTCCATTTTGTATAATTTCTATAAATTTTTCTTTTGGAGTTTTATTAAACATTTCATCAAAAAAATCCATTAATTTTCCTTGAAAATATAAGTTTTTGATTATAAAATTTTAATCGTTAAAAGTAGCTAAATTAAAATAATTAAAATTTAAATTTTATTTGCAATGTGTAAAATTTTAGAAGTTAAATTCCGCATGATGCGGAATTTATTATGAATGTGGTTTTGCTTGAGTGGCGTATTTTACACCCAGATCAAAAGCTTTAGCATTTGCATCACGAGTTTTTGCAGGAACCATATGAAGCATAGTGTCTTTTAAAACATCTAAATCTATACATTTACTCATATAAGCAGCAATTGCAAGTGCTACAACTGATTGAGTAGCCACATTTCCTACCTCATCTTTAGCTATGGTAATAATAGGAATTTCAAAAATTTGCCATTTTTTATAATCTTCACTTTCAGGATGTACTAAATTTGGCTCTACAACTATGATACCTCCTTCTTTTACACCCCCACGAAAACCTTTATAACCCTTATCTGCAGTCGAAAGCATAAAATCTACTTCCCCTTCTACAGCATAAGGAAATAAAATTTCTTTATCATCGATGATAATATCCACCTTAGTAGGGCCACCACGCACTTGTGAAGTGTAAGTAGAAGCCTTAAAAGCTTGACGACCTTCTTTAATGGCTGCTTCTGCTAAAATTTCTCCTGCGGTGATAACACCTTGTCCGCCTTCACCGCCAAATCTTAATTGATATTTCATTTTAAAGCTCCTAAATCCACCATTCTTTTTTCTTTGGCTGCACGACGTACTTCTTCATAAGCGTAGCAGTATTCTGGCTGAGAATTATCTTCATGTAAAATTCCTGTTGGAAATTTATCTTTTCTTTCTTCAAAATCCATGCTTTCAAATTTAGCTTTATCCACAACGCGATTTTTAATCCAATCAAGCATAGCTACAGCTTCGCCCATTTTGTTTTTTCTGCCCAGATTGATATGACAATTTGAAAAAACATCTACAAAACTATAACCCTTATGCGCTAAAGCCTTATAAATTAAATTTTCAAGCTTATTAGCTTCTATCACATTACCCCTTGCCACAAAAGAAGCTCCTGCAGCTTTAGTTAATTCACACGCATCAAAATTGGGGTCAATATTTCCAAATTGAGCTGTTACTGTATAAAAACCTTTTGGAGTAGTTGGAGAAGTTTGAGAATTAGTAAGCCCATAAATAAAATTGTTGATTACAATATGAGTTAAATCTATATTTCTACGACATCCATGTATAGTATGATTTCCACCAATTGCTAAAGTATCACCATCGCCACTTACTACAATAACATGTTTGCTAGGATTGGCTAGTTTTATGCCTGTTGCATAAGCAATAGCTCTACCATGAGTAGTGTGCACGGTATTGCAATTTACATAAGAGCTCATTCTACCGCTACATCCTATACCTGAAACAAGACAAACATCATCCATATTCCAACCCAGCTTTTCTATCGCGCGGATAATACATTTTAAAACTACACCATCGCCACAACCCCAACACCATTGAGTAGGAAGTTTATCAGTTCTTAAATATTCATCATAATTAAAAGCCATTTTATATATTCTCCTTTACTTTAGCAATGATTTCGCTAGGTGTTATAGGACGACCATTTGCACGATGTAAGCTAATAAAATCACGACGAGAACTTACTCTTTCAATCTCCTCAAGATACTGTCCCATATTTAATTCGCTTACCATTACCTTTTTAAATTTGTTTACCACTTCAGCAATTTTCTTTTCAGCTACAGGATAAAGTGTGATAGGGCGGAAAAGTCCTACCTTAATACCCTCTTCTCTGAGCCTATTGATAGCTTCTTTAGCAGAACGACTTACGCTTCCGTAAGCTATGATTAAAAATTCAGCATCATCAAGCATATATTCTTCATAAGTACAAATATCTTCTTGATTGTTTTTAATTTTACCTATGAGTCTTTCCATATTTTTTTTCACTGTGGCTCCATCTTCAGTTGGAAAACCTATATCTCCATGATGAAGTCCGGTTACATGATAGCGATAGCCAGTAAAAAATGGATTGAGTGTTGCAGGTTCATTTTCGCCCGCTGCATAAGGTTTATAATCTTTTTTATCGCCTGTGAATTTTTTACGATTAATAATTTCTATATCTTTTAAATCAGGCAATACCGCTTTACCATTCATATGCCCTACAGTTTCATCCATAAGTAAAAATACAGGAGTCATATACTTTTCAGCCAAATTAAACGCTCTTATGGTTTCTGTATAAGCTTCTTCTAAACTCGCTGGTGCGATAGCCACACTAGCAAAATCCCCATGAGTAGGTGCTTTTGCTTGAAATAAATCCCCTTGAGCCACCCTTGTTGGAAGACCTGTCGAAGGACCACCTCTCATAACATTTACAATCACAAGTGGAATTTCAGCAATAAATGCAAGTCCTATTTGCTCTGCTTTTAAAGAAATTCCTGGACCGCTACTTGCAGTCATGGATTTTACTCCACTCATTGCCGCACCAATAGCCACGCTAATACCTGAAATTTCATCTTCCATTTGTATAAAAGTTCCATCATTTGCAGGAAGCATATGGCTTAATTCATGAGCTATCTCACTACTAGGAGTAATAGGATAACCTCCAAAAAATTTACATCCACAATCAATCGCAGCTTTGGCGATTAAAACATTACCTGTTGCTATAACTTCTCTCATTATTTTTCCTATGCTAATTTTTTGTATTTGTTATTTTTTACGGCTACAGCTCTATCTTTAGCCTCAGCAGTAAGTTTGGCAAATTTAAATTCATCTCTTTTTGCCACCATAATAGCAAAATCAGGGCAATGTGTCTCACACTCGGTACAGCCTATACAGGATTCAGGGTGTACCACCTCTATCATTTGTCCTAAAACCGCATGCACATCATCGCGCATAGCTAAAACCCCAGCGGGGCAATAGCTAACACAAATATTGCATGCTTTACATCTATGCTCATCTACCCAAACAGGGGTATCTTTTGGAGCTGTCATACTCATGTTTTTTCCTTTATTAACCTAATATTTTTTGAATTTCTTCACCAATTAAAGCCGGAGAATCCACCACATGAATTCCATAGCTTTTTAAAGCTTCTTTTTTAGCTGCAGCGCTTTCATCAGCACTTCCTACTATGGCACCTGCATGCCCCATTCTTTTGCCTTTAGGAGCAGTTGCACCTGCAATGAATGCTACCACAGGTTTGCTAATATTTTCTTTAATAAATTTAGCCGCTTCCACTTCCAAACTACCACCAATTTCACCTATCATTACAATAGCTTTAGTTTCATCATCTTTTTGGAATTCACTTAAAAGTTCTTTATAAGCAAGACCTATGATAGGATCACCACCAATTCCTACTGCAGTAGAAATTCCATAACCACCTTGAACTACCTGATTAGCAGCTTCATAAGTTAAAGTTCCACTTTTTGAAATAAGCCCCACGCAACCTTTTTTAAAAATAAAACCTGGCATAATACCTAATTTGCATTCTTCAGAAGTGATAATACCTGGACAATTTGGTCCAATGATTTTCATACCCTTTTTATTGGCATATTGCTTAGCAAACATCATATCTCTTACAGGCGTATGTTCTGTGATTACAACTGCAAGCTTAATACCCGCATCAGCTGCTTCAATCACGCTATCACCCACAGCAAAAGCAGGGACAAAGATCAAGCTCACATCAGCCTTTGTTGCTTTAACCGCATCTGCAACGGTATCAAAAACTGGTTTACCTAAATGAGTTTGTCCACCTTTATGAGGGGTGACACCTCCAACTATATTTGTACCATAAGCCATGCATTGCTCAGCGTGAAAAGTTGCTTCTTTACCCGTAAAACCTTGAACTATTACTTTTGTATTTTTATTAACCAATATACTCATTTTCTATCCTTATCCTACTAAACTTTTTACAAGCTCTGCACCGTTTTTAAGATTGGTTGCTGCTTTGATATTTTTAAGATTTGAATTATCTAAAATTGTCTTTGCTTCTGCTGCGTTAGTGCCATCAAGACGCACTACAATTGGAATATTTACCTCAACATTCTTAGTAGCTTCTAAAATTCCATTTGCTATCCTATCACAACGAACAATACCACCAAAGATATTGATAAATATAACTTTTACATTCTTATCTCTTAAAATGATTTCAAAAGCCTTTGCAACAGTTTCTGGAGAAGCTCCCCCACCTACATCTAAGAAATTTGCAGGTTTTGCACCACTATAATTAATAATATCCATAGTTGCCATTGCTAGACCCGCACCATTCACCATGCAAGCTACATCTCCATCTAATTTCACATAGCTTAAGCCAAATTCAGCCGCTTCTCTTTCAGCAGGATTTTCTTCAGTAATATCTCTAAGTTCAGCAATTTCAGGATGACGATAAAGCGCACTATCATCAAAACTGCATTTTGCATCAAGGGCATAAAAATCCCCTTCTGTAGTTTTAATTAAAGGATTGATTTCAAGCATATTCATATCTTTATCCATGTAAAGCTTATAAAGTTTAGCTATCATAGAAATGAGTTTTTTGCCTTCATCTTTATCAAGTCCTAAAACTCTCGCTACTTCAAGTCCATGAAACATTTTAAAACCAATTTGTGGATCAATGCCTACTTTTGCAATTTTTTCAGGACTTTCTTTGGCTACTTTTTCTATATCCATCCCTCCTTCACTTGAAGCGATAATGGTAATTTGCTCTGCCATTCTATTAAACAAAATAGCCAAATAATACTCTTTTACTATATTAGCGCCACTTTCTATATAAAGTTTTTGCACGAGCTTACCTTCAGGTCCTGTTTGATGAGTTACTAAATTCATTCCTAAAATTTTACTTGCGTAATCTTTTACCTCATCTAAATTCTTAGCGATTTTAACACCACCACCAAGACCACGGCCTCCTGCGTGAATTTGAGCTTTAACTGCCCAAACACTACCGCCTAATTCTTTAGCATTAGCCACAGCTTCATCTACGCTAAATGCAACTTTTCCCTTTAAGGTAGGGATACCATTGTCTGCAAAAATTGCTTTTGCTTGATACTCATGTATGTTCATTTATTCTCCTTTATATTGATATTTGATTAAAGATTTTTCTAATTTGTCTTTTTCTTGCAAACTAAGATCCATTTTCATGATTTCAATCACACCTTCAAGTCCTAATCTTGCCATAACTCCCAAGGCTTTGTTTTGCACTCCAAATTCTCCATGTAAAATCACACTCATAGGTAAAAACTCGCCACTTCTTATAGACTCAAGCATTCTTATACAAGCACTAGCAGGGGCTAAATAAGCTGAAGTTTTAAGATGTTTGATTACTTTAGCTCCACCTGTTTTAACTTCATTTTCCAAATCATCAAATTCTTCTTCATTTAAAAATTCGCTTATATTTTTATTTTTAACACTTGCGTAAGATTTTACCAAAACCATATCATCATTATGAAAACCAATAAGTCTTGTATCCACGCTTGACATTTTGACATTAAGTTTTTTGGCAAGCTCATACTTAAATCTTGCATTGTCTAAAACTCCCGCCATGGCTATAATTTTCTTTGATGAAAAAATCCCGCTTTCATAAAGAGTATTAAGTAGAAAATCTACAGGATTAGTTAAAATAATAAAAAGCGGATCTTCTGTAAAATCTTTAATTTTTTTAGCACAATCAAGCATAATGCTTGTATTTAACTGAAGCAATTCTTCTCTACTTTGCCCATCTTTTCTAGCAAAACCTGCACTAAAAAGCACTATATCTGAATTTTTGGTATGAGTATAATCTTTAGTGCAAAGTAAATCTATATTTAAATTTAAAGCAGCTATACTTTGAGTAAGTTCTAGTTCTTTTGCATAAAGCAAATCCTCATTGATATCTACTAAAACAATTTCATTTGCTATTTCTCTTAAAATCAAAGCATAAGCTACGCTTGAACCTACATTGCCAGCCCCTATAACAGTGATTTTCATCTTTGTCCTATTTTTTCTAAAATAGCGTTAAAAGTTGCACTTGGACGCATGATTTTATTTGCTTTTTCATCATCAAATTTATAATACCCACCCAAATCCACTTTCACACCTTGTGCATTGTTAAATTCGGCTCTGATTTTTTCTTCATTAGAAGAAAGCTCTAGGGCAATATCTTTAAAAAAGCTTTGAAGCTCCATATCACTTGCCTGTCTTGCTAAATGATTTGCAAAATACATTGCTAAATAAAAATGACTTGTTCTATTATCATCTTCTTTGACTTTTCTTGATGGAGCTTTATTATTTTCAAGCCATTCGCCTATAGCCTCATCAAGACATTCTGCTAAAACCTTAGCTTTATGATTGCTACACTTATTTGCATAAAATTCCAAACTTGCTTGCAAAGCCAAAAATTCACCCAAACTATCCCAACGCAGATGATTTTCTTCGACTAATTGTTCTACTTGTTTAGGTGCTGAACCCCCTGCTCCTGTTTCAAACATAGCTCCACCCTTTAACATAGGCACAACAGAAAGCATTTTTGCACTTGTTCCAAGCTCTAAAATAGGAAAAAGATCAGTTAAATAATCCCTTAAAACATTACCCGTGATAGAAATAACATCTTTACCTTCTCGGATTAACTCTAAACTTCTTAAACAAGCTTCTTTTGGAGTTAAAATGGCTATATTTTTACCCTTTTCTTTTAAACGATTTTGTACCAAAGTTATCATGATTTTATTACTAGCTCTTTTGCTATCTAACCAAAAAATAGCTTCGGCTCCACTAAGTTCTGATCTTTCTATACCTAAATCAATCCAATTTAACACCGCATCAAATTTAGCCTGATTAGCTCTATAAATATCACCTTTTCTAACCTTATGTTCTAATAAAACTTTACCGTTAGAAACTATTTTAAAAGTTCCTTCTTCTTTAGCCACAAAGGTTTTATCGTGCGATCCATATTCTTGAGCCTTTTTAGCCATTAAACCTACATTAGATACACTGCCAAGTTTTGAAGGATTTAAAGTACCATTTTTATGCAAATCTTCAATAACCGCCTCATAAATAGTTGCGTAAGTTTGATCAGGAATTACGGCATTTGTGTCCTTTTCCTTACCTTCCTTATCCCACAATCTTGCGCCATTTTTAAGCATTGCAGGCATAGAAGCATCAACAATAACATCACTTGGAACATGAAGATTTGTAATGCCTTTATCGGAATTTACCATAGAAATATCAGCAGATTTAGCTAAAATTTCATTGTATTTTTTTAAAATTGCATCTTTTTTGCTTGAATTTTCGATCTTACTTAAAAGCTCACTTAAACCATTATTTGGATTAATGCCTAATTTTTCAAATTCATCTTGAAATTCAATAAATAATTCTTTAAAAAATACTTTTACCGCATAACCAAAAAGTATAGGATCACTTACTTTCATCATTGTAGCTTTTAAATGCAAAGAAAAAAGCACATCATCATCTTTGCTTGCTTTAATTTCTTTTGCATAAAATTCCTGAAGTTTTTGCACATCCATAAAAGTAGCGTCTAAAATTTCATTTTTTTCAAGTTCTAAGCCCTCTTTTAAAATTTCATTTTTACCATCAATGCTTGTAAATTCTATATTAGCCACACAATCTTGATCGATTAAAACCGCTTTTTCATTAGAGAAAAAATCCCCTTCTTTCATGTAAGAAACACGAGTTTTTGAGTTTGGATTAAACTCAACCACACGATAAGGATTGTTTTTTGCATAATCTTTTACCGCTTTTGTTGAATGACGATCTGAATTTCCTTGTCTTAATACAGGATTAACCGCTGAACCTAAAACTTTTTGATATTTTGTTTTAATTTGCAATTCTTCATCATTTTTTGGCTCATCTGGGTAATTTGGTAACATGTAACCCTTATTTTGCAATTCTTTAATCGCCGCCTTAAGCTGAGGAATAGAAGCTGAAATATTTGGGGTTTTAATAAGATTTGCATCCGATCTTTTTACAAGCTCACCTAAAAGTTCTAAAGCATCTTCACATCTTTGCTCCTCTTTTAAATACTCACTAAAAGCAGCTAAAATCCTTCCAGATAAAGAAATATCCGAGGTTTTTACTCCTATATGTGCCCTACTTAAAAAAGCTTTCACTATAGGCAAAAACGAATAAGTCGCAAGAGCTGGCGACTCATCTGTTAAGGTATAAGTAATTTGCATTTTTAGTCCTTTAAAATACTTATTTTTATTTTCATTTTTAAGTATATTACAAATAAAAAAAAATGCAAGAGTAAGTTTAAAGTTTGTTTTAGTTTTCAAACAAACTTTAAATATTTTTAATTAAGTAAATTAGCAGGAAGTTGTATGATATTTTTAATAAGATTAAAAGGGGTTTTTAGAGTATCTGTTAAAATTTCGGTATGAATTTTAGGGTCATCTATGCTTCCATCTATTTTTAAGTTTGTGCTAATTTCTTGATTTTTACCTAAAATTACATAATTTAAAATTGGAACCTTGGATATAGCTTCTGAAGCTGATTTTAAAGTTTTAAGCTCTAAACTAAAATCCACTGTATTTAATCTTAAATTTGCTGATCCTAAACCATATATATCTACACTATCACCATTTAAATTAATAGCCGAAACACTTAAAACATCTTTTTTTCTATTAAAAATAATCTTTCCATCATGTAAGCTTAAACCTTTTTGATTAAAAGTTGGAGATTTAAACATCAATAAACTTGGTACAGTATCGATAAAAGAAATAAGCTGATTTATACCTTTTAAATCCTTCACATAAGTATTTTTAAAATCGATCTGTCCATCAAAATACTCCAATCCACTTCCTTTTATACTTAAGTTAAACACTCCATCTTGAACAGCTTGTTTTTGTAAAAACTCATTTAAATAATTATCATCAATATTGCTAACGTTTAAATTTAAATCATTAGAAGAATAATAAAGATCAAATTTTGCATTTCCTCTAGAACCTTTAAGATCCAAAGCATTGCCTTTTAAATCAGCCTCTACCCTATCAAAAGCCAAAGTTTTATTAGAATCTGGCAAAATTAAAGCTACATTTGCTCCACCAAAACTAATATTTTGGGTATTAGTAGCAATATCAAATGTTGAATTTGAAGAGTTGGAATGTTTTCTATAAATATAACTTAAATTTTTTAAATGAATTTCTTTATTATCAGAACTTATTTTAGCACTTGCTGTATCACTTTGAGTATGAATTTCCATAATGCCCTTATTTTTTACAATATCAAAGCTATCATTTTCATAAGGAGTTTGACCGTTGATAAGTAAATTATTTTTAAAATAAGCATCATTAACACTTGCATTAAAATCTTCAAAATTTAAAGTTTTATAATAAACATTTTTAGCATCGATAAACCCAAGCTTTTTAAGTAATGGAGAAAATGAAAATAAAATCTTAGGATTATTAAGATTAGCCTCAAGTCCATCTTTAAAATTTAAAATCAAATTCCACTGAGGAATGCTAATGTTAACATTTTGCGAATAATCTAATTTTACTTCTACATTTTGATTTTTTAAATCTAAAAGCTCTCCATTGTCAAAATAAAGCCTTGAAATCTGAGTATTGAAATTTCCTTGCTGTTTTTGTAAGTCAAATTTAGCATTAAAATCAGCTTCTAAAAAGCCATTTTTAACACTGGCATTTTCTATATTTAAATCATTTTGATTTAATTTTACAAATGCTTTTGTAATATTAAAATCAGCCAAAGAAATACTAGCATTCTCTAAAGCTAAAATACCACTATAAGAAATTTCACCCTTATCATGAAAATCAATTTTAAGCTCCAAATCACTTTTAATTTTTCCGCTTTTTTGATAAAAAGGTAGTGAAAAATGATAATCCTCTAAAGCTTTAGCAAGTTTTTCGTCAAATTTTAGATTATCAGACTTAATGCGCAAATAAATCCCAACTTTTTTTTCATCAAACAAATCATATAGATAAACCTTACTAGAACTTAAATCAGCACCATTATAGAAAGCTTTATTAAAGACAAAATCGAGCTTTTGTTTGTTTAAATTTAAATCGAGTTTTGGAATTTCAATAGCATTCATTTTATCATCCAAGCGAACTTTGACATTATTAACATAACCTGATGCACTAATATTGTCTAAATAATAATTATCTTTAGTAAAATCTATAAAGCCCTGCAAATAATCTAAATGATAAAATTCTCCCTTAGCCCTATATGCTACCCAAAGATTTAAACTCTGCGGAAGTTCTATTCTTTTATTAACTCTTTTAAAAATTTCCGTAATATTTCTAATGTTTAAATCTTCTATTTTATAAGCTAAATTTTTATCTTTGTAAGAGATGCTTGCGTTAAAGTCAAGCAATTCTCCACTTGCTCTACCTTGAAAATAATAAAACTCGCTCTTAGTATTGATACTTAAATTTCCATCAATACTTAAATCATAATCTTTTAATAAAAGTTTTTTAATATCAGCTATAAGTTCTTTATTTTGACGCTGTAATGTTAATTTTAAAAACAACAAATCATTATCTATAAAAAATTCATTATCTTTAAATAAAATACGCACATGATTATCTTTTATATTTAAATTTTGTATATCAATCTCTTTAACAAAAGTATATAGATATTTTAAATTTTTTGTTATTTTTAAAATCTCTGTTGAAGCATTATCAGAAGAGTGAGTTTGTGATGAAATTTCGGAATTTTGAGTCTCATTTATAGTGATATTTTTTGCTCGTACAATTAATTTTTTATCTAATTTAATATATAATTGTTCCAATTTTAAAAAATCAAATTGGATACTAGAGATGACAATTCCATTTTTAAGCACTATAAACAAAGCTAATATAAGCACAACAAAAAATACAATAATATATAAAATTTTCTTTTTCATACGCAACTTCTTTTTGATATTTATTTTGGGGATTTTTTATTATCTAACTCAGCCTTTAAAAAGCAATTCTGTGGTATTTATTCCCCAAGGTTCAATTTCTCAAATTATAACATATTTAAAGCAAAATAAATATCAGATGAGTAATATTGATAAATATATTTTATTTTTTTTAGGACACCCTCAATCAGGCTGGATCAACATAGGTACAAAAGATTTAAATAGAGCTGAATTTCTACATAAACTCACTATTGCTAAAGCAGCACTTCAAACCATTACTCTTATCCCAGGAGAAACAAGCGTAATCTTTCTAGAACAAGCAGCCAAACAACTTGGACTTGATAAAGATATACTTTTAAAAGAATTTCAAGCTCAAGCTCCTTATGATGAAGGAGTTTTTTTACCAGAAACTTATAAAATCCCGAAAGGCATTACAGAAAATCTACTCATTCAAATGCTTTTAAACCATGCTGAAATTTCCAATAAAAAAACTTCTGAGAAAATTTTTGGTGATTATAATCCAAAAAAATGGCACCAATATATCATCATCGCTTCTGTAATACAAAAAGAAGCTGCTAATGACAATGAAATGCCTATAGTTGCAAGCGTAATTTACAATCGACTTAAAAAAGGTATGAAACTTCAAATGGATGGAACTTTAAATTATGGAATTTATTCCCATGTAAAAGTTACCCCACAAAGAATAAGACAAGATAATAGCTCTTATAATACCTATAAATTTACAGGATTGCCTAAAGAAGCGGTTTGTAATGTTTCTTTAGCTGCTATTCGTGCAGCTATTTTTCCTTTAAAGACAGATTATTTATATTTTGTGCGTGATAAAAATACTGGAGTTCATATTTTTAGCACAAATATAGATGATCACAATAAAGCCATAAATTTACAAAAAGGAAAATAATTTTTGATATTTTTATACAAAATAGTTAAATTGGAACAGTATTTGCTTGTTAATATTAAAAATTATAAAAAGGATAAAAAATGATTAACCCATTTAAATCAAAAGAACTAGTCACTGGTGCTTTAGCGGGTAGAAATCTAAGAAATCAACTCATCAATGCCAATCTTGCAAATGTTGATACTCCTTTTTATAAAGCAAGAGATATTGAATTTGAAACAGCTTTGGTAAATCGTGCAAATGAAATTTTCAAAAAAAATGACAAAAAAGAATTAGAATTGGCAGTAACCGAAGAAGGGCATCAAAAACCTTGGAAATTTCCTGATCCTAGTAAATCTACTATTTACTTAAGAGATGGTCATTTAGCAAGAAATGATGCAAATACTGTTGATCTAGATGTAGAAACTACAGAAATGAGTAAAAATACAGTTATGATAACAGCTCTTGATGGAGTTTTAAGAAGACAAAGCAATATCTTTAGTTCTATACTTGATGCAAGCTCTAAATTAAGTTAAAGGTAAATTATGGCATACTTAAGTGATTTTGATATTAGTGGTTATGGTTTAAGTGCTCAGCGTTTTAGAATGAATGTTATTAGCTCTAATATAGCTAATGCAAACACTACAAGAACAGCTGAAGGTGGGCCTTATAGAAGACGCGAAGTGATTTTTAAAGCAACAGATTTTGATAAGCTTTTAAATGAGCAAATTAACAAAGATAATAATTTTTTAAAATATGAAAATCCTTTAAATGATCCAAGTTCGCCAGAAGAAGCTAAACCTGCTATTCAAAGTGTTGTAGTGGATAAAGTAGTCAGAGATGACAAAGATTTTCGTATGAAGTATAATCCAAGCCATCCTGATGCAAATGCTGAAGGTTATGTAGCATATCCAAATGTAAACCCTGTTATTGAAATGGCAGATTTGATTGAAGCTACAAGAGCTTATCAAGCCAATGTAAGTGCTTTTACAAGTGCAAAAACTATAGCTCAAAGTGCGATTGATTTATTAAGAGGATAATAAAAAATGAACAATATTAATGATTTAAGATTAAATAGTAATATTTCAAATACCAACAAAAGTCAAAATTCCACAGGAATTGGTGATGAATTTGCCAAGATGCTTAAAAATGAAATCGATGATTTAAATAAAGCACAAGAAAGTGGAGAAGCTGCAATGACAGACATTGCCACAGGACAAGTAAAAGATTTACATCAAGCAGCTATAGCTATCACTAAAGCTGAAAGCAGCATGAAATTTATGCTAGAAGTAAGAAATAAAGCAATCAGTGCTTATAAAGAAATCACAAGAACTCAAATTTAAACCCTAATGCAAGAATATAAAAAAAATAGGGTTTCAAAAGTTGCCTTTGCCTACTGCATGGCACTTTTGTTTATGATTATTTTTATCAGCTCTACTTTTTTTCTTACATCAAAACGTCATATACCTAACACTGAAAAAGATCAATACGCTCTTGCTCTAAGAGGATCGATTATAACCAAGGATAATTTTACTATCACAAGTTCTAAACAAATTTATCGTGCTGAAATTGATCTTAGAAGCATTAACAAAGATAAATTTGATCTATTTTTAAAGCTTTTTCAAATTTATAGTGGGATAAGTAACGATCAAGTAGCAGATATTAAAAAAAGAATGCAAAATCAAAAAAAACGCTCTTATAATTTTGTTCTTTTACAAAACTTAGACTCCAAGCAAGCAAGCTACCTTAAAGATCTTGCTAAAAAACTTTATATACAAGGTTTTTTCAAAGCTTTTACAAATAACTCAGGAAGAGTTGAAACAAGAGGATTAAATATCATCGAACATGAAGAAGATAGAATTTACATGTCAAAAGATTCTTTTACTCCTATTATCGGTTATACTAAAATGATATTAGATCCAGAAAGTGGAATTTTAAAAAATATAGGAGTTAAAGGTTTAGAAAAATACTACGATGCATGTCTAAACCCTGTTCAAAATGAAAAAATTCAAGGACTTAAAGATATAGGTGGAAATATTATTTTAAATCTAAATTCACTACAACAAAAAAAGATCAATGGTTGTGATTTATATTTAAATCTTTCTTTAAAACTGCAAAAAAGCATAGAGAAAGCTATAGATCAAAGAAATGAGGATTTAAAAGCCAATGAAATCATCGTTGGGGTAATGGAAAGTAAAACAGGAAGAATTTTAGCTCTAGCAAGCTCAAGGCGTTATGACCCACAAAATCGCGGAAAGGATCTATCAGTTCTTAATGCAAGCGCTATAGAATACGGCTATGAAGCAGGTTCTGTTATCAAACCTTTTATCTTTACAACAGCCTTAAGACTTGGTAAAATAAAAATGGATGAAGTGATTAATACTTATGGCGGTTCTTACAAGCTAGGACGTTTCACCATCAAAGACGATCACAAAATGGACAAAATGACTATGGAGGAAGTTATAAGATATTCTTCAAATATAGGCATGATACAAATTGCTAAAAGACTTAATAACATAGAAATCATATCAGGACTTAAAATATTTAAATTTGGCGAAAAAAGTGGTATTGATCTACCCTATGAACAAAAAGGAGAAATTCCAAATCCTAAGCGCTTAAGAGATATAGAAAAATTAGTTTTAAGTTATGGTTATGGGCTTAAAACGACCTTTATACAACTCCTTGCGGCTTATAATGTTTTCAACAATGATGGATTTTATATCACACCGCGTTTAGCTGAAAAATTCTATCAAAATGGACGCTTTACAAATCTTGATGATGATGTAAAAAAAGAAAAAATTCTTTCTAGCGAAGCCGCTAAAACGATGCAAAATGTTCTTATAAATGTTATAGAAAAAGGAACAGGAAAAAAGGCGATTACACAAGGTATTATTGCAGGAGGTAAAACAGGAACAGCAAGAATAGCCGAAAGACAAGGTTATACCTCAAATCGCTACAATGCATCCTTTTTTGGTTTTGCAAATGATTTAAATCACGCCTATACCATAGGAGTTCTCGTAAGACATCCTACTAAACCTTATAGTTATTATGCTGCACAAAGTGCTTTGCCTATGTTTAAAGATGTTGTTGATATTTTAATCAATGAAGAATTTCTAACGCCTATACAAGACAATAACCAAACTAGCACAAACAACTAGTTTGATATATCTTTAGAAAATATCACTTCAACAGTGCCTATAAGTTCTTCAGCAATCTTAGCAGCAAAAGTTGTATCATTGAGTATCGAAATTCCTTCAGCTGTTGTGATTTTTCTTACTGAAATAAGATGTTCAACATTGCTTAAAGTTAAAGTATCGATTTCTTTTAAAATTTCTTTTCCTTTTTGAAGATTTTTAATGATCAAATAAAGCTTTTCACGATCTTCAACCACTCTAAGCTCTTCGATACTTCTTAAAAGCTCTCCTAAATTCGATCTAATTTTATTGTACTCTAAAGCCAAAAATTCATTAGAAGAACTAGAATATTTCTTAATATTTGCTTGAATAATTTTTAAATTTTTAGTTGTTTCGGCTAAATTTTTAGCTGCCATCTTAAAGGTAAAAATTTTATGATTCTTTGTTTCATCGTTAATATAAACTTGTGCTTTAGTTGAAAAATCGATAATAGCTTCAAAAAGAACCTTTATCCTAGTTTGATACAAATAGTCCAAATCCACATTTTTACTAAACCACTTTTTATTTTCTAAAATTTCTTTAAAACTTTTATCACTTTGTATATCTTTACGACTAAAACCTATAGCATGAGCAACAATTGCATAGGTATTGTTATAAAGATGCTCACTTTCTTTTCTTAAAGCTTCGATGGCTGTGTCACTAAATTTAACCAAACTACTATCAAGATATAAAGGCTTGTCTTTATTCTTATCTTTAGGAGCTTTTACTATCTTATTTAAAAAAAGAACAATTTGAGGAGTAAAAAATGAAAAAAGCACAACGCCAATTAAATTAAACAAAGTGTGAAATAATGCTACTTTCAAAGCTATATCTTCTATGTTTAATGCAATGGATAAAAAATTAAGAAAATATATAAAATAAGGAAAGATAAGCACTATTAAAAAAGCTATACCAAAATTAAAAATACAATTTGCAAACGCTAATTTCTTTCCTTCAATATTAGTACTTAAAGAAGCTAAAACAGCCGTTACAACTCCTCCAACACTAGTGCCTAAAGTTGCTGCTAAGGAATTTTCCAAACTGATTTGTCCTGCAAGTAAAGCAGCAACAATAATAGCCATTGTAGCTGTGCTTGATTGTATAACTCCTGTAAGCAAAGCACCTAATCCTAAAAAAACAAAAACTCCTTTAAAACCAGCAAAATCAAAACGAGAAAGATCAATTATATGTTTAAAATTTTCAAAACCACTTTTAATATAATCCACACCCAAAAAGAAAAATCCTATACCAATAAAAATATTACCCAAACCTTTTAAAACACTATCTTTTTGAAAGAAAAATAATACTCCAATAATCAAAAGTGGGATAGTCAACATTGAAATTTTAATATTTGTCAAACCAACAATCAGCCAAGAACTTGCCGTATTTCCTAAATTTGCTCCAAAAATAATCCCTATGCCCGCACCCAAAGAAATAAGCCCTGCACTCAAAAAAGAAATCGTAATAATAGAAACTAAAGTTGAAGATTGCATAATTAAAGTACTTAAAGTACCAAAAAGTATACTTTTTATCTTTGTATCAGTTGACTTTGCTAAAATTTTTTCAAGCAAATCACCACTAAAAACTTTAAAACCTATACCTAAATTAGTCATTCCAATAAAGAAATATTGCCACTGCTGCTAAAAGATTAGCAAGCTCGTCATAACGAATTAAAATAAAAATCAGAACTAAAGTAAAAATACTTCATGAAATAAATTTAAAATATTTTAAAGAATTTCCTTCTTCTTGCAATGCCTAACCTTTTAGTTTTTCAAATTCATCCATCAGAAATTCTCTTAAATTTTCAGCTTCTTCTTCGCCTTTTTCTAGATACTCAAGCAATAAATTTTCTAATTCTTTTAAAAAAGAAAAAAGTTCATTTTGCCAGATACTATCGTTTTTATTGCTCAAATTCATGGTTTGTATGAAAGTCAACTCTCTGCTTAAATCCCCAAGTTTTTCTAAAAATTCATCTTTTTGATTAGAATTTTTTAATGTTAAATTAACATTTTGGATATTTTCTTTAAATTCTCTGATTTTTTCATCGATTAAATCACAAAATTTTGGATAAATATCCATTTTAATAGGCTCTAAAAGAGTTCGCTCATCTATATTTAAAGTAAGCTTTTTAACAGCAAAATAAAGAGCTAAAAAAGACAAAGCTGCTATAAGTAAATAAATTCCTAGCATTAATAACCCTTAAGGGCTAGCATTCCGCCATCTAAATTGATGCTTTCAAGTCCCAATTTTTCAGCTATAAATTCAGCTGCAACCATGCTTCTATGGCCACTACGACAAATAAAAGCAAGTTTTTTACTTTCATCTCTTTTGCTTTGAAATTCATCTAAAAATTTAGCATTTAAAAGCCCTTGATTATCATATAAAGCCACACATTGCGCATTAGGTAAAATACCTTCTTCCCATTCTAAAGGAGTACGCACATCAAAAATTTGATATGCGTTCAAATCTTGCTTTGTCCAAAGACTTGCAGGGATATTTTCTATCATGAAAAAGCCTTATTGATAATTTTTGTAAGGCTTGCATTAAATTCAGCAGGATTATCCACTCCCATACCTTCGCTTAGCTTTGCCATATTTAAAACTAGGGTTGCTATATCTGCACTAAAACTTTCGTTGTTTTTAAGACCTGTAAAAATAGCGTGTTTTGGATTGATTTCTAAAATAGGTTTGAAATTTTGTTCTTGACCCATTTGTTTTAAGAGTTGTTGCATAGCAAAATCAGGTTTATTTTTATCATAAACTATACAACTTGGACTATCTTTTAAACGACTGGTTAGTCTTACATCTTCAACTTGATCTTTTAAAAGTTCTTTAAATTTAGCTACAAGTGGAGCAAAAGTATTTTTTTCTTCATCGCTTAGTTCATTTTTATCTTCTACTTGATTAATGGCTACAAATTTTAAACCTTCAAATTCTAGCATAGGAGTTACCAAAGAATCAATCTCATCATCCATGAGTAAAACTTCTATATTTTTTTGTTTATACTCTTCAAGCAAAGGAGAGGTTCTTAATAAACTTTCATTATTTCCTGCTATATAAAAAATTTCCTTTTGCTCGCCTTGAAGGTCATTTTTATACTCTTCTAAAGAGCGTAAATTTTCACCTTTGGTACTTTTATAAAGCATGAGTTTTAAAAGACTGTCTTTTTCTCCGCCAAAACCATAAAGTCCTTCTTTTAATACCTTACCAAAGGTTTTAAAGAAAGATAAGTATTTTTCTTTATCATTGTTTTTAAGTTTTTCAAGTTCACCTAAAATCTTTTTAACGCTAGCTTCTTTAACACCTTTTAAAATTTGATTTTCTTGTAAAATTTCACGACTTACATTAAGTGGTAAATCTTCTACATCGATAATCCCACGCACAAAACGCAAATAAGTTGGTAAAAGTTCTTTATCGTCATCGCTGATAAATACGCGTTTTACATAAAGTTTTAAGCCACTTTGATAATCCACACGGAACAAATCAAAAGGTGCATTTTGTGGTATGAAAAATAAAGAATTGTATTCTAATTTTCCTTCACTTTTAGTGTGAAGATAAAGTAAAGGTTTGTTTGAATCATGAAAATTTTGCTCATAAAATCTTTCATAATCTTCTGCTTTAAGGCTTGATTTTTGCATTCTCCATAAAGCATTGGCTTTATTGATTTGAGAAATTTTAAGTTCAGTTTTTCCTTCTTCTTCGCCTTCTTTAGCAGGAGTAAATTCTTCTTTTTCCATGAAAATTGGAAATTGAATATGATTAGAATATTTTTCTATAATGCTTTCGATTTTATAAGTATTAGCAAACTCATCATCTTTTAAGTATAAAGTAATGCTTGTTCCTTGTTCTTCTTTGTTTGCGTCATTAATCTCATAACCATTTGCATCAGAACTCCAAAGATAAGCTTTATCATCTAAAGCTTTTTTGCTTAAAACTTCGATTTTACTAGCCACCATAAAAGCAGAATAAAAACCTACTCCAAATTGTCCTATGAGTTGAGAATCTTTTTTAGCATCACCACTTAAATTTTCTAAAAAACTTTTAGTACCGCTTTTTGCTATGGTTCCAAGGTTGTTAATAAGATCATCTTTATCCATACCTATACCATTATCACTAATGCTTAAAGTTTTTTTATCTTTGTCAATTTTGATTTCAATTTTAGGTTCGAATTTTAAGCTTTTATATTTATCATCACTTACGCTTAAAAAATTAAGTTTGTCTAAAGCATCGCTTGCATTTGAAATAAGCTCTCTTAAAAAAATTTCTTTATTAGAATATAAAGAATGTATCATAAGCTGTAAAAGCTGATTAACTTCGGTTTGAAATTGCATTTTAATTTCCTTTGTAATTTTTTAAAGTGGTATTTTAGCAAAAAATACAAATTCTAAAGTAAATTTAAAGATTTATTTGAAAATTAAAAAGCCAAGCCATGCGGCAAATAAGCAAAGAAAGACATTTAAGATAATATTTAACGCAAAATTAAAATAATTTCCACTTTGCAAAAGAAGTAAATTTTGATAAGAAAAAGTAGAAAAAGTTGTAAAAGCTCCTAAAAAACCTGTACTTATAAAGCTTTTAAGCAAAGGAGATAAACCTTTATTTTGTGCATAAGAAAACAAAAGTCCTATGATAAAAGAACCCAAAACATTTACAAAAAGAGTTCCAAAACTGATAGAATAAGGAAAAAATTTATTCACTAAATTTATAGAAAGCATTCTTAAGATTGCTCCTATAAATCCCCCAAAACCAACTACTAGAAGAGTATTTAGCAAAGCTTGACTCTTTCTTGATCGAGTAATTCTTGCATTTTTTTTCTGGTGTTTTCAAGCCATTTTTCATCATTTGTATCGACTAAATCCATACAAATGATTTTAAGTACTCCGCTGCTTGCGCTAAAACTTTTTGTGTCTAAAATTTTTGCAGAATCCACAATTAAAATAGGTTGAACTTTAAGATTTAATTTTTCACTTAAAATTTTTGCTCCACTTTGAAATTTAAGCATTTTTTCATTTTTAGATCTAGTTCCTTCTGGAAAAATAGCCAAAACCCTATCTTCACTAATTCTTTCTTTTGCTTCTTTTAAAACTCGTACCAAATCACGTGGATTTTTTCTATCTATACAAAGAAGTTTTGGTTTTTTCATAGCAACTTTGAAAATAGGAATTTCTCCTAATTCTTTTTTGGCAATCCAGCATAAATTTTTAGGATATAATTCTTCTAAAGCGATGATATCTAAAGCACTTTGATGATTCATTAAAATCATCTGAGCTTGCGGATTAAAAGTACCAATGATTTCTTGTTTATAAGAGATAGTATATCTTTGAAATTTAGCCCAAATTTTGCGGATTTTCCAAAGTGTGTTTTGAGATTTTGTAAAGCAAAAACAAAAAATCACCAAAGCAACACTTAAAACAAAAAAAATCCAAAAATAAAGAGCTTTAATTTTTTTGTAAATCATCTTTATCAACCCAACCTATTTTTCCATCAGAAAACAGTACTTTAATATAATTTTGTCTTTTGCCCAAAACTTCTACTTTTTCATCTGCATTTGCCGTATAAAAATAAGTTGAAGGCTCTGTAGGTAAAATTTTAGCCCTAGAACCAGCCTTGATAATTGCATTTTGAGTATTGGTATCTACAAGAAAACTAAGTGCAAAACAAACAACTGCCAAAGCCAGAATAATGTAATTTTTTCTCCATACAAATAAAACTCCAAATAAAACCGCTAAAAACCACAAAGCATATTGTTTATAAATATTTAAGTCTTTATTTACAGGATTTAAATCACTCTGAGTACTAATCTCATCGTCACTAATTTTTAATTTTAAATTTATATTTTCAAGCTTTTTACTGTTCTTATTGAAATACGAAAATTCAAAATTTGTTTTACTTAATGGCAAAATAGCATAATAAAAAGCACTAGAAGCATTAAAGTCTCCTTTTAAATTTTCAATACCTTGCTTTTGAATTCCTTCTATAAAAAAGCTTTTAAGATTTGTATTGGTTGCGTTTAGTTCTACCATCATAATGATATTAGCATCATCAAAATAACTCGCTTTAACTTTTTTAATTTCCAAAGAACTTGCCACAAGGTGTGAAAAATCCTTATTGGATAAAGTATTTTCAAATTTGATAGGATTAAGATTGATATCAGCCTCTTGAAAAGCTTCATTATTTCTAAGAAGTTTGATAGAAATTTTACTCAAACTAGCATTTGAATTTTTGGCTTCAAACCATAAAGTTGTTTTATATTCATTGTTGATAAATTCCCATTTTGCATCTGGATTTAAAAAAGATAAATTAGTTTTTTCTACGCTTATGTTAAAATCAAATTTTGTATTTTCCGTAGTGCGAGCATAGATCGTAATAGGAAAAACTTCTCCAACATATACTCTACTTGGATATTCATCATTTGTAAGAACCAAACTCCCTTTGGCTACAAAAGGATCATCTACATTGCTTTCAAAGTCATTGCTTTCATCACTTGGCGGAATATTTTGATAAATTTTTTGTTCTTCTTGGGGTAATTTTTGTAATTCTTTTTGCATATTTTCATCTTGGCCGCTAAATACAGAAATTTCACCCCTGCCAAACAATACAACAATGCTAAAAATTAAAGTTAATAAAATTTTCAAGATAAAAAGCCTTTAAGCATTTTTAAACCTACATCATTACCTAGAACTTTTTCACAAGCACGCTCAGGATGGGGCATAAGTCCAAAGATTTTTTTGTTTTCATCACAAATTCCTGCGATATCAAATACAGAACCATTTGGATTTGGCTCGTATTTTAGAATAATAAGATCTTTATCTTGCAATTCTTTTAAAGTAGTCTCATCAGCGTAATAATTTCCCTCTCCATGGGCAATTGGTAAACTAATAATTTCATCTTTTTTAAAATTTTTCAAAAAGGCATTATCATTAGAAACCACTCTTAAAATTTGGTTTTTTGAGATAAAGCTAAGATTGTTGTTATGCTTCATTGCACCTTTTAAAAGACCACTTTCAAGTAAAATTTGAAAACCATTACAAATACCTAAGATATATCCTCCTTTTTTTGCATGATTAAAAACACCTTGCATAGCAGGAGCAAGTTTTGCAATAGCTGCGCATCTTAGATAATCTCCATAAGAAAATCCTCCTGGTAAAACAACTAAATCTGCATCAAATTCTTTTTCTTCATGCCAAACAATCTGCGTTTTTACTCCAAGTTTTTCAAAGGCATAAGCTGTATCAATTTCACAATTTGTCCCCGGAAATCTAATAATAGCAACTTTCATTTTACTCTTTCTCAATTACAAGCTCATAATCTTCAATGACGCTATTTACCAACAACTCTTCACACATTTTTTTTACTTGTTCTTTGGCTAATTTTTCATCTTTCTCATCAAGAGAAATTTTGATTTGTTTTGCTATTTTTACTTCTTTAACACTATTAAAATTTAAAGAATGCAAAGCTTTTTCCACCGCTTTACCTTGTGGATCTAAAACCCCATTTTTTAAAGAAATATTTACAATAACTTCCATATTTTTCCTTAATTTAATATTCTTTTTAAAACTTCTTCATAAGCCATTTTTACATTACCTAGATCTTGACGAAATCTATCTTTATCTAATTTTTCATTGCTAAATTTATCCCAAAATCTACAACTATCAGGACTTATTTCATCAGCTAAAACAAGCTCATTATCTTTAGTTAAACCCAGTTCGATTTTAAAGTCAATCAGCCTTAAATTTTTATTATCAAAAAATGGAGTTAAAATAGAGTTAATCTTTCTAGCCATATTTTTAATTTCACTAATTTGAGCTTCATTTTGCACTAAATTTAAAATCAAACAATGCTCATCATTGATAAAAGGATCGCCTAAGGCATCATCTTTGAGACAAAATTCCACCAAAGCAAAAGGTAGCACAGTGCCATCTTTAATGCCCAGTCTTTTTGTAAGAGAACCTGTTGCAACATTGCGTACTATAACTTCAATAGGAACAATTTTACATTTTTTAACCACTTGTTCTGTATCGCTTATAGTTTCTACCAAATGGGTTTTAATTCCATTTTTTTCAAGCAAATGAAAAATTTCAGTACTGATTTTACAGTTTAATGCGCCTTTTCCACTTTCATTGCCTCTTTTTTCTGCATTAAAAGCAGTTAAATCATCTTTAAACTCACTAATTAGTAAATTTTCATCATCAGTTTTGAAAAGTTTTTTACCTTTTCCTTCGTAGAGCATTTCTTTTTTTGTCATTTTATTGTCCTTGTTTGATATTTAAAATTTTAATAGTATCAATAGCCGATTTTAACTGTGCGTCATCATTGATTTGTTTTTGACTGATTAGATTTTTATTGTCTTTATTTTCTTGTTTATCTTCTTTTTTATTTTTATCTATTTTTTCAAGCTCACTTTCTAAATGTTGTTTTAAGTCGCTTTCTTTTATAGAAAAACCATCTTCTTGAGTATTTACTTTACCTGGAAAAACTTCAATATCAGGTTTTACACCCACTGCTTGAATAGTACGTCCGCTTGGAAGATAATATCTTGCGATAGTAAGCCTTAAAGCTTCAGTTTTATTAATAGGTATGATTTGTTGAACACTACCTTTTCCAAAAGTATTCTCACCCACAATAACACCGCGTTTAAGATCTTGTAAAGCTCCACTTACGATTTCACTTGCACTAGCACTTCCACCATTTACAAGCACAACCAAAGAAACATCAGAAATTTTGTTTTTAGGATCGGCTTTATATTCTTGATTTTCACTTGTGATGCGTCCTTTTTGAGAAACAATAACACCTTTATCTACAAATAAATTTACAAGTCCTATAGCTTGATTTAAAAGTCCACCAGGATTATTTCTAAGATCTAAAATAACCCCTCTAACATTAGGATATTTTTTAAGTTCTTTACTTGCCACATCTACAACATTTTTATCAAAATTTGTAACTCTAAGATAAAGAATGTTTTCATTTTCTATCATTTTTGCATAAACACTTTCTATCTTAATAATTTCTCTTGTAAGTGTAACATCAAAAGGTTTTGTTGCACCTTTTCTAAAGATGGTTAAAGTGATTTGAGTTTTTGGCTTACCACGCATTTTATCTACAGCATCATTGAGATTAATTCCCAAAGTGGCTTCATCATTAATTTTTAAAATAATATCTCCTGATTTTATCCCTGCTTTATCTGCTGGTGTTCCTTCTATAGGAGAAACAACTGTTAAAGCGCCATCTTTCATACCTACGGTTATACCAAGGCCACCAAATTCGCCATTGGTTTGAATTTTCATATCATTAAAATCTTTTTCATTTAAAAAAGAAGAATGCGCATCAAGATTACTTAAAAGCCCTGATAAAGATTTATCCACCAAATCGCTGATATTTTGATCATCCACATAGTATTGCTCTACTATAGCAAGAGTTTTTGTAAGCTTATCTAAAGCTTCTAGGCGTTTTTGAACCTGCTCTTCTTTTTGATCAACTTTAGCTTGTAAATGACTTGTTAAAAATAGACATAAAATGAAAGTAGTGGCAAAGCCTGCAAGACCCGCAAAAAATCGTTTTGTTTTCAAAATAAGCTCCATCATTGAGTTTTAGTTTAAAGAGTAAATTTTAATAAAAATTGCTTAAAAATTCGTAAATAAATTTAAATTCTTAAAAATATGTTAAAATAGACTAAAAATTTCAAAAAGAAAGTTAATACAATGTGCCAAGAAAAACATACTCATACACATTCTCAAAAACATCTTAAAGCAGTTTGCAATCGTCTAAGTAGAACCATAGGACATTTAAGCGCTATTAAAAGAATGGTTGAAAATGACAAAGACTGTAGTGAAATTTTAATCCAGCTTGCTGCCGTAAAAGCCGAAGTTAACAATACTGCAAAAGTAGTTTTAAAAGAACATTTAGCTCATTGTATGGTACATGCTATAGAAGAAAATGATATTCAAAGTATAGAAGAATTAAACAAGGCTATAGATATGTTTATGAAATAATCTAAAATTAGTCATTTGTCCTATTATTTAAAAAATTTTACTCAATTAACTTGACATTATATGACTAAAGTTATATAATGTCAAGTATATAAACTAAATAAAGGATAAAACATGGCAAATATACAAGATTTTTTAACTGATAATATGCTTTCAAACCTTGAAAGTGCAGCATCTTTAGCTATACATTCTAAAAATACTGAAGTCGTACCTTTGCACCTTTTATGGGCTTTAAGCGTAGATAGTACAAGTATTTTAAATCAAATTTTAAATAAATTAAATATTTCTAAAGAAGCCTTAGAACTTGAAATTAAAAGCAGAATTTCAAAACTTGCAACGAGTTCAAATGTAAACCGTGAAAATATACGCTTTTCCAATGAACTTATAAATTCATTAGAAAATGCTAAAGGATTAATGAGTGCTAATGGAGATAGTTATTTAAGTGTGGATACTTGGCTTATAAGTGAAAGTCAAAAAAGTCCTATTAAAGAAATTTTGGCGCAATTTTTAGATTTAAGAGAATTTCAAAAAGAGCTTGAAAGTCTAAGAGCGGGACGCAAAATCGATAGCAAAACAAGCGATGAAACCTTAGATAGTTTAAATAAATTTGGTATAGATTTAACCTTAAAAGCAAGCGAGGGTAAACTTGATCCTGTTATAGGCAGAGAAGAAGAAATCGAACGTTTGATGCAAATTTTAATACGCAAAACCAAAAACAACCCTATACTTTTAGGTGAACCAGGCGTAGGAAAAACAGCTATAGTAGAAGCTTTAGCACAAAGAATTATTAAAAAAGATGTTCCAAAATCTTTGCAAAATAAAAAAGTCATCGCTCTTGATATGAGTGCTTTAATTGCAGGTGCAAAATACAGAGGAGAATTTGAAGATAGATTAAAAGCTGTGGTTAATGAAGTAATAAAAAGTGAAAATATCATTCTTTTTATCGATGAAATTCACACTATAGTAGGAGCTGGAGCGAGTGAAGGCAGCATGGATGCGGCAAATATTTTAAAACCTGCTCTTGCAAGAGGTGAACTCCATACCATAGGCGCAACTACTTTAAAAGAATATCGTAAATATTTTGAAAAAGATGCAGCCTTGCAACGCCGTTTTCAACCTGTAAATGTAGGTGAGCCAAGTGTTAATGAGGCTTTGGCTATGTTAAGGGGTATAAAAGAAAAGCTTGAAATTCATCATAATGTAACCATAAATGATAGTGCTTTAGTAGCCGCAGCTAAACTTTCAAAGCGTTATATAACAGATCGTTTTTTACCTGATAAGGCCATTGATTTAATCGATGAAGCTGCAGCTGAACTAAAAATGCAAATTGAAAGCGAACCAAGTTCTTTAAGAAAAGTACGCAAAGATATAGAAACTTTAGAAGTTGAAAATGAAGCTTTAAAAATGGAAAATGATGAAAAAAATCAAAAAAGACTCGATGAAATCGCAAAAGAACTAGCTAATTTAAAAGAAAAACAAAATGCCCTAAATTCACAGTTTGAAAATGAAAAAAGTGTTTTTGATGGCATAAGTGCTAAGAAAAAAGAAATTGATCTGCTTAAAAATGAAGCTTCTTTGGCTAAAGCTAGAGGTGAATTTCAAAAAGCAGCCGAGCTAGAGTATGGAAAAATTCCAAGTCTTGAAAAAGAAGTAGAAATTTTAGAAGATAAATGGAAAAAAATGAGTGAAAATGGAGTTTTACTTAAAAATCAAGTGGATGAGGATTTGGTTGCTGGAATTTTAAGCAAATGGACGGGTATTAGCGTGCAAAAAATGTTAACTTCTGAAAAACAAAAATTCTTAGAAGTGGAAAAACATTTAAAAGAAAGTGTCATAGGACAAGATAAGGCCTTAAGTGCTTTAGCTAGAGCCATTAAACGTAACAAAGCAGGGCTTAATGCGGACAATAAACCTATAGGAAGCTTTTTATTTTTAGGGCCAACAGGGGTAGGAAAAACACAATCGGCTAAAGCTTTGGCAAAATTTTTATTTGATGATGAAAAAGCAATGATTCGCTTTGATATGAGTGAATTTATGGAAAAACATAGTGTTTCAAGACTCTTAGGTGCGCCTCCAGGATATATAGGACATGAAGAAGGTGGAGAGCTTACTGAAGCCGTACGAAGAAAACCTTATAGCGTGCTTTTGTTTGATGAAGTTGAAAAAGCACATAAAGATGTATTTAATGTGCTTTTAGGGATTTTAGATGATGGTAGAGCAACCGATAGTAAAGGTGTAACAGTGGATTTTAAAAATACCATTATCATTTTAACTTCTAATATCGCCTCAAGCGCCATTATGAATTTAAGCGGAAAAGAACAAGAAGATGCGGTAAAAAATGAGTTAAAAAATTTCTTTAAACCTGAGTTTTTAAACCGTTTAGATGATATTATCACCTTTAATCCACTTGGAAAAGATGAAGCTTATGAAATAGTCAAGCTTTTATTTAAAGATTTACAAATGAACTTAGAAAACAAGGGAATAAAAGCAAGTTTAAGCGAAAATGCAGCCCTTTTAATCGCTAAAGATGGTTTTGACCCTGATTTTGGTGCTAGACCTTTAAGAAGAGCTATTTATGATCTTATAGAAGATAAATTAAGCGATATGATACTTGCTGATGAACTTCATGAAAATGATAGCATTATCATTGATGCAAAAGATGATGAAATAATCATCAAAAAAGCTTAATCATTTTGAAAGTAGATCTTTCTACTTTCAAAATATAATCTCGCTTTCATTAAATTTCATATTTGCTTTTGGTAATGGTGATTTGGTGGTATAATAAGCACTTTCTCCTTTATAATTTCCACGATAAACTCCATTAGGAATGCTAAATTTTCTAGTTGTATCAGGGAATTTTTCTATATATTGAGTTAAAAATTCTCTAAACACAGGAGCAGCTGTTCTAGCCCCACCTTCTGTATAACGCATAGGCTTGTTGTTATCATTTCCATACCAAATGATTGCTTCTATTTCAGGCGTAAGTCCACAAAACCAAGCATCAACACTTTTATTCGTTGTTCCTGTTTTTCCTGCTATTTCTATATCTTTTACTCTTGCATTACGCCCTGTGCCTTTTTCAACAACATTTCTCATCATATCTAAAACCAGAAAACTTTGCGCTTCATCACTGACTTTACGCTCATTTGAGTTAAATTCCATGATGGTTTTACCGGTTTTATCCTGAACTTGTCTGATAATTTGAGGATCTTTAATCGTACCATAGTTCCCAAACATGGTATAAAATTTCGAATACTCCAAAGGAGAAATACCAAAACTTCCCAATACGATTGATAAATTAGGCGGTATATCTTTAAATCCAAATTCCATTAGTTTAGAGTAAAGAACATCAAGCCCCATATCAAGTGCGAGATTAATGGTAGCTAAATTTCTTGATCTTGTTAAAGCTTCTTTTAAGGTAATTAAACCTAAAAATTTACCCCCTTCATTTTTAGGTTTCCAATCCTCATTATTACCCGCTCCACCTTCAAAAATTCTAGAAATATCAGCAATTTCACTCATAGGCGAATATCCTAAATTAATCGCCACTTGATACACAAAAGGTTTAAAAGAGCTTCCAGGTTGACGCATACTTTGAGTAGCACGGTTATAATTACTTTTTTCATAATCAACTCCACCTACCAAAGCTAAAACATCACCACTTTGATGATTTACCACGACCATAGCTCCGTTTAAAGTGCTTAAATTTGCATCTTTATCGCGTTTTACTATCTCATCATAACCAAATTTTAAAGCATTCTGTGCCATATTTTGAACATCTAAGTCTATATTTAAAATGATTTTATATCCACCTGTTTTTAAGTCTTTGATATTAGGGCTTAATTGTTTAATCACTTCATCTACGACATAAGGAGCAGCATTTTGAGTAAGCGTATCATCATAAACTTGCGGAATTTCTTTAATGGCTGTATCATAATCTGCTTTTGAAATCCAACCTAGATTATACATTCTTGAAATAACATTATTTGCTCTTGAAATGGAAAGATCTAAATGCTTTGTAGGATCATAACTGCTAGGTGCTTTTGGCATACCTACTAACATAGCAATCTCTTTAAGGCTTAATTCATTTAAATTTTTATGAAAATACCCCAAAGCTGCGGTTTTTACTCCATAATACCCATGTCCAAAAAAGATAAAATTTAAATACCTTTCTAAAATTTGCTCTTTAGTTAAAATGGTTTCCATTTTATAAGCAAGCAAAGCTTCTCGAATTTTACGCGTAATAGTTCTTTCTGGGGTTAATTCTGTGTTTTTAATAAATTGCTGGGTAAGAGTGGAAGCTCCTTCCATGGTTTTTCCACCGCTTTTTATGATTTTTACAGCAGCTCTAAAAATGGCATCGATATTAACTCCATTATGTTCAAAAAAGCTTGTATCTTCTATAGCAACTAAAGCTTCTATAAGGCGTGGAGGAAGCTCTTCATAAGGAGCGTAAAAACGATGCTGTTCAAAAATATTAGCCACAAGCTTACCATTTCTATCGTAAATTTGTGTTGTAAGAGGAGGTTTGTATTCTTTAAAAGTATAACCCTCAGTATCAGCACTTGTGAAAAGATAAGCCACATAAATAAATCCAGCTATAAACAAAAGAGTAAAAAATGAAAAAATATATTTTAATATTTTCATAAATAAGCCTTTAAAGTTTGGATATCAAGCCCTAAAGCAGTGCTTAGATTTCCTACTTGTTGGGTGATGAAATTTTGATGAAAACCCTCACACATAATACAACCCGCCTTGCCTTTATAAAGATCATTTTCTACATAATCTCTTAAAGCATTTTCATCAAAATTTTTAAAATAAAGCGTAGTTTTTGAAAGAGAAAAAACTCTTTTTTCAGGTTTTACAAGCAAAAAAGCCGATAAAATACTTGCATACTTGCCATTTTGCAAGGCAAGCATTTCATAAGCTTCTTTTTTATCCTTTACTTTGGTAAGAATTTTTTCATCTATACAAACTATACTATCTACAAAAAGCAAATTTTGGTTTTGAAAATCTTTGCCTAAAGTACTTAAAAATTGTCTTTCTTTTTCAAGAACTATTTTTTGAACATATAAAAAAGGTGAAATATTTTTATTTAAATTTTCATCATAATCAAAACTAACTTGCTTAAAATCAATCTTCGCTGCTTTAAGCAAGTTAGCTCTTGAAATGGAACTTGAAGCAAGAATTAACATTAAAGTGCTTTTTCTATCGTTTCTAAGCTTTGTTTTAAAGCTTCATTGATTTTGCTTAAATCTTTTCCACCTGCAGTAGCAAAATCATCTCTTCCGCCACCATTTCCACCTAAAATTTGCGCCGCTTCTTTAACCAAAGCTCCTGCTTTTAAAGGCACATCTTTAACGCCAGCTGCTAAAGTGATTTTTTCATCTTTTACTTGGATAAGTAAAATCACCGCTTTAGCAAATTTGTTTTTAAAATCATCAATCATAGCTTTAATATCGCCATTATCTATACGTTTTACGCAAATTTCAACACCTTGGATATTTTTAGAATCAAGCTCGGTTTTACTTGAATTTTTAAGCTCATTTTTTAAACTTAAAATTTCATTTTTAAGCTTTTTAATCCCGCTTAAAATATCATTATTTTTAAGTTCATCTTTTACTTTAGAAAGTTCTTCGAGTTGATTTTTTACAAATTCTAAAGCCGCTTTAGAAACCACAGCTTCAATACGTCTAACTCCAGCACTCACACCACTTTCTTTAACTATGTAAAAACTTCCTATTTGAGCAGTATTTTTAACATGAGTTCCCCCGCAAAGTTCTTTGCTTTCACCTAGAGTTAAAACACGCACATTGCCTTGGTATTTTTCATTAAACAATGCTATAGCACCGCTTTTTTTAGCTTCTTCTAAAGGCATATTTTCTAAGATAGCTTCGCTTGAGTTTATAATCATTTTATTGACTCTTTTTTCAATGCTTTCTAGCTCTTCTTTGTTTAAAGCTTTATGATGAGTAAAATCAAATCTTAGTTTATTGCTTTCAACCAAAGATCCTGCTTGGCTTACATGAGAACCTAAAATTTCTCTTAAAGCATGATGTAAAAGATGAGTAGCTGAGTGGTGGCGTGCGATTTGCTCTCTTTTTTCTGTATCGATTCTTGCATGAACTATATCGTTAACTTTTAGTTCTTCGCCTGCTTTTATAAAGCTAAGATTGAGATTAAAAAACTTTTGCGTATCTAAAACTTCACGCTTAGCTATAAATCCACTATCAGCACTTTGCCCCCCACTTGTTGCATAAAAAGGTGTGTTTTCAAGCATCACCCAACCCGCATCTTTAAGGGTGGAAACTTCTTTAAAATCTTCATCTAAAAGGGCTAAAATTTTACTTTCGCATTCTGCTTTTTCATAACCTACGAAATGATTTTCTCCAAATTTTTCAAGTAAGTTTTTAAAATCTCCGCTTGCAGTTTTATCTCCACTTCCTTTCCAAGAAGCCTTAGCGCGTGCTTTTTGCTCATTCATGAAAAGTTCAAATTTTTCTTCATCAACTTTAAGATTTTTTTCTCTTAGCATATCAGCCGTTAAATCAAGCGGAAAACCATAAGTATCATAAAGCTTAAAGGCTACTTCTCCGCTAAAAATTTCTTTAGTGTTTTTAAGCTCTTCATTAAAAATTTCAATCCCATTTTCTATAGTGCTTAAAAATCTTTCTTCTTCAAGGCGAATTTGTTCTTTTATAAAGTCTTTTTTCTCATTAAGATAGGTATAATGTCCGCCCATTAAATCGCACACAATATCAACTAGTTTATACATAAAAGCTTGTTTAAAACCTAGTAAATATCCATGTCTTAAAGCACGACGCAAAATACGACGCAAAACATAACCTCTACCTTCTTTATCAAAACTTACCCCTTGTGCAAGCAAAAATACACTTGATCTTATATGATCAGCTATGACTCTAAAACTTGCTCCGCTTTCATAAACATAAGTTTTATTACAAAGTTTTGAAATTTCATTGATGATTGGCATAAAAAGCGAGCTATCAAAATTGCTAAATTTACCTTCTTTAATCGCTGTTACCCTTTCAAGCCCCATTCCTGTATCAATGCTTGGCTTTGGCAGTGGGCTAAGCACTCCATCAGCACTTCTTTCGTATTGCATAAAAACAAGATTCCAGATTTCTAAAAATCTATCTCCATCTCCGCCCATATAATCTTCGCTTGAGTTAAAATGCTCTTGTCCTTGGTCATAAAAAATCTCACTACAAGGACCACAAGGACCAGTATCGCCCATTTGCCAGAAGTTATCTTTATTGCCAAATTTGTAAATTCTTTCTTTTTGAATGTGTTTTTGCCATAGATTAAAAGCTTCATCATCGTTTTCATGCACGGTTACATAAAGTCTATCTTTAGGTAGTTTTAAAACTTCAGTTACAAATTCCCAAGCATAAGCTATGGCTTGTTCTTTAAAATAATCCCCAAAGCTAAAATTCCCAAGCATTTCAAAAAAAGTATGATGGCGTGCGGTATATCCTACATTATCTAAGTCATTGTGCTTTCCACCCGCTCTTATACAAGTTTGACAGCTTGTTTTGCGTGGAGGGTTTGGGCGTGGAATTTCTCCTGTAAATATACTTTTAAAAGGCACCATACCCGCATTAGTAAAAAGTAAAGTTGCATCATCAGGAACTAAAGGACTTGACGGGGTTATCTCATGTCCTTTTGATGCAAAAAAATCCAAATAAGCTTTTCTAATATCCATGAATTTTCCTAAAGAAATTTTTATAAAAACATATCATACCAAAATTACTTTAAATTAAGTAAAACTAAAATACAATAAACATTTTTATTTAATTTTATTTCTCTAAGGTTTTTTATGAATTTTATCAATCTTCAAGCCCAATATCTCGCATACAAAGATGAAATCAATGCTGAAATTGAAAGCGTTTTATCAAGCTCTTCTTTTATAGGCGGTACAAAGCTTAACGAATTTGAGCAAAATTTAGCTCATTTTTTAGGTGTTAAACACGCTATAGGTTGTTCAAGTGGAACCAATGCTTTATATCTTGCCTTAAGAGCCTTAGATATTGGCAAAGATGATGAAGTTATAGTGCCTAGTTTCACTTTCATAGCAACAGCTGAAGTTGTGGCCTTAGTAGGTGCAAAACCTGTTTTTGTAGATATAAATTTATCAAATTACAATCTTGATTTTGAAGCAGTACAAAAAGCAATAACCCCAAAAACTAAAGCTGTTATAGCAGTGAGTATGTTTGGACAAATGAGTGATTTAAGGGCTTTAGAAGAAATTTTAAAAGATAAAAATATCACTTTGATCGAAGATGGTGCACAAAGTTTTGGTGCAAGTTTCAAAGGAGAAAAATCCTGCTCCATAGCTAAAATTTCATGCACGAGCTTTTTTCCTTCAAAACCTTTGGGAGCTTATGGCGATGGTGGGGCTATTTTTTGCCATGATGATGAAATTGCTAAAAAAATAAGAATTTTACTCAATCACGGACAAACTCAGCGTTATAAACATGAATTTATAGGTATAAATGGACGCCTTGATACCTTACAAGCGGCGATTTTAAATGTTAAGTTAAAATACCTAGAAAAAGAATTAGACAAAAGACAAAAATTAGCACAAACTTATAATGCAAATTTAAAAAACTGCCAAATTCCGCAAATTGATCCAAATGCTTTTAGCGCTTATGCGCAATACAGCGTTTTAGTTGAAGATAGAGCTAGTGTATTGCAAAAATTTGAAAAAGCTAATATACCTTATGCTATACACTATCCAACCCCTTTGCATAAACAACCTTGCTTTAGTGAGTTTTCAAATTTAGAACTTAAAAATTCAGAATACGCAAGCGAACACATCTTATCTTTGCCTTTTTCACCTTTTTTAAGTGAAGAAGAGCAAGAGCAAGTTATTTGTATTTTTAAAGATTAATTCCATGAAAATAGGTATCATAGGCCTTGGAAAAATGGGGCAAAACCACTTAAATGAACTTAGTAAAAATTCTCATTTTAAACTTAATACACTTTTTGATCTTTGCAAAAATCCAAATCTAAATATTTTTGATGATATTTTTTATGATGATTTGGATAAATTTTTAAATCAAAATAATGATATTATCATCATAGCAACACCTACAAATTCACATTTAGCAATAGCAAAAAAAGTTTTTAAACAATGCAAATGCGTTTTAATCGAAAAGCCTTTAGCTCTAAATTTAAAAGAAATAGACGAAATTTCAAATTTAGCTAAAGAATACAGCGTAAAAGTAGGCGTAGGTTTTTGTGAAAGATTTAATCCTGCGGTTTTAGCCCTAAAAAAAGAGCTTGAAAATGAAGAAATTATCAGCATTAACATACAAAGATTTTCACTCTACCCGCAAAGAATCAGCGATGTAGGGATTTTGCAAGATTTGGCTGTGCATGATCTTGATTTGCTTTATTTTTTAAGCAAACAAGAAATAACAAAAACCAATTTGCTTAAAAAATACACCCAAGATCAAACAAGAGAAAGTGAAAGCATTATTCTATGTGAGCTTGAAAAATGTATTGCTAGCATACATCAAAGTTGGAATAGCACACAAAAACTAAGAAAAATTCATCTTATTACTAAAAATCATTTTTATGAAGCCAATTTAAATGACTTTTCTTTATTAAAAGATGGAAATTTTATAGAACTTACTCAACAAAGTCCACTTTTTTCAGAACACGAAGCTTTGTTAAAACTTATCGATAATCAACCCAATCATCTAGCCAGTACGAGCGATGCTTACAAAGTTCAAGAAATTTTAGAAAGGTTTGCGTGAAATTAGTTTTATTTTTAAATATGGGCGGAGCTACAAATTTACAAGATTGTGAAGTTTTTTTAAAAAATATGTTTAATGATCCTTATATTTTAGGAATCAAAAATCGATTTTTAAGAAAATTTGTAGCATGGATCATAACAAAGGCTCGCGTTAAAGCCATGCAAGAAAACTATAGAAAAATGGGTGGAAAATCCCCTTTAAACGAACTTACTCAAAGCCTGTGTGACAAGCTTAATTTAAAACAAGATGAATTTAAATTTGATTTTGTAAATCTTTATGTGCCTCCTTTTGCCACAGAAATTTTGCAAAAATACACTTTAAATGAAAATGATGAAATTATTCTTTTTCCACTTTATCCGCACCATTCTTGCACCACAGTAACTTCATCTTTAGAAGTTCTGCAAAATGAAATTTCAAAGCAAAAAATTCAAGCAAAAGTAAAAACTATAGATATTTTTTACAAAAATGAGCTTTATAATGAGATGATAGTTTCGCACATTTTGGATAAAAAAAGTAAATTTGATGCCAAAATTTTGATTTTTTCAGCGCATTCTTTACCACAAAGCATTATTGACAAAGGTGATTTATATGAAAAGCATGTAAATGATCATGTAGAAATTTTAAAAGAAAAGCTAAAAGATCATTTTGATGAATTTATTTTAGCTTATCAGTCTAAACTAGGCCCTGTAAAATGGCTTGAACCAAATACAAGCGATATTTTGGCAAATTTAGATAACAAAGCTTTGATTTATCCTATTTCTTTTTGTATAGATTGTTCTGAAACGATTTTTGAGCTAGGTATAGAGTATAAGCATTTAGCAAAATGTGATTATGATTTAATCACTTGCCCAAATGATAGCGATGAATTTATGGAATTTATTTTAAAGTACTTGTCTGATTTTAACTAAGAATGAATTTGAAGTCCTTGTTTATGATTACAAGGACTTTTTGGTAAAAATTTAGCCGACTAAGCCAAAGTATAAGCTTTTTCTCCGTGCAAGCTTACATCTAAGCCTTTTTGCTCTACTTCTTCTTTTACCCTTAAGTCTGTAAAACAAGAAATGATCTTAAAAATAATAAAGCTTATAAGAGCTGACAAAACCACGCAAATCACAATAGCAAAAATTTGCTCTTTTAAAAGATCTAAACTTCCACTGATAAAAAATCCCTCGCCAAGTGCATTTTGGGCAATCACATTAGGATTTACTTTAGCACTTGCAAAAAGCCCTGTGGCAATTCCTCCCCAAATACCTCCGATTCCATGCAAAGAAAAAGCATCTAAAGAATCATCCCATTTGAGTTTGTATTTGATAAAACTCAAACCAAAATAACAAAATACAGAAGACAAAGCCCCTATAACAAGAGAAGCGTAAATATCTACATAACCACAAGCTGGAGTAATCCCTACAAGCCCTGCTACAAGTCCACTAAGTCCACCTAAAATAGTCGGTTTTTTATGAATAAGCCACTCAAGTACTACCCAAGATAAAAAGCCACAAGCCGCTGATATAATACTTACTATAAAAGCATTGATAGCAATATCATTCATTTCGCCAGCACTTCCAGCATTAAAACCTAACCATCCTATAAAAAGCAAAATCGCACCCAAGAAAGCATAAGGAATAGAATGCGCGTTTTTATCCTCATCATCGCTTTTTCTAGCGCCTACCATCAAAGCTCCTACAAGTCCGGCAACCCCAGAACTAATATGCACAACACCGCCCCCAGCAAAATCAAGACTTCCTCTTTTAAGCAAAAATCCCTCGCTACTCCAAATCATATGCGCTAACACATCATAAACTAAAGTGCTCCAAAAAAGTAGAAATATCACCAAGACACCCAGTTTAATTCTTCCCACCAAAGAGCCTGTTATGATGGCAGATGCAATAAGTGCAAACATCATTTGAAAAATCACAAAAAGAATATTTGAAACACCTGAAGCATTATATCCGCTAATACCCTCTAAGAGAAAATTCTCGAAATTTCCTACAAGCCCAAGTCCTTCATCTTTACCAAAAGAAAGACTAAATCCAAGCACTACCCATTGTAAAGTAATGACACCAAAAACAATAAAGCAATTCATTATAGTATTGAGAGTATTTTTGCTTCTTACCATACCCGAATAAAACATTGCCAAAGCTGGAGTCATAAGCAAAACTAGCAAAGTACACAACACAATAAAACTTGAATTTATCGCATTCATTTACCTGTCCTTTCTTACAAAATTTAATTGCGAGATAATTATATTTAAAATGGTTTAAAAAAATATAAATTTAAGAAATATTTTATATATTTTTTTTATCAAAGTTTATTTTTTTATCTGAAATTACCATAAATAGGTACTTTAAAAAAATATTTTACTTCTCTATAATTCAAATTTACTAGCATTAAAATAAAAATTTGAGCCAAGCTAAAAAACAACAAAGATAAAAAAGGATTATTATAAGATGATGGAGAAAAAATTTGATTATTTAATAAAATTCTCTAATATTAAAAAAGTAATTGCGCTTTAAAATGATCTAAAAGCTCTTCTTTAGCTTTTAAAATATCATCAGTATTTAACTCAAGATCAATCTTATCTGGTTTTTTATAAGTTTTATCATAATACTCCAAAAGCATAACAATAAGCTTTTGCCATTCTTTTCTCTCATAACTTTGAAGCAAATCTTGGCGTAAATTTAAGCTGATATAAGGGCTGATTTTTTGCACACATTGTTGAAATTTTAAAGGAGTCATTTTTTCTTGATAAATTTTTTGTATTCTTTTAACGCGATTTTCCAAAGAACAAAAACAATAAATTTTAAAAGCCTTTTGCATTTTTTCATAAAATTTCAAAGGTAAGATGATATCCCCTATTTTGCGACTTTCGCTTTCTATGAAAGCAAAATTTTCTAAATTTTGCATATTGTGAAAAAGTTCTGCTTCAAAAGCTTTTTGCGTAGGTTGTTTTCCTAAAATATCACCAAAAGACGAGCCTAAATGATTTGCTATTTTTTCCAAATTTATAGCTTGTGGGAGTTGTTCTAAAAGCTCTGTTTTTCCACAGCCTGTATTGCCGCAAAGAGTAAAAAAATCAAAATTTATTTCATTTTCAAAATAATGCGTTACAAAAGTTCTATAAGCTTTAAAACCACCTTTTAAACGCACCACTCTAAAGCCAAGCTCACTTAAAATCACTGCGATAGACTTTGAACGCAAACCCCCACGAGAACAATAAATCCCCACCTTTTCTCCTATGCGAAAATTTTGGGTGATTTTTAATATATGCTTAGCGGTATTTTGACAAATATAACTCGCACCCCTAGCCTTGGCTAAAGCTTGATTTTTCTTATAAATTGTTCCTATTTCTTGATATTCTTCATCATTGAGTGCATAAAAATTTAAAGCTCCTATCAAATGAGAATGCAAAAATTCTCTAGGGCTTCTTACATCGATTAAAAGAGAGAAATTTTCTTTTTGAAATTCTATAAATTCAACTTCACTGAGCATTTTTAAAAGCCAAAACAAGTTTTTGATAAACTTGCTCGATATTAGTGCCACAAACCCTAGTTTCTCCTATGGTTGTGATAAAATTTGTATCTCCTGCCCAGCGTGGCACTAGATGATAATGACAATGAAAAGCTATGCCAGCTCCTGCATCTTTGCTTAAATTCATACCGATATTGACCCCATTTGCATGAATTTGCTCTTTTAAAATTTTCACTCCCAAACGCACAAAATGGCTCATTTCTTGCCAAATTTCATCGCTTAAATTTTCTATATACTCTTCATGTACATAAGGAATCACCATAAAATGCCCCGCAGAATAAGGATAGCGGTTCATCACTCCAAAACAATGCTTTGCTCTAAAAATTACGCCTAAATCTTCATCGCTTTTAATCTTATTAGCACAATCACAAAATGGACAAACGCTTTTTTCTTTTTCAAAATACTCACTCCGCCATGGTGCATACAAATACTGCATTTTCCCTCCTTAAAGCAAAGCTTTTAAAGCCTTTCCTTCATCTTTTTCGCGCATAAAATATTCGCCGATTAAAAAAGCATCAACGCCTAAATTTTGCAAATGTTCTAAAAATTCTTTATTTTCTAAACCACTTTCTGCGATGATGATTTTTGAATTTGGGATTTGTGGGATAAGTTTTTCACACAAACTCATATCCATAGTAAAATCCTCTAAATTACGATGATTGATACCGATAATATCCGCTCCAGCAAAAATAGCCTTACTCAAATCCTCTTTATCATGAATTTCAACCAAAGCCTCAAGACCTAAATGTCTTGCAAACTCAAGCAGTTTTTTAAGCTCTTTCATGCTTAACATTTTAGCGATTAACAATACAAAATCCGCCCCGTAAACCAAAGCTTCTAAAATTTGATACTCATCAAAGATAAAATCTTTTCTAAGTAAAGGAATTTGCGTATAACGGCGTATAAGACTTAAGTATTCTAAAGAACCTTTAAAAAAATGTGGCTCAGTCAAAACAGAAATCGCCGTAGCTTTGTTTTTCTCATAATTTAAAGCGATACTCAAAGGATCAAAGTCTTCTCTAATAACCCCTTTGCTAGGGCTTGCTTTTTTTACTTCTGCTATGATTTTAACTTCTTTTTCTACTCTTTTTAAAGCCTTAATCACATCTTTTGGAAAGAAAGGATTTGAAGCTAAAGAACGCCCTAGCATATCATAAGGAAGTTTTAGTTTGCGTTCTTTTAAATCTTCTTTTGTTTTTTCAAAAATTTTATCCAATATCATGGTTTTATACACGCCTTTATCGCTTTTATATGAGCTTTGCTCTCATCAGAATTTGCAAATTCTTTATCATCTAATGTTTGTTTTAAAATTTCCCATGCTTGCTTACAATCGCCTAGTTTATAATACCCCCAAGCTAAAGAATCTAAATAATACAAATTCTGTGGATCTTTTTCTAAGGCAAGTTTCACAAGCTCTATACCTTTTTTAACATCTAAATCATAATCTATAAGCAAATATCCATAGTAGTTTAAATACAAAGCATTGCTATCTTTATCGATAGCCTGTTCGAATTTTTCTTTTACAGAATCAATTACTTTTGGAGTGATTTTTTTAGCTTCATTTGCAGCTTCAAATTCAAAAACTGCCGCTCGTAGAAGATATTCTTTATTTTTTGTTTTATGATAAAGAGCTAAACTCATTTTTTTAGCATCATCAAAGCGTTTTAAATTCTGATACAAAGCGAGTTTAATATCATCATCTAAATCATACTGCAAAGAAATTTTTAAAGCTTCTTCTGTTTTGCCTTGAGAATTTAAAAGCTCAACCAAAGCCAATGCAAAACTTTTATTTTTGGTAAGTTGATAAAGCTCTTTATATATACTTTTTAAAGCTTCGATATTTTTTTCATCAAAATAAATTTTAGCAAGCAAGACGCAAGTTTTGAGAGTGCAACCATTGGTTTTTCTTGAAAATTCTAAAACATTTTTAATATTTAAAGTATCATTCAAAATCGCATAAATTCCTATGAGTTTAAATAAAATTTCTTCATTTTGCACTTGATTATAAGCAGATCTATAGTATTTTGTAGCATTTTTTAAATCATTTTTTTTAACCAAAATATCACCATAAAGCTCTAAATTTCTAGGATCACTATCCTTTTTTGTTAAAAGCTCTTTCATAAGTTTTTGAGCATTGTTGATATCATTTGAATTTAAAGCATAAAGAGCACTAAGTCGCTTAAGATTGTCATTTTGATTTAAATAAGGCTTTGCTAGATTATCTAACTCTGCTTGCTTGTCAAGATTGTTTGCTAAAGTAAGTAAAAATGCATTTTCTAAAAAATTAGTATTATTATAATCTTGATAAAGACTTAAAAATTCATCTCTGGCTTCTTTGTATTGTTTATAATACTCATAATTATAAGCCTTCATAACCCTTAAATCAAAATCATTGCTTTTATATTTTGTATAATCAGGATAAACAACATTGATTTTTGAACTTCCACAAGCTGCCAAAAAAAAGGCTACTAAGACAAATAACAAATACCTATACATTCTTTTTCTAATTCCTTTTGATGTGTTTTAAAATATTCCCAAAATGGAAAAGTTCTGCATTGTTTTGGACGAAAATCGTAGATACTACAATTTCTTTTTTGAGTATCAAAAAAAATGCAAGCAAAACCATCTTCACATTCGACTTCCTTAAAACTCATTTTAAAGCCCACTTTTCTCAAGTATTTTTCAGCAAATTCTTTGCTTTCTAAATTTAAATGCTTTCTTAATGCTTCTAATTCTTCCTTGCTCGCAAAAATATTGCCACTTTCTCCAGTGCAACACTTTCCACCGCATTTCTCACAAGCATTTTCATCAAAAGCATAAGAAAAATTTTTATCAAATATCATAACTTTTTAACCTAAATCTTAAGTGAATTTCTTGCATTTGTTTGCTTAAAATTTCATTTTCATATACAAAAAAAGGAGGTAAAATCTCACAAGGCGATTTTGAACCTTTTTTTACCTGTATCAAAACAAGTCTTGCTTTTTTGTTTTGATGTGTATGTACAAAGCAAAGCTTTGTTATTTTCATTTTCATATCTTTTAAAATAAAACAAATTTCATCTAAAGCTAAAGCTTCATAGCAAAAATACAAAGCACCATTTGGCTTAAGCATAGAATTTGTTTTAGCTAAAAAGCTATGCAAGGGTAAAAATTCCTGAAATTTACTTATAGCTTTATGCTGATCTTCACTCTTGTAAGCTCCTTGTCTATAAAATGGAGGATTGCAGACTATGAAGTCAAATTTTTTTATGATTTGAAATTGATTAAAATCATCATGAAAAATATCGCCTTGTATTTTGTTGGATTTTAAATTTTTTTCAATCAATTTTATATTTTCTTTTTGAATATCAATCAAAGATAAACTTAAATTTGCAATATTTTTTTTAAGTAAAATACCTATGATACCACAGCCCGCACCTACATCAAAAACAGCGCCTTTAATTCCTTGTTTTAAAATAAAATCAGCTAAAATTAAAGAATCACTATTGTAACGATACCCTTGTGATAATTGTGCTAGCGTAATCAGATCTGACATATATTTTAATGCGTTGGAATTTTAATGCGTTTTGGAGATTGTTCTTTAAATATATTTCGTTCTTTTGTTATATTATTATCTTCTTTAAAATTTACTGGGCTTTGTGCTGCCAAAAAAGAAATTACAAAAGTTATAAAAAAAGCAATTTTTATCATAATAACACCCCATAAAATGGTGTCCATGGCGAACACCTAACAATAACTATAAAATACCATAAAATATAAATTTTAAATATTTCAAATTTAATTTGGCTACAAAATGGCTACAAAAATTAAAATATAAAAATAGGTTTTTCTTTCTTTTCTATTTTTTCATTTAATATATCTGCAGTTTCAAAATTATACCATAAAGTTGGATTAATTGCATCTTTTGCTAATTCTTCAGCTTCACTTCCATTTCCACCTTCATTATCAGAATCATCGCTTTGCTCATTTATCATATCAGGAGTATCTGCTGTAATGCTTTGAACAACATCAAAAATCTTACTAGCTCCACTTAGTAAATTTCCAATAATATTTAAAGTTGATTCAAAAGTTGACATTTCTTGTGCTGCTTGTGCTGTATTTTTTGTAAAATCTGCAGCTAAATTCCAATTATTAGCACCCCAAGCACCTAAAAAATTAACCAAACCCCAAACAGCATTAAGAATTGAAAATAATTTATTTCCAGTAAGTGAACCCACGGCTAAACCTAAGCTAATTCCTAGTGTGATACCCGCAGCTACATTCTCACTCACTCCTATCAATGTTCCTATCCATGCACCTTGTCCGCCAATCCACCAAGTAGCTACAGCCAAAATAATAGTAACAATAGGTGCCAAAAAGCTTAAAATTCCTTTGCTTGATTTTTCGTATACATAAAGATAATAAAAACTATCCCATAATGCAAACCATCTATCTCTACGCCCATAAGGCAAATTTGAACTTTTTCTATATAGCGGATATACGCTTGGCGTAACACTTGTATCTTTTTTTCCAAAGCTTTGATTATTGAGGTAAGAATAAGCAACATAAGGCTCTTCATAACAAACTAAATTAAAACCATTATAAAAACATAAAGGAGTTGCATATTTGCATTTATAATTTTCTTTTATTGAGTTAAATACTTCAAAAAAAGATATCTTTTTGCTTGTTAAAGTATAATATATTTTACTCGGATCACTCTCTCTAGTTTTTTGTGCTTTCTCATATACATTATAGGTTATTTCTACTTTTTCGATTCTAAATATATTTTTATTTAATTCTTTAAAATCATTATAAAATTTTTCAACATCAATGCATAATTTTTTATAAGGTTTTCCAAAAGTTGGTTTAAATTCAACATTTTCTACTTTAATTTCTGGTATTTTAATATCATCAATACTAGGATATATCCATTCATTATTTTTTTGGATGGTTTGAGAAAAAATAACTACTTCTATATCATTTATAAGCATTTCATAATTTATATTTTCCAATGCCTTATTTAATATATCTTTGAAATTTATTTTTTCATCAATATAAAAAAATCTTTTTCCATTATATTTCCAAGCTTTTTCTTTTTCAAATAAAAGAGCTAAATTATTTGGAAAACCATAATAATACTGCATACTTCCTAAATTATAATTAGTTCTTATTTCGCAAATATCATGATATATTCCATTTTCACTACTAGGATCTCCTTGATAAGGTTTGTATGGATCTTGCCCTACGAAAAATTGGTTAAGTCCTAAATCATTATAGTTTTCCTTATTATAAGGTGCAGTGCTAGAACTTTTAATGTTATATTTTTTCACTATATACGAATTTTTAAATAGCGGATGGTTTATATTTTGAATTTGACTTCTACCTTTTCTTACAAGTTGTTTATGTAAAAGCTCAACATATTTATTTACCCCTATCATAGCATAGGTAAACCATTGTTTATATACTTCTTGTGTATCCAATTCTCCTATGTTTGATGGATAAGCAGGCTTAAGAGTATAATTTCTCATAAGCCTTTTTTCATCTATAAGCATTATGAAGACTTTTCTATATTTTCTATCTTTTCTTTAACAAGCTTCATAATTTCTTGTGGTATATCAAGACCACCGGTACAATATCCAAATTGAACACTCTGTGTAACTTTTGCAGCTTCTATTCTTAAATTATCATCTATCTGTGAAGTTTGTCTAGCTATTAATGCAGGTTTTGCTTTTTCTGTTTCTGTTTGAGCTCTTAAAAGTAAAGCTTTTTCAGCATTAAGCTCGTTTTCATCGCCTTGTAAAATCATGGATAAAGCTGTATTTTGACTTTGAGCCACTATGGTTTGTCCAACACTTACCAACGCTTGTACCAAGCTTTGAAATTATTGGTCATTTCTTATAACATTATCGTTTCCAAATTGTTCTAAAAGCTTTTTAAATTCTCCAAATGGAGATTTTTCCGCTAAACTCATTTCTAAAATTTGCGGATAAATTTCTTTAAATGCTTCAAGTCTTTTGTTGTAATCAACATTTGTATTACTCATTATTTAGCTCCTTTATTTTGCTTATCTGAATTTCACACTGTTTGTATTTGTAAAAAAGCATAGAATAAGCATTTAAAATATCTAGTTCATTTTTTGCTATTGGCTTTTCAAGGGGGCTTAGTGTTAATAACTCTTGCGGAATTGTAACTTTTTGAATTTCTATTTTGGTTACTACTTGTTGAGTTTGCATCCCACAACCTATTAACGACATCATTAAAAAGCTTGGTAATATTATTTTCATTGCTTTTATAAATGTATTCTTTAACATATTGCACGCTTTCTTTAACTTCATTTTTTTGTGTATTTGCTTCATTGATTGCTTTTAGCTCCGCTTTGTGAATTTGCGTGAGTTCTTTTAGCTTTGCTTCATTGTTTCTGTTAATCTCCAAAGCCAAAGCTAAATCACTTTGGCTTTTTTCTAATTTAGCTTTTGTGCTGTCAAGTCTTAAGTAAAAATATCCTAACAAAATCAAAGATAAGCCTAAAGCAATATAAAGCTTTTTGTCTCCGCTAAAGAAGCTTAAAGCAAATGATATTAATTTACTCATACTAGCTCATTTACGATTTCAAGTTTGATTTCTGATAAGTCTTTCTTATACATTAAATCGTAAAATTCTTTACAAGCTTGCCTACTAGAAGTTATATACTCGTTATTATTTGCTTTTGTTAAGCCTAGAAGTATGCAACCTTCGGTGTTTTCGTGGCTATTTCCCCAATGTATCAAAATTCTTCTATCAAGTGGCACTTCTTCATTATAGACATTAATCACAAAATCATCATCTTTTAAAACTTTAACACCTGCTACTGTTTTCCTACCGCTAATATTAAAGCTAGAACCTGTATGTCTTTCTAAATTATAAATGCCTTCTGGTATTCTCAAATCCTTGTTTCTTTCAACTCCTTCTTTATCCTCTTCTAAAGAAAAGCATTCAAATAGCAATTTATCATCATCATTAAAAACTTTAAATTTGCCTATAACACAAGTTTTTCCAGTGTATCTTCTAATGATTTTAATTTTCATTTGTATCCTTTAGTTTTTTATATAATCTATTAGGACTTGAACTTCCTGCATTCATATCTCCTAGCTTAACCAAACCACCTATTTGCAACGCTCTTATTATGATTTCAGAACAAAACCATTTGTCTTCACTATCTTTTGTGAATGTGAAAAAGCCCAAAATTCCTAAAAAATCATATTTTTTTCCTATTTGAGAGTAAAGAAATTCTTTTATTTTTGTCTCATTTATATCATTGATTTCTATAAAATCCCATCTGCCAGTGTCTTTAAATTCTTTTATTCTTACTCCTTTATCTCTAGGACTTGAGCTAATCATTAAATTGTCTAAGATTATTTCACAGTGAGAATAGGATTTTAAAAAATCTCCATTTAATCTTTCTTTCCAAGATGAAGTAAAAAAAGCTATTGCTTTATCAAGAAAAGTAGATTTGTCATTTTCTTTAACTTTATAAAATGCAATTTTCATTCGTTTTCCTTTCTTTTATAAATCATTCTTAACTCATCATTTCTTATTTGAGTAAGCTTAACAAGCCTTTCATCCATTCGCATAAGATCTGTTTCTATAGCTTCTAGCTTATCGTTAGTTTTAGAGCAATGCGTTTGTATAAATTTGATTAAGCTATCATTGCTTGCTCTGGATACTGCAATTTGTTCTCTAATAAGAACATTAGTATTTTTGGTTTCACTTATAAGTTCTTTTGTTCTTTCCCCGGCTTCTTTATGTAAAGTTTTATATAAATGCCATGCAATCCCAGCTAAGACAAAAACCATCAATCCTAATAATGCAGATCCACTTAAAGAACCGAGTATAGCACCTTCTTTTATTATATTTTCAGTACTCATTTTTCACTCTCCCATGCAATTAAATTTAATTCTTCTAAAGATGTCGCATTTTTCACTTTATTTCTTAGTTCATCATTTTTAAAAATAATACTTTCAGTATATTTAGCGATACCAACCCCAAATTCCAAAAATTCTTCTTTGTTAAATGTAGTGATTTTATTATCTTTATCAATCCAAGCAATATTTTCCAAAGGAGTATTATTGAGATTTGCTAACATTATCTCGCTAACTTTTCCGCTAATATTAATTTTTGCTTCCGTGTCAATTTGAAATATAGTATTTTTAAAAGGCATAAACAAAAGCTTTTCTTCTTTTATAGCTTTTAGTTCTTCTAATTTTAATTCTTTTAACTCTTCTAATGCTTTTTCTTTAATCTCATAAGAAATAATATAAAGATTATTTTCTTCATCATAAGTTTGAATTTGGCGAAGTTCTTCAATTTTTTCATTAAAACTTGGGATTTCTTCTTTAACTTTAGCAAAACCAAGCTCTTTTAAAAGCTTATCATCGCAAGCACTTAAAAAATAAGTATCTTGTGCATCAATTTCACCTTCTTCGTTTTGTATTTTTACATCTTTTAAAAAAATATCATCATATTTTAAACTTTTATTTTTTAAATCATAAAACATATTTACCCTTTCTTAATTCCAGTATAATGTTAAATTTGCTCTTGGGTTTAATCTATCCCCATCATTTAAGTTCCAACCAGCACTTGCATTTGCACTACCGCTTTGCCAAGAACTTAGCATTATTTGTAAATTATCAATATTTCCAAAATTGAATTTTTTCTCTACTTTGATTTTTGCATTGGCAGTGTAATATTTACTTAAAGCATGCAATTCTACACTAGAGTTAAAATTGTTCCATGTGATATGCAAAGTATTTGCAGAAGTTTTATTAGACATATTTCCAGTCGTCCAAACTTCGCCTAACATAACCACTTCTTTATTATTAATATTTGATGGCAATACCACTGCTTGTTTATAAATCATGTCTAGCTTTAACATATAATTATAATTTGCAACCGAGCCTCCTAAAGATGGAGGTAAATTTAGTGCTATACCATTATTAGAAAGAAGGAGACAATTCATTTTAAGTCCTTACTAATCTTACATTATTCGAAGCTATACAAAAATAAGCAAAAGTTTCAGTGCCACTAAAACCACTTTGAGCTACTCTAAATTTAAAAGGTGCCGAAAAAGCAGTGATATTTTGAGCATTATTGACAGTGATAGTTCCACTTTTACCTGCACTAGCCCAATTTGCTATACCAATAGCTCCTTTGGCTGTCATTGTTAAGATAAAATGCTGAGCTTGTCTTAAATCTATTTTTGGTGCTGTTTGATTTCCTAAGTTCTTAATTCCGCCGCCATAATCCACATACCATTTTCTTGCCAATTGTGCATCTTGTGTGGGATTAGCACCACACACAGGTGGTACTGAGAATGTTTTTACACCTGCTATGGTTTGATTTCCGCTTAATGCAACTTTGCTATTTCCGACTGTATCTACATATGATTTGTTTGCTACTTGATTGTTAGCAGTAGGATTAGTTGCTGATACAGGTGGTACTGAGAATGTTTTTACACCTGCTATAGTTTCATCTCCAGTTTTTGTTACCTTATTGTCTATTTTCGAATTTAATTCCGTTTTTGCACCATTGATCTGCTCGGTTATTTTGGTATCCATAGCTTGAACTTGCGCATTAATATTGGCAATATCATACTCATTAGCTTTTGCATCAATTTCATTAATATATTCATTCTTCTTAGTTTCTAACTCTTGTTTATGCTCTTCCTTTTTATTTGATATTTCAGTTGTAGCTGTATTTTTAGCTTCGTTGACCAAATTTAAGGATGTGTCTTTTAACTGCGAAATTTGACTTGTAGCTGTATCGCTTATAGTTTGTATTTCTTGTAGCGCATCAGATTTTGCACTATCTAGCGCACCTGTTATTTCTGTATTTTTATTATCTAGTAAATCTAAAGCACCATCATATTTTTCTCTTAACTCTTGTAAGCTTTGTGATGCCAAATTTAAATCATTTACAACTTGCTCTAAGTCCGCCATTCTTTACTCCTTATAACTTAATTTAATTATTTTTTTATCAAATAAAACATTTTCGATTGAAAAAATGTGAGAATAAATTCCACCCAAATTATCTTTTATAATTTCATCAAATTTAGCTAGTTTTTCTTCGCTGGCTGTATCTAATCTGCTTATATTTTCATCTGTTTTATTTTGTATATTTGTTATACTTTCTTCACTGAGTGAATTAATAGAAGCTAATTTCTCATTAGTATTAGAATTAAATTCGTTAAGTTTGTTTTGATAATTTGAGTTAAAGTTGTTGATTAAAGTATCTAAATCTGATTTTCCTTGTGCCATGATAAGCTCTATTTGGTTTTTTTGAGCTAATATTCCACTTGTTTCATCTGTAACGCTATTTGACACTTCTTTCATTTCATCAACGATACTTTTTTTAAGTTCTAGCAAATAGCTTTCAATAGCTGTTTTATCATTAGCGAGTTCTGTTCTTGCTACTTCAGCCAATCTTCCTAAATCTTCATTAGCTATTTTAGATCTTTCTATAAAGTTAGCTAAAGCCACATCTACGGTATTTTTATTAGCTTCTACATATGCTTCAATTTGATTTTTTAGAGTCTCAATGCTTGAAATCTTAGCATCTACACTTGAGTTTGCTTGTGCTAATTTTAAATCAAGTTGTCCTTTTAATCTTTCGCCATAGCTTTCTAAATCTGCTTTTAGATTAGAAATTTCTGTTTTAAAGTCTTTGATGATAGCTGTAAAACTTCTCATATCTTCGCTTATTTGTTCACTTTGTTTTACTGCTTCTCTCAAATCATTTATAATTCCAGTTGATGAGTTTATAAGATCTTCTATTTTTAAAATATCTTCATATTTTCCTACTATTTCATCTTCTAAATTTTCGCAACGCTTTAATAAATCAATCATATTTTGATTTAATCTTTGATTTTCAAAAAGAATAGTGTTTATTTTAAGTTTTATTGTTGCTTCAGCATCATTAACTATATTTTGAACTTCTGATTTTACATTTTTAAAATTATTGGTTATAGATATAATCTCATTCTTTGTTGCCACGATATTTGAAACAAGTTTATTTACAAGCTCTATATTAGAATGCAAATCTTCTTTAATACTTTGTGCGTGTTCTAGTTCTTGTAAGATTTGTTGCTTAAGTTCTATGGATAAATCTAAATAGGATTTGGTAAGATTTTTGTTTTCCTCTATTTTTTTAAGACCTGCATTAAAATCAACAGCTATGTTGTAATATTCTTCAAGTTTTATTTTTATAATTTCAAAATTTTTATTAAACTCATTAAGTTCAGGATATTTGTCTTTAACAAAATTAACTCCATCGCTTATATCTTTTTCTGATTCTATAATGTTGTTGTAGATTTCTTCTATATTATTTAAAGTATTTTTTATTTCATTGCTTATTTTTTCAATTTCATTTCTTTTGTTTTTAGTAAAATCAGTATTGCTTTGAGTAAGCTCGCTATTTTTTACAACTAAATTTTTAAGCTCTAAAATTTGATTATAAAAATTATTAACTTGTTCTTTTAGTCCTACAATTTCTTCTATTCTGGTATTATCCAAAGCAGTAGTAACATTTGAAATTCTTGCCAAAACTTGATTTATAATCTCAAGTTTTTCTCTACCTGTTTTTAACTCATTTAAGCTTGTTCCCATTTTTAACCTTCATAATAATCACTATCTTTAATTCTCTTTTCACAAAAGAAAAGCAGATCATCCATGGCTAAAAGCCATTTTTTATCATCTAAATAAGCTATAAAATCAGCACTATTTATACTTTGAGCATAGTCTTTATAACTCAAAGCTCGATTAAATTTATTTGTAAAATTACACTCACAACCATGTTCTTTCATCATCAAGCTCCTTGCCATCGTTAGCTATATACTCATTAATTATCTTGTCACATAATGCCAGAAAGTCTTTTTCTTCGCATCTTGTAATCAAATAACAAACATAATTAATCACAGCAAAACTAAGTGCTTCATCTATCATTAAATGTTCTTTTTCATTGTCAAAATCAGGCTCATCAGGAATAATCAAAAAATGATTATTTCTAACTTGCCTGAAAACTTTTTCGCCTTGTTCTACATTTTTTAAAAGAACACTAGGAACACATTTTGATAAAATATAATAAAATGCTTCCATAAAATAGGCTTTCAAAACTTCATCATCTTCTATCATTTTGTAAGAATTTTTAACTTTAGCGATAATGAGTTTTTTAGCCGTAGCACAAAGCATTATGCACCTTTTGCTGCTTTTAAAACCGCTTTAGCCTTTGCATTATTTCCACTAGTTAATCCCACTCCTATAGCAAAAGCATCAGCATTTCTTACTTCTAAAGTGCTTTGCGTATAAAATCTTTTTGCTTTTGCAGTAATATCAGTTGGAACATCTTCAATCATAGTAGGAATATAAAGCCCATGTTTCATATACTCAAAATCTCCAGCAATTAAAACATCGCCCAAACCATATTTAGGGCTTAATAATCTATGCATATGGAAATTTACCGTTCCAAAATCTGTTTCAAGGCTTACTACTTGTCCTGCTAGTTTTGTTTCATTGCCTAAAATTCTTGTAGCAAATTTATTGATAGCTCCTTTTAAGTCAGCTCCTAAAAAGACATCTTTAGGCGTAACTCCGCTATTCCAAATGGTTTGCAAAATTTGATTAAGTTTATCTTCTGTTAGTTCTGTTGCAGTTCCGCTCCAATCTCCTGTTTCATCAAAAGCTAATACATTTCCACGCTTTCCATCAGCAAAGCTATCTTTTCCTTTAGCGATATAATGAAAAAGTCCAGCCATTTCTCCACTTGTTGCTTCTTGTGCTTGAACATAATCTTTGAAAACTGATTTTTTTACATCACTATCTCTGCCTAGACCAAATAAAGCATATTCCATATCCATTTTATGTTCTTTGGTTTTTTTGCCTATTTGATACTCCATTTCATTTCCACCATATTGATTTGCTTTTAATAAAGCTTTTGATACCATGGCTTCGGTAATGAATATTTGAGTAGCATTTGTAGTTTTTTGAGCTGTGTTTTTTGTTTCCCCTACAAATTTGCTCAATTCCAAATTTGCGTTCTTTTTTGGTTCTTCAAAAGTGTCTGTAAGCCAACTATGGGTTAAAGGATTTGTAACCTTTGAAGTGCCTATTTTATTTAAAATTGGTGTTTCAGTAGCTCCAATTTTAATAATCGTTTCGTATATTGATTGTTTTAACTTAACATTTTCTGTTGCGGGTGCTGTATGTCCCATTGAAGGTAAAGCCATTTTTGAATTCTCCTTAGTTTAGTTTTAAGGATTTTTCCAAAAATAACTATTTCAAAAATAGTATGTTTTGAAATGAGCTAATAATTGCAATATGCAATTATTAGGACAACATGTAAAAATTATTCATAGGGTATCAAAGATAGAGTTATAATTATCTTAATGGTATCCAATTCTATAGTTATGATGTGACAAACTATTTAAATTGAAACAAAAATTATAACTGAAGCAATTTTGACAATTGCCACAACAATTACAATTTTGACAAAAATTACATTTATCACAGCTTCTACAATTATAACAATTTGAACAATTGTAACACCCTTTGCAATTAGTCAATGTTTTAGCCATTGATTGCGCTTGCTCCAAACTGTACAAATCTGTTTGAAAAAAATTGTTCTCAATTACCCAGTAATTTATATTATTTATGATAATTTCCATATTTGCTCCTTTTTCTCATTTATAAAAGTTAATTATTTAACAACTTTTACTCACGAATTATACATTTTTTTATAGTATATATCAAATATAAAATACATTTTTTATGAATATATTAACTATAAAAATACATTTTTTATAATTAATTTTATAAAAAATGTATTTTTAACATACTATTTGCTATAATACTTAGAAATCAGATAAGGATATTAGATTTGAATATTGCAACATTTGAGAAAAAATTAAACGAATTAAATCTTACAAAAAAAGAATTTGCAAAGATGGTTGGAGCTGTTTATAATAGTGTTATTAATTGGAATGTAAAAGGTGAAACACCTAAATGGGTTGATAGTTGGATTTGCAACTATGAAAAAGCAAGATCATTTGATATAATGAAAAGTCATCTACAGTCTCTGTAAAATAATTACTCCTTTGCGGACTATAAGAGTATTATATGATTTATGTTATAATTAAGAAAAGGTTGGTTAGCAAATTGTCTGAACTGACCGCAAAAAACAATCGTTGAAAGTGTTATTTTTATCCTTTATGTTTACTGCTTAAACCTATGATGCAATTTGTATTTTTAAAAATAGGACAAATTAAAACCAACTTAACTTTATTTTTTAACTTTGCTTGTTATAATTTTAATTAAGAGCTTAAGGGCAGAATCTCGCCCTTTACAATTGCGAAAGATGTATATAAACTTTCACTTCTCTTATTGTAATTCATAGTTTGCAACTATCCATGTATTTGTCTTATCTCCTTTTCAATTATCTTTTATATTTTAAAAAATAATTACATGAATTTATGCTATAATTAATAATCGCCATTGACACTACTCACGCTTAAAGTGTCAGTATTAAGCCTAGCTTTAGTGCGTATCGGCTAAGCTAGGGGCGATATATTAATAAAAATTATATGCAGTTATAATCCACTTTTTATCTTTACCTTTATAATCAAGTGCTACCATAACTCTACTATTCTTAACATCAATAAAAGCTCTATTATTACCTTTTTTTACATTTCCATTATTTATAATATTTTCTATTTCTTTTATAAAATTTAAAGCTTTATTTTTTGCTTCTATTTTATTTAACCCTTGTTTAATGAAATCTTCTTCTCTTCGATTGACAATATGACTTAATCCAAAGTTTCCATCTCCCCAAACCAAATCAATATCCCCTAAATCTTTTCTATGAAAAGCACCTGCTACCTGCCCTTGTTTTTCAATGAGTAGTTTTTGTAAAGCACCTTTTCCATCGTGATAATATTCTGCATAATTTTCGCCAAATTCTTTTAAAGGTTGTATGTTTAATTCTTGTTCGATTTTACCCCTTAAAGCACTTGGAATATCTTTTTTTACACCTTTATTTGTGCTTTCTTTGGCATTGATTATCATCTGTCTAGTTAAGTTGTATTCAACAGTATTTAAATTCATATTATCTAAAAAATCAAAATTATAATCTTTATTCTCTTTTAGAAAATTATCATATCTTTTTAGAATATCTTCGCTAGCCTTTTTATCATTTTGTATTTTTTCATCAAGACTTTGTTTTACGCTTTTTTTATTCTTTTTCTCTACTTCTTTAGTCTTAATGTTCTCTTTTATATCATCCATTAAGTTTTTTTTAGGCTTAGTTTGGGTAGAATTAGGATTATTTGGTAGCCCATTCAATGAGTTATCATTTTTGCTACCTGGTTGGATGAAAGTTTGGATAATGCCAACATTTTCTTTAGTATTTTTCTTACTAACTTTTTCAAGCCTTGTTAAATCCTTTTCTTTAACTTTAGTCACATGTCTAACTTCTCCAGTATCTTTATTTACACCAAGTTTTCCTAATTTATTATCATTTAATCTTTTTGCTATTAAAGCTATATCCATTCTATTGTTTTTATAAAAAAATGTAGGATTTTCCTTAATTTCTTTTATAAGTTTAAACACATCACTAGGCTTTTTAAACATCTCGTTATGTTTATTGGCTAAATATTCTAAGTCAGCTATAATCTCATCATTTGTAAGCTTTGCCAAATTTCTAACATTTGGAGAAACGCTTATTTTTACATTTAAATCACTCTTTGCTTTACTTGGATCAGCTTTATCCATGAAGAAGTTGTCGCCTTTGATAACACCTTCTTTTATTAGTGCATCTTTTAATATTTTATTTTGTTCTTTATCTACTTTAATATAATTATCTAAAGCATCTTTAAAAATTCTACTTTGTTCTTGATCTGCTATTTTTATATTTTTAAGATTAGATATAACTTCTTTATTGGTTTTAGCAAGTTTTATAGCATCTAGTATTTGATTTCTTAATGCTTGTTCTTTGGCACTTTTCACAAAAGGAGCTAAAGCGTGTAATCTAGCAAAAATACCACTTATTAATATTCTATCAAAAACACCCTGTATTGTTGTAGCCATTGAAGAGTTTGTCTTTTTTCCACTACTTGTTAAAGCTGTCATTATCAAATCTCTATTATTATTATATATCAAAGCATATGTATTAATAACATCTTTAGCATCTTTTATTTTTTTGCTTGAAAAATTGACGTCTTCTAAATCTTTTGCTAAGGATTTAAAATCATACCCTATACCTTCAATCCTATGTTTTTCTAATAAAGAATTCATCGCATGAGTTTCATTAGCTAATCTTTCTTGTTCGTTCATTCCTTTAAAAGCATTTTCTAAATTCTTATCTTCATTTATATTTCTAAGCCCTTTAACCAATCTATCTGCAAGCCCTTCTTTTGTTTCTTGAGGCTTCATCATACCTAAATAACTTTCTTTAAAATTTTCCTTTAAAGCAAAGTTTTTATTTGCATTATCTAAAACTTCTTTTGCTATTCTATAAGCTTGTTTTGTATTATATGTTTTATTTCCTGTGTTTAATTGCTTATTTATAGCTGTTCTTAATCCAAAAATTTGCTCCGCACTTACTTCTTTTCCTTTTATTTCATCTAAATAGCTTTGTATGTTATTTTTTACATCTTGATCTAAAAAATTATTATTTTTAAAATTTTCAAGCTTTGCTAAATCTTCACTAGTTAATACTATTTTTCCATTATTAAGCTCATCTAATTTACTTATAGCACTTCCATACTCTTGGTTTATTCTATTCTCATAAGCGTGATTATCTTTTTGCCAAGCCTTATAATCAAACTCACCATTTAAACCTGTTTTATTTTTAAATACTTCATCTTGTCCTTTAATCATATTTAAAAAAGAAATACTAGCATCCTTATCAGCCTTTAAAACATCATCCAAAAAACTTCCTATTTCTGGATAAGCTTGTGCTGCTTTTAATAATACTTCTCTTCTTTGTGTAGTTGGCATTCCTTGTAAACTATTAGAAATATTTTTTAAAATAGCACTTGTTCTTTTAGCGCTATCTTGTATAAATTGTGGATTATTTTTATTAAGTCCTTGCTCGACAATGTTTTTTAATATTTCTATTGTAGGCTTTCCATTTTCTAGGTAAGTTGGATTTTCTTTTGCTATAAGTTCATCTATTTGTTTTTTATTCTCTACATTTTTTGTAAGATTATTAAAAATTGTTTCTGCATTTTGCAAACCACCATCTGTAAATTTTCCTACCACAGGTATATCTGTCTTGCTTATTTTATCTATAAATCTATTGCCTAAATTACCACCTTTTACTGCCATGCCATCTATCATATCTTTACCAGCTTGTGCTCCTGTTTTTGCACTGCTTATTAAATCACCAACACTTTTATATGTTTTTCCTATTCCCTTTATAGCTGATCCAACTACAGCATCTGCTAAGGCATCTTCTGCGGCTGCACTTCCAAACCTTTTAGCATAATCCATATAACTTGCTTCAATTCCTGTATTATTACTTTGCGAATGAAGATCAGATACAGCACCGCTACCAGCACCAATTGCAGATGGTGCGAAATAATTTAAGGCTTTTTTACCTATTGTTTGCCCTGCTGTTTTTGCTAAGCTTCCAGCATATCCACCAGCTACAGAAAATGCTAACTCATTTTTAGTACTAGCAAGTGTATTTCTAAAACTAGGAGTAAAATCAACTTCTTTTCCATTTTTATCAACGCCTATATATTTATAGTCTCCATTATTTATTTCTAAAAATGGCTCATATCCTAATTTTTTTATTTCATCGTATGCGATTTGAAAAATTTGTTTTTGCTCTTCATTGCTAGGGCTAGTAAAAATTCTAGGTAGCAACCCACCTGATACCTGATTTGTTGCATCTTCTATTTTTTGCCTTGCCCCTTCTTCACCGCTTGTAACTCTTGGAGAAAGATAATCAAATCCTTCAGATATCATTCTTTTTGGATCTATAAGGTTATTAAAATCTTCTAGACCCTTATTTATTTTACTCCATACTCCTTGTTCTTGTGGCTCATTTTGGCTTACTTGTGGTGCTTGATACATACTCATAGGCTTACCATCTAAAGCTAATTCTTCTTGTGAATTAAAATTGTTTTGTTGCTGATTATTTTGCATAAATTAATTATATTTATTCTGCAAAAAATTATCATCAATATCTATATAAGTTTTTCCTTCTGGTATATCTATATTCATATCAAAAAGTTGCATTGTTTTTGCACCCTGTGGTATTTGTATTGTCATCTTTTATCCTTATTATCTAAATGTAATCATATTGTTTTGTTGTAAAAAATCTTGAGTTAATTGTTGTTGCGGTTGTTGTGATAAAATCTTATTTAATGGCACTCTTTGCCCTTGAGAAGCTAAAATATTTCCACCATTTATAAAATCTTTTATCATAGCCTTTTCATTTTCTAGCTTTTTATACATATTGTTATAATAATTTTCTATATTATCTCTATCTTTTAAATACCTTTCTGTTTTCCAAATATCCATATATTCTTTTTTTAAGGCATCATTTTTTACTCTATATAGTATTTCTACTGCTTTTTCAATATCATGTTTAGCATACTTATCAAAGAAGTAAAAACTATCTGTTTTAACCAATTCTTCTAATCTATGCCTATCTTCATTGCTCATCCTGCCACTTGTGATATTAACTAGTGCTAAATTTATTTCAGCTTTTAGCTTATCTGCGAATTCTTGTTTTAAGTTTTTACTATTACTAAAAGGAGTATTTCTTAATTTTTGATTTATGGTATCTCCAAATCCATAAATATCATTTAAATTTATATTTTGCGTTTTAGCGGTTTTTGCAAAATGATACAAATCCCCGCCATTACTTTCTTTGCTAAAAACATCTCTCATTGTTTGCGGTTCGCTTAAATTACCATTAGCATCTATACTAAAGCCTGAATTATTATTTGTTTTATTAGTAACTATATTACTATTTTTACCAGTTAAACAATCTAAATATTTTTGATTATAATCTTTATCTTCTTTATATTTAGCCCAATTTAAAGCATTATCTTGAACTTGTCTTTGTCTTTCAAGGTCAAATTTTCGCAAGGCTAAAGCATTATTAAATTCATTTTGCAAAAGCTGATTATTTTGCATAGCCTGATTAAATTCCATTTGTTGCTTTCTTAAATCTTGCTCTTGCTGAAACTCATTAGCTTTAACTTTATCATCAAAACTTTTGCTCATGATGTCATATAAGACACCACCGACTTTTCCTGCGTTTTGTATAACGCCTGTATCAGGATTAAATACTACTCTTTGTGGGTTATAAAATGCCATTTTGTTTCCTTTATTCTTTCTTTTAAAATAAAGGATTTAAGGAAGTTTGTGTATAATTTTAAAAGGGTGCAACGCCAAAGGGTCGCCACCCTTTAGCGTTAATTTACCGCCCAGTTGGGAGGTGATTAAATTGCTAACCAAAATTATAGTTATAATTATACTACTTTGTATAATTATAGTCAAGGTTTATTAATACTTGATTTCCCCTTTTAAAGGGGAGCTATAATTTCCCTTTGGCTTCCTTAAATCCAAATCTATTTAATTACTCCAAACGTTTTGAAGTTTATTTTCCATATTCTTTCTTCTATTTAATTCTTCATTAGCCAGATATTTATTGAAGTTATAAGCATCTTTTTGTAACTCATAATTCTTTTGTGCCATCTTTTGCTGATTATAAGCACCATATAAAGCACCAGCACCACCTAAAACATTTCCCAATCTATCAAAATTAGTTACTTTATTTGCATCAGAACTTTTAAATAACCAATCTCCAAAATTACTAAAAGAATTTTTTAATCCATTTAAAAAAACCACTACTGCTACTTGCTAAATTTGGAGTAAAATTGCTTGTTTTCATCAAAGTATCTGCAAAGCTAGATCCTAATCCCGTACCACCTTTTAAAGCTGTTATAAAATCCATGATTTCTCCTTTATACCAAACTTAATAATTCTTTACCGAGATCTATCTCGCTAACTTCGCCTTTTTTTAACTTATCGTTAAAATCACTAGTTCTTACATTATTATTTGCACTTGATAAATCTTCAGCTTTTTTGGCATTATTTGATTTTCCGACCAAATTAAGCAAGGTTTTCCAGCTGTCAATATTACCTTCGCCTAAACCATTTAATTTTGTTGCAAGTTCTGCCATAGCCTTTAAATCCGCATCAGGATAGGCTTTTCTTAACTCGCTTTCTACTTGTGCGTATTTAGCGATTAGTGCATCTTGCTCTTCTTTGTCTTTTTGCTTTTTATCAAGCTCTTCAAGCCTTTTTAATTTCTCATCAAGTCCATCAAGTCCTAATTCTTTTAAATACTGCTCTCTTTGTAATTCTTGTTCGCTTGGCTCTTTTTTTGGATTTTTTAAAGCTTCAAGCTCACTCATTAAAGCATTTAATTTGTTGTCATTTTCACTTTTATAAGCTTCAAACATCGCCTTATAATCAGGCTCGTTCTCATTAGCAACCTGCATAGGTTCATTATCTTCTACTTGCATAGGTTCATCGCCATTATTAGCAACTTGTCCTTTATCATCATCTGTTATGACATTTATTAAATCTTTTAAAGCATCATTTTCCATCTTCTTCATCCTTTATTTTATTGATTATTATGTCTAAAAAAGCCATAGTATCTAAAGCTTTTAACCTTAACTCTTTCTCATCATTATTTTTTGCTATATAAAAACATTCACTATATTTTGCTTTGATAAAATCTATTAATTTCTTTCCTCCTTTGGTTTTAGATATATCGCTTTTAATTTCAATATTAAGCATTAGTTTCTCCTTGCATTTGCGGATTAATATCTTCATTATTTTCAAAAGCAAATAAACTATTTACATTCTTTACACCTAAAATTGGTAATAATTCTTTAGTAAGTTCTTTACTAGCATTTATAATCCCATAAGCAGAATTTGCATCGCCTATGCTCATATACATTTGATATAATTGTGAAAAAACTTGCATTCTTGCACGTCTAATTTCTTTATTCATGGCACCTGTGCCGGTTTGAATTTTAAATCTAAAACTAGGTATATCCTCTCTTTGAAAACCATTAAAAAAACTATCTTCTCCATACTTAAAAACAAGCATTGCAAATCTATCAAATAAAGGCTCTATAAAAGTTTCGTTATACTGTCTTATATAGTCAGCACTTCTTCTTCCGCCTTCTTGTGCTTTTATGCTAATTTCTGTTGCTGTTTCATTTTGTGCAGTTTGAGCTCCATTGTTTTGTGGACTAACTCCTGTAACTTCTGTGAGTTCGCTTTCTAAAAGCTGTAAATTCATTCCCGCACTATTTACATTTGGTGGTGGTAATATTTGCACACCCTTTGGATCGTCTGTATATATTGGTTTTCCTAAGGTTTCTATATCTTCTCTGCTTACTCCCATTGATTTTGGCATCATTATTTTAGGCATGATATGAGTTCTTACTGCATCTATTAAAAGATTTCTAGTTATATTAATTTCATCTTGCAAAGGCATAGCAGAAGCCATTATAGGCTCGCCATAAGCACTTACATAGTTTTCGTTATCTATCTTTTTAAGTTGTGGTAGCATTGAACCCCAGATAAAAGGCTGTCCATCTTGCAAAGTAACTTCATTTCTAAGTAAATTATTTTCAAATAAGGTAGAAACCACCCACTCATCATCGTTTTTTCTTTCATAAATATCATAAAGCTTCACTTTTTTATACTCATCATCTTCGTCAAAAAGCTTTTGGATTTCTATGTTTTTATAAAATCCTAGCTTTTGTCTTTCATGGATTTGATTATAAGTTAGGTAAATTTCATTAACTATATAACCTACATCTTCACTATTTAATGCATTTGGATCAAAGAATATACTATCAATATCTACTCTTTCAATGCGTGGCATTCCTTTATGCCAAGTAACCTTAGCTATACTTGTTCCCACAAGTAAAACATCTAAGAAAAGCGGTTGAAAAATCTTAAACATATTGATTTTACCACTATAAAAATCAATTGCATTCTGCCATAGCTCTATAATCGTATCATCGCTATTAATGTAAGTTTCAATATCTGCCATTCTCTCACTATTAAAATATACATCATTTAAGCTAGTGATTAAATACTTTACCTTAGCGTTTATTTTTGGTATGTAAATACTTGATTTATTTCTTTTTCTCAATTTTTGCATTACCTTATTTTCAAGCAAATAAGCATCTTGCAACTCTTTAAAGTGTGGTTTGTAATTTTCATATCCACTTTTACTTTCGCTAATGAGTTGTGTTAAAAACGACACTCTCTCATCATTAGTTCTTTTTGTTTTCATTCATAATTCTCCATATTGTTGTTTTGCTTAAATTTGTTATTTTTAAAATATCTTTTTCATTCACTCCTTTTTCAAATAAAAACTCCGCAAATTCTCTTTTAAATTTCTTTTTAGAAATATTATTAAACCCTGATACAAGCTCTAAAAATTCATTTGCAAGACTTGACTTTATAGCCTCATCGCTTAAATTTGAAAGCTTTTTTATTTTGTTTACATCAATTGCATCATAGATCATTAAAAACTCACCAGCCATCATAACTCCAATCTTCATTAGTATTGTTTCTGCTGTATAGTTTTTCAAAAAAAGTTAATGCCACCGCATCGCTAACATCAGGACTTTTATCATAGTTCTTTTTTAATTGTTCTTTTGAAACTATCTTTAAAAGCCCCTTGTCGCTATACTCATATTCAATCATTCTCATATCTTTTTTTAATTCTTCATCTTTAACAAGCTCCATGTGTTTTAAGTTTTTAGCAAATGTAAAATACATTTGCGCTCTTTTATTTAAGTATTCATTACTGGTTGCAGAATTTGCAGAATTTGCCTCAAATACAGGCAAGCCATAATTTAACAAGACATCATACACGCCAACGCCAAGACCGCAAGTATCTATGAAAATACCTTTTGGTTTGTCTTCGCTTTGATTGTATTCGGCTAGTATTTTGTTTGCTAATTCTATAGTTCCAAGTTGTGAGTATTTTTTTATTTCATCAACTACAAAACCTTTTCTTTTTGCTAAAACACTTTTATCATCTCCATATCTTGCTACATCAAGCCCCCAAATATTCTCACCTTGCATTTTTTCAATACTAAAAGAGTTCTTGCTCATCGCATTTTCAATTTCAGTTAATGCAAAAAGCTCCGCACTCGAGCTATCTATAAACTCTCCATAAATTTCTTGTTTGACTACTTCGCTATCTTCGCCACCCACTTCTTCAATTAATTCTTTAATTTGCTCTTCTTTTAAAAATGGATTATCATAACTTGAGAATTGAAAATGTTTCCAATTTTTATCGCTGAGTTCTTTTCTGCAAAGTTCATAAAATAGATTTTTTCCTTTAGGAACTCCACCGATAATCGCTCTTGATTTAGGATTATCAAGCAACATAGGGCGTATGGCGTTATACCAAAGATATTCTCCTTTGCTGCCTTTTAAAATAATTCCTGCTTCGTTTAAAATAACAAGGTCATATCCAAAACCTTCGATATTTTCACTTCTTTCAGCACTTCTCATATGAAGTACCGCTCCGTTAATGATTAATTTCTTATCTTGTACACTCCAAGAATAAAAATCTTTTGGCAAGTTTTTTAACTCAGGTGTAAAATATAACTCGTAATAATTTTGTAAATTTGCTTGTATGGTATCCACCCATAAAACATTTTGTCCTAAAAGCAAGTTTTCGATAACAAACTTAGCACTTCCCCTTGTAAAACCAAGTCTTCTGCCCTTTGCTACAGTTATAAAGCGTGGATTTTTATCATCAAAAACTTTAAGTTGTGCAGGAGTGTAAGAAAAGTCAAGCTTTAATTTCATTTGATTTCACTTCTTATAATTTCTATTTTTTGAACATTATCGCTGACTACTTCTTGTTTGTCTACATAACCGTGCTGATTTTTTAGCAAGAACATACTAACACTTGGGGTATAAGTGCCGATTAAGGAATGGTTTAAAATATCCATTTCACACCTTTGTTTTGCATTTGCTACTATTTCTCCAAAATCTTTATCTTTTTCCCACTCATTTAAAGTTTGCATTGAAATCCCTAAATGCACAGCTAATCCCACTTTTGTTTTAGGTGCAAAAATAACACTTTCTTTAGTTTCTTTTAAAACAGTTTTTTCACTAAAGTAGTTTTCTATCTTTGATACAAGCTCTTCTTTTGTGATGCTTTTGCCATTAGTCATCATTCTAGCCATCAAGCCACCCCTTCTTTAAAATTAAATTCTTTGATTTCTAAGTCTAAAAAAGATTTTTTAAAACTAATAATCTCATAATCGCCTTTTAAAACATTCTTATCGTTTTCAAATAACGCATCTAACACGCATTTTACGATATTGTCCCCATCGCCATGCCTTTTGCTGTTAAATCCTATTTTTAAAGAAAACTCATATTTCTTTTGCTTATCAAAGGCTTGAAAACAGCTAATATTATTTTGTCTTCTAAACTCCATTTGCAAGAGTTTTTTAAAATCTAAATATTTAAGATAATCTTTACATGCAAATTTAGATCTTTGCGTGGTTCTTTTATAAGGAACTGGGTTGCTTTTTAAATCAATTTTTAAAAAATACTTTTCCATTTCAGGCTTTCTTAAAATTAGCTTATTTTTTTAAAAGCCATTTTGACTTTTACTTTCTTTTGAAATTCTTCTTGATTCTCCTTAAAAATTTTTTTCTGCACCTTCTTAAAGTTATTATATTCTTCTTCATGGCTTAAAGATGTATATCCTTTTATCTTATAAGAAGTATTTATATATATATCTTTTCCTATGCGCTCTTGATTTTTAAATATAAAATCTATTAAAGCGTGTTTAAATTCGTTATTTTTTAGCATTTCTCCATCTTCGTAGGTTAATTCTCCAAAATTATTTAGACAAACCAACATATTAATTGATTTTGCTAATCGTTTAAAAAGGTTGCCCTGTCCATCATAACAAACATATGAGTATTTAAAATCACTTTCAAGCAATCTAAAAAATGGACTATTTTTATATTTATTTTTTAACCATTCTAAAAAAATTTCTTTGTCTTCAAAACGCTTTTTAAACTCGATTTCAGCTCTTTTGCAAACTCTTCTTAATTTCTCATAGGTTGTCCCTACGATATTCTCTCTTTCTAAAGTTTCGAAATAAAAATCTAAGAAAGCATGAATATCCTTAACGCTTTTGAGATATCTACCTACAATATCAGTTGCCTGAGCCTTATTAATTTCCAATAAGTCCATTAAAATTTGTATTTTTTCTTGCATTTTTTACTCCTTAAAAGCATCCTAAGATCTTGTCTTTGTTCTCATCTTTCATTCCGTAATACTCCATCAAGCTATCAACCACACTAGGATTGGCTTCTTTTTTTCTGTTAAAACGCTGATTTTTTCTTGCTTCATTTTCTTTAGCGTATTTAAGCCATGTATAAAGACTTCCTGCCACACTTGACATTCTTTTTCCATTTCTTTTCCATTCCCTAGCATCCCAATAGCCTATAAAATCATTAGCCAACTCTTCACCAAAGTTTGTGCCATTTTTCTCATTAAAAGCTATTATTTGCCCCATAAGCTCATTAGCATTTGGGACTTTAAATTCTTTTTTTGCCATTTTTTCACATTCCTTTTCATCAAGTTTTAAAAAGCTCACTACAAAAGAGGCGTTTTGATTAAAAACGCGTTCTTTCTTTTCTTGATTATTTTTTAAATTTTCTAAATTCTCTTTTTTTATAAATTTATTATTATTAATATTTATATTATTTATAAATTTATTATCGCGTGCGTGCGTGCGTGTTTCTATATATAGGGATTTTTGATTTTTTTCGTTTTCAGTGGTTAATTTTCTGTCGATTGATGAAGCATTATTTTTAAGAGTTTTGCTTAGCTTTTCATCACTGTTTTTAAGCAAAGATAAAGATTTGTTAAAATGCTTTTTGACTTGATAATTTTCATCTTTTAAAATCCACTCATAAAAATTTAAAGATCCATTTCTAACCTTTTTAATTTCTAAAAGCCTAAGCTCGATTAATTCTTTTTTGGCAATTCTTAATCTATTTAAACTCATTCTTTGATTATTTTTAACTTTTATAAACTCTCTTAGATAGATTTCACTTACAATCGTTTTTTCACTAAGCTTTGCTAATTGAATATACAATGCCAGAGCATCAACACTAAGCCCTCCATAAGCTATAGTGTTTGATAATTTCAAATAGCCTTTTCTTTCTCTCAATCTTTTTCGCCCGATAGCCACATCAAAGCTTGCTATAAAATTTGGTATCACCAACTCTCCTTTATGTTATAATTTAAATTAAAAAGGTTTTTTATGTTTAATTCTTTCTTATCCGAAATGCTAAAAACCGCCACTTTAGAAAATTTAGTATATTTTTTAATAGGTGTTTTATTTGGTTTAAGTATCCGTCCTTTGTTTTTATATTTAACTAAAAAACAAAAACTAAAAAGAGTTTGTATTAAAGATATGAAGCTAGAAAACGATTTGACAAAAAGACTATATCCTAACTTAGGATATAAATTAATTACAAAAAAACTCCTTTTGAAATGGTTTTTAAAAAAGATAAATTTAAATACATTATTTGTCCTCACTACCGTGATAAAAAATGCGTTTTAGATAATGATAAATGCAAGATATTAAAATCCCAGCCGAAATACCAGCCACTAGAACAGTCTAAAATGCAACATCATCAAAGTAAAAATAAATAATCCTATTATTTCAAATACCCTATCAAGCATTAATCATCCTAAAAGATTTTCCAAATTAAAAAATAAACTAAAAAACCTATTGAAAATCCCGCTATAAAAGCCATTTTTTAACCTTTAATCCGTTTTAAAAAGTCCTTTGCTATAATTCTTTTGCACCAAATCAAGAAAGGACTTATCAAAATGGATGACAAAGATTTAAACTTGTTAAAAAACATCCCTTATCTTATGGAAAAAATCAAAGAGTTAGAAAACAGGATAAAACAGCTAGAACAAGCTGTACAACCACAACACTACTCTTTGGAAACTCCAAATTACCTAGGAGAAATCTAAGCCTTAATAAGACTTAGATTTTTATCATTCTCAAGCAAAGCACCAGCAAGCTCCATTTTATACATAGTTCCCATATATGCAAAGAGTAAATCTTCTACTTTTTCATATTTTCTTTTTTTCATAAGCTTAAGCATTATCTCATAGGTTTCATCGCTAATATCAATTTCAATCCTAATCCTTTTCATTGCCTTTTTCATTCTCTATCCTTTCTTTTTCTCCCACGCTTAGGTATGTTTATAAGATTGCTACGAACATCCACCCAAAATTCATGAGGTATTCCATAGAGTTTTTTAAACTCTATTTGTTTTTTAAAGCTTGGAACCATTTTATTGATTCGAATTTTTTTAATAGTTTCGTAGCTATAGTGCTTTTTTAATTTATTTGTTAAATTTAAAAAATCCATTTTTCAACTCTTTTTTTAATTTGAAGTGTATATAAAGAACACTTAAAATTAAATTAAAATAATGTATTAATTATACACTTAATTATTTATTTTTT
>JFBN01307350.1_pt1 | contig 168642 bp, 161 predicted proteins | sample 768741 | NCBI WGS metagenome assembly JFBN01 (sample SAMN01983846, study PRJNA193217) | chicken gut metagenome | biome: terrestrial biome; isolation source: ceca of Broiler chicken | host: Gallus gallus | place: United Kingdom: England | collected 2010-09-07
AAGCCTTTTTCCCCTTGCAGCCTAGGTTCTTTCTGAATGAGGCGGCAGTTTTTCGACAGTCTCCACCGTCCCACGCAATGGGACGGTGTTTTTTAAAAAAGTCATATTTTCAAAATAAGATCTTTTCATTACAGGGTAACGCCTTTTAAAAGCATTTGCACCAGCCGATCCGATCCGGTCAGCGTACTTAACAGCAGCTTGTGAATGTCGCTGCCGTTTTCAATAAAATGGATTTTCGCCTTTTGCGCCGTTTCAAAATCGGGCATATAGATTTTTACGGAAAACAGCTCCATGCCGTTTTCCTGAATGGAACAGCACAGATGAAAACCGTCTTGACACGGAACGATATCCACCTGATAATCCTGCAAATTCCGGGCAGCCTTCTGCATGGCACGCAGCGCCTTTTGAGCACATTCCTGTACGCTGGTGGGAACATCGCCCCGCAGCGTCTGCACAATGGCTTCGCCGGCTGCCGTAATGCGGTAGCATCCTTCGTCATCTAATTCCACAAGCTGTTGGCTTTCCAGCTCAGAAAGCGAGGAGGCCAGCTCAAAGTAATTCACAAGCGCTTCTTTTAAAAGGGCTTGCTCCAGCTCCTGTTTTGTGGGGGGATGTGCCGCATGTGCAATCAGGGTACAAAGCAAAATGCGTATTTGTGTCGAGTTGGTAAGGCCGCCTGGTTTGACATTGGCGGTAAATGCATTGCCGGACACCAAAACGCCTCCTTTACGGGTTGTTGCTTTTATCATACCGCAAAATGAAAAAATTGTAAATATTCATCCTTCGCAAACCGCCGTCATGACAAAGGCTCTTTAAATGGCCTCGGCCGGCTGCGCCGAAAAGCAGGTTTCAATTTTTTTGCCGTTGGCCGAGCAGGCATAAACCCAGTGGTCGATATGGTGTGCGTCTGTAAACACGCGAAGCGGAAACCGGAAGTTCTTATCCTCAATGGCGCGAAGCACAGCAAGCTTGATTTTCATGCGCTCGGGCAAAATGCTTTTGATGTACACGCTGACAAGCTGTCCTTTGGAAAGGCCCGGAACGCATTCGGCCAAGCCCGCCAAATTGGGTGCAAGCTCCACAAATACGCCATAGCTTTCAATACTGCGCACGACCCCCACGACAGTTTCGCCCGCCTGAAAAAGGGAAGCATTCTCCTGCCAGGTACCCAGAAGCTCTTTCATTGTAAGTACAAAGCGTCCCTCGGCATCGCGGCTTTTTAAAATGCATTCAATCTCTTGGCCGACGGCAACACGGTCAGCGGGGGAAGAAATGCGGGAAACAGAAAGGCTGTCAATCGGCAGCAGCGCACAAACGCCGCACCCGATGTCACAAAATGCGCCGAACGGCTCAATATGGGTGACTTTGCAGGAAAGCACATCGCCGGGAGTGAGTAAGTTTAAATATTCTGCTTTGCAGCGCTTTTGCGCATTGGCGCGTGACAGAATAACAGGCCCTTCTTCCGGTACTTCTAAGACAGTGAAACAACAGGGCCGCCCCACGCGCGTTACCAGGGCGATATCCCGCACGGTACCTTCCGCAATGCCGTCGGCACACTCTAAATGAGGAATGACCGCGGGAATCCCGGACAGATCAAAGTGGAGGTTTTTTCCGGCGTCAAAGCTCAGTGCGCGGCTTTCCAAAATAGCGCCGGTGCGCTGCGCGCGCCGAAGCAGCTCACGGGTGAATAAACTGGTTTGGGGATTAGATCCTTCTGCAAAATACTTCATCATCAAAATCCTTTCTTCTGAAAACATCTTTTGCCGGTTGCGGCATCCTTTGTAAATATATGTGGAAGCTGCCGCAAATATTTGCGAATTGCTTCCGATTGGTATATAATAAACGAATCAACGTGAAAAAGTAGGAGAATTATGGATATTCAAATTAACGACCATATTTTTACCAAAAAAACGCACCCTTGCGGCTGTAACGAGTTTTTAGTGCTGCGTGTCGGCATGGATTTTAAAATTCAGTGTACAAAGTGCGGGCGTGAAGTGATGCTGCCCCGCGTAAAAATTGAAAAAAACATCAAAAAGGTTAAGCGCGGGGAAGAGTTTCTGTAACAGGCTCTTTTTTCGACAGGAAAGGAGAGAGAAACATGATAGAACAATTACAAGCTGTGCGTGCGCGCTATGATGAGATCAATTGTCTTTTGCAGGACCCGACTGTGATACAGGATAATGCGCGCTATGCCAAGCTGATGAAGGAATATAAAAATCTTACGCCGATTGCGCAAACGTATGATGCTTACCGGGCTTCGTGCGATGCAATGCAGCAGGCGAAGGAGATTTTGGAGGAAGGTGGCGATGAAGAACTGAAAGCCTTGGCACAGGATGAGCTGAAGGAAAACAAAGCCCGTGCCGAAGCGCTGGAAGAAGAACTGAAAATTTTATTGCTGCCTAAAGATGAAAATGACGAGCGAAGCGTGATTATGGAAATTCGCGGCGGTGCAGGCGGAGAAGAAGCGGCTTTGTTTGCACACAGCTTGCAGCGCATGTATACCATGTACGCGGAGAGCCGCGGATGGCGTGTGGAAGTGCTCAATATCAATGAAACAGAGCTTGGCGGTGTAAAAGAGGTAAGCTTTTCTATTGAAGGCGAAAGCGTGTACAGCTATATGAAATTTGAAAGCGGCGTACACCGTGTGCAGCGCGTGCCCGAAACGGAAACACAGGGACGTGTTCATACCTCTACCGTAACGGTGGCAGTGATGCCGAAAGCCGAGGAAGTGGATGTGCAAATCAATCCCGCTGATTTGAAGATTGATACCTTCCGTTCGTCGGGTGCAGGCGGCCAGCACATCAACAAGACATCTTCTGCCATTCGTGTGACCCATTTGCCTACCGGAATGGTGGTGGAGTGTCAGGATGAGCGAAGCCAGTATAAAAATAAGGACAAGGCGCTGAAGGTGCTGCGCAGCCGTTTACTGGAACAGGAGCAGAAAAAGCAGTCGCAGGAAATTGCCGAACAGCGCCGCAGCCAAGTGGGAACAGGCGATCGCTCCGAGCGCATTCGCACCTATAATTATCCGCAAGGACGTGTGTCAGATCACCGCATTGGCTTAACCTTGTACAAATTAAATACCGTGCTCGATGGCGATATGGATGAAGTGGTTCAGGCACTGATTACCGCCGACCGTGCGGAAAAATTGAAATCGGCACAGGAGGCGTAGTATGGATACCACTTGTCAAAAGGCGGCCTCGGAAGTGTGCCGTCAAGCGGCAAAGTATCTGCAAAGCGGTGAGCTTGTGGCAATTCCGACAGAAACGGTGTATGGCCTTGCCGCGGATGCTACAAATGGCCAAGCCGTGCAGAAAATTTTTAAAGCAAAGGGCCGCCCGCAGGATAATCCCCTGATTTCACATATTTCTTCTATGGAAATGCTGCCCATGGTATGGCGGGAAGTGACGCCGCAGGCAAAAGCGCTGGCGGAGGCTTTTTGGCCCGGTCCGCTGACGATTATTTTACCACGCAGTACGGCGTTGGCAGACGAAGTGTGCGGCGGGCTTTCCACGGCTGCCGCGCGCTGGCCCTCACACCCGGTTGCCCAGCAAATTATTGCACTGGCAGGAGTGCCGTTGGCGGCTCCCTCTGCCAATACGTCCGGCAGTCCCAGCCCAACCACGGCAAAAAGTGTGCTGGAGGACATGAACGGCAAAATTCCGCTCATTGTTGACGGGGGAACGTGCGATGTCGGTGTAGAATCGACGGTGGTTTCCTTAGCCGGCGATGTGCCTGTGCTGCTGCGTCCGGGCGGAATTACGAAAGAGCAGCTTGAGCAAGTGCTGCATTGTGAAGTGAAGCTTTCCGACGCCGTGCTGCACCAGCTCAAAGAAGGGGAGCAGGCTGCTTCTCCCGGTATGAAATACCGTCATTATGCGCCGAAAGCGAGCGTGGTGATTGTGAACGGCAGTCAGGAGGACTATTGCAGCTATGTCAAGGAACATGCGTCATCCAATGACTGCGCACTTTGCTTTCAGGAGGATATAGCGCATCTGGACGGGGTTATTTGCATTCCCTATGGCAGAATGCATGACGGCACTTCGCAGGCGCACGGCTTATTTTCGGCGCTGCGTACGTTGGATGAAAAAAATATAGCCACTGCGTATGCTCGCTGCCCGCTGCAAAGCGGCATTTCCTTGGCAGTTTATAACCGCTTGCTGCGTGCGGCGGCATTTCAGGTGGTGAATGTATGAGTTTGCCGTTTCTTGTTGCTGTTACAGGGCGTTCCGGGAGCGGAAAGAGCACGGTATCTGCTTTTTACCGAGCCAAGGGCTACCCTGTTTTAGATGCCGATGCTGCCGCGCGTGAAATTGTCGAGGCCGGTTCGCCTGTTTTAAAGGAGCTGTGCGCTTCTTTTGGGCAGGACATTTTACAGGAGGACGGAACGCTCGACCGCAAAAAGCTTGCTGAAAAAGCTTTTTGCAGTGTACAGCAGACAAAGCGTCTTTCCGATATTACCCATCCTGCCATTGCTGCACTCCTTTTGGAACGTGCAGATGCTTATGCCAAGCAAGGGGCAAACCTGTGTTTTGTCGATGGAGCTGTCATTCTCGGCAGTCCGCTGGAGCCGTATTGCAAGCGCTGGGTGGTGGTGACTGCCCCGCACGAACAGGCGGTGCAGCGCATTATGCAGCGTGACGGCATTTCAGCGCAGCGTGCCGAGGAGAGGCTGAATGTTCAAACGCCCGAAGAAGCGCTGCTTGCACGAGCCGACTATGTCATTCAAAACGACGGCGGACAAGAAGCCTTGCAGCAGCAGGCACAAGCTGTTTTGGCTTCGCTGTTGGAAACGCTGCAAGGCAGTGTTTAAGAGGTTTTAAACCGTTATCAGAAAAAGAGCTTTCCGATGCAGCGGAATATTTTTGAGAAAGGAGTGCCATGAAAGAAAGAAAAACAAGATGGGTGACCCACGGCGCGTTAAGCGTGGTAGTGGCAGCGGCGATGGTTGTGGTCATTTTGTTTCTGCCGCATGGCGTCGGCGCCATTCAGCGTGCCGCTTATCCCAAAAAGTACAGTGAATATGTCGAGTATTATGCCGATAAATATCATTTGGATCAGTACCTTGTATACAGCATTATCAAAACGGAATCAGGATTTCGGGTGGATGCGGTGTCCAATGTGGATGCAAGGGGCTTGATGCAGATTACCGAGCAAACCTTTGATTGGATTAAAACAAAAATTGCCCCGAATGAGGCAATTACCTTTGACGATATGTATGACCCGGAAACCAATATTCGGTTTGGGGTTTATCTGCTTTCTGTGTGCATGGCGCGTTACTATGAAGATGTTTCCACAGCGGCGGCAGCCTATCACAGCGGCATTGGCAAAGTGGATTCTCTTTTGGAGCAAAAAGAGTATTCAGAAGATGGAAAGGTGCTTTTCTCGTTTCCTTACGAACAGATGAACCATTATGTTCGTAAAGTAAACGCGAATTATAAATCATATCAGAGCATTTACGGCGGCTGAACAGGCAAAAAAACGGCTTGTGCAGCAGTTGGGAATGGACTGAAAGGAGAGAAGTAAAAATGAGCAAAACGAAAGGACAGGAGCTGGCAGAACAACTTTTGTTTACCCAGCCCCACATTGCGGATGAAGCGCCGGACGCGCTGGAAAAAGCACAGGAGTTCTGTGAGGACTACAAGGCTTTCTTAGACGAGGCAAAAACAGAGCGCGAAGCGGTGAAAGCCGGTGTAAAGCGCTTGGAGGCGGCTGGTTACCGCCCGTTTGACCGTTTGGCTGCCGAGGCATATAAGCCCGGTGACAAGGTGTATTACAACAACCGCGGCAAAGCGTTGATTGCAGCTACCATCGGTACCCGTCCGGTACAGGATGGCGTGAGCTTGATGATTGCACATATCGACTCGCCGCGCTTGGACTTGAAGCCGAATCCCCTGTATGAAGACACCGATTTGGCGCTCTTTAAAACGCACTATTATGGCGGCATCCGCAAATATCAGTGGGGTGTTACACCGCTCAGTCTGCATGGCGTTGTGGTGAAAACCAGCGGTGAAGTGGTGGAAATTCATGTGGGTGAAGAAGAATCCGACCCCGTTTTCTGCGTGACCGATCTGCTGCCGCATTTGGCTGCCGACCAGTCCAAGCGCACGCTGAATGAGGGCCTAAAGGGTGAGGAGCTGAATATTATTGTCGGTTCTCTGCCGTTTGAGGATAAAGAAGTAAAAAATCGCGTCAAACTGCGCATCATGCAAATTTTGAATGAGCGCTATGGCATTACCGAGCGCGATTTTGTACGCGCTGAGATTGAGGCTGTCCCGGCGGCAAAAGCGCGTGACGTAGGTTTTGACCGCAGCATGGTAGGCGGTTACGGCCAGGATGACCGTGTATGCGGTTATACGGCTTTGCGTGCTGAAATTGACAGCGAAACCCCGGAATATACTTCGGTGTGCGTTTTGGCTGATAAGGAGGAGGTTGGCTCTGACGGCACAGCCGGTTTGAGCAGTGATTTCACCTTCCATTTCCTGCGCTATCTTGCCGACATTCAGGGTGCAAACTACACCATGATGCTGCAAAATTCCAAGTGCCTTTCGGCAGATGTCAGCGCTGCGGTTGACCCCACATTCCCGGAGGTGTCTGAGAAGAACAATGCTTCCTACTTGAACCGTGGTGTTTGCGTCACGAAGTACACGGGCGCACGCGGCAAGGGCGGCACGAATGACGCGGACGCCGAAATGGTTGCCTATGTCACCGGTATTTTGGATGAGGCCGGCGTTTTGTGGCAGACCGGCGAGCTGGGCAAAGTGGACCAAGGCGGCGGCGGTACCGTGGCAAAATTTGTTTCCCAGCGCGAGGTGGATACCATCGACATCGGCGTGCCGGTGCTTTCCATGCACTCTCCGTTTGAGCTGGTTTCCAAGCTGGATGTTTACATGACTTATCGTGCATTTGCTGCATTTAAGGTCAGCAAGAAAGCACGCTGATGTACTCAGACTGTTGCTGAGTGATCGGTGAAAGAAAGGGCCGTGACAAGAAAATTTTCTTGTCACGGCCCTTTGCAGTTGAAAAACGATGCGATTCCATGGCGGGAAGGATCTATTTGGATGTTTGCAAAAAAACATACGTTGTTTCGCTGGAATGGGCGGGGCTGTATGTGAACTGCAAGCCCTGAAAAGATTTTAAGGAATCAGGCGTGGTAATTTGCTGCTCGGCAAGATAACGCACGATTTCCCCGCGCGCCATTTTGCATTTTGTCCCTTTTTCAATCAGTTTTCCGTCTATTTCTTCTGCAAAGACGCAGGTAATGAACGAAACGCTTGGCGGCAGGTGTTTGGAAAGGCAAACGCTGTATTCTTTTGAGGCAAGATTGATGATGCAGTCCGTTTCAGCGCACAGCGCTTGTGCAATCCGGCTGCCCCAAAATTCATATAAATCTTTGCTGCCGTTTACCGAGAGCTTTGTCTGCATTTCCAGCCGATAGGGGACAACGCCGTCAAATGGGCGAAGCAGCCCGTAGAGCCCCGAGATGATGCGCAGGTGCTGCTGCAAATAGACAAGCTGTTCCGTCGAAAAGACATGCGGGGCAATATGGCGGTATTGAATGCCGTCGTAGGCAAGGACGGCAGGTGTTAAGCCGCGCTCGAAATTCATGGTTTGCAGACGCTCAAAATTTTGTCCGGCGATAGCGTCGTTGCACTTCCAAAGCTTTTTCAGTGCATCGTATGGCATTTTTTGCAGCGTCCCCGCGATTTCCTGCGCTTGCTCTAAAAAAATAGGTGTTGTTTCGCAAGGCAGGCTGTCCGGGTCTACTACCATTTTTTTAGCAGGGGAAATAATTGCTTTCATAGCTTTAAGCCTCTCGTCCGTTCCAATAGGCGAGGATTTCGGCGGCGTTTGTATCAGGCTTCACCTTGGGCATAACCTGTTCAATAGTGCCGGTTTCGTCAATCAAATAGGTGGTGCGCACAACGCCCATGCTGGTTTTTCCATACAGTTTTTTCTCTTTCCAAACGTCATAGGCTTCGATGGCCGTTCGTTCCGGGTCGGACAGCAGCACAAACGGTAAGTTGTTTTTTTGTGCAAATTTCTGGTGGGACGCCACGCTGTCTTTGCTAATGCCGATGACAACGGCATTTTGCTGCACAAAGGCGTCATATTGACCGGCGAATGCACAAGCTTGGCGCGTGCAGCCGGGCGTACTGTCTTTCGGGTAAAAATAAAGGACAACTTTTTTTCCAAGAAAGTCGGAAAGGGAAATCATTTCGCTGTTTTGATTCGGCAAAGTAAAATTGGGGGCTTTTTCGCCAACAGTCAGCATAAAGAAACACTCCTTAATGGACGATATCATTTTGAAGCATGGGTTGCTTTCACATTATTATACCGCCCTAATTCAGAATTTGCAATGAGGATATTTTTTAAAAAGGCAGGTATCTTGACTTTCCTTTGGTACAGTGCTATACTAAATAAAATCGTGATAGAGGCGCGGGGAAGATGAATCATAAGGGAGTCGGGAGGCGTTGAGCTTATGAGGGGGCGACCTTGCCGAATCTGCCGGGCGGACACGTTCGGTGGGTGGGGCCGTAGAGAATATCTGCGGCACTGTCTGCAAGAGATTGCAGGTGCGCTATCTTTACTGAGCACGCAGGCGGCTCCTGCGCTGCGTCTGCTTTGAGTGTTACGGCATCAGTAAGGGTTTGTGTCCCTGCTGGTGCTTTTTTATTTCGAGGGCTTTTTCAAAGTGAAAAACGCCCCCGCAAAAAGCCGATCCAAAGGGAATGCATGATGAAAGGAAAGGGGTCATAAAAATGAGCGAGGGTATGGAAATCGGCGGGGTTAGCCTGCGTCATTTGGCGCAGACGGTTGGCACACCGTTTTTTATTTATGATGAAGCGATGGTGGAGAACCACCTGCATACATTCCGCGAATGTCTTTCTCATCCAGAGCTGGAAACCCAGGTGGTATATGCGGGAAAAGCCTTTTTGTGCGGAAAGATGGCGCGTCTTGTGCGTGACGCGGGCTGCGGCTTGGATGTTGTCAGCGGCGGGGAGCTGGCGGTGGCGCTCCATGCGGGAATGCCTGCGGAGCGCATTGTGTTTCACGGAAACAACAAAACACCGGATGAATTAACCGCAGCGCTGAAAGCGGGCGTAGGGCTGATTGTGCTGGATAACGCACCGGAATGTGCCGCGCTGGCGGCGCTGGCCGAGCAATTGCAGTGCCATGCAAATGTGCTGCTGCGTGTGAATCCCGGTGTGGAAGCACACACCCATGAATATATTGTCACAGCGCATGTGGACAGCAAATTCGGTGTTTCGGCTGCCGATACAAAGGGCTGGGAGACCATTCTGCAAACAGTTGAAGCTTCTCCGTGGCTCCATTTTTGCGGAATACACGCCCATATCGGAAGCCAGATTTTCGAGGCACAGGCATTTGTGGCTGAGATTGAGGCGCTGGCCTCTCTTACAAAAGAAATGCAGGAAAAAGGATACAGCGTGCGTGTGTGGGACTTGGGCGGCGGATTTGCCGCGCGCTACACGGAGGAGGATGCACCGATTCCCATTCCTTTGGTGTGTGAAACCATTTTAAAAGCATGTACACAGCAGAAAGCAGCGCTTTCGTTGGACGTTCAAAAGGTGATGATCGAGCCGGGAAGAAGTATTGTCGGTGAGGCAGGCACAACCGTGTATACCGTTGGCTGGTTTAAATCGACGCCGGGAAAAGAATATCTGTTTGTAGACGGCGGCATGGCGGATAATATCCGTCCGGCGCTGTATCAGGCAAAATATGATTGTACGGCGGTGGACCGCCCCGATGCACCGGCACAAAAAGTGTATGCGATTGCGGGCAAATGCTGTGAAAGCGGCGATATTTTAATCGAACAAGCGCACCTGCCGGAAATGAAAACAGGAGACCTTTTAGCAATCCACACCACAGGTGCTTATTGCTACTCGATGTCCAGCAACTATAACCATTTAGGCCGTCCGCCTGTTATTTTTGCAAAAGACGGAAAGGCTGAGCTGGTGCTGCGCCGTGAAATGCCGCAGGATTTTATGCATTTGGAATGTCAGGAGGCGCTTCGGTAATGGAAATCCCAGTGATTAAATATCATGGATGCGGCAACGACTTTGTGCTGATTCATGAGGCAGATGTGCAAACGCTGGACCCTGCGGCCTTAGCGGTAAAGATTTGCAACCGCAATACCGGAATGGGCGCTGACGGCATGATTTTGGCAAAACAAAATCCAACCACAATGCTGTTTTATAATGCTGATGGCTCCATGGCTCCCATGTGCGGCAACGGAATTCGTTGTTTCGCACGTTTTTGCAAAGAGGAAGGCATTGCACACGGCGACCAGTTTGCCGTGCTGACAGGCGATGGCATTAAAAAAGTGGAGATTATCGAAGAAGAGCCGTTTCAGTGCCGCATTTTTATGGGCGAGCCGAAGGATGACCCGAAGGCTTTGGGAATGACGGGAAATGAAATCTTGTGGGATCACCAGCTGTCGGTGATGGGCAAAGAGGTAACGCTGTGCAGCCTGTTTTTGGCTACGGTACACACCGTTTGGTTTGTCGAAGATGCTTTTGACGATGCCTTGCTGCCGATTGCGCGTGAAATTCATCAGCACCCGTTCTTCCCCCAGAAAACAAATGTGAATATGGTGCAGGTAATCGACCGAAACACCATTCGTATGAGAACATGGGAACGCGGAGTGGGCTTGACATTGGCGTGCGGAACAGGGGCGTGCGCTTCTGTTGTAACGGCTTACCGCAAAGGTTTATGCGGCCAGAATGTAACGGTACAGCTGGCGTGCGGAACGCTGGACGTGGAAATCTGCGACGACGAATCCGTTTATATGACGGGGCCGGCGCAAAGAGTGTTGAAGGGAGTCTATTATTATGAAGCATGAGATTGTTCGCGGCTCAATTGTTGCACTGATTACCCCTTTTTTGCCAAACGGTGAAGTGAATTATGAAAAGCTCGGCGAGCTGGTGGATTTTCATTTGCAAAGCAAAACCGACGCATTGCTGATTTTAGGCACAACCGGCGAGTCTTCCACCATGAGCCATGAGGAAGATGACGAGGTTTGCCGCTATGTGGTCAACCGTGTGGCAAAGCGGATTCCTGTTTGGGCGGGAAGCGGCTCCAACAGCACACAGACCATGCTGGAAAAAAGTAAAAGCTTTGAAAAAATCGGTGTGGACGGGCTTTTGCTGATTACTCCCTATTACAATAAAACCAATGAGGAAGGTATGTATCTCCACTTTAAAACAGTGGCAGACGCCGTTTCCATTCCGTGCATTCTGTACAATGTGCCGGGCCGTACAGGCTGTGCGATTTCCGAGAACAATGTATGCCGTTTGGCAAAGCACCCAAACATTGTCGGCATTAAGGAGGCCTCCGGCGACATTGGATATGCTGCACGGATTGCCTGCCATCTCTCGGATGACTTTGTGATGTATTCCGGCAACGACGATATGATTCTTTCCATGATGTCGCTGGGCTGTTCCGGCGTGATTTCTGTTTTGGCGAATGTACTGCCGAAAGAAACCCACGAGATGATTTTTGACTATCTGAATGGAGAACCGGAGAAAACGCGCGCTGCACAGCTGAAATATTTGGAGCTGGTGAATGCGCTGTTTGCCGAGGTGAACCCGATTCCTGTAAAAGAAGCGCTGAACATGATGGGCATGGAAGTGGGCGGCTACCGTCTGCCGCTGACTGCACCGTCCGCAGCAACGAAAGAACGCTTGCAAAAAGCGATGAAGGAGGCAGGCTTGTTATGAACAAACTCTTTTTGGCCGGAACCGGAAAAATGGGCCAGATGATTGCCGGATTGGCAAAGGAGCAGGGGATTGAGGTGGTAGGCACTGCCGACGTTAATACCGTGGATGCACTGAAAAGCGCGGTGGTACAAGCGGATGCTGTGATTGATTTTTCCCACCGCGATATGCTGGAGCCTTTGGCTGAATTTGTCAAAAGAAACCGCTTGCCGCTGGTGTGCGGCACAACGGGATTGGAGGAGCATCACCGCGCTATTTTAAAAGAATTATCCTGTGAAGTTCCTGTGCTTTACAGTGCAAATTTCTCGGTTGGCATTGCCGTTTTGCGCCGTGTGGCCGCACAGGCCGCCGCAGCTTTGGGCGAAGATTTCGACATCGAAATTGTAGAAACACATCACAATCAAAAGGTGGATGCGCCCAGCGGCACGGCAAAAATTTTGCTGGATGCCGTGAATCCCAACGGGGAATACACCCCTGTTTATGGCCGTCAAGGCATGTGCGGAGCCCGCACGAAAAAGGAAATTGGCGTACATGCGCTGCGCGGCGGTACCGTGGCCGGTGAACATGTCGTGCGCTTTTTTGGCAAAGAGGAAGAAATTGCTCTCAGCCATCGTGCGGACAGCCGCCGCATTTTTGCCGCCGGTGCCCTGAAAACAGCACAGCTTTTGTGCGGTAAAGCGCCTCGCCTTTACACATTGGAAGACGTACTTTTTGACAATTTTTAACCCCAAAATAGAAATAAAAAGGAGAAACCAACATGAACGCAAACGAGATTATTCAATATATTGCCAACGCAGAAAAAAAGACTCCGGTAAAGATTACCATTAAAGAACGCGCCCCGATTTCTTATGGCAGTGCAAAAGTATTTGGTGTAGGGGATAAGGTTGTTTTTGGCGATTGGAAAGAGCTTGGCCCCATTTTGGCAGAAAACGCAGATCATATTGAAGATATGGTAATCGAAAACGACTGCCGCAATTCTGCCATCCCCTTGCTGGATTTAAAAGAGCAAAAAGCGCGTATTGAGCCGGGTGCAATCATCCGCGAGCAGGTGGAAATTGGAGAAAACGCCGTCATTATGATGGGCGCTATTTTGAATATTGGCGCAGTGGTCGGCAAAGGAACCATGATTGATATGGGCGCTGTGCTGGGCGGACGCGCTACCGTGGGTGAGCGCTGCCACATTGGCGCTGGTGCTGTTTTGGCGGGTGTGATTGAACCGGCCAGCGCACAGCCCGTGATCATCGAGGATGATGTTCTCATTGGCGCCAATGCCGTGGTCATTGAAGGCGTGCGTGTCGGAAAAGGTTCCGTGGTTGCAGCGGGCAGCATTGTCATTCAAGACGTTCCCGAAGGCGTTGTGGTTGCCGGTGTACCGGCTCGCGTTGTCAAACAAAAGGACGAACAAACAAACCAGAAATCGGCGCTCGTGGATGCGCTGCGCAACCTGTAAGCTGTCATTTGCAGAAATAAGGGGGGAGCGGGATGCAGGAATATCTCAGTCGATGCCGCCGCGCGCTGCATCAAATTCCCGAAGTGGATTTTGATTTGCCAAAAACACTGCAATATCTCAAGCAGGAGCTGGAACCTTTGGGGTTTTTGCTGTTTTCTCCGGCAAAAAGTGCGCTTTGTGCGTGGATTGATGCCGGAAAGGGCGAAGCGGTGGCCTTTCGCGCCGATATGGATGCTTTGCCCACGCAGGAAAAAAATGACTGTTCCTACCGCTCTGCGCACGAGGGCAAAATGCATGCTTGCGGGCATGATGGACATATGGCAATGGTGTTGGCACTAGCCAAGTGCTTGGCCGAGCGCAAAGAGCGTTTAAAAACGAACGTGCTGTTAGTGTTTCAGCCTGCCGAGGAAACGACCGGCGGTGCAAAGCTGATTTGCGAAAGCGGCGTTTTTGAGCAGTATCATGTGCGTGCCATCTACGGCTTTCACCTTTGGCCCGGCTTTCAAGCGGGGGAAGTTGTGTCGCGTCCCGGCCCGCTTTTGGCAAAAGCGAGTGAAGTGACGGTAACGGTGCGCGGTAAGGCGGCGCACATTGCCCGTGCGCAAGAGGGGCTGGATGCCTTGATGGCCGCGGCACACTTTTTAACGGCAATGGAACAGCGCATGGAAACCGAATTTTGCCCGAAAGAGCCGTGTTTGCTGCGCTTTGGCAAAATGGAAAGCGGCGCGGCGCGAAATGCGGTCAGCGCACAAAGTGTGCTGATGGGTACCATGCGCGTGTTTTCTCAGCAAATGTTTGAAAAGATTCGAGCCGCTGCCCTTGAAACGGCAGCACAGGTGGAAGCGGCAACAGGCTGCACCTTTGAGCTGGACTTTACAGAAGGGTATCCGCCCGTATGCAACGAGGAGACGCTGTGGAAAAATGCGGTGCAAAAGCTGCCGCATTTAACCACGCTGCCGGAGCCGCTGCTGATTGCGGAGGACTTTTCCTTTTATCAACAACGCATTCCGGGGCTGTTTCTCTTGCTGGGTACAGGACGGGACGTGCCGCTTCATTCTGACCGGTTCGATTTTGATGAAACGGCGCTTTCGGCGGGCCTTGATGTGTATTTAAGACTGTTGGACTTGCAGGCAGATTGAGCTGTAAGTCGGTTTGAAAAAGGAGTGTGAATGCCCTTGAGGCTTCCGATGAATGAAGCGGTATCGCAATTACAGCTGTCCGGCATTCGCCGGTTCAATGCACTGGCGCGGCAAACGCCGGGGTGTTTATCGCTCACGCTGGGGGAACCGGAGTTCGATACCCCCGAGGCAATCAAGCAGGCGGCAATGGAGTCTTTGCAGAACAATGATACCCACTATCCGCCGAATAATGGACAGAGCTTTTTGCTAGAGGAGCTTTCTCGTTTTGCCGAAAGACGGGGAATGCAATATGCACCCGATGAAATCATTGTAACAAATGGCGCAACCGAGGCAATTTTCTCTGCCTTGACAGCCCTTTTGAACCCCGGCGATGAAGTGGTGATTCCTGTACCCGCATTTGGACTGTATGAGGCAGTGGTTACGCTTTGCCGCGGTAAGACTGTGCCGCTGAATACGGCGCCGTTTTCGTTTCAACTGGACGAAAGCGCCCTGCGTGCTTGCGTGACGAGCCGGACAAAAGCCATCATTTTAACGTCTCCCAACAACCCGACAGGTTGTGTCTATACGAAGGAAAGCCTAGAGGCGGTGGCACAAATCGCACAGGAGTACGGCATCTATGTCATTTGTGACGATGTTTACCGGCAGATGGTTTATGAGGGCGTTTGTGAGTCCTTTGGAGTGCTTTTTCCGCATTTGCGAAGCCAACTGATTGTGGTGGACAGCTTTTCCAAGCCGTATGCGATGACGGGCTGGCGGTTGGGTTGGCTGATGGCAGACCGTGAGGTTAAGCAGCAGATTGAAAAAGTACACCAATATGCGGTGGTGTCCGTTACCTCGTTTACTCAAAAGGCGGCTGTGACGGCTTTGCAGACGGATGTAACACAAATGTGGGAGACCTATCGCAAAAGACGTGATGCAGTGTTATGCGCTTTGCGCGATATGGGCATGGATGTGGTAACGCCGCAGGGAGCATTCTATGCATTTCCCTCTATTCAAAAGTGGGGAATGTCTTCGGAAGAATTTTGCACCAGACTGATTCAAGAAGGCGGCCTTGCGCTTGTTCCGGGCAGCTGCTTTGGCAGTGAGGGCTTTGTGCGCCTTTCTTATTGCTGCTCGCAGGACGTGCTGTCCGAAGGATTGGCGCGGCTGCGCGCGTTTTTGTCGCGCCTATAAAGCGTCCGGCTTGCTGATGTGTGCAAAACTTTGTATCAAAACCTCGAAAACAGCATAAGCTATTCTTGGGTGATGCAATATGAAAACACATAAGTGGAAGCGAGTTTTGTTTTGGGTGCTGGTATGCGAAGCGGTAGGCGGGTTATCTGGCTGGATTTCGCGCGAGGGTTTGCAGATTTATTTGGAAACTGCCGAAAAGCCGCCGTTTACACCGTCCGGCATTTTATTTGCAATCGTGTGGCCAATTTTGTATGCATTGATGGGTTATGCGGTGGCGACCGTGCTCGACAATGATTCTAAATATCGGGAACAAGGACTGCTGCTGTTTTTTACGCAGCTTTTAGCCAATTTTTTGTGGAGCCCGGTGTTTTTCCGCTTTCAGGCATACGGTGCAGCGCTGGGGCTCATCGCGGTGATTTGGCTGCTCATTTTATTGATGCTCGTCACCTTTTGGCAAATTGACAAAAAGGCGGCTTACAGCCAAATTCCCTATTTTCTCTGGGTGACATTTGCGACCTATCTCAACGCCGGAGTCTGGTTTTTAAACTCCTAATACCAGAGCTTTTGTACAGTGGGGAAGCTGTTTTCATCTAAGAAAAACAGCTTCCCTAAAAACATAGGCGGCAAACGGAAAGTTTGCAGGCGATAAAGTATTTTCGCAGAAGTCTAAAAGGAGAGTTGTTGATGAAAAAATATGTTGTTATAGCGCGGTTCGATGATGACACAAATCAGAAAATGCTGTCTTTGCGTGATAAATTGATGAGCAAAGGATACTCAGTACAGGAGTGGCCGCCGCATATTACCCTTGCCGCCTATGAAAATTGTGATGAAGAATCTATAAAAGATTGAATCCGCTCGCTTGTGAAATCGTATCATGAAATCGAAGTTGGAATGAATTCGATAACCATTCTGCCCCCGTCAGACGAACATACCGAAACTGCAGTTTTGTGTTTTGCTCCCACTCACAAAAAAAGATTTTGTCGATTTTTATTATCAGTTTCATGATAGACTCGATGAATACTGTACCGGGATAGGATACTATTATTCCAAGGCATTTAACAATCCTATTTTTCACTCATCGATTGGTGTATTCAATGTTAATTGTTTGCAGGATATCATGAATATAATTTTTAGCAGCAATGCATTCGGGTCAGCCAAAATCAATGCACTAGAACTATATACTTATCCAATGCAATTGATTGAACGTTATGAGCTTACAAAATGAGCATCAGATTTTTAAAATCAGCAGAGCAGACAGCTGTTGCAAATAGTAAATAAAACAGCAGTGCTGCCATGGATAAGCGGTGTGCTTGTGCGGGCGAAGATAATAAATGTTGGGGCGAAAGCAATAAGCGCTTTCGCCCCAACATTTATTATGAAAAAGATTGTACAGCAAAACATTATTCCCTAATGCTCACCAGCAAAATTTGGTGTTTTTATGCAAGCGTACCGTCCATGATTTGCTGTGCGTACCAGGGAAAATCACAAGTGAATGTTTTTTCAGAAAGGCTGCTGCACGGGCCGCCCAAAGCAGGAAAAGTCAGACGGTACGCACAGAGTGCTTGATATTTCATGCGGCGAAGCCGGTTTTCTTTCTCTATGCCATACTTGCCGTCACCCAGCACGGGGCATCCGATATGAGCCATGTGTGCGCGAATTTGATGGGTGCGGCCGGTAACTAACGTAATTTCAAGCAGGGACAGCGGCCCGCTGTTCGCCAAAGTGTGATAAGTGGTAATGATGCTTTGGCCGCCCGGGCAGGGATGGTCAAAAACACGCACACAGCTGTTTTGTGCATCTTTCACTAAATAAGCCTGCATTGTTTGTGCATCTGGCTGTGGATGTCCGAGCGTGACGCAAAGATATTGCTTTTCAATTTTTCGGTCGCGGATTAAGCTGAGCAGCTGCGCTTCAGCCTCGGCTGTTTTGGCAATCAAGACAAGCCCGGAAGTACCGGTATCCAGCCGGTGGCAAACACGCGGGAGATAATCCCCACAAAGACGCTGCTCGTTGTGCAGATAGCGTCTGGCTCGATTTTGAAAGGTATCCGCCGTGTTTTCGGTTTCATCAAGCGTCAACACGCCTGCCGGTTTATAGCCGATTAAAACATGGGCATCTTCGTAAACCGCTGTAAAAATAGGCTTTGCAAGAAGATATGGCGTTTGAGGTGCGGTTTGGCCGGCCTGCGGCAGATAGGCGCGTATCACGTCGCCGGTTTGGAGGCGGGTTGACAGCGGCACTTTCTTGCCGTTGACCTTCAGCTTATTTTGACGCAGATAGCGTTGAAGCACACCATAGGGAGTGCCGGGCAGCTCGCGCGCTAAGAAGCGGTCGAACCGCAAGGGCTCCCACTCGTTGAAAATCCACTCTTTCATACCGTAAAAAATCCTTTATATATCTTTATAAATGCAAAGCAGTTTAAGACGAAACAACGTCTTAGGCTGCTTTTTATTATAGCATGAAGCGGCGGAAAAACCAACGCAAATCAGGCCGAAAGGTCTTATAAAAACAGGGAAACAGCCGATTGGCGCTCTACAATTTCCACATCGGTTTTTAAGCGGAACGAGCCGCTGTTTTTTCCTGTTTGAATGCGCTCCAGCAAAAGCTGTGTCGCCAATACAGCCTTTTGCGTAATATTCTGCGAAACCGAGGTGAGCTTCGGGGTAGTGTATTGGCATAAATTCAAATTATCGTAGCCGATAATGGAGAGGTCTACCGGAATTCGGCAGCCTTCCAAGCGCGCACCCTCCATGACGCCGATGGCGCAGATATCAGCCGTCGTAACAACAGCGGTGATGCCTGCTTGACAAGAGGCAATCCGCTTGCCGGCTGCAATGCCGCCTTCATAAGAAGGGGGATTGCTGAAAACCAGTTCGGGCCGATAGGGGATATCACTATCTGCAAGGGCGCGGCAGTAACCGTGAAAACGTGTTGTAAGCACGCCGTTGCCCTCGTAATCCGCCACAAAGGCAATTTGCTTGTGGCCGCGGTTGATTAAATATTTGGTGGACAGATAAAGCCCTTTTTCGTCGTCCGAAGAAACCGTGATGATATTGTCGTCTTGCACATTACTGTCAAATACTGCAATCGGGCAGGAGATATTTTGCGCAAGCTTCTTTAAGTATTCATCCGAGTGCGGATAAAGAAAAATAATGCCGTCCATGTTCCAGTTTTTCAAAAGAGCGGAAACGTCTGTCTTTTTTGACACAGAGCGGACCATGGTATAGTAGCCGCTATGGCGCAGCTCTTTTTCAATGGTGCCCACCATGGAGCTGATGTAAGGATTCTCCAAATAGTTTTCCTCGCCGTCGGCCTCGTCGGCAGAAATAATGATTTGGACGATATTGGAGCTTTTGCTGGTTAAGCTGCGTGCGTTCAAATTGGGAACATAGCCCGACTCGCGGATAATGGCATTGACTTTTTCAATGGTCTTTTCAGAAACGCGGTTGTACTTGCCATTGATGACGTTCGATACCGTCATGATGCTGACACCGGCCAAGTCGGCAATTTCTTTTAAAGTCATTGTTGTTTGTCCTTTCTAAACGCTGTTTTTGATACGAATAAAAGCGCAAGTGATGGTGATGGACAAAGCAGCGTTTTCTTGAGGTTTAACAAATAAACGTCTAGGTTTATTATTATTATACATCAAAAAGCGAAAAAAGCAACACGGAAATCCTTTTAGGGTATTTTGCACAAATTAAAATGGGATAGAATAGACAAAATGGCAAAGTTGGCATGGAGTTATTGACTTTTTAAAAACAAAATGGTACATTGTTTACAGATTTAGCGATAAACCTTTTGCCGGTAAGAAAGGTTGAAAAATCTGAAAGAGGAGATGCACGAATATGAAAAAGAAACTGACGGCACTTGCGTTATCAGCGGCTTTGACAGCGGGAATGCTGGCGGGCTGCGGCGGACAGACAAGCGCAGAGCAAACAGCGGTAGAAGTACCCACCGAGCCTTTTGGCGATACCATCAAATATGACCCTTCCGTGGAAATCAACAACGGCGAGCCGATTTCTTTGGACTTGTGGGAGTGGGGCAGTGACGACTTGTTCCAAGAGATTATCGACGGCTATCAGGCAATTCACCCCAATGTCACCATCAATTTGGTGAACAACCCGTGGGAAGATTATTGGACAAAATTGCCGCTGGCTTTGGATGGCGAGGATGGCCCGGCGCTGTTCAATATTCATAACAGCTACCATGAAAACCTCATCAACTATCTGGCTCCGTTGGAGATTCCTTTGGAGGATTTGGAAGCAGACTTCACCGGCGTTGGCGCACACGTCATCGACGGCAAAGTGTATTATATCGACTACGGTATGATGACCGGAACGGTTTACTATAACAAGGCAATGTGGGAAGCCGCTGGGCTGACCGAAGAAGACATTCCCAAAACATGGGATGAAATGATTGAAGCAGCCAAAAAGCTGACCATCAAAGACGGCGATACGTTGATTCAAGCCGGTTTAAACTTTAACGACGATTTCCATCAGAACTATCTGCTGGGCCTGAACTATCAGCTGGGCGCAAACCTGTTCCAAGAGGACGGCAAAACCCCGAATGTCAATTCCGACGAAATGAAGCAAGTGATGCAGATGCTCGTGGATATGTATGAGAAAGACGGCATCGGCTCCAAAGACTTTGGCGAAAAGGGCGCCGACAGCTTCGGCCAAGGACAGTCGGCCATGGTAATTCAATGGGGCCACTACTACAACACCTTGAAAACAACATGGACAGATATTGATTTCGGCGTGTTTGAAATCCCGACCTTTGACGGCGAAACACCGTATGCTTACAACCGTTACAACGGTGAGTCCACCTTCGGCATCAACAAGAATGCTCCTGCCGACCAGCAGGCAGTGGCTCAGGACTTTGTCAAATACTTCCTTGCAAACGACGATGCACAAATTGCCTTTAACTTGGCAATGAGCACCTTCCCGGCAAAGAAATCGCTGGCAGATAATGAGGAAATCTTGGCAAATCCCTCTTTGGCAGTTCTGGCCGAGCACATTGACCGTTATATCTGGCCGGGCCCCATGCCTGCAACGGTTGAAACCTCTTTGAAAAAAGCAGGTCAAGACGTATTCTTCAATGGTGTAGATATCGATACTGCGCTGAATGAAGCACAGGCAAATATCATCAAAGATATGGAGAACAGCACCTTTACCTCGGTTGAAAATCTGTATGCTTATGCCAGCGAGAAAAAGGCATAAGGCAGCGAAGATCATCGAATTGGAATCAAGCAATCTAGGGCGTATCTGAACATTTTAACTTTTCAGAAAGCCCCCAACAAAAAGGGCGGCCGCATCGTTCGCACAGCCGTCTGTGCGGCGCAGGGCTGCCCTTTTTGTAACTGGAAAGGGAGGAACGGAACATGCAAAAGCGACCGGGCACTTTAAAACGCAAAAGCGAAGTGCTGCTGAGAAATATTGTTGTGACGGCGATGGTGATTTACTTTACCGTTTTCTTAATTATCCCCATTATTATTGCTTTCGCAGGCAGCTTTCACAACTGGAACCCGTTGAGCGGTACATATGACTTTTTGGGTTTAAAAAACTATGTCAACGTATTTACAAGCGGTCTGTTTTGGACTTCGATGTTTAACACGGTGATCTTTTCCGTCGTGGTAATCATCTTTCGCGTTGGCTTGGGCTTGAGCATTGCTTGTGCGCTCAACAGCGCGCTTGTAAAATACAAAAGCTTTTTCCGCGCCGTTTACTATATGCCGGTTGTCACCCCGATGGTGGCCGTTGCTTTTGTTTGGAAGTTCATGTATAATCCGCAAATCGGTACCATCAACAATATCCTGGGCTTGGATATCAACTGGCTGATGAACCCGAAAACCGCTTTAATTGCCGTGATGATCATGACCATTTGGAAAGACTTTGGCTATGCAGTAGTCATGTACTTGGCCGGCCTTTATTCTTTGCCCAGCGATGCGCTGGAAGCGGCAAAAGTGGATGGCGCCACCAGCTGGCAAACCTTCCGTTATATCACCTTCCCGCTGCTGAAACCGATGACCTTGTTTGTGGTGATTACCTCCATTATTTCTTACATTCAGGCATATGTGCAGATTTTGATTATGACAGAAGGCGGCCCGGGTACAGCCACCTATCTCGCTTCCTATATTATTTATGATGAGGCGTTTGTTAAGTATAACTTTGGTTATGCCTCGGCCTTGTCGTTTGTGTTGTTTGTCATTACAGCGGTGTTGACTTGGCTGTCGTTCCGCGTTTCTGGAAATCAAGAGTAAGGAGGAAATGGGATATGCGCAGAAAAATCAGCAGCGTGATATTGAATATCGTGCTTTTGTTGATGGGAGTGGTAACGGTATACCCGTTTGTGTGGATGCTGTCATCCTCCTTTAAAAAGAACAACGAAATCATGGCGCTCCAGCAGCATTTGCTGCCGCAGCTGTTTACCGTCCAAAATTATATCAACATGAACTCGCGCTTTAACTTTATGCGCTTTTTCGCCAACAGCTTGTTTGTCACCATTGCCATCACGGTAGTGGTCATCTACACGAGTACCATTTGCGGTTTTGTACTCAGCAAGTATCGCTTTAAAGGCAGGGAAGTGCTGTTCGGCTTTATTTTGTCCACCATGATGATTCCGTGGTGCGTTACCATCATTCCGAAATATTCCATGATTCAGGCGTTTGGCTGGATTGACAGTTACAGCGCGTTGATTGTGCCCGCCATGTTCAGCGGCTTTGGTATTTTCATGATGAAGCAGCATATTGCCACTATGCCGGATGAAATTTTGGAAGCCGCCCGCATCGACGGTGCAAATGAATTTTCGATTTTTCATCAAATTGTCTTTCCAATGGCCAAAAACGGCATTTCCAGTATTGCGATTTTCCAGTTCCTTTGGGCGTGGGAAGATTATCTGTGGCCGTACCTCGTCATTAACACGAAAGAAAAACAGCTGCTTTCTGTCGGCTTAAAAATGTTTAACGGCCAATATTCTACCGACTACGGCGCATTGTTTGCGGCAACTGCCGTTTCTATTGTTCCGGTGCTTGTGATTTATCTGTTCTTCCAGCGTCAGTTTATCGCCGGAATTGCGTCCTCTGCTGTCAAGGGATAAAAAGGTTGTCTAAAACTTGAATACACTCGAAATTTGCTGAAAAATTTGCCGGGGGAACGCCCTTGGCAAGGAGGTTTTACAATGAAAGAGATTTATCGCGTTGCGACAACGCCGCAGGCCTTGACGCAGCAAATGGTAACGGGGGAACATTACCGGATTACCGTATTAACGCCCGGCTTGCTCCGTTTGGAGTACAGCGACGACGGCGTGTTTGAAGACCGTGCAACGCAGATGGTATGGCACCGCGATTTTCAGCCCGCAGACTATCGTGTCATTCACACAGAGGACGGCATTGAAATTCACACGGAGATGCTTCAGCTGATTTACAACGAAAAAGAGTTTTCGGCCAACGGGCTCAGCATTCAGGTGAAAGGAAACTTAACCGCCTATCATAGCATTTGGCACTATGGCGAGCCGATTACCGACTTGGGCGGTACAGCCAGAACATTGGACGAAGCCGACGGCGCGATTCCGCTTGACCATGGTGTTGCTTCCCGCAACGGTTTTTCCGTGCTGGACGACAGCCGTTCGCAGGTTCTTTTGGAGGATGGCTGGATTGAAACGAGAAAAAAAGGTGTGAAAGACCTTTATTTCTTTGGCTATGGCCACAACTATAAGCAAGCACTGGCTGATTTTTACTACCTGTGCGGCAAAACGCCGATGCTGCCGCGCTTTGCGCTGGGCAACTGGTGGAGCCGTTACTACCGCTACACCGAGGAAAGCTACCGAGAGCTGATGGATCGCTTTGAGCGGGAAAACCTGCCGTTTACCGTGGCCGTGATTGACATGGATTGGCACTTAGTAGACATCGACCCGAAATATGGAAGCGGCTGGACGGGATACACTTGGAATAAGGAGCTTTTCCCCGACCCGAAGCGCTTTTTGCAGGATTTGCACCGCCGCGGAATGAGAACAACGCTGAATGTTCACCCGGCAGACGGCGTGCGTGCGCATGAAGAACGTTACCCCGAAATGGCGAAAGCAATGGGAGTGGACGCATCGAAGGAAGACCCCGTTGTGTGCGATCCCGCCAGCCCCAAGTTTATGGAGGCTTATTTTGAGTATCTGCATCATCCGCTGGAGGACGAGGGCGTTGATTTTTGGTGGATTGACTGGCAGCAGGGCAGTCACACGAAAGTAGAAGGCTTAGACCCGCTGTGGATTTTCAACCACTATCACTTTTTGGACAGCGCCCGCGGCGGCAAGCGCCCCATGACCTTCTCGCGTTACGCGGGGCCGGGCAGCCACCGCTATCCCGTCGGCTTCTCCGGTGATACCATTACAACATGGGAGTCGCTTGATTTCCAGCCCTACTTCACATCGACGGCAACCAACGTCGGCTACGGATGGTGGAGCCACGACATCGGCGGCCATATGATGGGTTATAAAAACGATGAGATGGTTGCCCGCTGGGTGCAGTACGGCGTTTATTCGCCCATTATGCGCTTGCATTCTTCGTGCAGTGAGTTCAACGGCAAAGAGCCTTGGCGCTACAAAGCGGAGGTGCGGGAAGTGATTGGCGAAATGCTGCGCGAACGTCATCGGCTGATGCCCTATCTTTACACCATGAACTATCGCAGCTACCACGACAATCTGCCGCTGGTGATGCCGCTTTATTATGAATCTCCCGAAGAAGCGGCGGCATACGAGATGAAAAATGAGTTTTATTTTGGTACCGAGCTGCTCGTTGCACCGATCACTTCGCCGCGCAAAGCGGATTTGAATGTTGCAAAAGTAACGGCTTGGCTGCCTGAGGGAACTTGGTATGATATTTACACCGGCATGATGTATGACGGCGGCCGCACGATGAACTTGTACCGCGACCTGAACACCATTCCCGTTTTTGCAAAAGCCGGTGCGATTCTGCCTATGACGGAGAAAATCAGCGGGGTAGAGGCAACCAGCAACCCCGAACAGCTGACCCTTCGCGTCTTTGCAGGTGCAGACGGTGCGTTTGAGCTGTACGAGGATGACAACGAAACCTGCAATTATGAAACCGGTGTTTGCTGTGTGACAAAGATGACTTATGCCCATGGCGACAGCGCAGTATTTACGATTGAGCCTGCACAGGGAAAAACGGAACTCATTCCCGAAAAGCGGCAGTATACGGTTGTGCTGACTGGTTGGCAGGATGTGCGTGAAAGCGTACAGGTCACAGTGGATGGAACGGCAATCGAATGTGAAATGGCCTATGATGAACACACAAATGCCATCACGATTCTGCTGCCTGCCGTTGGCGTCACAAGCTGTGTGAAAGTAAAGGTCAAGGGACACATGGCGAAGGAAAACCATGTCGAAAAGCGCTGCTTTGATTTCTTGAACCAAGCTGAAATCGGCTTCACGCTGAAAGACCGCTTGTATCAAATGATACAGAAAGAAAAACGTGTCCCTGTTTTGTTGGCGCAGCTTTCCTCTATGGATTTGGATGAGGATTTGCTGGGCGTATTGACAGAGATTTTGACCGCTTTGAGTTAAAGCAAAAACATAAATAAAGTTTGAAGTCAAAAACGGCATTCCATTTGCTGAGACAGGGTGAACTGTCGGTACAGCAGATGGAATGCCGTTTTCTGAATGGTTTAAGCTGTTTTGCTTTTTTAAAGTGTGCAAAGCCCTTGAATGGCGCGCTCCGAAGTGTCAGCTGTAATGGAAAGACGAATGTTTTTTTCTTGACACAGCGCAGAAAGCGGCTCGCCGAATAAGGCAAAGCTTCGTGTCACTTGGCCGCCAAGACAAAGGCAGTCAGGGGCGAAGCTGCTTAAAATAGGAGCCAAGCCGTCGGCAATGCGCTGGCCGAATTTTAAAAAGCATTTCTTGGCAAGCGGATTGCCGCTTTGCGCCATTTTGGAAAGGGCTGCACCCTCCAGCGGCTCACCGAGCGTTTCCAAGGCTAACGCTACCAAGCCGCGCTTGGAAAGATAGTCGTCCAAACAGCCGTCTAAAAAAGGAGTGGGGTAGAGGTACCCGTGCGGCGGCACATGCGGGGTTCCCTCCGGTGCGAGTGCGCCGTTTTGTCCAAAAGCACTGCCGCAGCCTGTGCCGATGCAGACAGCCAGTGTCTTTTTGCTGCCGACTGCCCCGCCAAAGTGCATTTCGCCCAAACAGAATGCTGCGGCATCATTGATAAAGCGAATTTGGGAAGGCTGCTGCAAAAAGTCGCTGCAAAAAGGAAAAAACAGCTCCCGCAGATTTTTTTGAAAGAATGCTTCGTATTTATCCAAACCTTCAATCAGGCAAACGCCGTTTTCGTAATCAAACGGGCCGGGAAAGGCGAAGTGAACACCGTCAATTTTGCTGCCCTCGGGCGCAAGCTGATACAGTGTTCGCAAAATATGCGAAAAATGGGCGCTCAATTCTTCAAAGCTTCCGTGTGCATTGGCAGGAAAAGATTGAATTGGGCTGAGGAGAGTTCCGTTTTGAACCGGTGCGGCCTTGATTTCCGTGCCGCCAATATCGAGACAAAGTGTAACGCAATTCATGTGAAAAGCTCCTTTTTAACGATTTACTTCAATTAAAAAACTGCTGCTCGAGGCAGGATAATAGCTTTCGGCATATTCGATTGCTGCCCCGGAAGCCGTATACCCAGTAGAAGAAATAAAAACGCACGGTTCAAAAGGCGTAATGCCCAGCGCCGCCGAGACCTCGGACGGCGGCATCATCACTTCTAAACGGCGGACAGCACGGCGGACATCCATATTTCTCTGCGCCAAAATATCATAAAAAGAAAGATCCGTGAAATCCAACGTTTCCATATCGGGAAAAAGAGAATGCGGAACAAACACGGTGGTGTAAAGCACAGGTGCCTCATTGGAAGTGCCTTCCAAATGACGCAGACGTGTCAAGCGTGTTACTTTTTCTTTTTCTGAAAGTCCCAAAGCCGCGGCCACATGGGCGTCGGCCGTTTGCACTTTTAATTCCAGTACGCGCGTTCGCATGGTGCAGTGGTGTTTTTCTGCTTCTGCGCGGTATCCGGTGATAAACCGTGTCGATTCGTGCAAAACCTTCGGCTGGCGTACAAACGTACCCTTTCCTTTGACGCGCATTAAAAGCCCTTCTTGCGTCAAACGCTCTAAAGCAAGCCGCAGAGTGGGGCGGCTGATCCCCAGCAGTTCGGTCAGCTCATTTTCCGTGGGAATTTGCCCGCCGACGGGATAGGTTCCGTTTTGAATGTTCGTGCGGATATATTCGGCGGCCTGTTCATGCAATGCTTTTGCCATAAATCCTCCTGTGCGGAATGGTGAAATCCAGTTTCTTTCTTTTATTAGTATAACAAAGCAATGCAAATATGTAAATACATTTTATAAAATTAGAGAAATATGTATTGACAAATAAGGCAGGATAACGTATTCTGATAATGTAACAATGAAAAGCCGTTCGAAACAGCAGCATGACGGCTGAACCGGAAAGGAAGCGCTGAGATGAAAAAAATCGGAGCAGGGCAGTTTGAACGCTTTCCCCAAATTGAAATAAAAGGGGTAAAGGCAACGGTTTGCGAAGGCTTGTCCAATGCAGTAAGCCAGTGGAAGAAGGACTGCAAGGGCGAAAAAACCCTCATTACCATTGAGTGTTATCCTGGTGTCAACCAAGAAGAATTGGAACAGGGCTTGCAGGCGCTGGGGGCATCGCTGGTTATTCACAGTGATGATTTGGCGTTTGAGCCTGAAAAAATGGACGAGATATTGGAAAAAGATCTTTTGCCGCACGACCCTGTGTTCGGCATCATGACCGTGCGCACGCTAAAGGACTTTTTCTATGAGGAAAAGCTGACCGAGGCTCGCCGCAAAGTGCAGGAGCACGACAACGGAATTGTCGTGGTGTACGACGTTGGCGCAAGCCTTGTACATCCGGGTGACATTCAGGTGTTGGCCGATATCACCCGCTGGGAAATTCAGCTGCGCTACCGCCGCGGCCTGACCAACTGGCGCACCGCGCAAAAGGATTTGCCGAAATTAAAAAAATATAAGCGCGGCTTTTTGCCGAGTGGCGCTGGGCTGACCGGGAAAAAGAACATTTGCTGGGCACAATGAGCTACTATTTGGATATGACCACAGAGGGAGAGCCGGTTATGGTGGACGGCGATGCTTACCGTCAAGCGCTGGCGCAGGCTTCGCGCCGCCCGTTCCGTATGGTGCCTTATTTTGACCCGGGTGTATGGGGCGGCCATTGGATGAAAGACCATTTTGAACTGCCGGAAAACGGGAGCAACTACGCATGGAGCTTTGACGGCGTACCCGAGGAAAACAGCCTGATTTTGAATTTTGACGGTGTACTCGTTCAAACACCGGCACTGAATCTTGTTTATCAGCAGCCCGTTGCTTTGCTGGGCGACCGTGTTCACGCGCGTTTCGGAAAGGAATTTCCCATCCGCTTTGATATGCTGGACACCGTGGGCGGGCAGAATTTGTCCTTGCAGGTTCATCCCCTGACGGAGTACATTCAAAATCAATTCAACATGCGCTACACGCAGGACGAAAGCTATTATATCTTGGATGCCGAGGAAAACGCGGGTGTGTGGCTGGGCACAAAAACCGGCACAGACCCCAAGGAGATGGAACGGGCACTGCGTGATGCCCAAAGCGGGGAAAAGCTGTTTGAAGCCGAGAAGTTTGTGAACTATATCCCGGTGAAAAAGCATGACCATGTGCTGATTCCCGCAGGTACGGTGCATTGCTCGGGCGCAGGTACGATGGTGCTGGAAATCAGCGCGACACCGTATATTTTCACCTTCAAGCTTTGGGACTGGGGCCGTTTGGATTTGGACGGCAAACCGCGCCCCATTCATTTGGATCACGGCATGAAAAACATTCAGTGGAACCGCAACACCGAATGGGTTCACGAGCAGCTCGTGGGCCGCGTGACCACCGTGCATGAAGGGGAAGATGGCCGCGTCGAGCGCACCGGCCTGCATGAGCGCGAATTTATCGACACGTTCCGTTTTGATACGGCAAGCAAAATGAAAGTGCAAAGAAATGACAGTGTGCATGTGCTGAACTTGGTGGAAGGCGCAAGCGCCCGCCTCGTGAGCGCGGACGGCCGGTTTGAGCCGGTGACGCTTCACTATGCCGAAACCTGCATTGTGCCGAATGACGCCGGCGAATATTGGATTGAGGCGGATGGCGAGCCGGTGAAAGTTGTTTTGGCTTGTGTGCGAAATGGTTAAAAATTTCACCAATTCTGACAAAAAAATATCGTTTGTTGACAAAAACGCTGTTTCGCGGTAGGATTTTATTGCAGGGTGTTGGAACTGATTTTGAAACACCCCGCAAAAAGTCTGAACGTGCAGCGGCCAAAAAACCGGCAGTACGCATCGTCTGCCGGTTTTTTTGTGCCTGTTTGCAAAGGTGCACCGAAGTGGGAGACGTCCCGCATAGCGTGATGATGCTTGGTTTCCATACTCATGCGCGGCATGGGTTGAATAACGATATAGGGGGATTTTTTATGGCAGTGCATGTCATTGACGAAGCAAAGCGTTGTTATCAGTGTAAAAACCCGAGATGTCGGCAAGATGTCCCATCGGCACCAATATCCCGGAGATGATTCGGCTTTTATTGCAGGAGGACTTACCCACAGCGGCACAAATGCTGTTTGAAAACAATCCGCTTTCTGTCATTTGCTCGCTCGTCTGCGACCATGAAAAACAGTGTGAGGGTCATTGCATCCGCGGTGTGAAAGAGTCGCCGGTGCATATTTCATCCATTGAAAATTATATTTCCGATTCCTGCTTTGAACGGATTTCCGTTTCTATGCAGCCCAAAAACGGGAAAAAAGCGGCAGTCATTGGGGCAGGCCCCGCTGGCATTACCATTGCCATTTTGCTGGCCAGCCGCGGCTATCAAATTACCGTGTTTGAAAACCGAGAAAAAATCGGCGGCATTCTGCGTTATGGCATCCCTGAGTTTCGTCTGCCGAAAAGCATTTTAGACCGTTATTATGTTAAAATGCGCGAAATGGGAATTTTGTTCCGGCCCAATTTTGCAGTGGGCGGCTCGGTGAGCTTGCAGGATTTGCTCAACGATGGTTATAGCTCAATTTTCGTTGGTACAGGTGCATGGCGGCCTAAGCGCTTGCTCATTCCCGGCGAAACCTTCGGCAATGTGCATTACGCCATTAACTATTTGAACAATCCCGATGTGTATGATTTGGGTGAGCGCGTGGCCGTTATTGGCGCGGGCAACGCCGCCATGGATGTGGCCCGCACGGCTGTTCGCCATGGCGCAAAAGAGGTGACGGTTTATTCGATTACCGAAACACCGGCGGCTTCCCCGCGCGAAGTGGAATATGCCAAAATCGACGGCGTCCACTTTGAATATTTACAGACGGCCATCGAGATTAAGGATGAGGGTGTTGTGATTTGCGATGTCACATGGAACGAGGATGGCAGCGTTACAAAACACGAGGAAACAGCACACCTTGTTTGGGCGGATACCATTATTATTTCCATTTCGCAAGGCCCGCAGGATCGCCTTGTCAACCGGGATAAGGGGCTGCAGGTCGATGAAAAAGGTCTTTTGAAAACGGATTCGCACGGCGAAACAACACTGCCCGGTGTATTTGCTTCCGGCGACGTAGTTACCGGCGCAAAAACGGTGGTGGAAGCGGTGAAGTATTCCAAAATGATTGCCGACGCGATGGATGAATATATGCAGCAATTGGATGGTAAAAAAGAATAAAAGTGTATCACTTACCCCTGCCGCGTGCAACGCGGCAGGGGTTTTTGTCTGGAATGGCGTGTAAAAATCAATAAAAACAAAAAGAATTTAGAAAAACTTTTTCGCAAAAGCAATAAAGATGAAAAATGCGGATGAATAATTATAAATTAAACTTGCATTTATATTCATGCGGATGTATAATCATGTCATGGAAAGCGGCAAACCCGCAAGAGGGATTTGAATAGGAAAGGAACGAGCAAGATGAAAAAGAAAGATATTAAAAAAGTGGTATTGGCTTACTCCGGCGGTTTAGATACCTCCATTATTATTCCTTGGCTGAAAGAAAACTACAATAACTGTGAAGTCATTGCCGTGTCGGGCAACGTCGGCCAGGGAACCGAGCTGGACGGCCTCGAGGAAAAGGCGCTGAAAACAGGCGCTTCGAAGCTGTATGTGGAGGACTTGACCGAGGAGTTTGTCAACGACTTTATCATTCCCACCGTAAAGGCTGGCGCTTTGTATGAGGACTATATGCTGGGCACCAGCTTTGCCCGCCCGCTGATTGCAAAGCGTCTGGTGGAAATTGCAAAAAAAGAGGGGGCGGACGCAATCTGCCACGGCTGCACCGGCAAAGGCAACGACCAAGTGCGTTTTGAGCTGGCAATTAAAGCATTTGCCCCGGAAATGGCGATTATCGCCCCGTGGAGAGAGTGGGATATTAAATCGCGCGAGGAGGAAATTGCCTACGCGGAAGCCCACAATATTCCTTTGAAAATTACCAGAGAAACCAATTACTCCAAGGATAAAAACCTGTGGCATTTGAGCCATGAGGGCCTTGATTTGGAAGACCCCGGCAATGAGCCCACCTATGAAAAAGAGGGCTTTTTGGAAATGAGCGTTTCCCCGATGAAAGCCCCGGACGCTCCCACTTATGTGACCATCGACTTTGAAAAGGGTGTACCCGTTGCACTCGACGGTGTAAAAATGAGCGCCAAGGAGCTGATTTTGAAGCTCAACGAGCTGGGTGGTGCAAACGGCATCGGCCTGCTGGACATCGTAGAAAATCGCTTAGTCGGCATGAAGTGCCGCGGCGTGTATGAAACACCGGGCGGCGCAATTCTTTACAAAGCGCTCAAAGTTTTGGAAACGCTGTGTTTGGATAAATATGCAGCGCACAAAAAGCAAGAGCTGGCCATCACCTTTGCCGATCTTGTGTACAACGGCCAGTGGTATACGCCGCTGAGAAAAGCGCTGTGTGCCTTTGTGGATGTGCTGATGGAAACCTGCACCGGCACAGTGAAGCTGAAGCTGTACAAGGGCAACATGATTAACGCGGGTGTGTGGAGCGAGTATTCGCTGTATGACCCTGAAATTGCAACCTTTGATGAGGATGAAGTGTATCATCAAGCAGATGCAGAGGGCTTTATCAATCTGTATGGCTTGCCCATTGAGGTACAGGCCAAAGTTTGCCGCAAGCACGGCATGAGCATGGAATAAGCGGCACGCGCAGACAGCGGGTGCGAAAGAGGGGACACGATGGAAAAGTTATGGGCGGGACGCTTTGCAAAAGCGTCGGATGCATTGGCGGACGATTTTAATTCCTCCATTCATTTTGATTGCCGGATGTATCGGCAGGATATTCAAGGGTCGATGGCACACGCGGCTATGCTGGTGCAATGCGGCATTCTCACACAAGAAGATGGCGTAGTGCTAACAGCTGGTTTGCAGGGGATTTTGAACGACTTGGAAACAGGCGCGTTAACGTTTGACCCGCAGGCGGAGGACATCCACATGTTTGTGGAAAGTGAATTGACAAAACGTGTGGGAGAAATCGGCAAGAAACTGCACACCGCCCGCAGCCGCAACGACCAAGTAGCGCTGGATCTTCGCTTGTACCTGCGGGATGCCTGCGGCGAAATCCGCACTGGGCTGCTTTCTCTGCTGGAGGCACTCGTTGTGCAGGCGCAGGACGGCCAAGACGCGATTATGCCCGGTTATACCCATTTGCAGCGCGCCCAACCCGTCACTTTTGCGCACCATTTGCTGGCTTATGTGCAAATGGTGCGCAGGGACATCAGCCGCTTGGACGATGCAGTAAAGCGGATGAATGTCAGCCCGCTCGGCAGCTGTGCGCTGGCCGGAACGACCTATGCAACCGACCGCGCTATGACAGCCAAAGCATTAGGTTTTGATGGGGCTTGCGAGAACAGCATGGACGGTGTGTCGGACCGCGACTTCTGCATCGAGCTTTGCGCGGCATTTTCTGTGCTGATGATGCATCTTTCGCGCTTATCGGAGGAAATCATCCTTTGGTCGTCGTGGGAATTTCGCTTTGTGGAGCTGGACGACAGCTTCACCACGGGTTCCAGCATTATGCCGCAGAAGAAAAACCCCGATATGGCGGAATTGATTCGCGGAAAAACAGGCCGTGTTTACGGCAGCTTAATCACACTGCTGACCATGATGAAAGGCTTGCCGCTTGCGTATAACAAGGACATGCAAGAGGATAAAGAAGCTATTTTTGATGCAGTCGATACCGTGAAAAAGTGCCTAGGTGTATTGACGCCGATGCTCAAAACAATGAAAGCGCGGAAAAGCGTGATGCTCAAAGCAGCGCAAAAAGGATTTATCAATGCGACTGACCTTGCCGACTATCTCGTGCGCAAGGGTATGCCGTTCCGAACCGCCTATAAAATTGTAGGCCAGCTGGTCGCTCAGTGCATCGAGGAAAATACGGTGCTGGAAGATTTGCCGCTTGAAGCATACACCGCGCACTCGGAACTGTTTGCCACAGATCTTTACGAAGCAATTTCGCTCGAAACTTGTGTGAAAAAACGGATTTCTCAAGGAGGAACCGGCCCGGCTTCCGTACAGGCACAGCTGGACAGTGCAAAGGAGTTTTTTAAGCATGAAGCAGGTATTCATTGACGGAAGCGCGGGTACAACGGGTTTGCGCATCAAAGAGCGGCTGAAAGCACGAACGGACGTTACCTTGATTGAACTAAAAGACGAGGACCGCAAAAACGAAGCCTTGCGCAAAGAGGCAATGAACGATGCAGACGCCGTTTTTTTGTGCTTGCCCGATGACGCAGCTCGACAGGCAGTGCAGATGGTTGAAAACGAGCACACCATTGTGTTGGACGCCTCTACCGCGCACCGTACTCTGCCTGGCTGGGTGTATGGTTTGCCGCAGCTGTCACACGCGCAAAAAGAAGCCATTCAAACGGCAAAGCGCATTGCGGTTCCCGGCTGTCATGCGTGTGGATTTATTGTTTTGGCGGCGCCGCTGGTGAAAGCGGGTTTGTTGGATGCACAAACCGTGCTGTCCTGCACATCACTAACCGGGTACAGCGGCGGCGGAAAAAGCATGATTGCCGAGTACGAAAGCGAACAGCGCAGCCCGCTTTTGGATGCGCCGAGAATGTACGGCTTGACACAGCAGCACAAACACTTAAAAGAGATGTGTGCTGTTACAGGGCTGGCACACGCACCGGTGTTTTTGCCTATTGTGGGTGATTTTTACAGCGGAATGCAGGTGACTGTTCCGCTGCCGGAAAGCCAGTGCAAAGCAAGCCGCGCAGAAATAGAAGAAATTTACCGCAGTACATACAACGATGCAGTCATTCGCTGGGATGCACACATGGAGCAAGACGGCTTTTTGTCGGCGCTGACGCTTTCCGGGTGTGACGATATGCGCGTTGGCTTAATGGGAGCGGACGAACGGCTGATTGCCGTTGCACAGTACGACAACTTGGGCAAGGGTGCTTCCGGCGCCGCTATTGAGTGTATGAATTTAGCCTTGGGCCTTTCCGATTACGAAGGTCTGGTTTTAGCATAAGAGAAATAGGAAAACGAGGGGACAGGAAATGAAGCTGACAGCAGGCGGCGTTTGTGCCGCAAAAGGATTTCAAGCAAGCGGAGTGCATTGCGGCATTCGCAAAAATCAGACAAAGAAGGACTTAGCGCTGATTTTCAGCGCGGTACCGGCCAAGGCCGCAGCGGTTTACACCACCAATGCTGTGAAAGGCGCACCGCTTTTGGTGACAAAGCAGCACCTTGAAAACGGCATGGCGCAAGCAGTGATTTGCAACAGCGGAAACGCCAATACCTGCAACGCAAACGGCGTAGAAATTGCCGAGCAAATGTGTACGCTGGCCGCCGAACAGCTCCACATTGATGCCAATGATGTCCTTGTCGCTTCTACGGGCGTGATCGGCAAGGTGCTGGATATTCAGCCGATTGCCGAGGGCATTTCTCCTCTTGTAAAAAATCTGGGCATGAACAGCAAGGACGCGGCACACGCCATCATGACCACCGACACAACCATCAAGGAAATTGCGGTGGAGTTTGAAGTGGGCGGCGTGGTGTGCCGTTTGGGCGGCATTGCAAAAGGTTCCGGCATGATTCACCCGAATATGGCAACGATGCTTGTCTTTTTAACCACTGACTGCGCCATTAGTGCCGAAATGCTGAAAAAAGCGCTGTCTAGCGACGTAACGCAGACCTTTAACATGCTGAGCATTGACGGCGACACGTCCACGAATGATATGGTGACCGTGATGGCAAACGGCTTGGCGGGCAACGCGGAAATCAGCGAGGAAGGCGAAGCCTTTGACACCTTTATGAAAGCGCTGAACACCGTCACCGTTCACCTGTGCCGCAGCATTGCCGCAGACGGGGAAGGTGCAACAAAGCTGCTGGAATGTGTCGTTACCGGCGCAGCCGACGAGACACAGGCAAAAATTGCGGCAAAAAGCGTCGTTTGCTCCTCTCTTTTAAAAGCGGCGATGTTTGGTGCAGACGCCAACTGGGGCCGGGTGCTTTGTGCGCTGGGGTACAGCAAAGCGGGCATTGACCCGCAGAGTGTGGATGTTTCCTTCTGCTCCAAAGCGGGAGAAATTGTTGTCTGTGAAAAGGGGGCAGGCGTCGATTTCAGCGAGGAAAAGGCAAAACAGATTTTGCTGGAAAGCGAGATTGAAATTCTCATCTGTCTCAACAGCGGCACAGCGGCGGCAACTGCTTGGGGCTGCGACCTGACGTATGATTATGTAAAAATCAACGGCGATTACAGAACTTAAAAGAGAGGGCGGAGGAATCATGAAAATCTGCAACGCAGACCGCGCAAGAATTTTGGTTCATGCACTGCCGTATATCCAGCAGTATAACGGAAAAATCGTCGTTGTGAAATACGGCGGAAATGCCATGATAAACGAAGACTTAAAGGATTCCGTGATGCGTGATATTGTTCTGATGTCACTCGTCGGCATTCGTGTGGTGCTGGTTCATGGCGGCGGCCCGGAAATTACGGCTTTGCTCAATAAAATCGGCAAGCAAACCGAGTTTGTAGACGGCTTGCGCGTAACCGATGAAGAAACGGCTCAGGTAGTTCAAATGGTGCTGGCGGGAAAAATCAACAAAACTCTCGTCAATCTGCTTCAAATGCGGGGCGGAAAAGCGATGGGCTTATCCGGTGTGGACGGCCACATGATTGAAGCCCATCAAAAAGACGAGCGTTTGGGCTTTGTCGGAGAAATCAGCCATGTCGATGTGCAGCCGATTTTGGATGTACTGGAAAAAGGGTATATTCCGGTCGTGTCCACCGTTGGCTGCGATAAAAGCGGTAATGTGTACAACATCAATGCCGATACCGCGGCAGCACGCATTGCGGGTGAGCTGCGTGCCGAAAGCTTGATTTCCATGACGGATATCAGCGGCATTTTAAAAGACCCAAATGACCCTTCTACCTTAATTTCTGAAATCACAGCGGCACAGGCCGAGCAGCTCATTGCCGACGGCACTGTGTCGGGCGGCATGATTCCCAAGGTGCAGTGCTGTGTCAATGCACTGAATTGGGGCGTGCAGAAGGTGTTCATTATTGACGGCACGGTTTCACACGCTATCTTGATGGAAACTTTGACGGATGAAGGTATTGGAACCATGTTTATTAAAGGAGAAGCACAATGAGCGAGATTAAACAGTGGGATGAAACCTATGTGGCCGATACTTATGCACGCTTTCCCGTTTGTCTGACCAAGGGAAGCGGCGCACAGCTTTGGGACGAGGATGGAAAAAGCTATATTGACATGGGCAGCGGCATTGGTGTGAGCACTTTCGGTATTTCGGATGAAGTTTGGGTGAAGGCCGTAACCGAACAGCTCACACAGCTGACGCACACCTCTAACTTGTATTACACAAAGCCCTGCGCTGAATTGGCGAAGATGCTTTGCGAAAAAACCGGCATGAAGAAGGTGTTCTTCGCAAACTCCGGTGCCGAAGCCAACGAATGTGCCATGAAAGCGGCGCGTAAATACGCTGCCAAAACGCTGGGGGAGGATCATTTTTATATCATTACGCTCGAGGGCAGCTTCCACGGCAGAACCATCACCACTCTGGCGGCGACTGGGCAGGACGTGTTTCACGAGCAGTTTCAGCCGCTGACCCCGGGCTTTGTGTATGCAAAGCCGGGCGATTTACAGCACATGGAGGATCTGTTGGACAAATACCCCTGCGCGGCAGTGATGCTGGAGCCGGTACAGGGCGAAGGCGGCGTATGTGCGCTGGATTTTGACTATCTGCGCGGAGTGCAGCAAGCGGCACACCGCCACGGTGCACTGCTGATTGTCGATGAAGTACAGTGCGGCAACGGCCGCACGGGAACGCTCTATGCGTATGAACAAAGCGGGCTTTCGCCGGATATTGTCACGACGGCCAAGGGGCTCGGCGGCGGCCTGCCCATCGGTGCGGTATTGTTTGCAGAGAAAACGGCAAATGTCTACACCAAAGGCGACCACGGTTCCACCTTTGGCGGAAACCCGGTTTGCTGTGCCGGTGCTGTCAGCATTTTGCAGCGTTTGGACGAGGCTTTTTTGGAAAGCGTGCGCAAAAAAGCGGAATTTATCCGCAAGGAATTAGAAAATGCACCGGGCATTCTTTCCGTCAGCGGCCTTGGGCTGATGATTGGCTTGGAAACGCAGAAAGACGCGGCACAGGTGATTGACGAATGCCGGGAACAGGGCGTGCTGGTATTGAAAGCAAAAAATAAAGTGCGTCTTTTGCCGCCTTTGAATATTCCGCAAGAGCAGTTAGAGAAAGCCGTAAAGGTGCTGAAAAACGCTTGCGCACCAACCACGATGTAACGAAAGGAATGGGGACAATGGGGTTTCAGGGAAAGCATTTTTTGAAATTACTGGATTTTTCCGCCGAGGAGATCGGCCAGCTGATTGATTTGGCGGCCTCCTTGAAAGAAAAGAAGAAACAAGGCATTCCGCACCGCCTTTGTGAAGGGAAAAATATTGTGCTGCTGTTTGAAAAAACAAGCACACGCACCCGCTGCGCCTTTGAAACAGCCGGTTATGATTTGGGCATGGGTGTGACGTATCTTGACCCTGCCGCTTCTCAGATGGGCAAAAAGGAAAGTATTGCCGACACTGCGCGTGTTTTGGGCAGAATGTACGACGGCATTGAATACCGCGGCTTTTCTCAAGACTTAGTCGAGGAGCTGGCGCAGTATGCCGGGGTTCCTGTGTGGAACGGTTTGACCGACGAATTTCACCCCACGCAGATTTTGGCAGATTTTCTGACCATTCGTGAAAAGTTTGGGCGCTTGAAAGGCATCAATTTCGTCTATATGGGCGATGCTCGTTTTAATATGGGCAATTCTTTAATGGTCGGCTGTGCAAAAATGGGTCTCAACTTTACCGCCTGTGCGCCGAAGGCTTACTTCCCAAATGAGGCGCTCATTGCACAGTGCCAGGAAGTGGCAAAGGAAAGCGGAGCGACGCTTTCCTTTGAGGAAGATGTTGCAAAAGCTGTTGCGAATGCGGACGTAATTTACACCGACATCTGGGTGTCGATGGGCGAGCCCGCTGAAGTTTGGAAACAGCGCATCGACGAACTTTTGCCGTATCAGGTCAATGCCGCAGTGATGAAGCAGGCTCCTGCACATGCCATCTTTATGCACTGTCTGCCGTCTTACCACGATTTAAAAACGGAAATCGGCAGCAAAATCGGGGCAGAGTTTGGTCTGAACGGCTTGGAGGTAACAGACGAAGTGTTTGAAAGCCCGCAGTCGGTGGTGTTTGACGAAGCGGAAAACAGAATGCACACCATCAAGGCGGTCATGGCGGCAACTTTGGGCGGCGTGTGAGTGTCAAAAGTGAAGAAAACGAGGTACTTTTCAGCGGGGGCTGAAAAGTACCTCGTTTTGCTGCAATTATTCTTAACAGGTTAAGCCGAAATTAAGCTCGTAGTAATTGCCCATGCTGTCACGATAAGCATACGCCTTGCCATTTTCGTCCTTTAAGCAGTCGGGTATATACAAATCTTTGTCATAGCCCGGAACATCGTTGGGGCTGATGCAAACACCGTTTGCGTCTACCTTCAACACTTCATCACCGCGCGGCAGTGTCAGCGGCAAACGTCCCACAGGGGCAAAGCGTCCCGTGATGACATCCAGCACCGCAGAGGGGTAAGTGTCAAAGCCAACGGTCAGAGCGTCCAAATGCGGCTCAACGTTGCCCACCTGCCATGCCAGCGTGACATTGATATTGCCGATCACCTTTCCTCCGTTTTTGTGAACAGCGTCGGCAATTGCCTGAATGCGGTACACGTTTGCAACGGTGGTTTCTTCATGGGTGTCAGCAGTGGGACGGCCCATCTCATCTACGTTGCAAACCGTTTTCTTGTCGCACAAATCCAACTCCAAGTAGCCGGGCGTTGCGTTGAAATATTCGCCGGACGAAGGGCTGATTAACAAAATTGCGTAGTCAGCTTTTTCAGGCGTTTCGGCCAGCGTCATTTCCTCACCCAATGCCTTGCGAAGCGCTTCGGTGGCTTTTTCCGCCTGATCTTCTTTTTTGCAGAAGCACTCGGCGTAAACTGCTTTTCCTTCTGTTTTTTCTTTGCTCAAGGGAAGAACACCGTCGTTTTTCAGCAAAACAACTGATTTTCGGTGCACCTGCATGGCTTCGTCCCAATCTGCTTTCGTGTCGCTGATGACGGCTTTCGCGTTCGCCGGGTCGCGATAAGGGTTTTCAAACATGCCCAGCGCGAACAGTTCCGTTAAAGTGCGTGTTACGGCACGGTCAAGGGCTTCCGGTGTTAATACAAGCTGCTCTTTGGTGAAGCCTTCGGGAACGGGATGCGTGTCATAATAGCCGTTGGCTGCGCGCGCCATTGCCTCCTTGCCTTGTTCAATATCAAACAAGCCGCTGATTAAATCGACGCCTGCATAGTTGACGGCAAAGCCGATGCGTTCCGCTTCGTCTAACATCTCCACGCCCCAGCACATGTTGTGAACAATGCCGGTGTCGGAGTTGATATAGCCTTCAAAGCCCATTTCTTTTCTTAAAACCTGCTCAATGAAAAACTCATTATAGGCAAAGCCGAGCGGTTTCATTTCTACATCTGTGCCTTTTAAGCTTTTCTGCTGTGCGCTTTTTTCTTTGGAGGGTTTGGAGTAGTACGGCATCATTGAGGATGTTTTTTGGTCAACCGCCGTTTGGAACGGGGGCAGGTGATATTTTTCTAAGCTGCCCGGTGTTGCATAAACATTCCACTGACCCATGGAATAGTGCGGGTCAAAGCCGTTTTCACGCGGGCCGCCGCCGGGAAAGTGCTTCACCGTCATGGCAACGCCGTCGGGTGTAACGCCCTCGGAGCTTCCCTGAATTCGGGGGATCAGATGCTCTAAAATTTCCGAAATCAGCTTCGGGTCTTCCCCGAAGGTGCCGTAGGTGCGCTGCCAGCGCGGGTCGGTAACAACATCCGCCATGTACATGTAGCCCTTTTTCAGCCCGGCTGCGTCCCATTCGCGGCGAACGCAATCGGCAAAGCGGTCGATAATTTCGATGCTGTCTCCGCGTACAGCGGCTGCAATACCCAAGGTTCCGGGCCATGCGGCAAACACGTCGGAAGCGTCATTCATGCCGTAAACCAGTTCGCCGTTTTCATTTCGGGAGTTAGAGACCACTTGCACAGGGACAAAATGCTCGCATTCCTCTGCCAATGCGTGCAGCTGGTTTAAGTAGTTGGTCAAGTCCTCGGGGCCGGGGTTTTCGCGTAAAATTAAGTGACGTGCCCACCAGTCTTTTAATAAGGTACTCGTGCCGGGCAAATGCTGTTCACCGAAAATCGTCTTTCCGTGAAATTCGCCTTCGTCTAAACATCCTGATTCGTCCAGCTTGCTTTTATCGGATTGTTTGGCCGCGGTGCGCCAGTCGGAAATAAAAATCTGGCCGAGTTTTTCTTCGGTCGTAAGCGTTTTTACATAAGCCTTGGCGCGTTCAGCAGGCGGCAGGCGCCAATCATCAAACGGCTGAAAGATGCCGGAACCGTCTAAGTCTTTAAAATAAAGGCCGTCTTGCTCCAAAACTTTCCTTGTCAGTGTGCCGATAGTGGGCCCGTTTTTGTTTTGGTAATAGGTTACATGTTCTGATGCTTTTTTGGCCATTGTAAAACAGCTCCTTCTGCAATAAAGGTGTTTTTCTTTTATTATGCCACAAGAGGAAACCGGAGCGCTAGAGGGTGTGCGAGAATTTGTAAAACGAAAACAGACGAATATTGCTTTCAAGAAAAAGATATTGTAAAATGAAAATATCTTTGGAAGTTTTTTCAAGGCATCTCCAAAACGGTTAGCCTTGGACGGCTTTTGCCTGTGAGCCGTCCAAGAGTGGTTACAGGCGTAAATTTGTAATAAATGCCGGGAGGATGGACAATGATGAGCCATACACAACGAAATGTAAACGAGATTTTTGAACGCTGGCTAAACTGTGCCACAGAGGATGCAGATGTTGCTTGTGAGCTTCAAAAACTGAACAATGATGCACAGGCGATGCAGGACAGCTTTTATCAGGATTTGGCGTTTGGAACAGGTGGTCTGCGCGGCGTAATTGGTGCAGGTACCAACCGCATGAATATTTATACCGTGCGCAAAGCTTCGCAGGGCGTGGCAAATTATTTGAAAACGTCCGGTTTGCCGCAAAAGGCAGCTATTGCTTACGACAGCCGCATTAAGGGCGATTTGTTTGCACGCGAAACAGCGCGTGTATTTGCCGCAAATGGGATTAAGGTGTTTTTGTATCCCCGCTTGGAGCCCACCCCTGCATTGAGCTGGGCAGTGCGCTATTACGGATGCGGTGTCGGCGTTTGTGTCACTGCCAGCCATAACCCCGCAAAATATAACGGCTACAAGGTGTATGGTGCAGACGGCTGCCAAATTACCCTCGAAGCGGCGGAGAAAATTTTGAGTGAAATAAACGCTGTGGATTGCTTTGACAGTGTAAAGCTGGCAGATTTTGATGCTGCATTGCAGGAAGGAACCATTCAATGGATTGACGAGCGATGCATTGATGATTTTGTCGATACGGTTTATGCGCAGCGCGTAGGTGATGGCGAAGGCATTGCCGACTTGAAAGTAGTTTATACGCCGCTGAACGGCTCCGGTTTGGAATGTGTCACAAAACTGTTCGGCAAACTCGGTTTGACCCATTACACCGTAGTACCCGAACAGGAAAAGCCGGACGGCAATTTCCCCACTTGTCCGTACCCCAACCCTGAAATCCGCGAGGCGATGGAAAAGGGCTTGGAGCTGTGCGCAAAGACAAATCCCGACTTGCTTTTGGGAACCGACCCGGACTGCGACCGCTGCGGCACGGCGGTGCCCGACGGCAAAGGCGGTTATCGGCTGATTAACGGCAATGAAATGGGCATTATTTTGCTCGATTACATTTGCCGCACTCGTTTGAAAAAGGGGACGATGCCGAAAGACCCTGTTGCTGTGAGCACAATTGTTTCCACCGATATGGCAGATGCCGTGTGCCGTAAGTACGGGGTAGAGATGCGCCGCACACTCACGGGCTTTAAGTTCATTGGAGAACAGATTGGCTTGCTGGAACAGGAAGGCCACCCTGAACGCTATTTGTTCGGCTTTGAAGAAAGCTATGGATACTTGTCGGGCGCACATGTGCGCGATAAAGACGCCGTGAACGCCTCCTTGCTGGTATGTGAGGCAGCTGCATGGTATGCAAAGCAGGCGAAAACGCTGCTTGATGCAATCGAAGCTTTGTACGATGAGTTTGGCTGGTATAAAAATGATTTGCTCAGCTTTTCGTTTGAGGGCGAAAGCGGAATGCATACCATGAAAAATATGATGAACCGCTTGCGCAGCGATGCCCCGAAAGAGGCTGCCGGCATGGCGGTTACAAACGTGGTAGACTACACAGCACCGGGCACAGGCTTGCCGAAAGCCGATGTGCTGGAATTCCGTTTGGGTGAAACCGCAAAGCTCATGGTGCGTCCCTCCGGCACGGAACCCAAAATGAAAATTTATTTGTCCGCAGTGGGTAAAACGGAACATGAGGCCGATCATTTGCTTGCTGTCTTGAAAGAGTCGGCCAGCAGCTGGATGCAGGAATAACGAGTTTGGTGAGTACATTTTGTTTTGCTGAAGGAGATGGGGAAGAATTGCTTCAAAGAATGTTGAAAAGAAGTTGTTTCCTGTTTCAAATAACGCTCAATTTTATTTTGTTTATTGTTCAATTTCTTTCCTATTTTGGCTTGACGGCGCTGGAAAATCCGATAAGTTTTTACCATGTGCTCAGTGCGGCAATGCCGTTGGCTTCCTTTGTCATTGCAGCAGCCGGAGGCTTTTTGACATACCGCTTATATCAACATCAAAAAAAGATGCTTGCCGGGGTGGTGCTGGTACAATGCGCAGGTGCCGTTGCGTCACTGCTTTTGTATCGAGAGTACTTGGTGCAGCTTAGTGTGCTCAGTCCTGCAAAATGGATGCTGACGCCTTATTTAACGGCGCTGACTGCGGCGTTGATGGTTGCTTTTGTCCTGTATAAAATCAAGGGAAAAGCCGCTGTATAAGAAATGAAAAAAGGGAGATTCTTTCAAGTGTTTGCTGAAAGAATCTCCCTTTTTCTATCGAAAAGTGTGTTTGTAAAACGATTATCTCAAAATGGTTTTCAAAAATTGGCCGGTAAACGACTTCTCACACGCGGCAACTTCTTCCGGGGTGCCTTGTGCGACAATCTCACCGCCGCCGGAACCTCCTTCGGGGCCAAGGTCAATGATGTGGTCGGCGCGTTTGATAATGTCGAGATTGTGCTCAATAATGATCACCGTGTTTCCGGCGTCAACCAAACGATCCAGCACTTTTACCAGCTTATGCACATCGGCAATATGCAAGCCGGTAGTCGGCTCGTCCAAAATATAAACGGTTTGTCCTGTTTCACGCTTGGCAAGCTCCAGCGCCAGTTTCACGCGCTGCGCTTCACCGCCGGAAAGTGTGGTCGCACTTTGACCCAGCTTGATATAACCAAGGCCAACATCCAAAAGGGTTTTCAGCTTGCGGTGAATTTTGGGAATATTTTCAAAAAATCCGCAGGCTTCTTCCACGGTCATCTCCAGCACATCGTGGATGTTTTTATCCTTATAGCGCACCTCCAGCGTTTCACGGTTGTAGCGTGCGCCTTTGCAAACCTCACACGGAACATAAATATCCGGCAAAAAGTGCATCTCAATTTTTAAAATTCCGTCGCCCTCGCACGCCTCACAGCGTCCGCCCTTGACGTTAAAGGAGAAGCGTCCGGCGTCATATCCGCGCATTTTTGCGTCCTGCGTTTGTGCAAACAAGCTGCGAATATCCGTAAATACGCCGGTGTAGGTGGCGGGGTTCGAGCGCGGTGTACGGCCAATGGGGGATTGGTCAATGCCAATGACCTTATCGACAAATTCCAGCCCTTTCATGCCGCGATGCGCGCCCGGACGCACATGAGCATGGTTTAAATCGGCACAAAGACGTTTATAAAGAATTTCGTTGATGAGGGTCGACTTGCCGGAACCGGAAATACCGGTGACGCATGTCATCACACCCAGAGGGATTTTAACATTTAGATTTTTTAAGTTGTTGTGGCGTGCGCCCAAAATTTCGAGGTAATGGCCGTTAAAGGTACGCCGACGCTCCGGCACTTCAATTTTTTTTCGGCCGGACAGATAAGCGCCCGTAATGCTTTCCGGGCTGGCGCAAATATCCTCTACATGGCCTTCGGCCACCAGTCTGCCGCCGTGAACTCCCGCCCCCGGGCCGATATCCACAATCCAGTCGGCAGCGCGCATGGTATCCTCGTCATGTTCTACCACAATCAAGGTATTGCCAAGATCACGCAGACGTTTCAACGTGGCAATTAACTTTTCGTTGTCGCGCTGGTGCAGGCCAATGCTCGGTTCGTCCAGCACATATAAAACGCCGGTTAACGCGCTGCCGATTTGTGTGGCAAGGCGGATGCGCTGGCTTTCACCGCCCGAAAGAGTAGCGGCATTGCGGGCCAGCGTGAGATATTCCAAGCCCACATTCTGCAAAAAGCCCAACCGTTCGCGAATTTCCTTCAAAATGCCACCGGCAATCATTTGGTCGCGTTCAGAAAGCTCCATGTGGTTGATGAAATCCAGCTCCTCGCGCACACTGCGCTTGGTTAAATCGCTGATATTGCAGCCGCTTACAGTGACGGCCAAGCTCGTGGGCTTTAAGCGGTCGCCGTGGCAGTCGGGGCACTCCACACCATTCATAAAACCGGCAATTTCATCCTTCATCCATTGGCTGCTTGTCTCGCGGAAACGGCGCTCCAAGTTATTGACAATGCCTTCAAAGTCATTTTGATAGGTGCCGCTTCCGCGTTCGGTTTCGCGCGTCATGGTCAGCTTTTCGCCTTTGGTGCCATACAACAGCGCGTCAAGCGCTTCTTTAGAAAAATCTTTGATTTTCGTATCGAGCGTGAAGCCATACCGTTTGCCCAGCGCAGTGTAGTACATTTCGCCTATGGAGCCGGGCGCGTAATACCAGCCGCTGGCCTTAATGGCGCCCTCGCGGATGGAAAGCTCTTTATCAGGCAAAATCAGTTCGGGGTCTACACGCATAAACGTTCCGAGGCCTGTACACTTTTCGCACGCGCCAAACGGGTTATTGAACGAAAACATGCGCGGGGAAAGTTCGTCCACAGAGATGCCGTGTTCCGGGCAGGCGTAGCTTTGGCTGAACAGCATTTCTTCGCCGCCGATGACGTCAATGGAAACAAGGCCGCCCGTTAAGGAAATTGCAGTTTCCAAAGAATCTGCCAAACGGGTTTGGATGTCGTCGTTGATAACAAGGCGGTCCACAATAATATCTACATTGTGCTTGCGGTTTTTGTCCAAAGAAATTTCTTCGTCTAAGTCGTACAGGTTGCCGTCTACACGCACACGGGCAAACCCGCTGCGGCGGGCCGCTTCAAATTCTTTCTGCTGTGTTCCTTTTCGTCCGCGTACCACAGGAGCCAAAACCTGAAAGCGTGTTCCGGCGGGAAGCTTGCGGATTTCGTCTACCATCTGATCCACAGTTTGCTGACTGATAGGACGATGACATACCGGGCAGTGCGGCACGCCAATGCGCGCATACAGCAAGCGCAGATAGTCATAAATTTCCGTTACGGTTCCCACCGTAGAACGCGGGTTTTTTGAGGTGGTTTTTTGGTCGATGGAAATGGCGGGGGAAAGGCCGGTGATTTCGTCTACATTCGGCTTTTCCATTTGCCCTAAGAACTGGCGTGCATAGCTGGAAAGGCTCTCCATATAACGGCGCTGACCGTCGGCATAGATGGTGTCGAAAGCCAGGCTGGATTTTCCCGAGCCGGAAAGGCCCGTCATTACAATCAGTTTGTCGCGCGGTAATGTCACATCAATATTTTTTAGGTTGTGTTCCCGTGCGCCCTTAATTACAATTTTATCATTTGTCATAGCTTGGTTTTACTCTCCATTTGTTTGCGAAGTTTTTCAATGCGGTCACGCAAAAATGCTGCATGTTCAAATTCCAGAATTTTTGCCGCTTCTTTCATTTCGCGTGTCAAGCGCTCAATTTTTTGCTGGCACTCGGCACGGCTCATGCGCTTGCCGGAATCATCGTCGCCTTTTCGGCTGATTTCCAGCACGCTGTTGTCGGAAAGCGTTTTGACAATGGTTTTCGGTACAATGCCGTGCGCTTCGTTATAGGCCGATTGAATGGCGCGGCGGCGTTCTGTTTCTCGAATGGCCCGTTCCATCGAAGGCGTGATGCTGTCGGCGTACATGATAACCTCGCCTTCGGCATTTCGCGCCGCGCGGCCAATGGTTTGAATCAGGCTGGTTTCACTGCGCAGAAAACCTTCCTTATCGGCATCCAAAATGGCTACCAGCGAAACCTCGGGCAAGTCCAAGCCCTCACGCAGCAAGTTAATGCCCACAATGACATCAATCGTGCCTTTGCGCAAATCTCGCATCAGCTCCACACGCTCAAAGGTGTCTACCTCGTGGTGCATATATTTTACTTTGACTTGATGCTCAGACAAAAAGTCGGTTAAATCTTCCGCCATCTTTTTGGTGAGTGTCGTGACAAGGACGCGCTCGGAGCGCTCTGTGCGCAGACGAATTTCGCCTAGCAAATCTTCAATTTGACCTTCGACGGGCTTCACCGTGACAATAGGGTCCAGCAAACCGGTGGGGCGGATGACTTGTTCCACTAACTGTGTTGAGTGCTCCCGCTCATATTCGCCCGGTGTGGCAGAAACAAAAATCATTTGGTTCAGTTTGGCGTCCACTTCCTCAAACTTCAGCGGACGGTTATCAAACGCCGACGGCAAACGGAAGCCATAATCCACCAAACTTTTTTTGCGGGCGTAGTCGCCGCCGTACATCGCGCGCAGCTGCGGGAGCATGACGTGGCTTTCGTCTACAAACAAAAGAAAATCTTCGGGGAAGTAGTCCAGCAAGGTAGTAGGTGTCGAGCCGGGTGCACGTCCCGACAGTACCGCGGAATAGTTTTCAATGCCCTTGCACATGCCCACTTCTTGCAGCATTTCGATGTCATAATTGGTGCGCTGGGCAATGCGCTGCGCTTCCAGCAATTTGCCCTCGTCCCGAAACCGCTGTACCTGCCCGTCCAGCTCTGTGCGAATATCGGCAAGCGCACGGCGCATTTTGTCGCCAGAAACAATATAGTGACTGGCAGGGAAAATAGCCACATGGCGCACTTCTGCGATTTTTTCCCCGGTCAGCGGGTTCACTTCACAAATGCGGTCGATTTCATCCCCAAAAAACTCCACGCGCACGGCGACGCCCTCAGCGTATGCCAAGTGGATTTCCACAATATCGCCGCGCACCCGGAATTTGTTGCGGGTAAAGTTGATGTCGTTGCGTTCATACTGCAAATTGACCAGCCGCCCCAAAAGCTCCTCCCGGCTGAGATTCATGCCGGTGCGCAGACTGATCACCATGCTGCGGTAATCAATGGGGTCGCCCAGTGAGTAGATGCACGACACGCTTGCCACGATAATTACATCGCGCCGCTCGGAAAGCGCAGCTGTGGCGGAGTGACGCAAACGGTCGATTTCGTCATTGATAGCGCTGTCCTTTTCAATATAGGTGTCGGTGGATGGAATATAAGCTTCCGGCTGGTAGTAATCGTAATAGGAAACAAAGTACTCTACCGCGTTATGGGGGAAAAACTCTTTAAACTCTGTGCAGAGCTGTGCCGCCAGAGTTTTATTATGTGCCAAAACCAAGGTGGGCCGATTGAGTGCGGCAATGACATTGGCCATCGTGAATGTTTTTCCGCTTCCGGTTACACCCATCAGAGTTTGGGCGCGGTCACCTTGCAGCACACCGTCCACCAGCTGGGCAATGGCCTGCGGCTGGTCGCCCGTGGGCTGGTACTTGGAAACGAGCTGAAACGAATCCATTGTGTCCTCCTTTGGGAAATGAAGTAGTTTTTCTTATTTTACTACTTTAAGTTGTAAAAATCAATCGTCATTCCAACAGATTTCCCCTTGCTTTTTATTTTTCTTTTTTACCAGTATAGGCACTGAAAAATATTTTAAGGCGTTCATGAAAAATCAGAATTTTCAGAACCCCCCTAGGGAAAAGGAGTGCTTTGGCTTGCATCTTGCCTATTCCTATTGTATCATAAAGAAAGCGGAAAAACCGCCGGTATACAAAAATAGGGGAGAATGCTTGTGAAGGAATGGATTGCAGGGAAAAATGAACAGGATATGCGTCTGTCGCGCTTTGTAGAAAACGTGACCACCGGGCTGCCGCCATCGCTTCTTTACAAGAGTTTTCGCAATAAGCGTATCAAAGTGAATGGAAAAAAGGGCGCGCCGGACACACGTCTGCAAGAGGGCGACTGCATTCAGCTTTATTTGAATGATGAGTTTTTTGCAAAGGCCGATGCACCGCCGCCCCAGAGAAAGGTTTCCTACCGCCGTCTGCAAGTGATTTATGAAGATGACGGCTTAGCAGTGCTGTACAAGCCCGCCCATGTGTTATGCCATTCCGACCGCACAGGTGACGATAGCCTGCTCGATTGGTTTCAAGCCTATTTGCGCGATAAAGGGGAATATGACCCCGGCAAAGAGAATACATTCGCGCCTGCCATCTGCAACCGCTTGGACCGCGGAACGGAAGGGCTGGTGCTGGCGGCTAAGAATTACGAAGTGCTGCGTGCGGTAAATGAATTGATACGCACAGACGGCATTTTAAAAGAGTATTTGACCATTACCTGCGGCGTTCCGCCTAAGGGAATGCATCAAGCGTACTTGCGCCATTTTGAAAAGAATAACAAAGTGCAGGTTTTGGACACCCCGCGTGAGGGCTTTAAAGAAATTCGCACCGGGGTGCAGGTGGTGCGGACTGCCGGGCCGTTTGCCCTTTGCCGCATTGAACTTGTGACAGGGCGAACCCATCAGATTCGCGCCCATTTGGCTCACTTGGGCGCGCCTGTGCTTGGGGATATCAAATACGGCAGCCGGAAAATGAATGAAAAGACGGGCTTAAAAACACAAGCGCTTTGCGCGGTGTGTGTCACATTCCGCCCACTGCCCCAAGACCATGTGCTGGCGGCTTTGTCGGGAAAGAAAATTGAGCTTCCGCATCCAGAGATTATCAAGATGATGAACCGGTTGGAAGCACAGGGAAAGCAGCCCGCCAAACAAGAATCGAAGAAAACAGGAAAAGGAAAGAAAGAAGGATTCCATGGAGCGCTATGATTATCAAACCAGTTTTCGTGTGTTTGAATGGGAAACGGATAAAAACGGCATTATGACAACCGGTTCGCTGCTTCGCCGGGTGCAGCAGCTGGGTACAGACCATTGTGAGTCTATCGGATTAAACGATGCGGTATATGAACGCTGCGGGGCGGTGTTCTTAATGGCAAAATCTGTGGTAGAATGGAAAAGACCGGTTAGAGCCGGCGAGACGCTTCAAATGCAGACAGCCGCAGGCACTGCACAGCGTGCGGTGTATCCGCGTGTGGCAGAGCTGATTGATGAACAGGGTGCTGCCGTCTGCCAAGCTGATACGCGCTGGGTGCTTGTAGATGCAGTACAGCACCGCATTTTACGCCGTCCGCCCGAGGGAATGGACTTGTCCTCTTTTGGCACAGCGCCTTTAGCGCTTTCCATGGAGGCGGAAAAACTGCAAGCGCCGCTTGTGCCAAGCGGCTTGCGCCGAGCATTGTACACAGAATGTGACCGAAACGGTCATCTTAACAATACGAAATATGCCGATTGGCTGTATGACATGGTACCTTGTGAGCGCTGGGATACCGAGTGGGTAAAGCGCTGCGTGATACACTATCACCACGAAATTCCGCTGAATACTGAGGTGCCGCTGGCAGTTGGCAGCGAGGGAACGCTTTTTGCCGTACAAGGCACCCGGGAAGGACGCAAGTGCTTTGACGCACAGCTGGAATTTGGAACAAAAGAATAACAAGACCGCGCCGTGATGGACAGACAAACTGCCGTCACGGCGTTTTTTTGACACGATTTGCGGCAAAAACAGCGTACACTGAAGGACAAGAGGGGGTGGGGCGATGCGCGGAGTGGTATATGTAGATGTATTGGTATTGGTCAACGCCGTCATTGCGATGTTTCTTTTGCGGTGTACCGCCCGTCTGAGCGGTGTGTCGCTTGGCTTTTTGCGTATGGCATGGGCGGGTGCAGCTGCCGGGTTTTCTTCCTTGATTTTGCTTTTGCCGCCGATGAGTGCATTGCTTTTAACCGCAGCAAAAGCTGCAAGCGCGGGCGCCATCGTACTATTGGCGTTTGGCGGCTGTGGTGTGCGGCGCTGGTGCAAAACCTTATTTTGGTATTTAATGCTGAACTTAGTGCTGTCCGGCGTGGTATTTGCGGCGGTATATTACACGCAGACGGGCAATGTCGAGAGCAACAACCTTACATTTTACATCAACGTTTCTCCCGCAGTTCTTTTTTTCTGTGTATGCGGTGTTTATCTGGCAGTTCGGCTCTGCGAAACGGCTTTCGGGCGTCCCCAACGCCACCCGCACAGCGCTTTTGTATGTGAAATTTGCATGGAGGGGGAATGTGCTAAAATGCATGGTGTTGCATTGTGCGACACTGGTTTTTCTTTGCGCGACACTTTTACCGGCGAGGATGCTTTTTTGCTCAGCTTTCCAGCAGTAAAAAACGCACTTCCAAAAACGCTGCAAAACGCATTGCAGCGTTATTATGACACCGGCGAGCTTTCGCTGCCGCTGCATCTGGTTACAACACAAACCGTATCAGGGGTCAAATGTCTGCCCGCCATGCGGGCTGAAAGCTTGACGGTGCAGGGCGTTTCTTTGGGAAAGCGTTTGGCGGTATTTTCCCCTGAAGTGTTGGGGGCAGGTAATTTTGATGCCATTATCGGCGGATAGCCGATGTCGTGTATAGAACATTTGTGCAATGAGAAAGGAGATTTTATCAAAATGCTTCGGAAAATTTGGTTGGCACTGGCTTCGGTTTGGAGACGTGTGAAACATCGTGTGCGTTTGCCGGATTACATTTACTATATCAACGGGCCGGAAACGCTCCCGCCCCCCCTCAGCCGGGAAGAAGAACAAGCCGTTTTTGAGGGGCTGGAGCAAGGGGATGAGCATTGCCGTGACCTTTTGATTGTGCATAACCTTCGGCTGGTAGTTTACATTGCAAAAAAGTTTGAAACAAAAGGAACCTCTGTGGAGGATTTGATTTCCATTGGAACGATCGGCTTAATTAAAGCAGTGAATACGTTTGTACCCTCTAAAAAAATCAAGCTCGCCACTTACGCCAGCCGGTGTATTGAAAATGAAATTTTGATGTATTTGCGCAAAAGCTCAAACCGTCATCAGGAAAGCAGCATTGATGAGCCGCTGAATACTGACGGCGAGGGAAACGAACTGCTGCTTTCGGACGTGCTGGGAACAGAACAGCAAGTGGGAAGCGAGCTGGAGCAGGATGCCGAGCGTGAAATGGTGCGCTTGGCCGTGAATAAACTGTCCAAACGGGAACGCCGCATTATGGAGCTGCGCTTTGGTTTGGCGGGTGAAAAAGAGCACACCCAAAAAGAAGTGGCAGATATGATTGGAATTTCCCAAAGTTATATTTCCCGGCTGGAAAAGCGCATTATGAAGCGGCTCCGTGTCGAATTGGAGCAGACCGTGTAATCCTTTTGAGGATAGACATGGCAAAAAGTGGATGAATGAAATGGTGTTCTTCTTCAAATACTCTCTGAAAAGAGAGGGGAGAGCGCCATGCAATATCAAAAAGTGGAAATCTGCGGCGTTAATACCGCAAAACTGCCCGTTTTGAAGGAACAGGAAAAGATGGATCTCATCCGACGAGCAAAAGGCGGCGACCGCAGCGCAAGAAATGAGATGATACAGGGCAATTTAAGGCTCGTACTCAGCGTGGTGCAAAAATTCAAAGGGCGCGGAGAAAGCTTGGACGATCTGTTTCAGGTGGGATGCATTGGTTTGATGAAGGCGATTGACCATTTTGACGACACGTTGGGGCTTCGCTTTTCCACTTATGGACAGCCCATGATTGCGGGGGAAATTCGGCGTTTTTTGCGCGATAACAATGCCGTGCGCGTCAGCCGCGGGCTTCGGGATATTGCTTACCGCGCGATGCAGGCGCGGGAAAACTTGCAAAAAAGCCTTGGAAAAGAGCCGGCAACAGCACAGATTGCCAAGGAAATTGCTGTGCCGGAATCCACCGTAGTGATGGCAATGGAAAGCGTTGTGGAACCGGTGAGTTTGTACGAGCCGGTATACAGCGAGGGCGGCGACGCCTTGTATGTGATGGATCAAGTGAGCGACAGCATTGGGGAAGAAAGCTGGATTTCCTCCATTCAATTTCGCGATACGATGAAAAAGCTTTCACCGCGTGAAAAAAAGATTATGTCATTGCGTTATCTGGCCGGGAAAACCCAGATGGAGGTGGCGAAAGCCATTGGAATTAGTCAGGCACAGGTGAGCCGCTTGGAAAAGAATGCGTTGTGCCGATTAAAGCAGCAAATGTAAAAGAAAAGATTTGATAATAAAAAGGCTTCTCTCAGAACCTGCCCAAAGGGGAATCTGTTCTGAAAGAAGCCTTTTCGTTATTCTTGAGAAATCGCTTATGTGCGATACTGCATTTGCTCGGCGCTCCAGCCTTCCAAAACCGGCAGCATGGCAAGTGCTTCTGCTTTTGCTCCGGCCAAGTCCTGCTCACGATAGTTGCCGCATTCTACCTCACTTGCACCGGGGATAGCGCCCTCAAACTGTGCAATAAAAGCAAAGCTGTCACGCACCAGCTGCAAAGCTTGCTCGTGGGAAATGCTGTCGCGAACCAAAAGATAAAAACCGGTTCGGCAGCCCATCGGGCCAACATAAACAACTTGATTACCCAAAGCAGAATTGCGCGCATAAGTCGCAAACAGATGCTCAATGGTATGGGCGGCGGGAACGGCAAGGTAATCGCCGTGGTTCGGCTTTTTCATGCGGATGTCATAAGTGACGACATCTCCATCCACGCGGGAAATATACATGCCGCGGTCAAGTTTTGTGTGGTCGACACAAAAGCTGGCAATACGCTCCATAAAAAAATCCTCCTTTGCAAAAAACAAGCGTCTGCCCCGAATGAGACAGACGCTTGAGCGTTTCATGCATCAGCGCTTTGTTTCAGGGGGTTCCCCAAAACAAATGGTTGCAGTCTATTAGTTGTTTTCGCCAACAACGTGCGCTTTGATCATGTTGGTAGTGCCGGAAACACCAGCAGGCATACCGGCAGTGATGACAGCCACGTTGCCGTCTGCCAAGTAGCCAGCGCCTTTCACCTTCTCAACTGCTTTGGAAACCATCAAGTCGGTGTTCTCTGCATAGTCCATGAACAGCGGAGTAACGCCCCAGCAAACAGCCAGCTGACGATAAACCTTCTCGTCCATCACGCAAGCGTAAATCGGGGTGCAGGGACGATACTTGGACAACAGGCGAGCAGTCTCGCCGCTCTTGGTCACAGTGATCAGGGCGTCTGCCTTGATGTCCAGTGCGGTGGTGCAAGCAGCGTGTGCGATAGCAGAAGCGATGTTCAAGCTCTCGTAGGGACGGCCAGTGAAGCGCTTGGTGTAGTTGATGTCGCGCTCGGTGCGTTCTGCAATGGCAGCCATGGTGCGGACAGCCTCTACGGGCCATGCGCCGGCAGCAGTCTCACCGGACAGCATGATAGCAGAAGTGCCGTCATAGATTGCGTTGGCAACGTCGGTGATTTCAGCGCGGGTCGGACGCGGGTTAACGATCATGCTGTCCAGCATCTGGGTAGCGGTGATAACCGTTTTGCCCAAGCTGTAGCAGCGTGCGATCAGGTCCTTTTGGATGATGGGAATCTCGGTGAAGTCAATCTCAACGCCCATGTCGCCGCGAGCAACCATCACGCCGTCGGCCACATTCAGGATCTCCTCAATGTTGTCAACGCCTTCCTGGTTCTCAATCTTAGCGATAATCTTGATGGTGTTGCAGTTTTTGCTCTCGAGAATGCGGCGAATCTCCAAGATGTCGTCTGCGCGGCGCACAAAAGAAGCGGCGATGAAATCAAAGCCCTCATCTACACCGAACTCGATGTCGGAACGGTCCTTGTCGCTCATGTACGGCATGGACAGCTTTGCACCGGGAACGTTTACACCCTTGTGATTGGACACCTTGCCGTCGTTGTTGACGGTGCAGACGATGTCGGTATCGGTTACGCTCTCAACTGTCAAACCAATGAGGCCGTCGTCCAGCAGAATGGGGGAGCCGGGCTTTACATCGTTCGGCAGCTGTTTGTAGGTGATGGAGCAAATGGTCTCGTCGCCGTCAAGATCACGAGCCGTCAGAGTGAACTTCTGACCTTTTTTCAGCTGAACGCGACCCTCTTTGAAATCGCCCAGACGGATTTCGGGGCCCTTCGTATCCAGCAAAGCTGCAACGGGAAGGCCGAGCTCTTCACGCAGCTCTTTTACCTTTACCAAACGTCCTTTATGCTCCTCGTGAGAGCCATGGGAAAAGTTGAAGCGTGCAACGTTCATGCCCGCGAGCATCATTTCCTTCAGAACACCGTCTTTTTCGGTCGAGGGACCGAGTGTGCAAACAATTTTTGTTTTGCGCATTCCAAAAACACTCCTATTCCTATAATGTCAATCAATATCTGACTACCTACACATTATACATGTTCTTTTTCAAATTCGCAATATCTCCACGGCGAAAAAAACGATATTAACAAATAAATAACAAAGTTTTACAGCGATTTTATAAAAAATTGAAAATAAATATGGGTGAAGAATGATAAAAACGCCGAAAGTGACAAAGGGTTTTGCTTGTGATATAATAATTGTATCAAATGTAGCCCTTCTGTGTCCGTTGTGTATTCAAGAGGGCTTTCACCATGCAGCAAAGGAGCAATCTATGAAAAAAAGAGTGTTTTTAATCGTGTTAGACAGTTTCGGTATTGGGGAAGAGCCGGATGCGGCGCTGTTTGGCGACGAGGGGAGCAATACCTTGGCGGCCATTGCCCAAAGCAGTGAATTTGATATGCCGGTGATGCAGGAGATGGGCTTGTTTAACATCGACGGCGTTTCCTGCAAGCCGAAAAGCAATGCGCCCAAAGCAGCCTTCGCCCGTTTGCAGGAGGCTTCCAACGGCAAGGACACCACCATTGGCCATTGGGAAATTGCGGGGCTGGAAAGCCCCAAGGCTCTGCCCACTTATCCGAATGGCTTTCCTAAGGAAGTCATTGATGCTTTCTGTGAAAAAACGGGCTGCCAAGTGTTGTGCAACCGGCCTTATTCCGGTACAAAGGTGTTAGAGGACTTCGGTGAAGAACACTTAAAGACGGGTGCGCTCATTGTGTATACCTCTGCCGACAGTGTGTTCCAAATTGCTGCCCATGAGGATGTGGTGCCTGTGGAGCGTTTATATGAAATCTGTGAACAGGCGCGTGAGCTGCTCGTGGGAGAGCATGGCGTGGGGCGTGTCATTGCGCGTCCCTTTGTAGGAACGTGTGCCAAGGATTTCAAACGCACTTCTCGCCGCCACGATTTTTCGCTCAAGCCGCCTGCCCCCACCATGCTGGATGCGATTGCAAACGCAGGAATGGATGTGATCGGCGTGGGCAAGATTTACGACATTTTTGCAGGTCAAGGCGTGACCCGCACCATCCGCACCACCGGAAACGACCACGGCATGGAAGTGACAATGCAGTTAGCAGGAGAGGATTTTGAAGGCCTTGCATTTGTGAACTTAGTCGATTTTGATATGATTTACGGCCACCGGAACGATGTCGATGGTTATGCGCGTGCAGCTACGGCGTTTGACCGCCAGCTCAAGCAGCTTTTGCCGATGCTGCGGGAGGATGACTTGCTTATTTTGACCGCCGACCACGGCTGTGACCCGGCAACGCCCTCCACCGACCACTCGCGGGAGTATGTGCCTCTTTTAATGTATGGCACAAAGGTACGTCCCGGCGTTGATTTGGGTACACGAATGAGTTTTGCATGTATTGCACAGACGGTTTGCGAATATCTGGGCGTCTCGGCTTCGGCTCTGAAGGGCAAAAGCCTGTTGCAAGAGGTCAAGCAAGGTACTATTTAATCAGCCTGCACCTATTTTTACCGAAAATTTCAGATCAGATTTCAGGACAGACGGTTCTACCGCCTGTCCTTTTTTCATATAGTGAAGCAAGCAGAAAATGAGGGAGGGAACGCGGATGGCACAGGCGTTTTATCAAGCGGTATCCTCTTTACCTTGTGAGCTTGCATCGCTGCTTTCGAGGCTGCCTCCTCAGCAGGTGCAGGAGATTACCGAAATTCGGCTGCGCGCACTTGCTCCTGTTGTGCTGCATCAAGCGTGCGGACGAGCTTTTTTAAGCCGGGAAGGCAAATTGACCCAAACAGTTTGCGGTGCGTTTTGCATGACGCAAGCAGGAATGCAGGAGTGCTTTCATGCATTGTGCGGTTATTCGGTTCATAGTATGCAAGAGCAAATCAATCAGGGTTATGTGCCGGTAAAAGGCGGACACCGCGCCGGGGTTTGCGGCACAGTCCAGCGGCTTAGTGACGGAAGCTATGCGGTTCAGGAAATTGCATCAATCAATTTGCGTATTGCGCGTGATGTCACTTGTGAAATTCCTCCCTGGCTTGCGCAGCCCCCGCGTGAAGGAATTTTGATTGCGGGTCAGCCGTCTTCGGGCAAAACAACATTGCTCCGAAGCTTAGTGCGTCAATGGGCGATGCAGTGCTGTGTCAGCGTGGTGGACGAGCGGCAGGAGCTGTTTCCGACAGTGCAAAACCGCCCGCTGGACTGCGACGTATTTTCAGGGTATCCCAAGCATATCGGAATGCAGCATGCACTGCGTGCTTTTGCGCCTCATGTTTTGGTGTGTGATGAAATCGGTGGGCAAGAGGATGCCGAAGCGGTGTGCAGGGCAGTGAATGCCGGTGTGTGTGTCGTGGCAACCGTCCATGCCGATTGCTTAAAAGAGCTTTGTACACGCCCGACGGTTCGGATGCTGGTGCAGACAGGCGCATTCTCAAAAGCGGTTTTTTTAAAGGGCAGGGCTTCGCCCGGACAAGTGAGGCAAGTGTATGATTTGGATGCTGACGGCTAAGGCGCTTGGGACAATGTGCCTTGTGATGCTGGGCGGCGGTGTGGGGGCGCTGCACAGCCGAAAACTGAAAGAAAAAGAAGAAATGCTGGGCAAGATGGCGGTGTTTTTGCAGACCCTCTGCGCTATGCTGGAACAAAGGCCCGACCAGACGGAAACCATGCTGGAACGTGCCGCGAATGTCTCCGGCATTTCCATGCCGCTCAGCGGCTGTGCGCCTTTGCCGGAACGTTTGAAAGTGCGCTTTTCACAAAAAAGCGGACAGGAGTCCAGTGTGCCGGCAATGGAGTGGAATTTGTTTTCACAATCGGTGTTGGCACTGTGTACGGAAGATACCTTGAGCGTTTGCCGAAGGCTCGATTATGCAAGGCAGTGCTTGGAGCAAAGCCGGGAACAAGCGCGCGAATGCGCCCGCACGCAAGGGCGGCTGTATCGCAGTATGGGAATTGCGGCGGGGGCGGCAGCGTCGCTCCTGTTGATGTAATCAAAAGGAGTCCGAACCATGAATATTGATTTTGTGTTTAAAATTGCCGCCATCGGAATTATTGTGGCGGTGCTGAATCAACTTTTAATTCGCTCAGGACGCGAGGAACAGGCGATGATGACGACACTGGCCGGGTTAATCGTGGTGCTGATGATGATCATCGGGCAAATCAGCGTGTTGTTCGATACCATCAAAGAATTATTTTCGCTGTAACGATGCAGGAAATGTTCAAAATTGCCGGGCTTGTGGTATGTGCAGCCGTTGTCGTTGACTTGCTCAAGCATTACAACTCCGGTTATGCCATTTTGGCGGCGCTGGCGTGCTGTATTGCCATTTTGGTGGGTACGGCACACGTTTTAATGCCCGTGATAGAGCAAGTACAGGTTTTTACCGAGCAAGCCGGCGGCGAAAATTTATTTTATGTGCTGAAAACCATTGGAATTGCGGTGATTTCACAATGTATACAGGATTTATGCGCCCAAGCCGGACAACCTGCCTTAGCCGGCAGGGTCGATTTTGCCGGCCGGGTGCTGATGCTTGCGGCGGCCCTGCCGCTTCTGCGGCAGGCAGTGTCTCTGGTTGCCGGTATTTTAACACTCTCGTAAAAGTGCTGGCAGGGCTTGTTTTCTTTTTTGCTTTCTCAATTTCGGCGTTTGCGCAGGAAGTAGAAATTCCGGCACAATGGCAGGATGTTTTGGATGAAGCGCCGATTTCCTCACAAGAGTTTCAGCAAACAAGCTTGAGCGATTGGCTGGAAATTCTGTTTGGCTCAATTTTAGAAAATGCGGTTCGTCCGTTTCAGCTCATGGCGAAACTCTGCGCCTTGATGATTGCAGCGGCGCTGGCAAGAGCTTTTTGTGGGCAGGAAAGCACCGAGGGAGCGCAAATCATAGATATGGTAACGGCACTTTCTGTGTTTGTGCTGTGTGCGGCCTCCTTATCCGGCTTGTTTGAAGTGCTGCAAGGAGCAATGAAAACGGTGCAGTCTTACCTTGCTTCTTTTATTCCTGTCTTTGCCTCTGTCCTGACGGCTTGCGGACAAGTGGGAAGCGCAGCCATTTACACCGGTTTGTTCTTCGGCGGCGTCAATTTGATTGTGGCCGTAGTGTGTGCGGCGGGCTTTCCGATTACGCAAGTCAGTATGGCGTTTTCTGCGATGGCTTGCATGTGCAGTCTTTTGGATTTTTCCCGCATGGCGCAGCTTGTGCTGAAAGCGTCCAAGTGGCTGTTGGCGCTGTGTGGCACGGCGTTTACGGCTCTGATGACGCTGCAAAGCGTATTTGCCCAAAGTGCGGACAATTTGGCGCTCAAAGCGGGAAAATTTCTGCTGGGCAGTACCGTGCCAGTGGTGGGGCGTGCGGTGTCGGATGCGCTGGGCAGCGTAATTGCCGGAATGCAGGTGATGAAAGGCAGCATTGGATTTGTTTTGATTGCGGTGATTGCTGCGGCGTTTTTTCCGATTATTCTACAATGCCTGTTATATAAAATAGTATTTATGGCTTGTGAAATTGGCGCGGGAGCCTTAGGCACAGAAAAAAGCCGTAAGCTGATGACCTGTTTTTCGGAATGTACGGGGCTGTATGCGTCCATTGCTTGTTTTTTTTGTTTTGTCGTCGTTGCTTCAACGATTCTAATGGTTTTACTGGGGAGCGGGGGATGAGAATGGAAGGGCTTTCGCAATGGCTGATTGGTGTATGTATGGCGTGTGCCGCTGCCGGGCTTTTGGAACGCCTTTGTGATACGCGGCAAAAAAAGTCCGTCATAAAACTGGTACTTACGCTATATATCTTAGTAAGCGTTTTTCCGTCGTCATGGCAAAAAGCCGATTGGCAGCTTTCGCGGCAGCCTTCCGAACTGCCGGAACCGACAGCGGCGTATGACCCATATGCAAGCGCTGCACAGCAGGCGGGGCGGCAGTTGAGTGAACAATATTCCGAAAAGTACAGCGTGCCGATAACCGTACACGTTGAGGTACAGCAAGACCGCGCGCTGGTGCAAAGCGTTGAGGTGACGGCTGGCGAAACCTTTGACGAAATACGCCGGGAACTTTGGGCGGAGCTTGGCGAAGATGTGACGATTACACAAGTGCAAGGAGGAACGCAACATGAAACCAGCACAGCAACAGCCGTGGGCTGACCGGCTCAAGGCGATGTTAGGAAAAAAGAACGCGCTGTTCGCTTTGGGAATTGCCGGCATTTTATTGCTTGGCGCGTCGGAGCTTTTGCCAAGCACAACGGACAGCGAGAAACCAGCGGCGCAGACAAGCGGAGAGCTTTCCGTAAGCAGCCAAGAGCAAGCGCTGGAACAAAGAGTGCAGGAAATTGTCGGCACGGTAGAAGGCGCAGGAAAGGTAAAGGTTATGATTACTTTAGAGGATGCGGGGGAAACCATCTATGCACAGGATGAACAGCTTGACACCGAGCATCAGTATGATGAAAGCGGACAGGAGGTGCTGGCCCGCACCAACGGCCAAAGCAGCCATTTGTTTTTTGATTCCGGCAGTGACGAACAGCCATTGGTGGAAACCATGCGTCAGCCGACGGTGCAGGGCGTCGCCGTGATTTGTGAAGGGGGCGGCGACATTGCCGTAGAAAGCCGAATTACACAAGTGGTGGCCACCGTGCTGGGAATCCCTACAAGCCGTGTCTGCGTGGTGGCGATGCAATCGCAAAATTAATTCATTGATTTTGATAGGAGGAACCATCCATGAAAAGTGCAAAAAGCAAAAGACAGCTCACCCTCGTAACCTTGGCGGCAGCTTTGGGCGTCGCGGTGTATCTCAATTGGGAGTATGCCAAAAATGACAGCCCCTATGCCATGCACGAAGCCGCCGCCGCAAACGCCGTGGTAGAAACACAAGAAGAACAGCCGGTGCTGGAAGCCCTGCCCGACAAAAATTATGGCGATGCACAGCTCGTCAGTGCCGGAGCGGAAAGCACGGATGCCTATTTTGAACAGGCGCGTTTGAGCCGCACGAAAACCAGAGATGAAGCCCTCGATAAAATGCAGTCTACTTTGAAAAACACCCAGCTGACCGAGGAGGAGAAAAAGACCATTACCGAGAATTTAACGGCAGTCATCGAGGGAATTACGCTGGAAAGCGATATTGAAAATTTGATTAAGGCAAAAGGCTTTGCCGACTGCGTGGCCTTCTTAGAGGAGGGCAGCGCCAATATTGCGGTAAAAACCGGCAGCGAGGGCTTAACAAAAGCCGAAGTGACTCAAATTCGAGATATTGTTGTGAATAAGGGCGGCGTACAGGCCCAGAATATCAGCATTGTGGAGGTAAAATAAATGGCCGGGGCAGAGGCACCGAGCAAGAAGTAACTTTATAAATATGCACAGGGTATTGTAGAAACAGGCAGAGTGTGTTACAATATGACTAAATCAGGCTCGGGCAGTTTGCCTGGAGCAGGGAGGTCTTTCGATTATGGATGTGGCAAATACCAACAGCATCGGCGGAAGCTTGCAGATTTCTACGGATGTCATCGCGAAGGTTGCAGGCATGGCAACCCTTGAGGTGGACGGCGTGTGCGAGCTCAGCGCAGGCACGCTGGGTGTGAAAGGCTTATTTTCCAAAATGGGTCTTACCGCTTTAAAAAAGCCGATTGAAGTGACGCTTTCTGAAGATGTGGCGGAAATTACCGTCAATGTGAAGGTGCAGTATGCAAGCAAGATTCCTGCACTTTCTGAAAAAGTACAGGAAAATGTAAAAAGTGCCGTCCAGAACATGACCGGCATTACGGTGTCAAAGGTCAATGTAATGGTTACGGGGGTTGCTTCGCCGCAAGCACAGCACAGCGAAGAAGAGTAAGAAAGAGAAAGTCAGCCCTCTTGCAAATGTGCAGGGGGGCTTTATTTTACGGGGATGTAGCATGAATATAACAAGAAGAACCGCGCGTGAAAACGCCTTTATCGCAGCCTTTGAAGTGGAGTTTCGTCCAGATGAGCTCGCGGAGATTATCGCTTACTCGAGAGAGTGCGGCGAATATGCCGTGGACGCTTACGGCGAAGCTTTGCTGTGCAATATGACGGCGCATTTGCCGGAAATTGACGCGATGATTGAAGCGCGCTTGAAGGATTGGACGCTTGCGCGTCTGCCCAAAGTGAATTTAACCGTTCTGCGTTTGGCCGTGGCAGAAATGCGCTTTAATGCAGAAGGGCAGGATATGGACAGCGTCGTCATCAACGAAGCGGTCGAGCTGGCGAAAAAGTATGGCGGTGATAACGATTACCAGTTTATCAACGGCGTGCTGGGTGCGCTGGCGCGCAGCGACCGCAAAGAGGCGTCTGAAACATGCTGACGCTGGGCGTTGACACCAGCAACTATGCAACCTCTTTGGCGGTGGTCTGCACCGATACGAAAGAGGTTGTTTGTGATAGTAAACGCTTTTTGCCTGTGAAAGAGGGCCAGCGCGGCTTGCGGCAAAGCGATGCCGTGTTTCATCATACCGCTGCTTTGCCCGAGATGCTCGAGGAGCTGAACGCGCGTGTTCCGCTGGAACGCATCGGCGCGGTGGGCGTATCAGTGAAGCCGCGGCCTGTGGACGGCTCTTATATGCCGTGCTTTTTGGTGGGCAAAGCTTGTGCGCAGGCCGTTGCATTGGCGCGCGGAACCACTCCTGTTTTTACCACACATCAGCAGGGACATGTAGCTGCGGCGCTCTATGCGGCAAACGAACCTTCTCTTTGGAAGAAAGAAAGCATTGTATTTCACATTTCCGGCGGTACAACGGAAATGCTTTTGTGCCGTGGATATGAGGTACTCAGTGTATTGGGCGGCTCGGAGGATTTGTATGCGGGTCAGGCAGTAGACCGTGTGGGGGTTCGCCTTGGGTTTCCGTTTCCGGCGGGGCAGTATGTGTCCGAGCTGGCGCAGAAATGGGGGGAACCCGTTCGGCCAAAGGTGAGCGTTCGCGGCATGAATTGCAGTTTGTCGGGGCTTGAAAACCAATGCGACGCCTTGATGAAAAAGGAAGCTCCTGCCGAGCAGGTCGCCCACTACTGCCTTTCTTACATTGCGCAGACGGTTCTGAAAATGATTCAAAACGCCAGAGAGGCTTATCCCGGCCTGCCGGTGGTGTGTGCGGGCGGCGTTATGAGCAGCGATGTCATTCGCGGCCAAGTAAGCGCACGGGCAAAGGATGTTTTTTTTGTGCCGGGTAAATTCTCCAGCGATAATGCAATCGGCGCGGCGTTGATTGCCGCAAACGAGGTGGGGCAGTGGAACAAGCAATAACCGTTTCGCAGTTGAATCGCTATGCGAAGGATTTGCTGGAAGACGATCTTTTTTTGCAGAATTTGTCCGTAACCGGAGAAATTTCTAATTTTACGAACCACTTTAAAACGGGACACTTGTACTTTTCTCTAAAGGACGAGACGGGAAGTGTCAAAGCGGTTATGTTTCGCAGTGACGCGCAAAGACTTTCCTTTTTTCCCGAAAACGGAATGCGCGTGATGGTGAGCTGCCGCGTTTCTCTTTATGAGCGTGACGGCGCTTTTCAAATTTATGTGCGGCGTATGCTGCCGGACGGACGCGGGGCAATGCAGCTTGCGTTTGAGCAGCTGAAAAAGAAACTGGCCGAGCAGGGCTTGTTTGATGCAGCGCATAAAAAGCCCTTGCCGAAAATGCCGCGAGTCGTCGGATTGGTGACATCGAAAACGGGTGCGGCAATTCAAGATATTTTTAATGTGGCACGCCGCCGTTGTCCGACGGCATCCTTTTTGCTTTGTCCGGCCAATGTGCAGGGCGCACAGGCGGCACAGCAGGTGGCGAAGGCCATTCAAACGCTGGATGCAAGCGGCGAGTGCGATGTCATTATTGTTGCGCGCGGCGGCGGTTCCAGCGAGGATTTATGGGAATTTAATAATGAAATGCTTGCCCGCACTGCTTACGCCTGCCGCACACCGTTGATTTCGGCAGTAGGACATGAGATTGACTTTACCATTTTGGATTTTGTGGCGGACTGCCGTGCGCCCACTCCGAGTGCGGCGGCGGAAATTGCCTTGCCGGATATGCAAGAGCGCTTGGCGGCAGTGCATCAAACAGGCGCGGCCATCCAGCGCTTGATGATGCAAAAACTCTCGTACGCAAGCGCGCGGCTGGAAAAAGGACAGGCAAGCACTTCGATGCAAATTGTGAAGGCAAAGCTCTCTCAAAAGGAGGCGCTCTGCCGGCGGCTGTGCACCAAAGCGCAGGATGTTATGCATCGCAAGACGGAAGAGGCCCAGGTGCGGTTGGCACATGCGGCACAGGTGGCCGAAACGTTAAACCCGTACGGTGTGCTGGCGCGTGGCTATGCTGTTGTCAAACGCGGGAATATAACGCTGAAAAATGCAAAGAGTTTGACGCCGGGCGATTGTGTGACCGTGGTGATGGCAGATGCCCAAGCCGTTTGCACCGTGGACGAAGTTCGCCGCACGGGGAAGGAGAACGAATGAAACGAGGAACAACCTTTGAGCAGGCGGCAGCCGAGCTGGAAGCTTTGCTGGACACTATGGCAAAGGAAGAAACCGGCCTGGAGGAGAGCATTAAGCTGTATGCCAAGGCCGCGGAATATATCGCTTACTGTGACGATTTACTGAAAAAAGCACAGCTGAAAGTGCAGGAAATTGAAGCGGGCGGCGTTTTTGAACAAAGTACCGCCGACTTTTGAAAGGGGAGCATCCGCATGGAATATCAAAAGCAATATGAGCATTATTTGTCCTTGGCGCAGCAAGCGCTGGAACGGCAAGCGAACGCCTGCTTTGAGGAGGATTCCGAGGTGGGCAAAGCAGCGTGTTACAGCTTATTTTCCGGCGGAAAGCGCGTTCGTGCGGTGCTTTGTTTGGCGGTGTGCGATATGCTGGGCGGAGATTTGCAAACGGCTGCCGATTATGCTGCGGCTATTGAAATGCTGCATTGTTATTCGCTCATTCACGATGATTTGCCGTGCATGGACGACGACGATATGCGCCGTGGAAAGCCCTCGTGCCACAAAGCTTTTGGAGAAGCAACGGCTCTGCTCGCAGGGGATGCCTTGTTGACGGCGGCGTTTGAGGTGCTTTGCAATGCGCCGAATGCCAGCGTGGAAGCCGTATCTGTTCTGTCGGGCGCTGCGGGTGCAAGAGGAATGATTTACGGGCAAGAGCTGGATTTGCGCTTTGAGCAAGTGCGCGCAGATGCCCGACAGCTTGAACAAATTCATGCCAACAAAACGGGAAAGCTCATTAAAGCAGCTGTTCTGTTGGGTGCGGTTGCCGCGAGTGCTTCTAAAGAGCAAAAAAACGCGCTGGAATATTATGCCGCACAGGTGGGAATGGTGTTTCAGATTGTGGACGATATTTTGGATGTGGTTTCCACCAGTGAAGAATTGGGCAAGCCGGTGGGAAGTGACAGGGAAAACGGAAAGTCGACCTTTGTCACTCTGTACGGTTTAGAAGAATCGCGCCGTATGGCACAAGAAAAAACAAAAAATGCTTGCGATGCGCTGGAACTCTTTGGCGAGTCTGCATCGTTTTTGCGCACTTTGGCACTATCGTTGGCCGAGCGCAAACAGTAAGGGGAAGATAAAATGCTTCGATTTTTACAAAGTTTTTGTTTTGGAAATTATATTTTGTCGGTTGCGGTGCTTTCGTGGCTGTCTGCTCAAGTGCTGAAAACAATTATCAACTACCTGCTGAGCGGAAAATTTGACGCGGAGCGCCTTTGGGGCGCGGGCGGAATGCCGAGCGCACACTCCGCTTTTGTGTGCTCCACCTTTCTTGCAGCCGCTAACAGTGAAGGCCCTCATTCGCCGGCGTTTGCGCTTTCCTTTATTTTGGCTGCCATTGTTATGTATGATGCCATGGGCGTAAGACGCGAAACAGGCGAGCAGGCAAAACTGCTGAATAAAATGTTTTTCGATACGGAAGAAAATGGCTTTAACGGCGATTTCAAAAAGCTGAAGGAAAAAGTGGGGCATACTCCTATTGAGGTGCTTTCCGGCGCACTGCTGGGAATTTTAATTGCCATGTTGATTCCTGCGCCTTGATTATAAGGAGCTGGAATGCTTTGCGGCAATCTGCACCATGCCGATAGAAGGAAGTGAAAGATATGGCGTTATTGGAACGCATCGATTCTCCTGACGATTTAAAAAAATTGTCAAGAGATCAGCTGCCGCTTCTCAGTGAGGAAATTCACGCCTTTTTAATTGACAGCGTGTCGAAAACAGGCGGTCACTTATCATCGAACTTAGGTACGATTGACCTGACCATTGCGCTTCACTGGGTGTTTTCCTCTCCGCGCGACCAGCTGGTTTGGGATGTTGGCCATCAATGCTACACCCATAAATTATTAACAGGCCGCCGCGAAGGGTTCGCTTCTTTGCGCAAGCGCGGCGGAATTTCCGGGTTTCCGAAACCGGAGGAAAGCGAGCATGATATTTTTGTTGCCGGACACGGCAATACCTCCCTTTCTGCGGCTATTGGCTTGGCACAAGCCAAAAAGCTGAAAGGAGAGCCGGGCAAAGTCATTGTGATTATTGGTGACGGTGCTTTTACCGGCGGTATGGTTTACGAGGGAATGAACAATATTCGGAATTTGAACAATTTGATTGTCATTTTGAACGACAACAAAATGTCCATTTCCAAAAATGTTGGGGCGATTGCCCAGTATTTTACTAAGCTGCGCACCGCACCGCGTTATTTTAAAGCAAAACGCGATGTAGAAACCGTGCTGGATCGTTTGCCTTTATTGGGATCAGGGATTAAAAGCTGTCTGCAATCGGCTAAGTCGGCCATTCGACGGTCGATTTATCACTCTACCATGTTTGAGGATATGGGCTTTCAATACGTTGGCCCCATTGACGGCCATGATATTTCTGAAATGTGTACGCTTTTTTCGGCGTACCGGGACGAACAGTATGCGCCGCTGCTGGTTCATGCCTGTACCATCAAGGGGCATGGCTTTTTGCCGGCTGAACGAAACCCCGGTGAGTTTCACGGAGTATCCTCGTTTAATGCCAACGATTTAACCGACCCCGAAATTTCCCCGACACTTTCGTTTTCCAATGTCTTTGGCCAAAAGCTGGCCGAGCTGGGCAACGAAGATAAGCGGATTTGCGCTATTACCGCGGCTATGAAGTACGGCACCGGTTTGCAGTTTTTTTATAAGCAGCATAAGCCGCGCTTTTTTGATGTTGGTATGGCTGAGCAGCACGCTGTTACTTTTGCGGCGGGGCTTGCTGCGAATGGCATGAAGCCTGTGGCAGCGATCTACTCGACGTTTTTGCAGCGTGCGTTCGACCAAATTATTCATGATGTCAATTTGATGCACGCAGATGTGCTGTTTGCCATTGACCGAGCCGGGTTGGTACCTGCCGACGGCGACACGCACCAAGGCGTGTACGACACCGCTTTTTTGTCCAGTATCGACGGAATGCGCTTGGTGAGTGTGTGCAATTATGCAGAGCTGGAATACTGGCTGGAAACGCTGATGAAGCAAAGCGGCCCGCGTGCGCTGCGGTATCCCCGCGGCGCCGAGGATGAGACTTTGGCAAAATTGGGGTGTACGGGTCAAGAATTTGATCTTTATCAAGAGGACGGCGCATCTGCGAAGTGTTTATTGATCACTTACGGTGCGCAGACAAAAGAAGTGCTGAAGGCAGCGCAGTTGGCGCAAAGCAGCGGTGTAGCTGTGGATGTGCTGAAGCTGAATGTCTTGCATCCGCTGCCGGAGAATATTTGGGAAATTGCCGCGCGCTATCGCACTGTAATTTTTGCCGAAGAAGGCATTCACGGCGGCGGCATTGCCGAGCATACGGCGACACAGCTGATGACTCACGGCGTCACTTGCCGCTACCATATTGTTGCCGTGGATTCGCTGCATCTCATTACCGCAACGGCTGATGAACTGCGCGAGCATTTTGGGTTGAACGCGCAGGCGTTATATCAGACGTTGAAAGAGGTGGACGGTTTTTGAAAATTCGCTTAGATCAATATCTGTGCCAACATGGTTTGGCGCAAAGCAGAGAGCGCGCAAAAGCGCTGATTATGGCGGGAATTGTGTTTGTCAACGAGGAGAAAAGCGACAAGCCCGGCAATATGATTGATGAACAGGCCCATGTAGAGGTACGCGGCCACGACATTGGCTATGTCAGCCGCGGCGGATTAAAGCTGGAAAGGGCCATGCAGGTGTTCCCGGTTTCTCCTTCCGAGAAAGTGTGCATGGATATTGGCGCCTCTACCGGCGGCTTTACCGACTGTATGCTGCAAAATGGGGCGAAAAAGGTATATGCCGTTGACGTGGGCTATGGGCAGTTGGCGTGGAAGCTGCGCTGCGATGAGCGCGTGAAAAATATGGAGCGCACCAATATTCGCCATGTAACCCCGGAAATGTTGGAAGAACCTGTCGAGTTTTTCAGCGTGGATGTGTCCTTTATTTCGCTCAAACACATTTTTCCTGTCGCCGCTGCTGTGACAACAGCCGATGCACAGGGAGTGTGTCTGGTAAAACCGCAGTTTGAAGCAGGGAAAGAAAAGGTAGGAAAAAAGGGCGTGGTGCGCGAAGCGCAAACGCACCGTGAGGTGCTGCATCAAGCCATTTCCTATGCTTTGGAAAACGGTTTTTCCGTCTTGGGATTAGACCATTCTCCCATTAAAGGGCCGGAGGGCAATATTGAGTTTTTGATGTATGTGAAAAAGCAGGGAGATGCACAGCCTTCCCAAGAGGAAATTGCTTTGGTGGTTGAGCAGGCACATCAGAACTTACAGGTGAATGCATGATGAAAATTTATCTCATCCCAAACCTCAGCAAAAGCGCCGCGCGTAAAACGGCAGTCCATGTGATGGAAGAGCTTGCTCAGCTCGGCGCTGAAATTTTTATGGATGAAACTGTTCGTGACGAATTAAAGGCGGAATACGCTATTTGGATGGACGAAAGAAAAGCTTTGTCCGAATGTGATGTCATCGTTACGATTGGCGGCGACGGCACCATTCTCCATGCGGCGCGCAAAGCAATGGAAGCGGGAAAGCCCATTATGGGCATCAACCGTGGCCGGATGGGCTTTTTGGCAACGGCGGAAAGCGGCGAGCACGAAAAGCTGGAGCGCCTCGTGTCGGGCGACTGGAAGGTGGACGAGCGCACAACGCTGGCGGTTCGTACTAGTGGACGCTCTTTTTTTGAAGTTTTTCCGCTGAATGATGTCGTTTTATCCAAAAAAGGGGTGGGGCAGACCGTAGATGTGCGCATTTACTGTGACGGTACATTAGTGAATGAATATCGCGGCGATGGCGTTGTAGTGGCAACGCCCACGGGCTCTACGGCATATTCGCTCAGTGCGGGCGGCCCGGTGCTGGACGCAAGAATCAGCGGGTTAGTGGTAACGCCCATCTGTGCGCATAGTATGCACAGCCCGCCGATGGTGTTTTCTGCACAGCGTAAATTGCTGATCCGAGTGGTTTCTTCACAGGAAGGTGCGGTACTGTGCTGCGACGGAACGGAAGGCCCCACGGTTTATTCGGATGAAACGGTGGAAGTAACCTTGGGACAGCGCACTATATCGCTTGTCAGTTTTGATGAAGCGGAACAGTTTCGTGCAATTGATAAAAAATTAAAAGGAAGGTGAAGTTTTTTGAAAAATGAACGCCATGCCAAAATTTTAGAATTGATTCAAACTCAGCAGATTGATCGGCAAGAGGAGCTGTTGGCACAGTTGAAAGCCCAAGGCTTTTCTGTGACACAAGCAACCGTATCGCGCGATATTCGTGAGCTGGGTTTGGTGAAATCTGTCGATCAGGATGGGCGTTACCGTTATGTGGCTGTCACAAACGGTGGAAAAAACGCGCATTCTCCTTCTCGGTTTGAGACAATTTTCCGGGAAAGCGTTGTTCATGTCGACTATGCGGGACATATTGTTTTAGTAAAATGTTACAACGGTATGGCAAACGCCGCTTGCGAGGTGTTTGATGGGCGTTCATGGGATCAAATTGTCGGAACACTTTCCGGTGACGACACTTTTTTGGTTTTAATGAGAACTGAGGAGGATGCACGCCGCCTGTGCGAAAAACTGTCGGAGTTTGTAAACCGTTGACGGAAAAAGAGGTTGCTATGCTTTGTGAATTAACAATTGAAAATGTAGCAGTCATCGAAAAGGCAACGGTGCATTTTGGCCAAGGACTTCACGTTTTGTCCGGTGAAACAGGTGCGGGTAAGTCGATTGTCATTGACTCCGTGAATGCGATTTTGGGCAATCGAGCTTCGCGTGATTTGGTGCGAACCGGCGCAGAAAAGGCAAAAATTTATGCCACTTTTCGCAATTTGGGCGAAAAGACAATTAAAAAGCTGGAAGATGCGGGTTATGAGGTGCAGGAGGAGCTGCTTTTGTACCGAGAAATTGGCGCAGACGGCAAAACCAAGTGCCGTTTGAACGGAATGCCGGCTTCACTTTCTGTGGTGCGGGAGATTGGTTCGGATTTAATGGTAATCCACGGCCAGCACGACAGCCAAAGCCTGTTAGACCCTTCGCGTCATTTAGGAATTTTGGATGCTTATGCCAAAAATCAGGCGCTGCACAGCGACTATTATGGCGTTTATCGTGAGCTGTGCACGGTGAAAAAACAAGTGGATGCGCTCAGCATGGATACACAGGAGCAGCAGCGGCGTTTAGAGCTGCTGCAGTTTCAAGTACAGGAGCTGGAGGCGGCAGACTTGCAGCCGGAGGAAGAAGCCGAGCTGCAAAATAGGCGGAATCGAATCTTGCACGCGCAGAAAATTGCGCAGCAGCTCAACCGCGCTTACCTTGCGTTGGAGGGGCAGGAGGACACGGAAATTCCCGGTGCGATTCAGCAAGTGTCTGATGCCTGTGCGGCCCTGGAAGAAGTGGCGGAACTTTCGCCTGAATTTTCAGAAATGTCTGAGCGCCTGCGTGATTTATTTTACGCTTTGAAAGATGAGGCGGAAGAAGCCGCCGGCTTATTGGAGCGTCAAGGTTATGGGGAAGAGGCGCTGGAACCCATTGAGGAACGGTTGGACCTCATTTACCGTTTGAAGCAGAAATATGGCTGCGGCGTTCCCGAGCTGTTGGAGTATCTGCAAAAGGCACGCGCCGAGCTGGAAAGTATGGAGTTCGGCGAGGAGCATTTGGCGCAGCTTTATGATAAGCAAGCGCAGCTATATGAAACGGCGCGCGAAAAAGCGCAGTGCCTAACCCAAAGCAGGCTGGAAGCGTTTGAGCGTTTGAATGAGGAACTCACGGAGTCGCTGTGCTTTCTCAATATGCCCGGCATTCGTTTTTCACTTGAGCACCGCAAAGGGCCGCTTGCGTCTATGGGGCAGGACAGTGTAGAATTTTTTATTTCTACGAACGCAGGCGAAGCGCCCAAGCCTTTGGCGAAAATTGCCTCGGGTGGTGAGCTTTCGCGCATTATGCTGGCCATTAAAAGTGCTTTGTCGGATCAAGATGAAACGGCAACGGTGATTTATGATGAAATTGACACCGGCGTTTCCGGCGTGGCGGCTGCACGGATTGGACAAAAGCTGAAGGAAACTTCACGAGGCAAACAGGTGATTTGCATTACCCATACCGCGCAGATTGCGGCTTTGGCGGATATTCACCTTTATATTGAAAAACGTCAGCAAAATGACCGTGTGTATACGCATATTACCACATTAAATGAAGATCAGCGCATTGGCGAGCTGGCGCGTATGATTTCCGGCAATCAGATTACCGAAATTGCCCGTGCCAATGCCGCCGAAATGCTCAAGCTGGCACATCAAGAGAAAAAACTTGACAAATAAAGTATGGTGCATTATACTAAGTAGCAAATGCGTGGATGAGAATAAGTAGCTTGCCGCTGTCTGGCACAGAGAACCTTCCGGTTTGGTGAAAGGAAGGAGCAGACGCTGCTTGTGAATACCTCTCGGAGCAGCGGGCTGAACAGAAATCAGTAGGCCTTGCCGGGTGCGCCCGTTACGGCGTGGTTGTGTTGATGGACACACAGAGGCCGTTTTCGTGAGAAAACGGTGAACAGAGGTGGTACCGCGGTTTTCCGCCCTCTGCCAATTTTTTGGCAGAGGGCGTTTTTGCGTTCTTTGCCGCAAAGAAAACAAGCCAAAGGGCTTGACAGGAGGTAACAGAAATGGAAAATGTATTCGACTGGCTGAAAGAGCGCGGGCTGGTGGCACAGGCGACCAACGAGGAGGAAATCCGCACACTTTTGGGAAAAGAAAAGGTGACTTTTTACACCGGATTTGACCCCACCGCAGACAGCTTGCATGTGGGTCATTTTATGCAGTTGATTGTGATGCGTAAAATGCAGCAGGCGGGCCACCGTCCCATTGTGCTTTTAGGCGGCGGTACAACGATGGTGGGTGATCCTACCGGCAAGACTGATATGCGCAAAATGCTGACCAAAGAGCAGATTCAGCACAATGCGGATTGCTTCAAACAGCAAATGAGCAAATTCATCGACTTTTCTGAGGGCAAAGCCCTGATGGTAAACAATGCCGATTGGCTTTTGGGGCTGAATTACCTCGATTTTCTGCGCGAAATCGGTGTGCATTTTTCTGTTAACAAAATGCTGACGGCAGAATGCTTTAAAACCCGCTTGGAAAAGGGTCTTTCCTTTATCGAATTCAACTACATGCTCATGCAAAGCTACGACTTTTTGCATCTGGCGCGTGAATATGACTGCAAAATGGAGTTTGGCGGAAACGACCAGTGGAGCAATATTATCGGCGGTGTAGAGCTGAACCGCCGCTGCGATCAGCGCGAGGTATACGGCATGACCTTTACGCTTTTGACAACGCGCGAAGGCAAAAAGATGGGCAAAACCGAAAAAGGCGCTGTTTGGCTTGACCCTGAAAAGACAAGCCCCTATGAGTTCTTCCAGTACTGGCGCAATATTGATGACGCAGAAGTGCAAAACTGCTTGAAGCTGTTGACCGATGTTCCTGTTGCTGAGATTGATGCAATCGACATGACAAGCGGCCCGGCCATCAATGCTGCAAAAGAGCGCTTGGCTTTTGAACTGACGGGTCTCGTTCATTCGCCCGAAGAAGCCCAAAAGGCAATGGAAACAGCACGCAGCCTGTTTGGCGGCGGAGCAGATGCGGAGAATATGCCCGCGACGGTTTTGGATGCAGCATTGCTTGGAGAGAACGGCATTGGAATTTTAGACCTTTTGGTGGCTGCCGGGTTGGTACCCAGCAAGGGTGAAGGACGCCGACTGGTTCAACAAGGCGGTGTTGCATTAGACGGTGAAAAAGTATCCGACCCCATGGCAATAATTTCCCGCGAGCGCTTAGAGGCGGGCATTGTAGTGAAAAAGGGGAAAAAGGTTTATCACAAGGTGAGCGTATAATCAGACAGTTCCAAACACTTGATACCGGCTTGGAAAATAAGGCGGCATCATTTAGGGAATGAGAGCGTTTCTGGATGATACATCTTTTCAGAAACCGGCGAGGAAAAGAGGTTTATTTATGCACAACAGCTTGTTTAGAAAGGTGCTTGCACTCTCGGGCGAGATGCCTTTTCATGAACGGCTGCGCGTTGGTTTATGTCTTACATGGGTAGGTGGTTTTTTAGAGGTATATACCTACTTGCTGCATGGGGGCGTATTTGCCAATGCACAAACGGGAAATTTGCTTTTATTGGCCATTGAAGCATCCCGATGGAATCCACATGCGGTTTATTATCTATTACCCATTGGAGCATTTTTTGCTGGAGTGTTTACCAGTGAGTGGATTCGATCAAGACAAACAGCGCAGCAAAGCATTTTGTGGCAGCATTGGGTTCTGCTGTTGGAGGCAGTGGTATTTTTTGTTATTGCTTTTCTTCCAAAGGGAATCAATGATGCTGTTGTGATTGTGGCGGTGGCGTTTGTTTGTGCCATGCAGTTCAACACCTTTCGCAAAGCGCATGGACTTTCCTACGCTTCCACCTTTTGTACCGGCAACTTGCGCAGTGCAGTGGAAAACCTCTTTTATGGTATCTTTCGCCATCAGCGGGAACGTGCAAAAACGGCAGGACGTTATTTCAGTGTTATCGGCGCTTTTTTGTGCGGAACGATGACGGGGTATTGGTTTGTTACCTTCTGGGGACAAACCTCGATTCTGTTATGTGCTGCAATTATGGTCATTCTGTTTATCGTAATGAAGTGGCCTTGTGTAACAGCATGCCGCCAAGGGCAAAATGGCGCAAACAAGGACGATGCCCCGCAAAAGAGTTGACGAAAGACCGGAAAATATAGTATAATATAGTAAGCTTTGGACATGTGTTTTCACATTGCCATACAAATTATCAAAAGGAGAGATTCACATGACCCGTATTCAGACAATTGAAACACGCGATTTGGCAAAGAGCGCTGTGAACGGCGGCTGCGGCGAGTGCCAAACTTCTTGCCAGTCTGCTTGCAAAACTTCTTGCGGCGTTGCAAATCAGCTGTGCGAAAACAGCGAAGAAAAGGATGCCTAAGCGATTTGCATAGGATGCTTGATACCGTCTGCCGGCATGGCAGGCGGTATTTTTCGGATACGGATGGAGTGGCCAAAACATTTTGTTTTGGCAGCAATAGAAAGGAACATGGATTTTGCTACATCAATATCAATTGAACGGATACAATATTGTTCTGGATGTTTTCAGTGGTTCGGTGCATGTCGTTGACGAAGTTGCCTATGATATGATTGCTATGTATGAGCAGCATACCGGCGAGGAAATCATCAACGCAATGCTTGAAAAATACGGTGAACGGGAAGATGTTGCCCGTGAAGATTTGCTCCAATGTCTGGACGACATTGAAGCACTGAAAAATGCAGGTAAGCTGTTTACAGAGGATACTTATGCCGGCATGGCGTTTGATTTTAAAAAGCGTGTCACAGAGGTAAAAGCGCTTTGCCTGCATGTGGCGCACACCTGCAACTTGAATTGCTCTTATTGCTTTGCCGCGCAGGGAAATTATCATGGCGAGCGCGCTTTGATGACTTTTGAAGTGGGCAAGCAAGCACTGGATTTCCTCGTGAAAAACAGCGGAAAACGCAAAAACTTGGAAGTGGACTTTTTCGGCGGCGAGCCGCTGATGAATTGGGATGTGGTAAAGCAGCTCGTAGCATATGGACGCAGCCTGGAAGAACCGCATAATAAAAAGTTCCGCTTTACCTTGACCACAAACGGCGTTTTGGTAGATGACGAAGTGATTGAATTCGCCAATCGCGAGATGAATAACGTGGTTATGAGCTTGGATGGCCGCAAAGAAGTGCACGACCATTTGCGTAAAAATTATGCCGGGCAGGGAAGTTACGACGTTGTTGTGCCGAAGTTTCAAAAATTTGCAAAGCTGCGCGGCGATAAAGAATATTATATCCGCGGAACGTATACCCACAATAATATTGACTTTACCAATGATGTTCTGCATATGGCAGACCTCGGGTTTGACCGTTTGAGCATTGAGCCGGTTGTATGTTCGGAAAACGACCCTTATGCTCTGACAAAAGAAGATTTGCCCGTTTTGCTGGAGCAGTATGAAATTCTGGCAAAAGAGATGCTCAAGCGTGACAAAGAGGGAAAAGGGTTTGTATTCTATCACTATATGATTGATTTGAACCATGGGCCGTGCATTTATAAGCGCATTTCCGGCTGCGGAAGCGGCACGGAATATTTGGCGGTGACCCCTTGGGGCGAGCTGTTCCCGTGTCATCAGTTTGTGGGCGACCCGAAATACAGCATTGGCAATGTGTGGGACGGCGTGACGAATACCGCTTTGCGCGATGAATTTAAGCTTTGCAATGCTTATGCTCGAAAGGATTGCGAAACCTGCTGGGCAAAGCTGTATTGCTCGGGCGGATGTGCTGCAAACGCCTACCATGCAACGGGAAGCATTACCGGAATTCATGCTTACGGCTGCGAACTGTTCCGAAAGAGAATGGAATGTGCGATTATGATGCAGGTGGCAAAACAGACGGAAAACGCCTAATACAGTTATCTGCAAACGGAAACAAGAAAAGAGGGAAGCCCCTATATGGTCTTTGTTGACCATATAGGGGCTTCCTTTTTTAAGAGAATATATTCTCAATCGTTTCGCACGCGATAGCCTAAAGTCATTAAGCTGTCGCCAAGGTGGACATTTTCTACTGTGATGCCGTCATAATCCACGGAAAGATCATAATGGCTGAAGTTCCAAAAGCCTTTAATTCCCATGCCGACCAGCTTGGGTGCAAGCTGCATGGCGCTTTGACGCGGAATGCAAAGCACAGCAACATCAGGCACAATGCCGCCACAAACTGCAGATAAATTACGAATATCACTGATGGGAATATCGCCGGGAAGTTTTTTCCCGATTTCTTCCGGGTTACAGTCAAAAGCTGCCATCAAATGATAACCGCGCGCTTCTGCCGTCAAATAGCCAAAGATGGCACGTCCCAAACGACCGGTACCAATTAAAATAGTGTTTAATTTACCGTCGTGAAAGAGGAGGTGGTTAATTTCCTCCCAAAGGACATCAAGTTGATAGCCGATTCCTTGCTGACCAAAACCGCCAAAGCAGTTAAAGTCTTGGCGCACCTGCGAAGCAGTTGTCCCCATCATTCTTGCCAGTTCGCTGGAAGAAATTTTGGTAACACCGTTTTTCTTCATATCGGAAATATAACGATAATACTTCGGTAAACGGCGTATGACGGGCAGGGATGCTTTGTTTTGTGTAGACATTGTTTTGTTCCACCTTTTTATTTCGGTATCATAAAGCGGCGATGGTACGCATGACGTAATCGCCAAATTCGCTGCAGGTGCAGCCGGTATCGCGTCCTGTTACGGTCATGGCTTTTTCTTCAAACATGCAAATATCAAGCGCTCTCTCCAGCTTGTTTGCTTGCTCTTGGTAGCCGATATGAGACAGCAGCATCACGCTTGCGCGCAGCATACTGCATGGGTCTGCATATTGAGCGCGTCCCTCCTGCACCATGCGGGGGGCAGAGCCGTGAATGGCCTCGAACATGGCATAGCGCTTGCCGATATTGCCGCTGCCGGCGGTGCCGACGCCGCCCTGGAACTCAGCTGCTTCATCGGTAATGATGTCGCCGTACAGGTTCGGCAGCACAAAGACAGAGAAGTCCTTGCGGCGCTTTTCGTCCACAAGCTTGGCTGTCATAATGTCAATGTACCAGTCATCTGTGGTGATTTCAGGATAGCGCTTGCCGACTTCTTGGCAAAGACGCAGGAACTTACCATCGGTTTCTTTGACAATATTGGCTTTTGTAACGATAGATACGCGCTTTTTTCCATTGCGGTGTGCATAATCATAAGCAAGCTCAGCAATGCGCTGCGTACCGTCCGTAGTGGTAACGGTAAAATCAATGGAAATACCGTCTTCCGTTTCAAATCCGCAGCTGCCCAGCGTATAAGCACCTTCGGTATTTTCGCGGAAGAATGTCCAGTCGATGCCCTGTTCGGGAACCTTAACCGGGCGAACATTCGCAAAAAGATCCAGTTCTTTTCGCATAGCGACGTTAGCGCTTTCAATGTTGGGCCATTCATCGCCTGCACGCGGGGTAGTGGTCGGGCCTTTTAAAATGACGTGACATGCTTTTAATTCTGCCAAAACGTCATCGGGAATAGCCTTCAAGTGTGCGGCACGGTTTTCAATCGTCAAACCGTCAATTTCACGAAATACAACCTTGCCCTGTGCCACAGCGTCTTGCAGCAAAAATGCAAGGACACGCTGCGCTTCTTTTGTGATGGTCGGGCCAATGCCGTCGCCGCCGCAAATACCGATTACAATTTGATCCAGCGCTTTATAATCCACAAAGTCACCTTGTTCACGCATTGCGGCAACACGCTTTTTCTGTGCTTCAATCAGTGCGGCGAATTTTTCTTGTGCTTGGGGGATGTTGTACATTTTATTTCCTCCGTTCTCGTTCACAGCGGTAGAATATGAAAATTATTTTGTCTGCTCGCGCGTATAGTTCAAAAGACCGCCGGCACGAATCACAGCAGCTTGGCGGGCGCTGATGTCACACTTCAAAGGAATCACGTTGCCCGCCGTTCGATTGGTCATCATGACGCAGCCGGTTTCCAATCCGCTCAAAACTCCCGTTAAGCGAAGTTCGTCGGAAAGGGAAATACGGTCGTAATCTTCGGGGTTGTCAAACTCCAGCGGAAGAATACCGGCATTCACCAAATTGGCTTTGTGAATGCGCGCGAAGTTTTTCGCAATCACGGCACGGATGCCCAAATAAAGGGGAACCAGCGCGGCGTGTTCGCGCGAGGAGCCTTGGCCGTAATTTGCACCGCCGACAATAAATCCGCCTTGTGCAGCCATGGCACGTTTCGGGAAATCGGGGTCACACACCTCAAAGCAATACTGTGAAAGGTGCGGAATATTAGAACGGTAGGGAAGAATCTTGCTTCCGGCAGGCATAATGTGGTCGGTGGTGATATTGTCGCCTACCTTTAACAGGCACGGCAGAGAAAGCTCGTCTTCCAACGGAGCAGCCTGCGGCAGGGGCTTAATGTTCGGCCCGCGCAGCACTTCAACCTGTTCGTAATCCGCGTCGCTGGCCGGTAAATCAATCATGTTGTCGTTGATGGGGAACTGCGTTACCGGCGGAGTTTCAGGGATAATCGGCAGAGTGCGCGGGTCGGTGATATAACCGGTCAAACAGCTTGCAGCCGCCGTTTCCGGGCTGACAAGATACACACCGGCATCTGCTGTTCCGCTTCGGCCTTCAAAATTGCGGTTGAAAGTACGCAGCGATACGCCCTGCGAGTTGGGGCTTTGTCCCATGCCGATGCACGGGCCGCAGGCTGATTCCAAAATGCGTGCGCCCGCTTGGAGCAAATCGGTCAATGCGCCGTTTTCACTCAGCATCGAAAGCACTTGGCGGCTGCCCGGTGCGATAGACAAGCTCACTTCGGGGTGAACCGTTTTGCCTTTCAGCATAGCGGCTACGGCCATCAAATCGGTGTAGCTGGAATTGGTGCAGCTGCCAATGCAGACTTGGTCTACCTTGGTCATGGCGAGTTGTTTCACGGGCTTTACATTATCCGGGCTGTGCGGACATGCTGCCAGCGGTTCCAGAGCGGACAAATCGATTTCCAAGGTTTCGTCATAAACGGCATCTTCGTCGCTCGACAAAGCAACCCAGTCTTTCTCGCGGCCCTGCGCTTTTAAGAAGGCTTTTGTCACTTCATCCGACGGGAAAATCGAAGTGGTAGCGCCAAGCTCTGCGCCCATGTTTGTGATGGTGGCACGCTGCGGAACACTGAGTGTTGCAACGCCTTCCCCGCCGTATTCAATAATTTTTCCCACGCCGCCTTTGACTGTCATCCGGCGCAGTACCTCCAAGATGATGTCCTTTGCGCTGACGCCGGGACGCAGTGCGCCGGTCAAACGAACAAGCACCATTTTGGGGTAGGGGATATAGTAAGCGCCGCCGCCCATTGCAACAGCCACATCCAGTCCACCTGCGCCCATCGCCAAACAGCCAATGCCGCCCGCAGTGGGGGTATGGCTGTCAGAGCCAATCAATGTTTTTCCCGGGCAGGCAAAACGCTCTAAATGTACCTGATGACAAATGCCGTTGCCGGGACGTGAATAACGAACGCCGATTTTTTTCGCAATGGTGCGGATAAAACGATGGTCGTCTGCATTCATGAAGCCGTTTTGGAGTGTGTTGTGGTCAATATATGCCACACTCAGCTCCGTTTTGACACGAGGGATCCCCATGGCTTCATATTCCAAATAAGCCATGGTACCGGTTGCGTCCTGTGTCAAAGTTTGGTCGATGCGCAGCCCAACCTCATTTCCCACAGACGGTGTACCGTCTACAAGGTGCGCTGCAAGAATTTTCTGTGCTATTGTCTTTCCCATTTTTTCAAAACAACCCCTCTCTGCGCAAGTATTCAGCAATACCGGCGCATGTTGTTACTATAATAATATATTACTTTTAAAAACGCTTGTCAATCTATCGGCCCAGGACATCGTCTCTCAGAACAATAGCAAAACAATACACACAAACAAGGCTGTGTCAGCCTGGGGAAAGCAGACACAGCCTTGCAGCAGAACAAAAATTAGGAAGAATGATGGCCGCAGCCGGAGCAATTACCGCATCCGCCGGAACACCCGCAGGAAGAGTGGCTGTGAGACGAACACGAGCCGGAGGACGGGCAGCCGATGCACTTGACGCCGCTTTTTTTTGCTTTGACAATGTAGCGAATTGCGGCGGCGAGCAGCCCCAGAATCAGAGCGGCAAGTAAAAAATCGAGCATAAAACAAACACTCCTTTTTCAATGTGCGCCGGTGCGAACCATGCAGCGTTGCAAAAATTACGCCTGAACCTTTTGGTGCAGCGCATACTCTGTGCTAAGCTGTCGGTTGGTGCGCACAATCAGCGATGCGATAATAGCGATAATAATGGCAACAACCACCAATCCCGGTACAAAGCCTATGCCGACAGAGCCGGTGGTAACCAGTGTGCCTACTTGGTAAACGAGGAACGATAACACATATGCCGTGCTGAGCTGAAGGCCGATGCCTGCAAAGAGCCATTTGCGGCTTTGCATTTCAGAATTCATTGCGCCGATGGCTGCAAAGCAGGGAGGTGTGTACAGATTGAACATCAAATAAGCAAGGGCAGCAACCGCGGAAAGCCCCATCACCGAGGCGACTTCGTTGGCGCCTCCAGTTAAAACCAGCGCATCGGTGTCGATAAAGTTAGAAATGCCGTATACAACAGCCAGTGTACCCACCACGTTTTCCTTGGCAATAAAGCCGGTAACTGCGGCTGCGGCCAGCTGCCAAGTGCCAAAGCCGAGCGGAATTAAAATCAGCGCAAAGGGAGAGGCGATTGTGGCAAGAATAGAAGTGCTTTCTGCCCCTTCCTCGACAAGCTGAAGGCTCCAGTTAAAGGATTGCATAATCTGTACAGCGGCATTGCACACAAGAATAATGGTTCCAGCCTTAATAATGAATGCTTTTGCGCGGGACAGCATCGACAAAACAGCGCGTTTTAAGCTGGGCAGTTTGTACTCGGGCAGCTCCATGATGAAGAACGATTTGCGGTATTTATGACCGGTGATTTTCAGCACCAGTAAAGCACCCAGCAAAATGAGCACAATGCCGACGAAATACATCAGCGTACCCACCCAAGAAGCGTCATTGAAAAAAACGCCTGCAAATAGTGCAATGACGGGAAGCTTTGCTCCGCACGGCATGAACGGTGTCAGCATTGCGGTGGTGCGGCGCTCGCGCTCATTGCGAATGGTGCGGCACGCCATAACGCCCGGAATGGCGCAGCCCGTACCGATTACCATGGGGATAATGGATTTGCCCGACAGGCCGACACGCTTGAAAAACGGGTCCATGACAACGGCTACACGCGCCATATATCCGCAGTCTTCCAGCAAAGCAATCAGGAAGTACATTACCATGACAAGCGGCAGGAACCCGACAACGGCGCTGACACCGCCGATGATGCCTTCCACCAGCAGGGATTGCAGGAAGGGGGAGGCGCCGGACACCAAGGTGCCAACCCACTCTTTGAAAGCGTCAATCCAGCCAACAAGGAAATCAGCGATGAACGGGCCGACAGTGGACTGGGAAATGTCAAATACAAGCCACATCACAACCGCAAAAATCGGAATGCCAAGCCAGCGATGTGCAACAATAGCGTCCACTTTGTCCTGTTTCGTGTGCTGTGCCGTCTGCACCTTTCTGGTTTCCACTTGGGATACCAGCTCATTGACAAAAGCAAAACGCTTGCGATCGGCTTGCTCTACGGCTTGCTTATCATGAAGATCGATGTCATCCTGTACATAGGGAGCGGCTTGGCCTTTGCCTTGCGCGCAAGCTGCCGCCTGAACGGCCTGTGCCAATCCTTGATGAGCCGAAGAAGTAGAAACGGTTTCTACAACGGGACACCCAAGCTTTTGAGAAAGCAAGGCAGTGTCAATTTTGGTTTCCTTCTTCTCGTTGATATCGCTCTTGTTCAATGCTACCACAACAGGGATGCCGAGTTCAAGCAGCTGCGTTGTGAAAAATAAGCTTCGGCTGAGGTTGGTCGCATCCACAATATTGATGATAGCATCTGGATGCTCGTTTTTGACGTAGGCGCTGGTAATGCCCTCCTCTGAGGTGAAGGGAGACATGGAGTAAGCACCCGGAAGGTCCACGGCCACTAAGTCGCTGTAAGCGCCGCAGAAAGTTTTTTTGATAGGGCTTTCCTTTTTGTCAACCGTAACGCCCGCCCAGTTTCCCACGCGCTCGGTGCGTCCTGTTAATGCGTTGTACATGGTGGTTTTGCCACTGTTAGGATTGCCTGCAAGTGCAATTCTCATACCAATCATCTTCTTTCTCACAAGTTTTTATTGCTCATGCCAATCACATTTATTGATTAGCAAAAACTAACTGATGTGCATTAAAAAAGCATCTGATGCCAGATGCAGGGCATTCGCAGCTTTGCAAAAAGAAGCTCCTCTTTGCAAAGCTGCAAAAAGCGCACGTTAAATTAAAATGGCCTGTGCAAGATTTTTGTCAATGTTGTATCGCCCGTCTTTCACACAAATAACATAGCCTTGGTGCAATTGAGATACAACCGTAACAGGTTCGCCGCTATAACAGCCCAGCGTAAATAAAAACTCGTTCAATTCTTCATCTTCGGTTGAAATATCCTTGACGAGATATTCTTGCCCAATCACGGCTTGTGTCAAATTCATAACGTTCCTCCCAATAAAAATGGTTCGGCTTGAGTTATCTCTTGCTAACTGTTGATACCATATCACAGTTGGATTTTTTTGTCAATGGACGAGAAAGCGTTTCGGGGGAAGAAACGTTGTATTTCTGTTAGCTATGACTAACAAAAAAGCTAATTGACAGGGACAGCGCTCTGTGCTAGAATCAAAAAAATTCACAAAACTGGTAGACATATAAACATAAAAATAGGAAGGGTGACATGTTATGGCACAAATTTATCGCAGCGTTGAGGAACTTGTGGGCAAAACTCCGCTTTTGGAGCTCTCACGCTTGGAAAAACAGCTCAACTTAAAAGCAAAATTATTGGCAAAGCTGGAATATTTTAATCCGGCAGGCTCGGTGAAAGACCGTGCTGCACGTCAGATGATTCAAGATGCCGAACAAGATGGGCGCTGGAATGAAGAAACCGTTATCGTAGAGCCCACTTCGGGCAACACGGGCATTGGCCTGGCTGCGCTTGGTGTGGCGAAGGGCTACCGTGTCATTCTTGTGATGCCTGAAACAATGTCGCAGGAGCGGCGCAGCTTGATGAAAGCATATGGAGCAGAACTTGTACTAACACCGGGAGCAAAAGGAATGAAGGGCGCGATTGAGCGGGCAAAAGAACTGGTACAGGAAATTCCCGGGGCAGTTTTGGCCGGTCAGTTTGAAAACCCCTCTAATCCCAAGGCGCACCAGCTGTCTACCGGTCCTGAAATTTACGAGGATACAGACGGCCAAGTAGATATTTTTGTGGCAGGCGTCGGCACCGGCGGAACGATTACCGGTGTAGGCAGTTATCTAAAAGAAAAGCTGCCGCATGTGAAAGTCATTGCGGTAGAGCCCAAAGATTCTCCTGTGTTGTCGGGCGGAGCACCGGGACCGCATAAACTTCAAGGAATTGGCGCGGGCTTTGTGCCGGATGTACTGAACACCGGTATTTATGATGCGGTGATGCCTGTTTCGCAGGAAGCGGCTTATCAAACGGCGGCATTGGCGGCTCGAACAGAAGGGCTTTTGGTGGGTGTTTCCTCGGGCGCAGCCCTTTGGGCGGCCATCGAGCAAGCGCGTTTGCCGGAACATGAAGGGAAAACGATTGTTGTTCTTCTGCCGGACACCGGGGAGCGTTATTTGTCCTGCGGTTTGTTTGATGCATAATCGATTATTTTAGGAACCAAGCATCGGCTCTTATCGGGTCGGTGCTTTCCCTTTTGATTTTTTTCTTTTGCAGTACGTTTTTGCAAGCGGCTTTCGGCCATTCACGGCGGAGGATTCATTTTTACTTCTTTCCATGCAGTTTTGCATAAAGTCTTTTCCTGTGTTCCAAGATAAGGGGAGAGCGTTTTGTCGCTCGTAAACCAAAGCTGATAAGCACAACAGGGAAAGGATGAACGGATATGCCAAAAAAGACTGAAAAAAGTAAAATCCCGCAAACGGTGAACGAAGACGAACTGGAGAAAGAATATATGCTGGAAACAGGCAGCGTACTGCGCACAAAAGGAGCACATGCCATTCACTGTCTAACGGTGATCGGACAAATTGAAGGTCATTCGCTGGCACCGCAGGATCAAAAGACAACCCGTTATGAGCATGTGATCCCGCAGCTGGTGTCGATTGAAGAAGACCCCAATATTGAAGGGCTGCTTGTCATTTTGAACACGGTGGGCGGAGACGTGGAGGCCGGTTTGGCGCTGGCAGAACTCATCAGCGGGCTGCATAAGCCGACGGCAACGCTGGTGCTTGGAGGCGGCCACTCCATTGGTATTCCCTTGGCAGTGGCGGCAAAGCGGAGCTTTATTGTGCCAACTGCCACGATGACGGTTCACCCGGTTCGCCATGCGGGATTGGTGCTGGGTGTGCCGCAAACCATGCGTTATTTTGAACAGATGCAGCAGCGTATTACAGGCTTTGTGACAAGACACTCACACATCAGTGCCGAACGGTTTACCGAATTGATGATGCACACCGGCGAATTGGTCATGGATGTCGGCAGCGTGCTTGACGGGGAAAGCGCTGTACGTGAAGGATTGATTGACGAATTGGGCGGCTTGAGCGATGCCATGCAATTTTTATATCGAAGCATCGAGGCAAAGGCAAAATCATAAATTTTCACTTGTTTTTTCAAATTCAGGATTGTGCCCTATGCGTTTTAGTGGTATATTAGAAGATAATGTGCATCTTGATAATGAGGAAATATCGCCTAAAAGCGGCCTCTTTCAATGGCGAAATTATGGTGTTTTTTGGTCATATTGACGAAAAACAGCTTGTTGGTCGCTAAGGTGCAGAAGTGTTTGTGTACGGGGGAAGCGTTGGCCGTACAGCACGAGAAGATTGAACGGATTTGCTGGGACAAATCGGGAAAAGGGGCTTGTGAAGCAGGAATGGCAACAAAAAAGCAACCAGGGAAAAAAAGTACGCAGAGCGTAAAAAAGAAAACAGGGAAAGCGCCAGCGGCAAAACCGGCTGCCGACTTGGCACCGGAATGGAGTATTTTTATTTTTGGTGCAGCCGTTCTGGTTTTGGCACTGGTGTTTGTGAAAGGTGCCTCTGTTTGGGCTTGGGTTCGCTCCAATATCATTTTTGGTATTTTTGGCGTTGGCGCTTATGTGCTTGGGCCAATTTTGATTTATTTGGCACTGCGTGTGGTAGTCGGACTCCCCATTATTAAAAAGTCAATTAAATTTTTTATTTCCATCCTATTGCTGTGCGGCATCTTTTTTGCTTTTTCAAAAACTGACCCGTCCGGCAACTTTTTGCAGGGGATTGCGCAGCTCCATGCGCAAGCAGCCGAAAAGGCATGGCCCATGAGCGGCGGCGTTTTGGGCGCGGTGCTGGGCTGGTCGTTAACGGCACTGTGCGGCCGTCCGGCAGCCAATATCCTTTTGGTGCTGATGACGGGGCTGTGGGTAATGGTGCTCACGCAAACAACACCGGCGCAGCTGTACCACTTTTTGGCGCGTCATGCGCAGAACGCCCGCGATATTCACACCATTCAATCGGCGGCTCGGCAGGATAAACGCATTCAGCAAAATGCGCAGCGTGCCGAGCGTGCCGAGCAGATACGCCAAGAGCGCAAAGCGCAAAAGGAAAGCGGAATGGACATGGAAGCCTTTGCGGGCGCGATGGCTAAGAAAAAGCGAAAAAGTGCTGCTATTGATATTGCGTTAGATGATGAGCCCACCGGAAGCGGAATGACAAATCAAGAAAAGGAAAAACCGGTGATTGGCCCGGGGGGAACGTTCGGAATGTTTGCAGCAAGCGGCCCGGATGTAACGCCCGTTCCGCCGGAACCCGTGCGAAAGCCCCCTGCGCGCAGCAATGTACAGGCGTCATCTGAAGTTCCGGCACCCGTATCCGCACCGGCCAAACCGGCAGATACAGCTGGTCCGCTCTCTGTGCCTCAGCCAAACCGCGCATTGGAAACTTTGGTGCGTCAGGCTGTGGATGCCGAGGAAGAAAAGCGAGTGCAGGAGAGTACGGAGAAGGTAGCCGAACCTGCCCGAGACGCTGGGGACGGCTATGTTTATCCGCCGCTGAATTTGTTCCATAAGGCCGAGCCGGTGGATACTCAAAATATGCAGGAAGAATTGATGCATAATGCCGACCTGCTTGTTAAAACCTTGGAAAGCTTTGGCGTTAAAACAAAGCCCTTAGGCATCAGCAGCGGCCCGTCCGTGACACGTTATGAACTTCAGCCGCTGGCAGGCGTCAAAATCAGCCGCATCACAGGCCTTGCAGATGATATTGCCCTCAATTTGGCAACGGGCGGCGTTCGCATTGAAGCGCCCATTCCCGGCAAGGCTGCCGTCGGCATTGAAATTCCCAATAAGACAAGAGCCATGGTAACTCTGCGCAGTATTTTGGAAGCGCCGAGCTTTGCCAAAAGCAAAGCGCCCTTGACATTCGCCGTCGGCAAAGATATCGCCGGAAACTGTCAGGTGGGAAACCTTGCTAAGATGCCGCACTTGCTGATTGCGGGTACAACGGGCTCGGGTAAGTCTGTTTGCACCAACTCGATTATTATGAGTATGCTGTATCGCTGTTCGCCGCAGGTGCTGCGCATGATTTTGATTGATCCCAAAATGGTCGAATTTGCGCAGTATAACGGCATTCCTCATTTGCTGATGCCTGTGGTGACAGAGCCGCGCAAAGCCGCCGGTGCATTGGGTGCTGCTGTGGCCGAAATGGAGAAACGTTATCACCTTTTGGCGGAAAACGGCGTTCCCAATATTGAAGAATACAACGCACTGGCAAAGGACAATGCAACGCTGCAGCCTTTGCCGTACATTGTGATTGTGATTGACGAGCTGGCCGATTTGATGATGGTGGCCGGAAAAGAAGTGGAGGATTATATCTGCCGCATTGCGCAAAAGGCGCGTGCCGCCGGAATGCATTTGATTATTGCCACGCAGCGTCCGTCGGTTGACGTGATTACCGGTTTGATTAAGGCGAATATTCCTTCGCGCATTGGCTTGACCGTGATGAGCCAAATCGACAGCCGCACCATCTTGGATACAGGCGGCGCAGAAAAGCTGTTGGGCAACGGTGATATGCTGTACATGCCGGTAGGTGTGAATAAGCCGATTCGTATCCAAGGCACCTTTGTGCGCTCCAGTGAAATTCGTGATGTAATTGACTTTATCAAAAAGCACGCCAACGCCAATTACAGCGAAGAAATGATTGCCGAAATGGACAAATGTGCCGTCAAGGAAACAGTGGCGGGAAATTCTTCCGATGATGACGACGAAGATCCGATGTACGAAAGTGCAGTTGAGGCGGTCATTGACGCGGGACAGGCCTCCGTCAGCTTGGTGCAGCGGCGCTGCAAGCTGGGCTATGCCCGCGCAGCGCGTTTGATTGATGAAATGGAGCGCGACATGATTGTTGGCCCGCATGAAGGCGCAAAACCGCGCAAGGTGTTGATTACCCGTCAAGAGTGGATTGAAATGCGTATGAACCGCGAAGCGCAGGAAACTTGAAACGCAGCAAACAACAGAAAAGGTAGTGTGTATGGAATTTGAATTTTTGCCGCTTTCCCGTGCCGATATGATCGCGCGTGGGTGGCAGGAGGTAGACTTTGTACTGGTTACGGGAGATGCTTATGTGGATCACCCCAGCTTTGGTGCGGCTATTATCAGCCGTGTGCTCGAAAATGAGGGATACCGCGTAGGCATTATCAGTCAACCGGACTATTCTTCTTGTGAAAGTATGAAGGAGTACGGAAAGCCGAAGTATGGCTTTTTTATTGGCGGCGGAAATGTGGACAGCATGGTGGCGCACTATACTGTCGCAAAGGTGCGGCGAAAACAGGATGAATACACACCGGGCGGTGTGGCCGGAAAGCGGCCTGACCGCTGTGCGACTGTTTATACCCGCATGGCAAAAGAAGCATACCCCGATGTGCCCGTTATTTTGGGTGGGTTGGAGGCAAGTTTGCGCCGTTTTGCCCACTATGACTACTGGACAGACAGCGTCATGCCCAGCGTTGCCGAATCATCCGGGGCGGACCTTATCAGCTTTGGCATGGGAGAGCACCAAACGGTGGAGATTGCGCATCGTTTGAGCGCCGGGGAGTCGGTGCAGACCATTCGGGACGTTGCAGGAACATGTTATCTGTGCAATTTTGATGAGCTTCCCGCAGAGTATGAAGAATGCGCCTCTTATGCAAAGGTAAAAGCGGATAAAACGGCTTATGCAAAGGCTTGCCGCATTCAAATGGATCAGCAAGACCCGGTGTCCGGCAAAATTGTAGTGCAAAAGCAATCGCAGCAGTATCTTGTGCAGAACGTTCCCGCAAAGCCGTTGACGCGGCGGGAACTCGATGCTGTCTATGCGCTGCCGTTTACAAGGCGGTATCATCCTTCTTATGAGCCGCTTGGCGGAATCCCTGCTATTGAAGAAGTGGAGTTTTCCATTGCGCACAACCGCGGCTGCTTTGGCGGGTGCAACTTCTGCGCAATTGCTATGCATCAGGGAAGGCGTGTGACCAGCCGAAGCGAGGAAAGTGTGGTGCGTGAAGCACAGCAGCTTACCGAGATGCCCGGCTTTAAGGGATATATTCACGATGTAGGCGGCCCCACAGCAAATTTCCGCTTGCCCAGCTGCAAAAAGCAGGGAACCAAGGGGATGTGCATGGGGGGAAAGCACTGCCTTGCACCCAAAGCCTGCCCTGAGCTGATTGTGGATCATTCGGACTATTTAAAAATTTTGCGCCGTCTGCGCGCCCTCCCAAAAGTAAAAAAAGTGTTTATCCGCAGCGGCATCCGCTACGATTATTTGATGGAGGACCGTGACGAAAGCTTTTTCCGCGAGCTGGTGGAACACCATGTCAGCGGTCAGCTGAAAGTTGCGCCGGAACACTGTGCGCCGAATACCCTGAAATATATGGGCAAGCCGCCGGTGGAAGTGTTTAACCGGTTTGCAAAACGCTTTTATGAATTGTCAAAGAAGGCGGGGAAAAAGCAGTATCTGGTTCCTTATTTGATGAGCAGCCATCCGGGCAGTACATTAAAAGATGCCGTGATTCTAGCTGAGTATCTCTATCGCCATCGAATGAAGCCGGAACAGGTGCAGGACTTTTACCCCACTCCGGGCACCGTATCAACCTGCATGTTCTACACAGGGCTGGACCCGTACACTTTAAAGCCGGTCTATGTGGCAAAAGACCGTGAAGAAAAGGCAATGCAGCGTGCGCTGCTGCAATACTACGAGCCGAAAAATGCACAGCGTGTTTATCAAGCGCTGAAGCTGACGCACCGGGAGGATTTAATTCCGCTTTTGATTCCCCCGCAAGCGCGTATGAAAAAGAAAGAAAAAACCATTGAAATCAATTTGCCGTCGTACCAACAGCAAATTGAGAATGCGCAGAGAAGGAAGCGAGGTGTACAGCCGTGCCGCGCAAGAGGTACCGCCGCCAGACCTTCAAAGAACAAAAAGCGCTTTTAAACAAGCTGCGGCGCTGGAGCAAGCGGAGTGTGCCGGTTTGGGGTGGCCTTGCCCTGATTCTCTCCACGGTACTCAGCCTCGGTGAATACTGTGCTTGGCCGGTGCCTTCGTGGAGCGATCTATTTGCGCAAGCGGGGCTTCAGCCAAAACTGTACGCCTTAGAAAGCAGCGAAGGCGCCAATGTGAGAATCCACTTTATTGATGTGGGCCAAGCAGATGCCTCCTTGCTGGAGTGTGATGGGCGCTTTGCGTTGATTGACGCAGGGTTGGCCGGTAATTCGGATGAGCTGCTTTATTATTTGAATAAAGCAGGAGTTCAAGAGCTGGATTATCTGGTGATGACCCACCCGCACGCGGACCATATCGGCGGGATGAAAGATGTGTTGGAGCAATTTCCCGTGCAAACCCTGCTGCTGCCTAGCCTGCCGGAACAATCGGAGCAGACGGGACAGCTGAAAAATACCCTGCAAACAGCCCAGGAAGAACAAGTGCCGCAGCAGTTTATGGAGCAAGGTGACGTATACACTTTGGGCCAATCGACACTGACGGTATTGCAGGAAAGTATTGAAGATGACAACCTGAACGATTTGTCACCCGTCTTAAAGTTTGAAGCCCCCGGCGTTTCTTGCCTGTTTACAGGTGACGGCGAAAGCCCTGTGGAAAATGCCGCGCTGGAAGCAGGACTGGACGTTTCAGCTGATATTTTTCAAGCGGGACACCATGGCTCTTATACCTCAAACAGCCGCGCCTTTTTAAATGCGGTTGTTCCCAAAGTGGTGATTGTCAGCTGTGGAAAGGATAATGACTATGGTCATCCGCACGAAGCGGCACTGCGTGCTTTTCAGTCGGTCAATGCACAGGTGTATCGAACAGATGAGCAAGGCGACATTGTGGCCTATGTGGACGAAGCGGGAGCCCTTCAATTTGCGTGTGAAAATGCAAATGATCTGGCAGCGTAGAAAAAGGCGAAAAGTATAGGGAAGTTTTTCGGCAAAGCTTGATTTTCCAAAGATTCGTGATATAATAAACACTGTATTGAAAGTTTTGGAGGTTACATTCATGGGCATTTTTGAAATTATCGGCGGGGTTCTGCTGATTATCTGCTGCATTGTATTGATCTTTTTGGTTTTGGGGCAGGAATCCAAGGGCCGCGGCTTGTCCGGCGTGATTGGCGGCGGTGAGATGGTAGAAGATAACCGTGGCCGTATGGGAAGCTCTATTTTGGCCAAATATACGAAGTATGCCGGAATTGCTTTCTTTGTTTTGGCGGTACTCGTCAGTGTCTTCAGCATTTATTTATCGTAATGTTTTCTAGTCCCGCCCGGCGTTTGCAGGGCGGGCTTTTTGTTTTAAAAATACTTTGTCACCCAAAGGAGGGAAATACAGCACATGAGCTTGAAAACAAAAGTGATTCAAGAGCTTTCGCAGGGGCCGAAAAGCTGGAAGGTGTTAAAAAATCACTTGGGCAATCCGAAAAAGGTTGCACGAGTGCTGGATGAGCTGGAAAAAAAGAAAAAAGTAATCAAAGCAGAAGGAAAGTATTTTTTAAGCGATACGCAAAACGGGATACAGGCTGTTGTGGTAAAGCTGGGGCGTGGCTTTGGATTTGCCAAAGCTGTGGACACGCAGGAGGAGTTTTTCCTGCCGGGGCGCTATCTCAAGGGCGCGATGCCGGGTGATACCGTTGCGCTGCATGTTTCCAAGCATCATCGCGCAGGCGGCAGCCGTGAGGGAAAGGTGCTGGCCATTGTAAAAGAGAAAAAAGAATTTACCGGGCTGCTGCGCGAAGAATATGGGCGTGTTGTTTTAATCCCGGATGATTGTCCGCAAATGCCCATTCTTTTGAAAAAAAGCGGCATGGGCGAGGCTTGCTGCGGTGAGAAAGTAGCGGTTGAACTCGTGGAGCGCGGTGAAGATTATGACGGCCATCGTGCTGTGGTAAGCGTTCGCTTCGGCTGTGCTGAAAGCGCGGCACATTGTGCAAGAGCGGTGCTGTACCGGGAGGGGATTGAGCTGGGCTTTTCCCAGCCGGCAAAAGAGGAGGCCAAAGCTCTCCGAACGAGAAAAATAACGGAAAAAGAAATGCAAGGACGGCTTGACCTGCGCGATACCGTGATTTTTACCATTGACGGCGCAGACACCAAAGATATTGATGATGCTGTCAGTGCGCATCGAACCCCCTACGGTTATCAGCTGGGCGTTCATATTGCGGACGTGAGCCATTATGTCCATGCGCACAGCGCTTTAGATGAGGAAGCGTTTAAGCGCGGCACGTCTGTTTACTATGCCGATTCTGTGATTCCTATGCTGCCGAAAGAGCTTTCCAACGGAATATGCAGCTTAAATGAAGGGGAAAACCGGCTTGCTTTTTCCTGCCTGATGGAGTTAGACCATGCAGGGCGCGTCACAAATGCAGTTTTGAAAAAAACTGTCATTCGTTCCCGTGTCAAAGGTGTTTATGAAGAAATCAACCAATGGCTCAATGGCACAGCGAGCGAAATGCAAAAAGAAAAATATCGTGTCGTGCAAAATGAGCTTGAAGTGTTATATGAAATTTATCAAAAGCTGGCGGCGCTGCACACTGCGCGCGGTGCGATGGATTTTGAATCCGAAGAAGCGAAGCTGACCCTGGACGAAAACGGTATTTGTATTGGGGTAAAAAAACGCGTGCGCGGAACAGCAGAGCGCATGATTGAGGAATTTATGGTGCTTGCCAATGAAAGTGTAGCCGCAATCGCACGCCGTGCCGAGCTGCCTTTTGTTTATCGCACTCATGCCGCGCCCCAGGCGGCGCGTGTGGATGCGTTGGCAGACTTGCTGATTTCGTGCGGATTAGAGGTGCCGTTTCAAGACGAGCCGACCGCATGGGAAATGGCAAAGCTGTTGGAGGAAACCCGTCACACAGGATTAGAGCGTGTCGTGCATACAAACGTGCTTCGCACGATGGCCAAGGCAAAGTATGAGCCTAACCCGTCGGGTCACTACGGCTTATCTTTGGCAGACTATGCCCATTTTACGTCACCGATCCGCCGTTACCCGGACTTGGCGATTCACCGCATTTTATCCGAGTATGTCAAGGGAACGGGCTTTCAGCAGTTACAGCGTAAATTCGCCGCATTTGTACAGGAGGCCTCGGTGCAGTCGAGTGAGAGGGAGCAGGCGGCGATGAACGCCGAGCGAAGCATTGCGGATTGCTATAAAGCGGAAGCCATGAAGCCGCATGTCGGAGAACAGTTTGAGGGCGTTATTTCTGGGGTCACACAATATGGCCTTTATGTACAGCTGGAAAACACGGTGGAAGGGCTTTTGCGCTCCGATGCGCTCAGTGAGCATCCTCTGACGCTCACCGATGGCATCTGCCTGTCTGACCCGCTGAGCGGGCAGGTTTGGCGTTTGGGAGACCCTATCAGCGTTTTGCTGGCGGCTTGTGACATTCCGTCAGGGCATATTGGCTTTGTTTTGCCAAAGCAGACCGGCGAAGGCAACGCCTTGTCCGAATAATTCATTGCCCGTCCGCATAGAAATAGGGCGAGGTGATAAGAATGATTTTCGTACAAACACTAGCCCTGTTTTTGGCCGCAATCAGCCTGATTGCGGTGTTGGCTGTCTTAAAAAAAGCAAAGCATCCGTTTCGCACCGCAGCCAGCCAGGCAACGCTGGGCTTGGGTGCATTTGCAGCGGTCAACCTGCTGGCGGGCTATACCGGCGTAACGATTTCTTTGAATTATTTTACCACTTTTGTGGCGGTTGTCCTTGGCGCCCCCGGCGTGATTTGTATGCTCGTGGTGCGTATTTTAATGATGGCATAAGAAAATAAAAAACGCCTGAGAGAAACGAACCTGTGCATTTCTCTCAGCCGTTTTTAGCATACCTTAATGATTAGTTGCAATCCTTACAATAATCATTGCAAACATTGCAAAAAGCCGAGGCAAGCAAAGCTTACCTCGGCTTGGTGCCGCTGACCGGACTTGAACCGGTACGATGTTGCCATCGAGGGATTTTAAGTCCCTTGTGTCTGCCTATTCCACCACAGCGGCGCGAAAGAATCTTTTCTTAGTTTACATGATAGAAAGAAGATTGTCAAGAGGGTTTGTGATGTGGTAGAATAAGAAAAACAACATCAGAAGATGAATTGGTTGAATAAAACAACAGGGAGCGTGGAAAGTATGAAGCTGAAACAGCTGTTTGAAACAAAAAAATGTGCATTTTCTTTAGAGGTGTTTCCGCCGAAGAAAAACGGAGGAGACCCCTCAACTTTATATCCGGCGCTGGATGAGATGAAGCGCTTAAACCCGGATTATATCAGCGTGACTTATGGCGCGGCGGGCGGCCCGGCGGGTATGTCTACGGTGCAGATTGCGTCACACATTAAAAATGTCTTGGGCATTGAGCCGCTGGCGCATTTGACGTGTATCAATTCCGAGCCGGAGGATGTACACAAGGTTTTACAAGCGCTCAAAGAGCAGGGTGTGCAGAACGTTTTGGCTTTGCGCGGCGACCGCTGCCCGGATGCACACCCCGAGCGCTCATACCAACATGCCAGCGATTTGATGCAGGTGATTGCACAAACCGGAGATTTCTATATGGCCGGCGCCTGCTACCCCGAGGGACATACAGAAAGTGCCAGTTTGAAAGAAGATATTGAAAATTTGCGCTATAAAGTAGAAGCAGGTGCAGGCCATCTGGTGACGCAGCTGTTTTTTGATAATACGCGCTATTTCCGCTTTATCAATTTATTGCGTAAAAAGGGTATTGCGCTGCCGGTACAGGCGGGTGTGATGCCCATTACCACAAAGCGCCAGATTGAGCGAACCGTCTCTTTAACTTCGGCAAGCCTTCCCACAGAATTTACCAAGATGATTGCGCGTTATGGCGATGACGAACAAGCCATGTTTGATGCCGGTATTGACTACGCTGTGCGTCAAATTCGAGATTTGATTGAGAGCGGCGTGGACGGCATTCATCTGTATGCCATGAATCAGCCGCGTGTGGCAAAGCGCGTTTATGAGGGCATTCAAGATTTGCTGACGGAGGAAAGCTGATGGAACTTTCATTGCCGGAGCATTTTTCCGTGGAGGAAGCCGCCTCGATTCTGGGCGCTTCAAAAGGTTTAGACGAGCGCACGCGAGCACTCATTGAAAAAGCATTTGCCGCCGTAAAGAGCGCGGCAGCGCCGAAGATGTGCTATGTATATTTGGACGAAGCACAGCTTGCCCCTTTGGTTCAAGGAAAGGATTTGGCGCGTCATTTAAAAGATTGTGACGGTGCAGTGCTGTTTGCCGTCACCTTGGGTGGTGCGGTCGATGCACTGCTGCGGCGCACACAGCTGACAGATATGGCTTATGCTGTGATTATGGATGCCGCAGCGTCCGTGGTGGCCGAAAGCGCTGCCGAGCAAGCACAGCAATTTTTAATTGCACAAACACAGGAAAAAGGGCGTTACTTGACGGGGCGTTTTTCGCCGGGCTACGGCGACAGTCCGCTTTCCCTGCAAACGCTTTTTTTAAAGCATTTGGACGCGCAAAGAAAAATTGGGCTTTGCGCAACCGACACTTGTTTATTAACGCCGCGCAAAAGCATTACGGCTATTTGCGGTGAAGCATCTGTGCCAGTAAAGGGGGCCTTGGCGGGCTGCGCAACCTGCGCCCTGCGTGAGACCTGTCAAAAAAGAAAAGAGGGGAATCCTTGTCATGGAGCTGTTTAATCAAGAAAAAACTATTTTTATGGATGGCGGCATGGGAACCATGCTGCAAGCGCGAGGGCTGCAAGCAGGACAAGCACCCGATTTGTGGAATATCACTCACCCGCAAGAAGTAGAGGCGGTTCATCGCGCATATTTAGAAGCCGGAAGTCAATGGATTTCTACCAATACCTTTGGCACTAATGCAAAAAAGCTGGCTCAGACCGGAGAAAGTGTTTCCCGGGTTGTGACGGCGGCAGTGGCGTGTGCAAAGCGTGCAGCACAGGGTTATAATGCAAAAATTCTGCTGGATGTCGGCCCTTTGGGGACGATGCTGGAGCCGATGGGTACACTTCCCTTTGAAGAAGCTTACCGCTTGTTTCAGGAAGTGGTTTGCGAAGGTGAAAAAGCGGGCGTAGACGGCGTTTTATTTGAAACAATGACCGATTTATATGAGGTTCGTGCCGCAGTTTTGGCCGCCAAAGAAAACACCTCTTTGCCGGTTTGGGTTTCCATGAGCTTTGAAAGCAATGGCCGCACCTTCTGCGGAACGCCGGTGCAGGCATTTGCGCTGACGGCACAGGGCTTGGGAGTGGACGCTGTCGGCATCAATTGTTCGCTTGGGCCAAATGAAATTTTGCCCATGGCAAAAACACTTTCTGAATCTACGGATTTGCCGGTATTCATCAAAGCAAACGCCGGTTTGCCCGACCCTTCTACCGGGGAATACAGCTTGCAGGCCGAGGAATATGCACAGCAGATGAAAGCTTATTTGCCGCTGTCCTTGGCGGCTGTCGGCGGCTGCTGCGGTACAACTCCCGATTATATCCGCGCGTTGACACAAGTCTTTTCGGATAAGAAGCCGAAAAAAGCGTCTGTTGTGAAAAAAAGCTTTGTGTGCAGCGGAATGAATGTGGTGGAAATTGACGGCTTAACGGTGATTGGAGAGCGCATCAATCCCACCGGTAAGCCCCGGATGAAAGAAGCGCTGCGTGCGCACAGCATGGACTTTTTGATGCGTCAGGCAGTAGAGCAAACAGAGGCGGGTGCACAGATTTTAGACGTAAATGTCGGCTTGCCGGGTATTGATGAAGCTGAAATGATGGTGAAGGCGGTCAAAGCTGTACAAAGCGTGACGGAGCTTCCCTTACAGCTGGATTCCACGAAGGCTGAAGTGCTGGAGGCGGGCTTGCGCGTTTACAACGGAAAGCCGATTGTCAACTCTGTCAATGCAGAGGATAAGGTGCTGAAAGAGATTTTGCCGCTTTGCAAAAAATACGGTGCGGCTGTTGTCGGCTTGACACTGGACGAAAGCGGCATTCCGAATGAGGCGGAAAAACGTTTTGCTTTAGCGGAGAAAATTGTGCGCACCGCAGAGGAATACGGCATTCCGCGAGAAGATGTCTATATTGACTGCTTAACGCTGACAGCCAGCGCCCAGCAGGAAGCGGTTTGGCAAACACTTTTAGCAGTGCGCATGGTAAAAGAGCGCTTGGGTGTGAAAACTGTACTAGGTGTGTCGAATGTTTCCTTCGGTTTACCTTGCCGAGAGCAGCTCAACACTGCATTTTTGACGCTTGCCGCTGCGCATGGGCTGGATTTGCCGATTATGAACCCCAATAATGATGCCATGATGGCGGCCGTGCGAGCTTGCCGCGTCTTAGACAACCACGACGGCATGGCACAGGAATATATTGCAAAATATGGCGGGCAGACTCCCGCACCGGCTGCTGTGCAGACAAACGGGGAAAGCGTTGATTTGACACAGGCCGTGCTGCAAGGTCTGAAACCTCAGGCCGCGCAAGCCGCGCGGGAAGCGTTAGCACATACCCCGCCGGAGGAATTGGTCACACAGGTCTTGATTCCCGCTTTGGACGAAGTGGGCGACCGCTTTGAAAAGGGTACAAGCTTTTTGCCCCAGCTTTTGCAGAGTGCCGGCGCGGCACAGGCCGCTTTTGATGTGGTGAAAGACGCGATTGCCGCGCGTGGAAAAAGCGGAGAATCCTTTGGGAAAATTGTCATCGCAACAGTACACGGCGATGTACACGACATTGGGAAAAATATCGTTAAGGTAATTTTGGAAAATTACGGCTTTGAGATGATTGACCTCGGCAAAGATGTACCCGAACAGGATGTTGTCGATGCCGTCAAGCGTACGGGTGCAAAGCTGGTAGGTTTGTCGGCTTTGATGACGACAACTTTGCCCGCTATGGAGCGGACTATTGCTATGCTGCGCGAGCAAGTACCCGGCTGTGTGGTCATGGTGGGCGGTGCGGTGTTAACGCCGGATTACGCCAAAACAATTGGTGCGGACTATTACGCAAAGGACGCGAAAGCTTCCGTGGATATTGCCAGAAAAGTGCTGTGTTCGTAACAATGAAGCGATAGCGAAAGGAGGGGCAGCAGCTTTGCCTGTGTCTTGACGCCTTCTGTTCTCTTGGTAAGGAGTTTGAAAGGAGAGGTTTTGTATGTTAAGAAATCGAAAAATTGTTTTCATTATGACAGATTCTCAGCGCTATGATATGTGTGGATGTTATCGTGATACTGGGTTAAAAACACCCTGTATTGACCGTTTAGCACACAGAGGAATGCGCTTTGCCAATGCCTATACCACTCAGCCGGTGTGTCAGCCGGCACGAGCTGCTATTTTTACCGGACAGTATCCGCATTCCTGCGCGGGGTGGACCAATTCGATGGGAATTTCCGACAATGTACATACCATCGGGGAACGCCTTCGTGACGAAGGAATCCACACCGCTTATATCGGCAAATGGCACTTAGATGGCGGTGACTATTTTGGTACGGGAAAGTGTCCTAAAGGGTGGGATGAGCGTTATTGGTATGATATGCGCTGCTATCTGGAAGAACTCGGCGATGATCTGCGCCGCAGTACCCGCCGTGCAGAGTCGATGTATGAACGGGATTATCTTGCACAGGATACCTATGCCTATCGCTGCGCAGACCGGGCGGTAGATTTTTTAGAAAAATACCACGAGGAAGGTTTCTTTTTAACCGTTTCTTTTGACGAACCGCATGACCCATATATTTGTCCGCCGCCTTATGTTCACATGTACGATGATTTTGTGTTTCCAAAGTCAGAGAATGTTGCCGATTATTTAGAAAACAAGCCGGATTATCAGCGCGTGTGGGCGGGAGGACGCGAGAAAGAGCCAAAAGATGATTTGGTGATTCAAAATCCTCTGTTTTTTGGCTGCAATTCTTTTGTGGATGAACAAATTGGCCGAGTGATTGAGGCAGTAGAGCGCTATGCGCCGGACGCTGTGATTATGTACACTTCTGACCATGGCGATATGATGCACTCCCATGCTTTGTACGGAAAGGGGCCCGCCTGTTACGAAGAAATTACCCATATTCCGCTGATTGTGGCAGGGGGCGGCGTGCCGGAAAATACAGTAAATGAGCATATCGTTTCGCATATTAACCTTGCCCCGACCATCATGCAGCTCATGGGGCTGAATATTCCGAAGGTGATGGAGGGAAGCAGCATCATTCCCGCGCTGGAAAACCCGAATGAAGCGCCCAACGATTATGTGTTTATCGAGTTTGGCCGCTACGAGGTTGACCACGATGGTTTTGGCGGTTTTCAGCCAATGCGGTGTGTGTTCGATGGACGCTATAAACTGTGTATTCACTTGCTTTCTGGGGATGAGCTGTATGATTTGCAGCAAGACCCCGGCGAGATGACCAATTTAATTCACAGCGAAAGTCACAGAGCCATACGCGACCGGCTTCACGATGTCCTTTTGGAAGAAATGAACCGCACGCGGGACCCGTTCCGAGGGTATTACTGGCACAGACGGCCATGGAGAACCGACGCGCCGGAGCCGACATGGGCTTACACCGGCATGACACGTCAGCGGGAAGAGGACGAACGCTATGAGCCAAGACAGCTGGACTATGCCGATGGGATGCCTATGAAAGCAGCTGTCCGCAAAAAATGAGCGTTTGGGCAGGATGCTTTGGGAAACCGTTTTGAATAACGAATTTAAAATGCGCTGCTGTTTTCGTGATGGCAGTGCATTTTTATTTGTATTTAGCAAAAAAATATGGTATTATAAAATTTAAAGCTTTATTTTTCTAATGTGTCAAAGCCTGTGCTTTTGACGAATGAGAAGGGATGCATTTTTGAAAAAGGGGAGAGAATGGTGAAACGTCTTTTCGGGTATCTCAAGGGGTACGAAAAGCAGCTGTGGCTGGGGCCGCTGTTCAAACTGGCGGAAGCTGTTTTAGAGCTGCTCGTGCCTTGGATTGTAGCAGACTTAATTGACCGGGGAATTGCACGGCAGGACTTTGCCTATGTGCTGTCTCGCGGCGGGCTGCTGCTGGGGCTGGCTGCAATCGGCTTTGCGTGTGCGATGGTGTGCCAGTATTTTGCGGCGGTGTGCGCTTATGGCTTTGGGAGTCGTGTGCGAAATGCCGTGTTTGAACGTGTGATTCATCTTTCGCGCACACAGCATCGCAAGTTGGGTGCTGATATGTTGATTACAAGAATTACCTCAGATGTGAATCAGGTTCAAACAGGTGTGAACATGTTTATTCGGCTGGCAGTGCGTGCGCCCTTTTTGGCCATTGGCTCTATTGTCATGGCATTTACCATTGATGCTAAAATTGCCTTGATTTTTTTAGTGACAACACCGCTGATTTTGCTCACAATCTGGTTTGTGATGAAGTGGAATATTCCGCGTTATCAGTCCATTCAAAAAGGGCAGGAAAGCATTGCCCGGCTTTCCGGTGAAATGCTGGAAGGTATTCGCGTTGTGCGGGCTTTTTCCCGTCAGAAAGAGGAGAGCGAAAGCTTTCAAAAAGCGGGTGACGCCGTAACGAGCGACACCATCAAAGCAGGGTGGCTGGCGGCTGTTTTAAACCCTGTAACAATGATTTTAGTCAATTTAGCCATTGCGTTGATCCTTTGGTGGGGGGCACAGGCTGTTGACGCTGCCGTATTGGCACAAGGCGATGTCATTGCTCTTGTCAATTATATGAACCAGACTTTGCTGGCTTTAATTGTATTGGCCAATATTATTATGATTCTTACAAGGTCGATTGCCAGCGCCCAGCGCGTGGCGGATTTGCTGGCTATGGAGCCGAATATTGCCTATCCAACACAAGAGTCTGCTGCCATACAGGCGGATGATTCTGAGGCGATTTGCTTTTCGGATGTCTCTTTTCGCTATGAGAGCGGCGAAAATGTTTTGGAGCATTTGTCTTTTGCGGTGAAAAAAGGACAAACGCTGGGCGTGATTGGCGGTACAGGAAGCGGAAAAACAACCCTGGTTCAACTGATGCTGCGTGCGTACGAGGCAACTGAGGGTACGGTTTTGATTGACGGCACTCCTGTACAAAACTATTCAAAATCACAGCTGGGGCAAAAATTTGGCGTTGCTTTGCAGGGGCCGCGGTTATTTCAAGGAACAGTTCGCAGCAATTTGCAAATGTCTGCACCAAATGCAGATGACGATACGCTGAAAAAAGCGTTGAAGATGGCACAGTGCTTTGAATTTTTGCAGAAAGACACCGCCTTAGAGCAGCCTGTGGAACAGGAAGGAAGAAACTTTTCCGGGGGGCAGCGTCAGCGGTTGACAGTAGCGCGGGCATTGGCGCGGATGCCGGAAATTTTAGTGCTCGACGATGCTTCTTCTGCGCTCGATTACCGTACCGAGGCTGCTTTGCGTCAAGCACTTGCGGCTCAATATGCCGGTACAAAAGTGCTGATCAGCCAGCGCGTTGCGTCCATTCGCCATGCGGACGTCATTTTAGTGCTGGAGGAAGGGCGGCAGGCAGGGTTTGGAACGCATGAAACCTTGTTTGAAACATGCGATGTTTACCGCCAGATTTGTCAATCTCAGGGAGAGGAAAAGGGGGAAGCATCATGTGGGTTGTAAAACGTTTAGGGGCGTGCCTAAAACCCTACCGCGGAAAAATGACGCTTGCCGTTTTATCTGCTCTTTTGATGGTGCTGTTCACATTGGCTGGGCCGGTCTTGATTGGCCGGGCGGTGGACGCGATGCTGTCACCCGGACAAGTTGATTTTCCGGCAGCTCTTTATTGGATTATGCTGCTGCTTGTCAGCGTAGGGGCGGCGGCACTTTGCCAATGGGTGATGAATGCTTTGACACGCAGCATTTCCGCCTATATCGCCAACGATTTGCGCGAGCATGCATTTGATGCACTCAACCGTCTTCCTTTGAGATACTTGGACGGGCATCCTCACGGCGATATTATGAGCCGCCTAGTTAACGACACCGAGCAGGTGTCGGAAGGCCTGTTTCAAGCTTTGACACAGTTTTTGCCGGGTGTGGGTACCATTTTGGGTACGCTGGCGGTAATGCTTGGGCTGAATCCTGTCATTGCGCTGGTGGTCGTTATTATTACTCCTGTTTCTATGTGGTTTGCAGCCTTTATGGCAAAACGCACTTCTCATTTGTTTCGCCAGCAAAGCGAGGCACAAGGTGCGCTGTCGGGTTATGTCAATGAAATGGTAGAAGGGCAGGAATTGGTGTCGCTGTTTGACTATGAGCAGACCTGCATGGAGCGTTTTGCAAAAATTAACCAAACGCTTTCCGATATCACGCAAAAAAGCGTTTTTTATTCTTCGATTGCCAATCCCGGAACGCGGTTTGTGAATGCAATTGTATATGCCGCTGTGGCGGTGTGCGGCGCGTGGGTCGTGCTTCAAAATTGGATGACGGTTGGACAGCTGAGCAGCTTTTTAACGTATGCCAACCAGTATACAAAGCCCTTTAATGAAGTGACCGGCGTTTTAACGCAAATTCAATCTGCCATTGCTGGGGCGCAGCGCCTGTTTCTTTTGATTGATGAGCCGAAAGAGCCGGACGATATGCCGAATGCCGTCTGCTTGAAAACGTGCAAAGGCGAGGTAGAGCTGGAAAATGTATCTTTTTCCTATCAAAAGGAACACCCGCTGATTGAAAACTTTTCTTTGCATATTGCGCCGGGAACACGTGTTGCTGTGGTTGGGCCGACGGGATGCGGCAAAACAACGCTGATCAATTTGCTGATGCGCTTTTATGAAATTGATAGCGGAAGCATTTATATTGACGGCGTCGATATGCAGCATATGACGCGGGACGGTTTGCGTGGATTGTACGGTATGGTTTTGCAGGAAACATGGCTGAAAAATGCAACCGTGCGGGAAAATATCGCCTACGGAAAGCCTGGTGCAACACAAGAAGAAATTATTGCGGCAGCCAAAGCGGCGTATGCACATGGATTTATCAAGCGTTTGCCGCAAGGCTATGATACCATCGTAGAACCGGGAGCCAAAAACCTTTCCGCTGGGGAAAGACAGCTGCTTTGCATTGCAAGAATGATGCTGCGGCGTCCTTCGATGCTCATTTTGGATGAAGCCACCTCCAATATTGATACCCGTACAGAGCTGTTGGTACAGCGTGCGCTGGAAGATTTAATGCAGGGGCATACTTGCTTTATTGTAGCGCACCGCCTGTCTACGATTCAAAATGCTGACATGATTTTAGTTATGGAGAAGGGCCGTATTTTAGAGAAGGGAACACACGAGGAGCTGCTTGCCGCCAAAGGCGCGTATGCAAAGCTTTATGAAAGCCGTTTTTCTCCGCCTGAGCCCCAGGCGATATAAGCGTTCATGCGCTTTCAGAAATCAAAATAACAAAACAGCCCATTGGCATAGGAACTTGATGCTCCTGATACCAATGGGCTGTTTTTATTTTTTAGATACAGCGCTGGTTCCTTTTTCCAAAAGGTAAGTGGATTCTAAATCGGCTAAATGCAGCTTGACGGCCAACGGATATTCGTCATAGGCTTCGCTGATGGCATAGCAGCCACCGCGGACAGCATCGTCAAAGCCGCCCATATGCCAGCGAATGGCAATGGCTTCGGCGGGGCGCAAACGCATAAAACGCTCGATTAAAAACACGCTCTTTTCCCCGTGACCATAGGGGAAGGCGTCTTCCACCCGAAATGTCGGAACACGCTCCCACTGGCCGGTCTCCTCATTCTTTTGGTTGCGGAAACCGGGTTTATAATAGTTGGCCTTGCACAAATCATGCAAAAGAGAAACGATGGCAAAACTCTCGCGGGAGTCCTCCGCTTCGTTCCACCAACGCGACATCATGCACTGGTACACGTTCAAGCTGTGCATCACTAAGCCGCATTCACAAGCGCCATGAAAGCGCGTAGAAGCGGGCGCGGTGAAAAAATCAGTGGTTTGCAGCCAGTCAAGCAGCTTTTCAGCGCCGGGACGCTGAATTTCTCTTTGGAAAACGGTGAGAAACTCGGAACGGTAATCCATCGTCAGATATCCATATCGGCAAGAATGCCCTTCAAAATGGCAAGCTCGTCATGCGTCAAGCTGATGCCTTTGCCCATTTTGGTGTTGTCGGGCGCCCAGTCGCGAATATCATACTTCGGCTCGCGGCCATTCCAGCTTACCATGTTCAGCTGACGCTCCCAGCCGTTCGGGCTTTGCGAAAGCACCGCAATGCGCTCGGTAATTTCATAAGTAAATTCTGCCATAAAATTGCACCTTCCTTGTCTTGTTCAGCTACTAAGCGTAATTGTAATAGAAATTTTCAGGAAATGCAAGTGGGGGCTTTCTGAAAAGTAAAAATTTTCCGCTTTTTCTATGAGAAGCGGTGCCTGCTGCGTGGAAAATGTTCGGAATCCATAAAGGATTCCAGCGCTCTTTGTTTTCGGCCCCAGACACCTTATGAAAAATCTCTGCATTCCTTTGTTTTCAGAAACGCCCTTTTAACATAGCTGCGTTTTCATCCAATAAAAGCATTGCAGGTTATGGAAAATCCTGTTATAATACCTTTGTATCATTTTTGAGCAAGGCGTTGTGAAGTCATGCAAAAGGCCAAAGCGGAAATCATCCTTACAGGGGGTCGGGTCGATATGAAAAAACGCAGTCATATTTTGAGCGCAAGTGCTCTGCTGATTCTCCTTTGCATTGGAGGATATTTTTTGCTAACAGGGAATGAAAAAGCAGAAATTACAATCAAAGGGACTACTTACGAAATGTGTGCTGTCTCAGTGAGAGAGTTCATGGGCGAAAACTACCTCTTTTCGACGATGTCTACGGACGGGAATTCTATTTATACCTACGATTATACCGATGCACAGCTGGAAGCCAAGACGTATTACAATATCGCTGTTCCGTTCCGTCCAAAAGACGGCTCTGGCGCTCCGATTGCCTGCTGGCTTTATAATCCTACTGCGAAGCCGGTAGAGATACGCGAGGCAATGATTAGTTCGATTTCCTGCGAAATTCCGACGCTTCGTGAGTACAATGCTTCTGTGTCGATTGCCGGTCTGGAGTTAAACGGTCAGACGAAAGAAGAAATATCGGCTTATATGGGTGATGCTTTGAAAGAGTATCGGTACAGTGAGAATGAAGATGCCAATGCAATATCTTATATCAAAGGCAAGGTGTCCTACACGTTTACTTTTGATGAATCCGATGTTCTCCAAAACGCTATGGCTCGAATTGTAATGTAGTATGCTATGAATCAGAATGAATTTTTACAGCCCCTCTCAGAATTCATAACCCAAGGCCGCCGCGAAGATGCGTATGTTTGGTTTCGGGAACATCAAGGCCATTTTTCCGGTCGGGAAAAACGGCTGATCCGTGCTGCTTTAGCGGGGCAGTTATGGCGGGGTCCGGTGCTGCTGGCTGTGATCACGCTGGTGCTGCAAATCACCGCCGGCAATCTGTTTGAAAACCAGCTTCAGGATATGTTTTCCTTTTTGGGAGAAGCATTCCGGCCTTATATGTACGTTGTATCGGTGGTTCCGCTCCTCGCCAATCTGATTTTAGCGGTTGTGCTTTTTATTCAGTGTTATGAACGCCTTGTATTTACATTTCGCTTGCTGGGTGTGCGTCCGCCGTGGACACGAGTTGGAACTATTTGGGCGATTGCCTTGCTCTTGGCGGGCTGGTCGGTATATTCTCTTGTCCCTTACGCACAGGACTTGCCTTTGGTTTTAGAAGGAAAATGGTCAACCGGAATTGTGACAAGGGAGCAGGAAGAGGCGACGGCCAAGAATAATGTGCTGGTGCAAATGGGGCGGGAACCGGAAGGGGAGTTTGACCCCATTCCTTGGAATTCAAGCCCCCGCTGGCCTGATTGGCTGATGCCTGTCATGCCGGGGCTTTATAATCGTTGGGTATGTGACATTCATGTGGATGATGTAACCTGTCGCATGGGACGGCTTCAGTTTGATCTGACGGGTTATCAAGCAAATGTTTACCCGGTTCGAGTCGATTATTTGCCCCACAGCAAGCTGGTGCTTTGGATTTCTTGCGGGGAGGGTTAACGGGAATGAAGAAAAAGAGAATATGGCCAATCCTTGCTTTGCTGCTGACCGTTCTATTACTTTTCAGTGCGTTTGGTATGCCTACTGTCATGGTGGAGCTGTTCTGGGCAATCGGAAGCGATCCCGCAGTCGCCGCTCTGCAAGGAGAGTATTTGGGCGCAGTGATTTGTGCAGTACTATTGACGGCGGCCCCATTTATTCCCGTTATTTGCTTTATTCTGGAACAAATTGGAATTCGCCGGGCGAGGTGGAAGCTGGAGCAAGAGCAGCCGCCGGAGTTTGCAACGCAGGAAGAGCGAAAGGAATTTTATCTAAATGCATTAAAACAAGAGCAGCAGATATCGAACGGTGCGCCCTGGATTGTTTATGCCGCTTTGTGTGGAGTGGCAGTTCTGGTATTTGGAGGGGCGGTACTCCGGTCAGGGCTGCTGAAACAAATCGCAGAAATGGGGAGTGATCTGGAGGCATATCGCAATGGTAAGCCGGCGATTTACGAGGGTCCGCTGCTGCTGACAGACCGTCAACTCCGCGACGGAGTAAGGCAGCTGCCCGACGAGCGTTTTGTTTACTATGACGCATCGGATGACTCTTTTCGGTGTGCGGCGTCACTGCTTTCTCAGACCAATTTGATGCAGCCGTCCTACACGGTAACGTATCTTCCGCAAACAGGTACCATTCTTACCATTACGGATGCTGAGGGAAACCTGCGCACTGCGGGAGCCGATGTTCCGCTTGACACACCACAGGGGTGCTGGATGTACGGCGATTTGGCGGTGCCGATTTGTTCTAATGTAGAAGGATATGATAATCTCACATCGGAGCAGAAGGCGTTGTTTGATTTAATGTATTCCGAGGTACTCAGCAAGGGCGTTGCGGCCGGAGAAATTCCAACGAGGCGTTTCGATTTGCCCTATCCGCTGAAAAAAGAAGAGTTCAAAGCAGTTTTGGAGTTATACGAAGCGTCTGTGGATTCTGAACAACGCCCTACCCACGGGTACCGCACCGATGATGGGCGGATAGTTCGTCAGGCATATTGCTATGGGATTATTTATACAGACTAAAAATGTGCGGTTTTGAGATTTAAACGGCACAGTATACTGAAATTGGATGGAAGATACTTTAAAAGGCACAGCCGATCCGCTGAGGATTGGTTGTGCCTTTTCGGTTATTACATATCTTTTTGAAAGGAATTTTAAAATACCGAGAAAAAGAAGTGGCGAAGGGTTTCCGTTTCCTGTTTGGCGCGTGTCAGCTCAAAAATAAAATCGGGAGCGCTGGGTGCTTGCGCATAAACAGAAAGCCCTTTTAAGTTGAGCAGCAGGGAAGCAACCGTTTCCCGCTTAATCAAAAATTCTAAAATATGCCGGTTTTCCTCCATGATTTCAGACGCTTGCAGTGCAAAAGAGCGCGCCGTATCCCACTGCTCTAACACAGCGCAAGCATGTGCCTGCTCTAAGGCAATGATAATTTCGTGTGTGACCCGATTTACCCGAATTTGTGCAGCCACAGCAAGTAACCCAAGTAGGACGAAAATGGCCAAGGCACATCGAATACGTTTCATTTCGGATTCTCCTTTGGAATGAGTAGGGTTTCATGCGCGTCATTGCAAAGCAAAAGAAGGGTTTGCTTCACGGTGCAGCCCTTCTCTGCACAAATACCGCGTGCCCAATCTTCCGTGACACCAAACGCCTTGAGATTGACGGATACATATGAGCCATCGGTAATAATCGGCAAGGACGGCTGACGTGCCTGAGGCCGCTGAAACCCAAAGGCATCGTTAGTGGGGGTGCTGGCCTCAAATTTCCGGCACACGCTGATGGTGCCGTTCGTTTCCACCATGGCAAAGGCGACTTCTGAAAGCTCGAAAACATCTTTGCTGCGCAGCGCTTCCATTAAATCATCCACGGAAAAGCGAAGATCCCGAAGCGTCTGCTGGTCAATCCTCCCATCGCGTATGATGACGCGGGGATGGCCGGAAATCCAGCCTGCTGCACGCGGGCTTTGAAAGCTGAGGGCGGAAATAAGAATTTCCAAAGCGGCAATGGCCAGAACCGGTACAATGGAACCAGTGATGGGAAGTTCCGGCGACTCAATAGAAATAGAAGCTAAGTTGGAAATTAAAATGGTGGAAACGAGTTCTGAGGGTTGAAGCTGTCCCAGCTGCTTTTTGCCCATCAGCCGCATGGTAAACATAATGATGCCGTAGGTAATCACGGTGCGCAAAAGAAGAATCCACATAAACACACCTCCCAAAAAGAAAAGACGCTTTCATTATGGCTGAAACGGTTTAGTTTCATACAAAGCGGGTCAAAATGAGAGCAGGGAGGTGTCGTGTATGCCGCAGCGTTTTGAAAAAAGTTTGACGCAAAACAAGCTTTTGCTGAAAGATTTGTTTGGAGATGCAACCGATTTTTACACGAAGGATATTCAAATAGGCGGGGTAGCGTGCTGCATTTGTATGTTTGAGGGTTTGTCCAGCATTGAACGATTATGGGTCATGATGTTGGATACGCTTTCCCGTCCCGGCCAAAACATTCCGCAAAATGACCCACAGGCGCTGTATGAATATTTAATGAAACAAAGTGCCATTCCGCTCGAGCATAAAAATGTACTCACGCTGGAAGATGCAAGAGCGCAGCTGACTGCGGGAACTACGGTAATTTTAGTGGATGGGCTGGATCGTGGGCTGGTGCTTTCGACACAAATGATGCAGTTTCGCTCGGTATCCGAGCCGAGCGGAGAAAATAATGTGCGCGGTTCACGCGAGGGGTTCTGTGATTTGCTGCGAATTAACATCAGCCTGATCAGGCGGCTGGTGCGCACAGACGGCTTAATGGTGCAAACGATGACGTTTGGCGAACGAACTCAAACAGAGGCAGCGCTTTTATATGACTGCAATCTTGTCGACCCGGCTTTGCTGGATTTAGTCAAACGTCGTCTTTCAGAAATAGAGATTCCCTTTTTGTTTGACAGCGGCTATTTTTCCGCCTTTCTGCAAAAAAGCCGGTTTTCCTTTTTTCAGTCGGTCGGCTATACCGAACGCCCCGACACTGGCGCGGCAAAAATCTGCGAGGGAAAAATGATTCTTTTGGTAAATGGAAGCCCCTTTGCTTTGATTGTTCCGTATTTCTTCAATGAGAACTTTCAAAGCATGGACGACTATTCCGAAAAAGCGTATTTTTCTTCTATGATTCGTGTGCTGAAGTATGCGGCGTTTTTGATTGCAGTCATGCTTCCCGGCTTGTTTGTATCTGTGGCAAATTTTACGCCGGAATTTTTGCCGTCTGCTTTACTGTATAAAACGGCGGCAGCCGAGAGCGCCACGCCGCTGCCGCTGTTTGCCGAAGCGATTTTTGTCAATTTTCTTTTGGAAATTGTACGCGAAGCGGGTCTTCGTCTGCCAAGAGCCATTGGCCATTCCGTCAGCTTGGTGGCCGCGCTCATTTTGGGTGACGCCGCTGTGTCCGCGGGGCTTTTGGGAACGCCTGTCGTGGTTGTCGCCGCCCTAACTGCCATTTGCACCTATGTGGTTCCAAACTTGTACGAGCCGGTTACAGTTTTGCGGCTGCTGTTTATTGCCGCAGGTGGAATTTTAGGGCCGATTGGAATCATTGCGCTGTTTTTATATTTGATTTTCAATTTGTGCAGCATGAACGCTTTCGGTATTCCGTTTACGGCGCCGATGGCTCCGGCCTCTCGAGCCTTTTTGCGCGATGGCGTGATCCGAAAAAGCTGGTGGGTGCTGGCGCGTTCCGCCTTTACGATTCACGATTTACAGCAAACCGAGGTGGAGGAATGAAACAACAAATTCGCACACAGGGGCTTTGTGTTATGCTGTTTGTGCTGCTTTCAGCCGATTTGGTGATTCGCCCCTTTTCTCAACGTGCCGGGGTGCGGGCGCAGGTGTATATACCGGCTGCATTTTTGGCGGGGTTATTCGTGCTGGCGCTTACAACGCCATTAGTGAGAGCAATGGGGCAGCCAATGGTGCGCGAACAGTTAAAAGCGCGTTGGACGAACCGCTACGCGGCACTGCCGTTTGCGGTACTGTTTGCGTTTGGCGCGGCGAGCGCTATGATGCGCGGGAGCATTTTTTTGCAGTATATCAGCGATGAGTCAACACCAAAATGGATTGCCGCGGCGCTCATGCTGGCAATTGCATGGTACGCCATGCGCTGTGGTGTAGAAACGCTTTTGCGTGTATGCGGCATTTTGTTTTGGCTGTTTTGTGTCTCCCTCCTGCTTCTGCTTATTTCCAATGCGCAGGGAATGCGTGTTTATCATCTGTCGCTTCAGCCGTTTTCACCCAGTGAAGTATTTTGGGCGGCAGCAAAAGGAATCTCTGTTTCTGCACAAATTCCGCTGTTTTTGTGGTTTTTTGCTTCCGGTACAAGCCGCGCGGAAAAGGGCTTTGCCGGAACTGTCTTTGTGGTAATGGTCTTGGCGGCTGTTTTCAGCGCGGTGAGCGAGATGGTACTCGGCACACAGGCGCAAGTGCAGAATCAAACGGTGTATGCGCTATCCCGCTTGGGAAGCATCTCTGTGATGCAGCGTTTAGATGCACTTCATTGCGGCATATGGATGATGATGGAAATAACAAAGGTTTGTGCTTTTGGGGTGGGGCTGCGTTCCGCCTTGCAGGGGTTTGTGCCTTCCCACCATGAAAAGCATGTCTGTACCGTTTCTTTACTGGTTCTGGCAGCGGTATTTCTACTTTCTTACGGCTTGCAGGACCTTCAGCGCCAATGGATAGAAACAGGTCTGTCGGCGGCGGTACTTTTGCTCGCTGCTTATCAAATTCAGTGTCAAAGGAGGAAGAACAATGAAAGCAGCAAGCGTGTTTAAAAGCTGTGTCGGCGGGCTTTTGTCTTTGGCGCTGTGTGGCTGTGTGCAAAGCACTGGACTCGGGGAGCGCGCCATTGTAAAATCAATTTATATGGATTTTCGCGCCGGGAGCTATGAAGCCGTGCTGACGGTGATGGATTGGAAACCGTCGGCAGACGCGGGTTCGGCAGAAAATCAGCCGCAGGTTTATTTGGGACGCGGCAGAACCGTGGGTCAGGCATTGCAAAAAGCAGAAGATCAGCAAAGCAAAAAGCCATTTTACGGTCAAAATGACCTGCTGTTTTTAGGACAAGGCATTTTGCAAACGGATATTACACCATGCCTTTCCTACTTTGCACAGGAAAATGCAGTGAGGCCGAATTTAATGGTGTTTGCTGTGCGGCAAAACGCGGCGCAGTGGATGGAGCAAAAAGAACAAATGGGAAAAATTGTGGAGCAAAGCGGCTTAATGGGTGTAAAAACACAAGGCGGGCAGGAAATTTCCACAAGTTTGTATGAGTTTTTTCGCCACGAGGGAGAAAAAGCATCCGGTTGGATGCCGATTGTAACATTGCATGATAACGGCTTGGAAACGGTGACCTCGCTGGCCGTTATTGGGCAGGGAAAACAAACAGCTGTGCTCCAAGATGAGCAAACAGCGCTGGCGCTGTGTCTTGCGGGAAAGAGTACAGAATTAACTTATAACGGTGCCGTCGACGACAATATTTTATCCTTTATCGCGCGTGGTGTGCGTGTAGTGCGTCAGGCGCAAATGGAAAACGGTACCCCTAAGCTTTGTGTGATGGTGGAAGGAGAATTTCAGGAAATCAGCATGGATGGAAAGACATTGTATGGTGATAAGGCAAAACAGGCCGCTGCACAAATCAACCGCTTCTTGGAAGAAAGTGCGAAGAAACTGAGCCAAAAGACGTTTGAACAGGGTAACGATGTTTTTGCCTTTTCGTGGTGGATGGCGCAGGAGAATGCCGCAGCCGTGCTTCGTGCAAAAGAGGAAGCGGAGCTGTACCGCGCCGATGCGGTCAATTATCAATTTTTGCTCAGCGCACCAAAGGCGTAACTTTTGCGTTGTTGATGAAAAAATATGCATCAAAAAATCGCGTTTTCAGATGTTTTTACAAAAATTAAGCCGAAAAAAGCTTTTTCACTTTAAAGCGTTGACAATTGTTGGAAGCGATGCTATAATACCACTCAAACACAACGATATGGAAGAGTAGAAGGGTTTCACCTTTTCAGAGAGATGTTGGCTGCTGCGAAACATTAAGGGAATCTTTTGAAAATCACCATGGAGTGGCTGCAAGAACATGAACTTAGTAAATGCAGACGGGTACTCCCGTAACAGAGTTAGGATGTGTTGGCATCCAAAGGGCATCCCGAACGGGGTGAAAAAGAGTGGTACCGCGGAAGGTTAAACAAGGCATATTTAACACTTTCGTCTCTTTGCTTTTATCCGATTTTTTTGGATTGCAAAGAAGACGGGGGTGTTTTTTCTTTTCGGGGGAATTTGAAAGAGGTGTGCCGGGCGCACACGCTGCTTTTTACTTTGCAAAGCGGCAATGGTTGGGAGGTATCGTATGCATACAGATGCAGGAAAAATGATGACGGGTGCCAGAATTGTCATTGAAACGCTGATTGAACAGCAAGTGACGGATGTTTTTGGTTATCCCGGCGGACAGGTTTTAAATATTTATGATGAGCTGTATCTTGCACAAGATCGCATTCATCATGTGCTCACTGCGCACGAGCAGGGAGCGGCACACGCTGCCGACGGTTATTCCCGCGCAACGGGAAAGGTGGGTGTGGTCATTGCGACATCGGGCCCGGGGGCGACAAACTTGGTAACGGGGCTTGCGACCGCTATGCTGGACTCCATTCCTATGGTGGCCATTACGGGCAATGTGCCCACTTCTTTAATCGGTAAGGACAGTTTTCAGGAGATCAACATTACTGGCATTACGCTGCCGATTACCAAGCACAACTATTTTGTAACGGACATCAATGAGCTGGCAGACACCATCCGTGAGGCATTTCAAATTGCAAAATCCGGTCGTCCCGGCCCGGTTTTAATTGATATTCCCAAGGATGTTCAGGTGGCAAAATGCGAATTTTGTTACAAAGGCGTGGTTCCGTTTGTAGAGCAGTACGAAGCGTCCGACGAGGAAATTGACCGCGCGGTGCAGCTGATTAACAGCTGCGAACGGCCGTATATTTACATCGGAGGCGGTGCGGCAGGCGCAGCCATGACAAAGGATATTATTGCCCTGGCCGAAAAGATTGACGGCTATGTAGGATGTACCTTTATGGGGCTTTCTGCCATGTCCAACTCTTACGAGCGCTTTTTGGGGATGCAGGGAATGCACGGTGCTTATGCTGCCTCGATGGCCAACAAAGAAGCCGACTTGATTATCGGTGTCGGTGTGCGTTTCAGTGACCGCGCGACCGGCAATGTGCAGAAATATGCGCAAAAAGCTAAAATTATTCAGCTGGATACCGACCTTTCCGAAATCAATAAAAACGTGAAAGTGGATATTGGGATTATCGGAGATATTGTTTCTTCGTTCTCGCGCATTTTAAACCGTTGTGAGCCGCAAAAACGCCCTGAGTGGACAGCGCTGGTCAATGAGTTTAAAGCAAGAGGGGAAGAAGTTCGCCGCCAAGAGGAAGAAGCTGCGGGAGATGCTCTGACACCGAAGAAGATTTTTGACGTCATCAACGAGGTCAAAGATGCAGACACTGTCATTGCAACAGACGTCGGTCAGCACCAGATGTGGACGGCGCAATATGTCACCTTTGAAAGAACACGCCGCTTTGCCTCCAGCGGCGGCCTCGGAACAATGGGGTATGGTCTTGGAGGAGCGATTGGCGCACAAATCGGCAGCGGCGACCGCACCGTGCTGATCACGGGTGACGGCAGCTTTGGCATGAATCTGAACGAGCTGGCCACAGCAGTGTCGTATCGAACGCCGGTGGCGATTGTTATTTTGAATAACGGTGTGCTGGGCATGGTGCGCCAGTGGCAAACGCTGTTTTATGAAAAGCGTTATTCCAATACGGTGTTGGATCGCAAAACCGATTTTGTTAAGTTAGCCGAAGCATTTGGCCTTCCCGGTGTGCGCGTGACAACGCAGGAGGAATTCCGCAAGGCGTTTGAAGAGGCCATGCAATGCGACGGCCCTTACTTAATTGATACCATCATTGATAAAGATGAGTTTGTTTTGCCGATGCTGCCTCCCGGCGGTTCGATTGACGATATTATCATATCCAAGGAGGTGAGCGTGTGAATCGTTTTGTGATTGCGGCTTATGTCGAAAATAAATATGGCGTATTAACGAGAGTTTCCGGCCTGTTTATGCGCAAGGGGTTCAACATTGACTCACTGACTGTGGGTGAAACGGATGACCCAGCTTACTCGCGTATTACGATTACGCACCGCGGAGATGATTATGCGAAGGAGCAGCTGATCAATCAGCTGAAAAAGCTCTACAATGTGAAGAATGTTGTGCTGCTGGAACACGACAAAACGGTAGAGCGGGAGCTGATGCTGGTAAAGGTAAAAAATTCGCCGGAAAACCGCAGCGAAGTAATGGCTGCCGCACAGGTGTACCGGGCAAAAATTATTGATTACAACCCGAAAACGCTGTGCGTGGAAGTGACAGGCGAGCCCAGCAAAATTGATGCCTTTATTGAAGTGGTGAAACCGCTCGGCATCATTGAAATGTGCAGGACGGGTGTTGTGGCTTTGGAAAGAAACCGCAGCATTACGGAATAAATTTTAAAATTAGAAGGGGAAATGGAAAATGCAGAACATTTACTATCAGCAAGATTGCAACCTGGCAAAACTGAACGGAAAGACGGTTGCTATTATCGGTTACGGCTCTCAGGGACACGCTCATGCACTGAACCTGAAGGAATCCGGTGTAGATGTCATTGTAGGTCTCTATGAGGGAAGTAAAAGCTGGGCGAAGGCAGAGAACGCGGGCCTGAAGGTTATGACGGCTGCCGACGCTGCTAAAAACGCCGATCTCATCATGATTTTGATTAACGATGAGAAGCAGGCTGCGCTGTACAAAGAGAGCATTGAGCCGAATTTGACCGAGGGCAAAACGTTGGCTTTTGCACACGGCTTCAACATTCATTTCGGCTGCATCAAACCGCCGAAGAATGTCAACGTGATCATGGTTGCTCCCAAAGGCCCCGGCCACACTGTGCGCAGCGAGTATCAAGCAGGCAAAGGCGTTCCCTGCCTCGTAGCCATTGAGCAGGATGCAACCGGCGATGCGCTGGAAATTGCACTGGCTTATGCGCTGGGCATCGGCGGTGCACGCGCAGGCGTTCTGGAAACAACCTTCCGCACGGAGACAGAAACCGACCTCTTTGGTGAGCAGGCCGTTTTGTGCGGCGGCGTTTGCGCTTTGATGCAGGCGGGCTTTGAAACGCTGGTCGAGGCAGGCTATGACGCGCGCAATGCTTACTTTGAGTGCATCCATGAGATGAAACTCATCGTTGACTTGATTTATCAAAGCGGCTTCGAGGGAATGCGTTATTCCATTTCCAATACCGCAGAGTATGGCGATTACATCACCGGCCCGAAGATCATCACAGACGAAACCAAAAAAGCAATGAAGAAGATTCTGTCCGATATTCAGGACGGTACCTTTGCAAAAGACTTCCTCTTGGATATGTCTGACGCCGGTTCTCAGGTACACTTCAACGCAATGCGCAAGATTGCGGCAGAGCATCCCTCCGAGACGGTGGGCAGAGAGATCAGAAAGCTGTACAGCTGGAGCGACGAGGATAAGCTCATCAACAACTAAAAGGCGGTATTGATCATGGTGAAGGAAAATATTGTCGAAGGATTTCACAATGCGCCGCACCGTTCGCTCTATCATGCATTAGGCATGACAAAGGAGGAGCAGGCAAGGCCGTTAATCGGCATCGTCAGCTCTTATAACGAAATTGTGCCCGGCCACATGAACCTCGATAAAATTGTTGAGGCAGTCAAGCTGGGCGTCGCAATGGCAGGGGGAACACCGATTGTGTTCCCCGCCATCGCAGTGTGTGACGGAATTGCTATGGGACATACGGGAATGAAATATTCCCTGATTACGCGCGATATTATTGCCGATTCCACAGAGGCGATGGTGCGTGCGCATGGCTTCGACGGCCTTGTCATGGTTCCTAACTGTGACAAAAATGTTCCCGGCCTGTTAATGGCGGCAGCGCGCTTGAATATTCCTACTATTTTTGTCAGCGGCGGACCGATGCTGGCAGGTCGTGTCGACGGAAAGAAAACAAGCCTTTCCAGCATGTTTGAAGCCGTAGGCGCCTATAAAGCTGGTAAAATTGACGAAAGGCAGCTCACAGTATGTGAGGAGAACACCTGCCCAACCTGCGGTTCTTGTTCCGGTATGTACACTGCCAATTCGATGAACTGCTTAACAGAAGTGTTGGGTATGGGTCTGCGCGGCAACGGCACCATCCCCGCTGTTTATTCCGCTCGTATTGAGCTGGCAAAACACGCGGGTATGCAGGTGATGGAGCTGGTGAAAAACAACATTTGCCCCAGAGATATCATGACGTGTGCCGCCATTCGCAACGCATTGACGGCGGATATGGCGCTGGGCTGTTCCACCAACAGTATGCTGCATCTGCCCGCCATTGCCAATGAGTGCGGTGTGGAATGGAACCTCGATTTGGCCAATGAAATCAGCGAAAAAACGCCCAATTTGTGCCATTTAGCGCCCGCGGGCCATACCTACATGGAGGATCTGAATGAGGCTGGCGGCGTTTATGCTGTTTTGAAAGAAATTTCTAAGCTTGGCTTGCTCGACACAAGCGTAATGACCTGCACAGGGAAAACGCTGGGCGAGAACATTGCCGACGCGGTCAACCGTGACCCGGACGTGATTCGTCCCGTGGAAAATCCGTACAGCAAAACCGGTGGAATTGCTGTTTTGCGCGGCAATTTGGCACCCGACGGCTGCGTGGTAAAACGCAGTGCGGTTGCTCCGGAAATGCTGGTGCATGAAGGCCCAGCCAAGGTGTTTGAAAGCGAGGAAGAAGCCATTGCGGCCATTTACGGCGGCAAGATTGAAAAAGGCGACGTGGTTGTTATCCGTTATGAAGGCCCGTCAGGTGGTCCGGGAATGCGCGAAATGCTTTCCCCGACTTCTGCTATTGCCGGAATGGGTCTGGATAAGGATGTTGCGCTCATCACCGACGGGCGCTTTTCCGGGGCGACACGTGGCGCGTCAATCGGGCATGTATCGCCGGAAGCAGTGCGTGGCGGTTTGATTGCTTATGTGCAAAACGGCGATCGCATCGCCATTAACATTCCCGAATATTCGATTGAATTAAAAGTGGACGAGGCCGAGCTGCAAAAGCGCCGCGAAACCATGGCTATTCAAAGGAAAACCGGATTAAAGGGTTGTCTGGCTCGGTATGCGGCACAAGTTTCATCGGCAGACCGCGGCGCGGTGATCAATGAATTTTAAAACATATTTTTATATCGGCAGGTAACGGTTGCTTCGATATAAAACAAAGCAGCGTCCCGCATACGCTTTTTGCGTATGCGGGACATGCATCAAAAGGAGCGGAGTTTCCGCTTGTTGGGTTTAAAGGGATGAAGGTATGAAAGAGATGTGTGGCATAGAGCTTGCTTGTGAGCTGTCGTCATTGGCCGTGTTTCGCAATGTTTTACATCTTGCGCCAATGCAGGCGTTATTGCGCTATTTAACTTGTAATGGAGAGGTGCGGGAAAAAATTTCTCTGTTTGGGGACTTTGTATTTTCTTTGGCCGAAGATCAAAACGATTTTTCAGCTTTTTTGCGGCGAGCGGTTTTTGAGGATGAAAACATGTACGTCAAGGCTGCGGCGCGCCATGAAACAGCGCCCCCGTCACTTGCGGAAAATGCCCGGCATGAACTGCAAGTGTTCACGCATTTAAGCACACTGACACCCGCACAGTTGTGTGCCAATATCCGCTATGACGGCTTCTTGCCGCAATTTGAAAATCATTTTGTGGATTTTGAAAAAGAATATCAGCTGCGTTTACAGCAAATTGATCGCTACGGATATGGGGTGTTTTCGTCTGCGGCCATGTTTTATGTGGCCGATGGAAATATTCTCCCCGTGCGGCGGGCTGCGCAGCAGGAAATAGAAAACTTCGTCGGCTATGAGGACGAACGCCGAAAAGTATTTGATAACACCAGAGCACTTTGCGAGGGCCGTCCCGCTGCCAATGTGCTGCTTTACGGCGATGCAGGCACGGGTAAATCGTCCACAGTAAAAGCATGTGTGAAGCGCTTTTTTGATCAGGGCGTTCGCTTAATTGAACTGCGCAAAGATCAGCTTTTAAGCCTTTCGTCTGTGATGGAGAAAGTGGCGGACAATCCGCTGAAATTTATCATTTTTATTGATGACCTTTCTTTTAACAAGAACGATGATTCTTTCAGTATGCTGAAAGCTGCTTTGGAAGGTTCGGTGGCAACAAAAGCGTCGAATGCGGTAATTTATGCCACCAGCAACCGCCGACATATTGTAAAGGAAAGCTTTTCCGACCGTGACAGCGGTGATGATATTCACCGTGCTGATACAACGCAGGAATTGATGTCGCTTTCCGATCGCTTTGGCTTAACCGTGTATTTCGCAAAGCCGGACAAGCAGCTGTATTTGCAGATTGTCCACTGCCTTGCAAGAAAGAACGGCTTGGAAATTGAGCCGGAGTTTTTGGAGCAAAAAGCAGAAGAATTTGCCCTGCGAAAAGGCAGTCGTTCGCCTCGTGCAGCAGAGCAGTTGATTCACAGCTTAATGGAGTGAGGGCAGGAAAGATGAGCAAAGAAAAACGATTGACACTGGATCATGTTTATAAGGCTAATTATATTTTGCGCAGTGTGGTGCGCCAAACGGATGTCTTGTATGCGCCCAAGTTAAAGCCGGGGACAGAGCTTTATCTGAAAACGGAAAATTTGCAGGTAACAGGTTCTTTTAAAGTGCGCGGCGCTTACTACAAGATGTCGCAGCTGACACAGGAGGAACGTGAACGAGGTGTGATTGCCTGTTCGGCGGGAAACCATGCGCAGGGCGTTGCTTTGGCTGCACAGAAAAACGGTATTAAGGCTGTGATTTGTCTGCCGGACGGTGCGCCAATCTCCAAAGTAGAAGCAACCCGCAGCTATGGCGCAGAAATTTGTTTAGTAGAGGGCGTTTATGATGACGCTTATCAAAAAGCACAGCAGCTGCGCGATGAAAAAGGCTACACCTTTATTCACCCGTTTGACGACCCTGATGTGATTGCGGGGCAGGGAACAATCGCGCTGGAGCTGGCTGAGCAAGTGCCCGATATGGATGCTGTGATTGTGCCGATTGGCGGCGGCGGGCTGATTTCCGGCATTGCCTATACCTTGAAAAATTTGAACCCAAATGTTAAAATTTACGGTGTACAGGCTTCGGGCGCACCGTCCATGCTGAACTCGATTCACGATGCCCATATCGAAACACTCGATTCCGTATTTACTATTGCTGACGGTATTGCGGTGAAGCAGCCCGGTTCCATTACTTACGACCTTTGCTCGAAATATGTCGATGAAATTGTCACCGTGACCGACGACGAAATTTCAGCGGCCATTTTGGCTCTGATGGAGCAGCATAAGCTGGTAACAGAGGGGGCAGGCGCAGTGGCAGTTGCGGCTGCAATGTTCGGGAAAATGGATTTAACCGGCAAAAAGACGGTTTGCCTGTTGTCCGGCGGCAACATTGATGTAACCATTTTGTCCCGTGTGATTACGCGAGGCCTTTTAATGTCGGGAAGAAGCTGCCAGCTGAATATTGAGCTGGTGGATAAGCCCGGTCAGCTGATGAAGGTGTCGCGAATTATTGCCGAGCAGGGCGGAAACGTGACGGCGGTTCATCATGAACATTCCAATGAGGGCTCGGACGTAAACGGCTGCTATTTGCGCCTGACTTTGGAAACGAAGAATTTTGAGCACATTGAAAAAATTAAGAATGCATTGACAAACGTGGGAATTAAAATGATTTAATTGCTGCGTAACAGGTAAGAGAGGGGTTATTGATGATGGAAAAAGTAACAACAACGGATGCGCCCGGCGCAATTGGACCGTATTCTCAGGCTGTGATTCACGAAGGTGTCGTGTACACCTCCGGCCAAATTGCATTGGACCCGGCGGCGGGAACGCTGGTGGGTGAGGATGTAACAGCCCAGACCGAGCGTGTGATGAAAAACTTGGCAGCCGTTTTGAAAGCGGCCGGAACGTCTTTTGATAACGTGATCAAGACGACTTGCTTTTTGGCGGATATGAATGACTTTGCCGCTTTTAATGAGGTGTATGGCTCGTATATCAGTAATGCTCCCGCACGCAGCTGTGTGGCAGTAAAAGCATTGCCGAAGGGCGCTTTGGTGGAAGTGGAAGTGATTGCCGCGATTGAATAACGAAGAAAGGAGAGGTTGAAGTGCAAAACACACAAAAGTATACAAGACAGTTTTTTCCGGTAAAGAATCCCACAAGGCGCTGGGCGGATAAAACCTATATCGAAAAAGCGCCCACTTGGTGTTCTGTGGACTTGCGTGACGGCAATCAGTCGCTGATCATTCCCATGAGCCTAGAGGAAAAGCTGGACTTTTTCCGCTTGCTGGTCAAAGTGGGCTTTAAAGAAATTGAAGTTGGCTTTCCGGCAGCTTCGGAAACGGAATACACCTTCCTGCGCACATTGATTGAGCAGGATATGATTCCCGACGATGTGACTGTACAGGTACTGACGCAAAGCCGTGAGCATATTATCCGCAAAACGTTTGAAGCGCTGAAGGGCTGTAAAAACGCCATTGTACACTTGTACAACTCAACCTCTCTGGCACAGCGGGAACAGGTATTCCGCAAATCCAAAGAGGAAATCATTCAGATCGCCGTGGAAGGGGCGAAACTGTTTGAAAAAATTGCTGCCGAGACCGGTACGGCTTACCGCTACGAATATTCGCCGGAATCCTTCACAGGGACAGAGCCGGAGTTTGCGCTGGAAATCTGCAACGCTGTGCTGGATGTCTGGAAGCCGACCCCGGAGCGCAAGGCAATCATCAACTTGCCTGTCACAGTGGAATTGTCCTCTCCGCACGTTTATGCCGACCAAGTGGAACACATGTGCGACCACTTGAAGTACCGCGATGCACTGGAGGTTTCTCTGCATCCGCATAATGACCGCGGCTGTGCCGTGGCAGATTCCGAGCTGGGCCTTTTGGCGGGCGCTGACCGCATTGAAGGAACGCTGTTTGGCAACGGTGAGCGCACGGGCAATGTGGACATCATCACTTTGGCCTTGAACATGTATGCGCAGGGCGTTGAGCCGAACCTCGACTTTTCCAATATGCCGGAAATTACCGCGCTGTATGAGCGCGTCACAAGAATGCAGGTATATGACCGTCAGCCGTATGCGGGTAAGCTTGTGTTTGCGGCGTTCTCCGGCTCGCATCAGGATGCCATTGCAAAAGGTATGAAGTGGCGTGAAGAAAAACAGTGTGATGTGTGGACTGTGCCCTATCTGCCGATTGACCCGCAGGATGTAGGGCGTGAATACGAAACGGATGTCATTCGTATCAACTCGCAGTCCGGCAAAGGCGGCATTGGCTATTTGCTGGAGCATCAATTTGGCTATGTGCTTCCGGTGCAGATGCGCGAAGATGTGGGTTATACAGTAAAAAGTGTTTCCGACCACGCCCATGCAGAGCTTTCGCCGCAAGAGGTATTGGATGTCTTTACAGACAACTATGTCAACATCAATCATCACATTAAACTGCTGGATTATCACTTTGTGCGCACGCCCGAGATTTATGTTACGCTGGCTGTCGAAGTGGACGGACAGCCTAAAGCGCTCACTGCTTCGGGCAACGGCCGCTTGGATGCCGTCAGCAATGCAGTGAAAAAAGAGCTGGGTATCTCATTCTCAGAGCTGACTTACGAGGAGCACGCTCTGACAAGAGGTTCTTCCGCACAGGCGATTACTTATGTCAGCATTACCATGGACAACGGCAAAAAGGTTTGGGGTGCCGGCATTCATGATGATATTATTGCTTCGTCGATCAACGCGCTGTTCTCGGCGCTGAACCGAAGCATTGGAGGGGGAAAATAAAGTTATGGGAATGACAATGACGCAAAAAATTCTGGCGGCGCACGCTGGGCTGGACAAGGTGGAAGCCGGCCAGCTCATCAGCGCTAAGCTGGATCTCGTTTTGGGCAACGATATTACGACGCCCGTTGCCGTAAACGAGTTCCGCAAAGCCGGTTTTGACAAAATTTTCGACAAGGATAAGGTTGCCATTGTGCTCGATCACTTTGTGCCCAACAAAGACATCAAGGCCGCCGAACAATCCAAGCAGTGCCGCGAATTTGCCTGTCAGCACTGCGTGAGCCATTTTTACGATGTGGGCAAAATGGGCATTGAACACGCCTTGCTCCCGGAGCAGGGCGTGGTAACGGCGGGCGACTGCATCATTGGTGCAGACAGCCACACCTGTACTTATGGCGCACTCGGTGCATTTTCCACAGGCGTAGGCAGTACGGATATGGCTGCCGGTATGGCAACGGGAACGGCGTGGTTTAAAGTGCCGTCCGCACTGCGTTTTGAGTTAAAGGGCAAGCTTCGCCCGGAGTGCAGCGGCAAGGATGTCATCCTTTCCATTATCGGACAAATCGGTGTGGACGGTGCGCTTTACAAGAGCATGGAGTTTACTGGCGAGGGCGTTGCAGCGTTAAGCATGGATGACCGTCTTTGCATTTGCAATATGGCGATTGAAGCCGGTGCGAAAAACGGCATTTTCCCGGTAGATGATGTCACAATGGCATATTTGGAAGGCCGCAGCGAAAGAACGCCCGTCATTTATCAGGCGGATGAGGATGCTGTTTACGAAAAGACAATTAAAATTGACCTTTCCGCGCTGGAGCCGACGGTGGCTTGCCCGCATTTGCCGGAAAATACTCGTCCCGCCAAAGAGCTGAAAGATATTAAGATTGACCAAGTTGTTATCGGCAGCTGCACCAATGGCCGTATGGAAGATATGGAAACCGCCTATCGTATTTTAAAAGGTAAGAAAATTGCCGACGGCGTGCGCTGCATTGTCATTCCTGCTACCATGCAGATTATGCGCGACTGTGTGGAAAAGGGAATTGTGACGGCGTTGATTGATGCCGGTGCAGTAGTCTCTACCCCGACCTGCGGGCCGTGTCTTGGCGGTTATATGGGTATTTTGGCAGCGGGCGAGCGCTGTGTTGCTACCACCAATCGCAACTTTGTGGGCCGCATGGGACATGTCGACAGTGAAATTTACCTTGCAAGCCCCGCAACCGCCGCAGCCAGTGCATTGACCGGCTATATTACCGCACCGCAGGAGGGACAAGTATGAATACCCAAGGTAAAGTTTTTAAATACCCCGACAACGTGGATACCGACGTTATCATCCCGGCACGTTATCTGAATACTTCCAGCGCACAGGAGCTGGCGAAGCACTGCATGGAAGACATCGACAAAGAGTTTGTAAAAAAAGTACAGCCCGGCGATGTGATTGTTGCCGGATGGAACTTTGGCTGCGGTTCTTCGCGTGAACATGCCCCCTTGGTTTTGAAAACCTGCCAAACGGGCTGTGTCATTGCAAAGAGCTTTGCGCGCATTTTTTACCGAAACGCCATCAATATCGGAATGCCCATTTTGGAGTGTCCTGAAGCAGCCGACGAAATTTCTGCAGGTGATGAAGTAAAGGTCGATTTTTCCACCGGCGAAATTTTCGATTTGACCACCGGAAAAACTTATCGTGCGCAGCCTTTCCCTGAGTTTATTCAAAACATCATTGCGAAAGGCGGCCTGCTGGCCTCGCTGAAGGAGGAAGCATAATGGAAAAAAAGATTACGGTGTTGCCCGGTGACGGCATCGGCCCCGAGATTGTGGCACAAGCAGTGAAAGTTTTGGACTGTGTTGCCGAGAAATTCGGTCATACCTTTACTTATACTTACGCGGATATTGGCGGCTGCTCCATTGATCGTCATGGTGTGCCTATTACAGATGAAGCAATGCAAACATGCAAAAATGCGGACAGCGTGCTTCTTGGCGCAGTTGGCGGGCCGAAGTGGGACACCTGCGCGCCGGAAATCCGCCCGGAGAAAGCACTTTTGGCGGTGCGTAAGGAGCTGGGCTTGTTTGCAAATTTGCGGCCCACAAAGCTTTTTCCGCAGCTGTCGGATGCATCCCCGCTGAAACAGGAAATTGTCGGCCAGGGAATTGACCTGTTGATTGTGCGTGAGCTGACAGGCGGCGTCTATTTCGGTGAGCATACTACGACTGAAAAAAATGGAGAGCTTTGCGCTGTGGATATTATGCCATATGCCGAAAGTGAAATTGAACGCATTGGCAGAGTGGCCTTTGAAACCGCGAGAAAGCGCGGCGGAAAGCTGGCATCCGTGGATAAAGCAAATGTGCTGGATACTTCCCGCTTGTGGCGCAAAACGATGCATCGCTTGGCGCAGGAGTATCAGGATGTGACATACAGCGACATCTTGGTGGACAACACCGCGATGCAGCTGATTAAAAACCCCACGCAGTTTGACGTGCTGGTAACAGAGAATATGTTTGGTGATATTCTTTCCGATGAGGCTTCTATGCTGACAGGCTCCATTGGTATGATGCCGTCGGCTTCGCTTTCTTCTGGAACCTTGGGGATGTATGAGCCGATTCACGGTTCAGCGCCCGATATTGCCGGGCAGGACATTGCCAATCCGCTTGGCACCATCCTTTCCGCGGCAATGATGCTGCGCTATTCTTTCGACATGCCGAAAGAGGCAGATGCCATCGAAGCAGCGGTGAATCGTGTGTTGGATGACGGTTATCGCACAGGTGATATTATGCAGGACGGCTGTCAGCAGGTAGGGTGCAGTGAAATGGGCGATTTAGTCGCACAGCGAATTGCTTGAGAAATCTGTTTAAAATCAGAATATACAAAATGGGCGAGACGGCAAAGAGCTGTTTTGCCCATTTTTTGTAAAAGAACCGGCAGAAAGCACTTTTTGTAAAACTCTTGCCAGAGATACAAGGGTGTGGTATACTTCTAGCTGTATTGTATCCCTGCATGACGGGGAATAATAACAGGAGGAATTGAATATGAAAGAAAGAAATTTGGCACGAAAATCCACTCGAATGGTGTATGTTGCGCTGTTTACGGCAATTATCATTGCCATGAGCACCATCCCGTTCCTTGGCTACATCCCACTCGGTGTCATTCGGGCGACCACCTTGCACATTCCTGTCATACTGGGGTCGATCCTGCTGGGACCATCGGCTGGGGCGTTTTTGGGCTTTGTGTTCGGCATGACGAGCTTCTTGTCTAACACCTTTACCCCCAATATTACATCCTTTGTGTTTTCGCCATTTTATTCTCTGGGGGATACGCAAGGCAACGCATTGAGCCTGGTGATTTGCTTTGTGCCGCGTATTTTGGTGGGAATTATTCCTTATTTTGTGTTCTACGGCCTGGAAAAAATCCTCCGCGGCAAACGTCCGCTTGCGCTGGGCTGTGCAGGTTTTGTGGGTTCCATGATGAACACCTTGCTGGTTATGGGCATGATTTTCTTGTTTTTTGGAAAAGAATATTCCGCAGCAAAAGAAATTCCGTTTGAAGCACTGCTCGGAACGATTGCCACGGTTATCTTTACCAACGGAATTGCAGAGGCGGCAGTGGCCGCATTTGTTTGTGTGGCTGCCGGAACCATTTTACTTCAAGTGAAAAAACGCACTGCATAACCACAAGTCGCAGTGAACATCAGATGCGAAAGAAGGAAAATCAATGATACTTGCTTTAGACATCGGAAATACCAATATTGTGGTTGGCTGTTTGCAGTCGAGCAAAGAAATTTGTTTTGCAGAGCGCCTTTCTACTGATACGAAAAAAACAACAACAGAGTATGCGATTCACTTAAAGAATTTGCTGGAAATAGAGCAGGTTTGCTTGGATGATTTAGATGGCGTGATTATTTCATCTGTTGTACCTCCGCTGACAAACCGAATCCAAGAGGCTGCTTTTAAAGTGACAGGCAAACGCGCACTCGTTGTGGGGCCGGGTGTAAAAAACAGCTTACATATTCAGATGGATAATCCGGCGCAGGTCGGCAGTGATTTGATTGTCGATGCAGTCGCCGCCATTGCAGAATATCAAGCTCCTTTGATGGTGGTTGATATGGGTACGGCAACAACAATCTCGGTAATTGACCGCGATAAAAACTATATCGGCGGGATGATTCTGCCGGGAATTGATACGGCGTTGGAATCGCTTGTGTCCCGCACCTCACAGCTTCCGAAAATCAGTTTAGACCCGCCCAAGCGCTTAATTGGGAAAAACACGATTGAGTGTATGAAAAGCGGCGTGATTCATGGAAATGCTGCGTGTATTGACGGTATGATTGAACGCATTGAACAAGAAATGGGCGAGAAGCTGACCGTTATTGCCACAGGCGGTTTGGCAAGTGCGATTGCGCCGCATTGCCGCAATGACGTGATTGTAGATGATGCCCTGTTGTTAAAAGGGCTTTACCTGATTTATAAAAAGAATCGATAAAGCGGGCAAATGCTTTCGCTGGATAAAATGGGGAAGGCGGTGCCTTCCCTGTTTTTGTGCGAAAATTTATATTGATGATGCTCGTTTTTAACAGAAAGGCGGAACAGAAATGTTAAAGGGGAAAACCGTTGTTTTGGCCGTAACAGGCGGAATTGCCGCATACAAAATTGCAACATTAGCCAGTATGCTGCGCAAACAAAAAGCCAACGTAGAAGTGTTAATGACAAAAAATGCAACTAATTTTATTACCCCGATTACCTTTGAAAGTTTGACAGGCAATAAATGTATGGTGGACACATTTGACCGAAATTTTGAATTTCATGTGGAGCATGTAGCTCTCGCGAAAAAGGCAGACATTGTTTTGGTAGCGCCCGCGACGGCAAACGTCATTGGAAAGCTTGCCGGGGGCATTGCTGATGATATGCTTACCACCACAGTTTTGGCTTGTCAGTGTCCCAAACTGATTGCCCCTGCAATGAATACGCAAATGTGGGAAAACCCGATTGTTCAGGATAACCTGAAAAAATTGGAACGCTTTGGACACGTTATTTTGCCTCCGCTCAGCGGATATTTGGCTTGCGGCGATACCGGCGCCGGAAAAATGCAGGAACCCGAAATGCTGTTTGAGCAGTTGATGCTGTATTTGGCAGAGCCCAAGGATATGGAGGGCTGCCGTGTGTTGGTGACAGCAGGCCCTACGCAGGAGCCGCTTGACCCCGTGCGGTTTTTAACCAATCACTCTACCGGGAAAATGGGCTATGCACTGGCACGGCATTGCGCTCGGCGCGGTGCGAAAGTAACGCTTATTTCCGGTCCAACATCACTGGCTGCTCCTCTTGGGGTGACAATGGTTCCGGTGCAAACAGCGCAGCAAATGTTCGATGCAGTGCGCGAGCATTTTGATGAAACAGATATCGTGATCAAAGCTGCGGCGGTGGCTGATTATCGCCCTGCCGAAGTGGCCGCAGAAAAAATTAAAAAGCAGCCGGGTGACCAAACACTGCACTTAGAACGTACACAGGATATACTGTCGTGGCTTGGGGAGCACAAAAAGGAAGGGCAGTTTTTGTGCGGTTTTGCAATGGAAACGCAAGATTTATTGGAACAAGCCCGAGCAAAGCTCCAGCGGAAAAAGGCCGATTTAATTGTGGCGAATAGCATTCGGCAAGAGGGGGCAGGGTTTGGCACCGATACCAACGTTGTTACATTGGTTTCGGAAAAAGAGGAGCGTGCCTTGGGCTGTATGTCGAAAGACGACACCGCGCGTGAAATTGTCAATGAAGTTTTGAAGCTTTGGAAATAATCATGTAAAAAAGGTGTATTGCAAGGTAGGGTTGCTTTGCGATACACCTTTTTTGTCATAAAGGGAAACACTCAGTGCTAATTTGAAACTAGTTTGTTCATCCAACGCTTGACAAACAGGAAAAAATAAGATATTATAATTTTATTGCTTTAGCAAAGTAAAGAATTAAACTAAGAAAGGGCGAAAAAGATGTCCCGGTTTCTCTCCAATCGATATGCACAGCTGACCCCTTACACACCGGGGGAACAGCCGCGCGAAAAAGTATATATTAAGCTGAATACAAACGAGTCGCCCTATCCGCCGTCGCCCGGCGTTTTAAACCTGACCCAAAAAGAATTGGAGGATTTGCGGCTATACAGTGACCCTGATGCACGCAAACTGAAACAAGCGCTTGCACGCCAGTACCAGGTGCAAGAAGAAAATGTTCATGTGGCAAACGGTTCGGACGAAGCCTTGAATTTTGCATTTATGGCTTATGCAGCTGATGGCAGGGGTGTGGCGTTTGCCGATATTACTTACGGGTTTTACCCGGTATTTGCGCAACTGCATGGCATTGACGTGCAAATCATTCCGCTGAAAAAAGATTTTTCGCTTTGCGCCGAAGATTATTTTGCGCTTCACAAAACGATTGTGATTGCAAATCCGAACGCTCCCACCGGGCTCGCGCTTGCCCCGGAAGAAATTGAAACTATCTTGCAGCAAAACCCGGACAGTGTGGTAATTGTAGATGAAGCCTATGTCGATTTTGGCGCAAAAAGCTGCGTTCCGTTAACCAAACAGTATGAAAATCTGTTGGTGGTTCAAACGTTTTCCAAATCTCGGTCTATGGCCGGTGCGCGGTTGGGATTCGCCATCGGCTGTGCGGATTTGATTGAAGATTTAGAACGCATCCGTTTTTCTACAAATCCTTACAACGTGAATCGCTTAACTCTGGCGCTGGGAGAAACGGCGCTTAACGAGCAAGCTTATTATGACAATAACTGCCGGAAAATTATCGGAACGCGCGAACTTTGCAAACAGCGCTTTCAAAAGCTCGGCTTTGTGTTCCCGGATTCTAAGGCGAACTTTTTGTTCGTCAAAAAAGAAGGCGTGGATGGTAAGATGCTCTATCAAGCCTTGAAGAATCGAGGCGTTTTGGTGCGCCATTTTGACAAGCCGAATTTGACTGATTACAACCGCGTAACCATCGGAACGCAGCGAGAAATGGATGTTTTGTTCGAGTGTCTGGAGGAGATTTTATGAGACAAGCGCAGGTTCAGCGCACAACACAAGAAACCGACATTACACTGTCGCTTTGCATTGACGGAACCGGGAACAGCGACATCAAGAGCGGTGTAGGCTTTTTAGACCATATGCTTACGCTTTGGGCGAAACATGGCAGAATGGATTTAAGGTTATCCTGCAAGGGCGATGTGTGGGTAGATGACCACCACAGTGTTGAGGATATTGCCATTGTATTGGGGCAAGCATTTGCCGAGGCCGTAGGAGAGAAGCGGGGAATCTGCCGTTATGCAGACCGCCACCTTGCAATGGACGAAGCATTGGTGCTTTGCAGCGCAGACCTTTCCGGCCGCGGCGGGTACTACGGTGCGCTCGAATTTCCCACGGAGAAGATTGGAAGCTTTGATACACAGCTGGTGGATGAGTTTATGCAGGCGTTTGCAGCACACGCAAAATTAACACTCCATCTGAGGCAGATTTGCGGCAAAAATTCACATCATATAGCAGAGGCTTGCTTCAAAGCGCTGGGGCGTGTGCTGCGTGAGGCGTGTACCATTGACCCGTCACTGGCGGGAGAAATACCATCGACCAAGGGGATATTATCATGAAAGAAAATCAATGGGATGAACCACTGAGCGAGCTGTACCGGCAGTATGGCTTTCGCAAGTTTCGCATTTCCAAATTTGAAGATTATGACCTATATGTTGAAAATAAAGACTTTTTACATACAGGAACGGTGATTGCGTTTCGTGATGCAGACGGTTCTTTAAAAGCGTTAAAGCCGGATGTGACGTTGTCCGTCATGAAAAACAGCCGCGGGGAAAACGAAAAACTCTATTACAGCGAAAATGTGTACCGTGAAAAAAACGGTTTTTTTCGAGAGATTCTGCAAGTTGGTGTAGAATCAGTGGGTAAGATTGATGCCTATGCACAGGCAGAAGTTGTCATCTTGGCGGTGCGTTCGCTGGAATTGCTTTCTGAGCAATATGTGTTAAATGTTTCAGCGGTTGATTTTATCCACCGCGTTCTTTGTGAAATATCGCCGGAACAGGCTGTCCGTCAAGAAATATTATTGATGGTGGAGCAAAAAAACATTCACGGGATTCAGGCGCTGGTGCAGTCGGGGCGACTGACAGAAGAAAAAGCGACTTATTTAACGGCTCTGATGAAAATTTGCGCACCGCTTCAGGAAGGTCTCATTCTGGCAAAGAAAGCCGTCGGCAATCGGCCGGAGGGAGAACTTCTGCGTGGATTGCAAGAGTTGTCACAGCTTTTAAATCAGCTCGGCATGGGGGAAAGCGTTCGTTTGGATTTTTCCCTTGTGAACAGCATGGATTATTATAACGGCATTATTTTTCAAGGCTTTGTGCCCGATGTTCCCGCGGCGGTTTTATTTGGCGGGCGATACGATAAACTTCCCGAAAAGATGGGCAAGCGAGTTGGTGCAATTGGGTTTGGCATTGATTTGTCTATGCTTGAGCAGCGTGTGAAAAAGGATTCACCCTACGATGTGGATTATGTGCTGTTGTACAAGGAACAAATTGCCCCTAAAGAAATGTTTTTGCTGGCGCAAGCGCTGCGTCAGCGCGGAAAGAGTGTGCTGTGCCAGCCAAAGGAAGTTGACTGCGCGGTTGTGCGGTGCAAAAAAATGCTGGATTACCGCGAAGGGATGACAGCTGAGGAGGTTACAGCATGATTCAAATTGCATTGCCAAAAGGGCGTTTGGGCGAAAAAGCTTATGAAAGGATGGCAAAGGCGGGCTATGAGTGCCCTGCCATTTTAGAAAAAAATCGAAAGCTCACATTTGAAAATGAAGAAAAAGGCGTGCGTTATTTTTGGGTGAAGCCTTCGGATGTCAGCATTTATGTAGAGCGCGGCGCAGCTGATATTGGGATTGTCGGAAAAGATATTTTGCTGGAATATCGCCCTGATGTATACGAGCTGCTAGACTTGCATATGGGCAAATGCCGCATGTGTGTAGCGGGGCCGGAGGATTTTTATGACGACCACAGCCGTTTGCTGCGTGTAGCAACGAAGTTTGCGCATATCGCGACCGAATATTACAAATCGCGCTCTCGAGATATTGATATTATCCGGTTGAACGGTTCGATTGAGCTTGCGCCTATTTTAGGGCTTTCAGATGTTATTGTCGATATTGTAGAAACCGGAAAAACGCTGCAAGAAAATCACCTTGTGCCGCTTGAAGAAATTGTACCAATCAGTGCACGGCTGATTTGCAACCGTGTGAGCTACCAGTTTCAGCATGATGCAATTACAGCTTTGCAGGAAAAATTGGCGGCAGTTTTAGCACAAGAGCAGGCTTGAAGCCGGAGTGAGGGGAAAAGGATGAAAATTTATCGGTTAAACGAAATTGAGGAAAAAGATGTTTTTTTGCGCTGTGATACGGGGGTCGATGTATCACAGCCGGTACGCGAAATGATAGAGCGTGTGCGTAAAGAGGGCGATCAAGCCCTTTATGCATTAACCGAGCAGTTTGACGGCGCAAAATTAGAAACGTTGGCAGTCAGCAAACACGAGATAGAGGATGCACTGCAAAAAGTCGAAAAAGAGTTTTTGGAAATTCTGCGCGAAGCGGCGCAGAACATTCGCCGTTATCACGAAAAGCAAAAAAGGGAAAGTTTTGTCATGACCGAGCGGGAAGGCGTAGTGCTGGGGCAGAAAATCTTGCCCCTTGAACGAGTGGGCATTTATGTGCCCGGCGGCACAGCGGCCTACCCCTCCAGCGTGTTAATGAATGCCGTTCCCGCACAGATTGCCGGGGTTAAAGAGATTATTATGGTAACTCCTCCCGGCCGCGACGGAACGGTGAATCCCGCCATTTTGGCAGCCGCTCATGTTGCCGGTGTAACGCAAATTTTCAAGCTGGGCGGTGCACAGGCTGTGGCGGCATTGGCTTACGGCACACAGTCCGTCCCCCGTGTTGATAAAATTGTGGGGCCTGGAAATGCTTATGTTGCAGAGGCAAAAAAGCAGGTATTTGGTCAGGTAAATATTGATATGGTTGCCGGCCCGTCGGAAGTATTGGTGTTGGCGGATGAAAAATCAAACCCTGCTTACATCGCTGCCGATTTGCTGTCTCAAGCAGAGCACGACAAATTGGCGTCGGCAGTGCTGGTAACAGACAGTGAGACGTTGGCACAGCAGGTTTCTGCTGAGGTAGAGCGGCAGCTTCAAACATTGGAGCGCGAGGAGATTGCCCGTGCGTCGATAGAAGCCAACGGAAAAATTATTTTGGTAAAAGATATGCATGAGGCAATCGAAGTTTCTAACCGGATTGCCCCGGAACATTTGGAACTTTGCCTGGAAGACCCATTTGCATGGTTAAGCATGGTTCAAAATGCCGGTTCTGTCTTTTTGGGGCGGTACAACCCGGAACCCATGGGCGATTATTTTTCCGGCCCGAACCACACTTTGCCTACAATGGGAACGGCTCGTTTTTACAGCCCGCTGTCAGTGGATGACTTTATCAAGAAAATGCAGTTCAGCTACTATACCCGTGATGCATTAAAGCAGGATTATAAAAAGGTGAGCCAATTTGCGCGAAAAGAAGGGCTGACCGCACATGCGCGCGCCGTCGAAATTCGCTTTGAGGAGGAGTGCTAATGATCGCAATTATTGACTACGGCGTAGGAAATCTTTTCTCTTTGAAAAGCTCCTTAGAAGCGATTGGACAAAAAGCTGTTGTTACCGGAGAACAGGAAGTGCTTGACCGTGCCAGCCATATCATTCTTCCCGGTGTAGGGGCGTTTGGTGATGCGGTGCAAAGGCTGCACGATACGGGAATGTTTCGTGCAGCATTGTATCAAGCTGAACAAGGGAAACCATTGCTCGGTATTTGCCTCGGAATGCAGATGCTGCTGGAAACTTCTTATGAATATGGTGTACACCGCGGACTGGGGCTGATTCAGGGGGAAGTGCGTCCTATTTCTGAGCAAATCCCCGAAGGATTGCTGGTTCCGCATATGGGCTGGAACGCGCTTTCTTTTGGAAAAGAAAAAAGTCCGTTATTTGCCGAAGTGGAAGAAGGGGAGTATGTTTATTTTGTTCACTCCTATGCAGGTGTTGGCTGCGGTGCGCAGTGCGTTGCTGTAACGGAATACGGAGCGCCATTAACTGCCGCCGTTCAGAATAAAAATGTATACGGAACTCAGTTTCACCCGGAAAAAAGCGGGAAAACCGGCCTGAAAATTTTAAAGAATTTTTGCGAATTGGAGTGAACGCGATGATTTTGCTTCCGGCAATTGATTTGTATGAGAAAAAAGCCGTGCGGCTGGTTCGCGGAGATTACCGGCAGATGACAGTTTATTCGGAATATCCGCAGGAACAGGCGAAAACCTTTGCACAGCAAGGTGCATCATGGCTGCATGTGGTTGATTTGGAAGGAGCCAAAGATGGAACCACGCCGAATTTTTCGGTGGTGGCAGAAATCTGCCGAACCAGCGGGCTGCGCGTAGAAATCGGCGGCGGTATCCGTGATACTGATACTATCGCGCGCTACTTGGATGCAGGCGCCGAGCGGGTTATCTTAGGAACGAAGGCGGTGTCAGACCCCGATTTTTTGGAACATGCAGTAAGAACTTTCCACTCACATATTGCCGTTGGGGTCGATATTTTAGAGGGCTGCATTGCAACACATGGCTGGCAGGAAAAAAGCACACAGCCCGTGGAGCAGTTTTTTGAGCGGCTTTGCAAGTTGGGTGTGAAAACGGTTATCTGCACCGATATTTCCAAAGACGGAATGCTCGCAGGAACAAATCTGGATTTATACAAGGATTTGTCAAAGAGATTTTCGCTGGATCTTATCGCCTCCGGTGGTGTATCCTCTTTGGAGGATATTCGCGGCTTAAAGCAGATGGGGCTATATGGTGCTATTTTAGGCAAAGCATTGTATACCGGGGCTTTGTCCTTGCAAGATGCGCTCAAAGAGGTGACTTGAGATGGTGACAAAAAGAATTATCCCATGCCTTGACATCAAGGATGGGCGCGTGGTAAAAGGAGTGCAGTTTTTAAATTTGCGTGACGTATCCGACCCAGTGGAGCTGGCGCGCTATTATTCGGACAACGGTGCAGATGAGCTTGTTTTTTACGATATTACTGCATCTTTTGAAAAGCGCAAACTGTTTGCCGATATTTTGACAAAAGTAGCTTCTCAAATTTTTATTCCGCTCACTGTCGGCGGCGGTATTTCGGAGCTGGCAGATTTTGAGCGGGTGCTTTCCTGTGGAGCAGACAAGGTTTCCGTCAATTCCGGCGCGGTAAAAAATCCGGCCATCATCGAACAAGCAGCGCGGCGCTATGGGGATCAATGTGTTGTCCTTTCGGTTGACGTTAAGCGCGTCGGAGAGGCTTGGCATGTGTTTTTGAATGGCGGCAGAACCGACAGCGGGCTGGATGCACTGGAATGGATTCGCAAGGGTGTTGCTCTTGGCGCAGGGGAAGTGGTGGTCAATTCTATGGATACCGATGGGGTCAAGAAAGGCTTTGATCTCCCACTTTTGCGCGAAGTGTGCAGCATTGTCAAGGTTCCTGTCATCGCCTCGGGCGGCGCGGGATGTATTCAGGATTTCAGCAAGCTCTTTTGTGAAGTGCCAAAGGTGTCCGCTGGGCTTGCAGCAAGTGTATTTCACTTTGGAGAAATTGCTATTCCTGTACTCAAGCAGGAGCTGGCTGAAAAGGGAGTGTGCGTAAGACTGTGAGTGTTGCGGAAACATTAAAGTTTGACGAGAAAGGTCTGATTCCTGCTATTGTGCAGGACGCAGAAACAAAACGAGTTTTGACGCTCGCTTATATGAATCGGGAATCTTTAGAAATTTCTCTCGAGAAGGGATTAACCTGTTTTTGGTCACGGTCACGGGGAGAACTATGGCTGAAAGGGGAAACCAGCGGGAATTATCAGCATATCGTGTCCATAGAAGCAGACTGTGATGGCGATGCTTTGCTGGTTCAAGTAAATAAAGACGGTCCGGCTTGCCATCTAGGAACAAATTCTTGTTTTGATGGTCGTTCAATTTATAAAAAGGAGGAATAAGCGTTTGGAACAAGTATTTTCTTATGAAGGCCTCTATGCTTTGCTGCAAGAGCGAAATCAAACCCGCCCCGAAGGCTCTTACACCACCTATTTGTTTGAAAAGGGTCTGGATAAAATTTTGAAAAAAATAGGGGAGGAGAGTACCGAGGTAATCATTGCGGCAAAAGCGCAGGATCGAGATGAAACGATTTATGAAATTGCAGACCTTGCCTATCATGTAATGGTGCTGATGGTACAGGCTGGGATTACATTGGATGATGTGGCGGGGGAACTGGCGTCGCGTCATGTGATTGACCATAAAGTGAAACAAGAAAAAATGACAGGTAAGGCATAAAGAAAAGCGGCTTGGGCGCAAAGAAAGAGCGCAAAAGCCGCTTTTTTACGCCCGATCCGGGTCGGTAAGATCTTATGCGTTTTTTAGTTTTGCGAAGCGCCTTAGCGAAAAAGAAAAAATAAAAAGAAAGATTGTAAGATTTCCCATTGCGTGATATACTAAAAGGCAAGAGAGGAATGGGAGAATGGGAATATGGACAACCTTGCAGAACAGTGCGGCATATTTGCTCGTGCTGGCTGCGGGGTATGGGTTGAAGCGGCTCGGTGTTTTTACTGCTGAACATGCAGCCGTGTTTGCAAAACTGATCATGACAATGACACTTCCGGCAGCCGTGCTGAAAGGTGCAGCCTCGGCGCAGATGAACGGCGTTTTATTTTTAGCTGCGGGTGTGGGCTTTTTTGCTAATGTTTTGCTGCTGAGCGCAGCGGTTTTTGTGTCCCGGAAACTGGATGGAGACAGCCGCGCGTTTTGTGTGCTCAATACGAATACCTTTAATATTGGAAATTTTGCGATGCCGTTTCTGTCGGCTTTTACAGAAGGTCAAGCTTTTGCCGCAATTTGTATGTTTGATATGGGCAGTGCTTTGACAACCTTTGGCCCTAACTTTACTGTGGCGCAAGCTGTGCGGGAGGGAACACAGCGCGTTCGGATTCGTCCGGCAAGAATTATAAAAACTTTGCTGGGCTCTCCAACGTTCGATGTCTATTTGGCTGTTTTGGCAATGCATTTTTTTCACTTGCAGCTGCCGAGTATGCTTTTTGATGCCGTAAGCATGGCCGCGGGAGCCAATACCTTTTTGGCAATGCTGACAATCGGTATTTTGTTTGAATTCCGCTTTCCGCGCGCCGGGCGCGATCTGATTGTGCGCGTATTGGCAACGCGGTATCTTGTCTGCGCGCTTGCGGCCTTGGCTGTGTGGTTTTTCTTTCCGGCAGATGCGCAAACCGTGCGCGTTTTGTGCATTACGTTGTTTGCGCCTATTGCAAACTGTGCAACCATTTTTACAATACAGCATCGGTGTGACGGTGCAGTTTCTGCAGTTATCAATTCGTTCAGCATGGTGATCAGCGTGTGTATCATGATTTTGCTGTTAAGCATTCTGCCCATGCCGATACGATAAAACAACTTCTAAGGAGGTTTCTTCCATGAAAAAACGTGTGGGAATTTTGACATCCGGCGGCGATTGCCCGGGCTTGAACGCAACAATCCGCGGTGCAGCGAAAGCTTTATACCAACGGTTTGGCGACGATGTGGAAATTATCGGTGTGCAAAACGGATATTCCGGCTTGATTCATGGCGATTGGCGAGAAATGCAGCAGCACGAGTTTTCCGGCATTTTAACCCGTGGCGGTACGATTTTGGGCACAAAGCGCACGCCGTTTAAAATGATGCGCGTCATTGAAGATGACAAAATTGATAAAGTTGCCGAAATGAAGAAAACCTATAAAAATGCAAAGCTGGACTGCCTGCTTTGTTTGGGCGGCAATGGTACGCATAAAACAGCGAACCTGTTGGCCGAAGAAGGGCTGAATATTATTGGCTTGCCCAAGACGATTGACAATGATATTTACGGCACCGACGTGACTTTTGGCTTCCATACGGCTGTCGATATCGCCACAGAAGTTTTGGACAGAATCCATACAACAGCTACCAGCCATCGCCGCTGTATGGTTGTTGAGCTGATGGGCAATAAAGCCGGTTGGCTGACGCTTTATGCCGGCATTGCGGGCGGCGCCGATATCATTTTGCTGCCGGAGCTTCCTTATAATATTGATAATGTTGTTGAGGCTGTTTTGCGCCGTGCAGAGGAAGGGAAGTACTTCTCTATTGTAGCTATGGCAGAGGGGTGCTTTGACATTGCCGAGGCGGCAATGAAGAAGAAAGAGCGTCTTGCAAAACGTGCAGAGCGTGGTGAGCGCACGGCAACGAACCGTGTAGCGATGCAAATTGAAAAAGCAACCGGCTTTGAAACGAGGGTTTGCGTTCCGGGGCATATGCAGCGCGGCGGAAGTCCTTCTCCTTATGACCGTGTTTTGGCAACACAGTTTGGCACACATGCAGCAAAGCTGGTAGAGGCCGATCATTATGGTGTTGCAGTGGCGATGAAAAATAACATCGTAACAGAAAATCCCTTAAAAGCTGTTGCCGGAAAAACAAAATTGGTGCCGGAAACATGTGATATGCTGACGGTGGCACGCCGTATGGGTATCTCTTTGGGCTAATCTCGGTGTGCTGAAAACGCAGAATTTTTTAAAAGCCGACTCCAATTGCTGTATTCTGCAATTGGAGTCGGCTTCTTGTGAGATCTAGAAATAAGTTTTAAAAGATGTTTTTTCTTAAATGTTTTAAATTTATATGTTGCCCAGAGCACAGATTTTAAGAGCGAAAAAGTAAATTTTTACATTTTTTAAACTTTTCTATTTGATTTTTTCGTTTTTTTCCACTTAATTTAAAACTGGAAAAAAGAAATACTTGATTATTTGAAAGCTTTATAGTAAACTAGGTGAGTAGCGTTATGTCATGTTTTGTCAGAATGCTTCTCTTTGTGATTAGTGAGTGAGATCAGAGCAACGGAGGGAATCTTTTGGAACAACAAGAATACGAAACCATAGACTTGCGAGAGATAGTTCAAATTATTCGCAAAAATTTGATTATTATTGTCGCAGTTACTTTGGTAGCGGCTTTGTGCGGATATTTTGTTACTGCGATGTTTATTACACCGAAATACAAGGCGAGCGCCACGATGATTGTGAATGCCCGCGAAGATATGGCAGCGCAGACTGTTGTTACCAATGATCAGCTTACTTCCGCATCGAAATTGGTGGAAACTTATTCTGTTATCTTGAAAAGTGATACGGTGCTTGATAAGACGATTCAGGATTTAGGCTTGAATTTAACTTATGATCAGTTGGTTTCCAAAGTGAGTGTTACGCCTGTGAATTCCACACAGGTGATGGAGATTGCAGTCGTGGATCCCAGCGCTGATTTGGCTAAAAAAATCGCTCAGAGCATTGTGGAGCAGGCTCCTGATATTATCGGTCGAACCGTTAACGCCGGCAGTGTTCAGGTGATTTCTGAGCCAAAAGCTTCGCCGGATCCTGTTTCACCTAATAAGACCATGAATACTTTGGTTGCTGCTTTGATTGGCGCTGCTTTAAGTATTGGACTTGCTTTTGTGCGTGATATGATGAACAATAAAATTATGACCGATGCTGATGTTACGAAAAAGATTGGCTTAACCGTTTTGGGTGTAATTCCACAAATTGATTTGAAGGAGTGAGCGTATCGGCATGGCAAACAAAAAAGTAGTGTCCAAGCGACGCTTTCTCATGGTGTCTAAAGATGCACCTTTTCAGTTTCAAGAGGCGTTTAAGTCCTTGCGCACCAATATCAAGTTTATGGCGGTAAGCAAGGAATGCAAAAAGATGATTATTACAAGCGCAATTCCGGGTGAGGGAAAAAGCAGTGTTGCCATCAATCTTTCTGTTTCTTTGGCAGAAACCGGCAGCCGCGTTCTTTTGGTGGATTGCGATTTGCGAAAGCCGATTATTCACCGCTATCTTAGAATTGATAATAAGCACTACAAAGGAATTACGCATGTTCTCAGTGGCGGAATGCTGAAAGACTCTGTGGTAAGTGTAAAGGGAACAAACTTGCACGTTATGGTTGCAGATGCGATTCCGCCTAACCCGGCAGAGCTGCTTGGCAGTAAGCGAATGAAAAATATGATCGACTCGCTTGATAAGTATTATGATTATATTATCTTTGACACTCCGCCGGTATCTGTTGTAACGGATGCGGCTGTTCTCAGTCAGTTTGTTGATGGGGCAATTTTAGTAATTGCACAAAATCATGCCACAGTTGATCAGATTGCTTTAGCGAAAAAGAATTTGATGGCAGTTCATGCTAATATTCTGGGTGTGGTTTTGAACAACTTTAATACGAAACGTGCTGACAAAGATAGTGGTTATTATTACAGTTATAATTACGACTATCATGGCCAGGATTGATATGACAGACTTGCATACGCATATTTTGCCGCAAATTGATGATGGGGCAAAGGATGTTAAGATGTCGCTGCAGCTGCTTGCAGCACAGCAGCGTGTAGGTGTTTCTCAAATTGTATGCACACCGCATTTTCATTTTGAACGCCAGAACTTGGATGATTTTGTTCAAAAACGCTATGAATCCGCAAAAAAACTGGCGAAGACTTTATCGGCATATCCCAATTTTAGAATTGGATTGAAGTTTGGCGCAGAAGTGCGAATTTCACCAAAGGTTTTGGAGTGTGATCAAAAGCAGCTTTGTTTTCAAGGAACTAATGTGATGCTGCTGGAGATGCCGATGAATTATCGTCCCCAATGGGATATGAATGTGCTTTATCAGCTCACAATGGCAGGAGTGGTTCCGCTCATTGCACATGTTGAGCGTTATCCATATGTAAAGGAAGACCCCAATGTTGTATTAGAATGGATTGAGGCAGGCGCTTATATTCAAGTGAATGCACCTTCTATTGTACAAGATCCTGGGGGACGGGCAAGGGTTTTTGAAATGATGGAGCATGGCATGGTTCATGTCATTGCCAGTGACACCCATTCGCCCGACAAACGGCCGCCGCTTTTAAGAGAGGCTTTTCAAATGGTAGACGGCAAATTTGGTTCCTCACATGTCAAGTACTATGTGAAAAACGCCAATGCTCTATATGCAGGTGTTGAACCGGATGTAGAAGAGCCGAGAAAAGTTAAAAAGAAGTTTTGGCGGATGTGACCGCTGTTTTGTGCGGTTGATTTTCAATTTGGTATATGTTTTGTGAGGGTAGACTGCTGCCTTCATAAAATATATAAATATTTGAGAAAGGAGGAGGTTCCCATGAAGAAGTTTATTTCTATCGTTGCTGCAATGGCTATGAGCGCTGTTATGGCAGTTTCTGCTTTTGCGGCCTCCAACGATGTAGCAAACTTGAAGGCTTTGGCAAATGAGGCGGGTGCTGCTGCTGGCGTTGACGTTAGCGCATTCAACGCTTTCATTGACGATTATGCTGAGGAGCATGCTGACATGATCACTGCTGACGTAGTGAATCAGCTGGCTGCTATCAAGGCAACTGTGGCTAACACTGCTGCTGCTAATCGTACAGAGTCTTTCATTGCTGAGCAGGGTGCTAAAGCTATCAAGGCTCTGAGCAAGGCTGGTATCACTGTAACCCCGAACCATTCCATCAATGGCAATGTGATCGGCGGTTCTGTGACTTTCTCTGCTCCTGATGCTAAGAACGCTACCATTTCTGCTAACATTGTTGGTCAGGTTAATGGCTCTGCTTCTACTGCTGGCAGCACGGCTGCTGGTGCTACCACTGGTGTTATCAAGAACACTGGTGTGAACGCTACTTCTGCAATTGTTCTGGCAGTTGCAGTTGCAGGTGTTCTGGGCGGCGCTGTAGTAGGTGCACGCAAGATGAACCTTCTGGCACAATAAGGTGAAAAAACCTTATGGTGTTCACAGGGGGAAGGACTTTATTGTTCTTCCCCTTATCTTTGTATTTCTCACTATTTTAGTGTTATATGTGACATTTGCTCCCATTATTACTCCTTATACGGCTTTGGCGTCGTTGCTGTTTGGACAAACAGCGGCTGCGCCTACTGATCGTTTTCAGGGGTTGTCAGAGGATTTAGCCCAATCGGGTACGGTGCAGCTCACCGAGTATCCTGTGACGGGGGATAAAATAGGACAGATTGATTTGCAGGACACTTCTTTGTCAGTTCCCTTATATTATGGGGACGGAAACGTGGAGCTCAACAAAGGCGCTGGCCTTTATACAGGTGCATGGCTTCCCGGTGAGGGAAGAACCATTATGGCAGCCGGTCATGCTGGTACCTTTTTCAAAAATTTGCAGGGTGTTGAGCCTGGAATGAAGGTGCAAATTACCACCTATTATGGCGTTTATGTCTATGAGATTACAAAGGTTGAGATTTTGGAAGCAACGGATACGTCAGCTTATGACTTTAGCCGTACCGATGAAAATTTGATTATGTATACTTGCTACCCGTTTGATGCACTTGGCTATACGCCATTGCGTTATTTTGTTTACGCAAAATATGTATCTGGGCCGGTTATTGAATAACGTTTTATGGCAGCTGTACTCCTTGCGTATAAAGGGGTACAGCTTTTTTGGAGGAAAGACATGAAACTTTCAAAAACATCAATTGCGCGGGTAATTTCAATTGCCGCGGCATGGATTTTTTCAATGCTGGTTGTTCTGTTAATCGGCTTGCTGATTTTACGGTTGACATTATGTAATCCTAATTTTTTGAAAAAGCAAATTTTAGACAGTAACTATATTTCTGCGGCAGAGCAGGAAATGGAAGAAAACTTTAAAAGTTATGGCGCAGCCGGCGGTTTTGAAAGCAATGTTATGCTCTCGCTTGTCAACCTTGATATGCTGCGCAATGACCTTTTAAGTGCGGTAGATTTGCTTTACGGACAAACAGCTCAAGAGCCTGATTACACCGTTTATGAAGAACATGCCTACCAAATTCTGACGCAGAATATTGCTGAAAGAAATATTACGATGACGGATGAAATTACCGAAGGCGTCCGTGTTTTGGCACAAACATGTGCCTCCGATTATGCTCAGCGTGCAACCATTCCTTTTTTGTCTTATTTAAAGCCTTTAATTTTAATGGTTCAAAAAATTACATTTGGGGCAATTTTGGGAATTATTGCGGCATCTGCGGTGTGTCTTTGGCTCATGTTCGCGCTGCATCGCAATAAGCGAAATGGTTTGGCTTACACTTGCCAAAGCTTGATTGCAGCATCTGTTTTAAGCTGTGCTGCTCCGATTGCATTAGATCTCTTCCTTCCGGTAGAAAGCTTATTGCTGTCCCCCGCTAGTTTGAAGCTTCTGTTGGTAACTTACGTCCAAAATCTTTTTGCGTCTATTTGGCCCTTCAGCATTGCGGTTGTGGTAGTGACAGCTGCAACCTGTACAGTGTATGCAATGAAAAAGACCCATTTTTAACAGTATATTTTTCAGTAGGCCGAATTATTCGAAATTTTAAGAAAAAATGGCAGAACCCATCCCTTCGCTTTGCTGCAACAGTAAACTGAGTTGGCAGCAAAGGTACGGCAGGTTCTGCCCTTTTTTGTTGATATGCAATGCTATTAAAATTGCTGCAAGCGATACGAAGGAGATGTTTGCGGTGCGGGTCCCGCGGATTGACGCTTGATAAAAGATGCATGAAGCAAAAGTGTGCTGATTGGAACTTCGTTAATCAAGCTGTTCAGAGCATAAAATGCACTTTTTCCAATTTCGGTGCGATTTTGCCGAATGGTAGTCAAAGGGGGTTGTGTATATGCACAAAGAGGCAAATCGTCAAATCCAATAATGCTGATATCTTCCGGTACACGCAGCCCTAATTCTTGACAATGAAGCATAACACTGTGAGCAAGCAAATCATGATTGCATAAAATTGCGGTTACATCTTGCTGAAGTAAAAGTGGCAAATGCGTTTGAATACATTCGGCGAAGTGATAGGAGCTGCCGGAAAGGCTGGGATTGTCCCGCAGTCCGTTTTTTCTCAAAGAATGGAAAAAAGCTGTGTGCCGAGCTTGATTGATGTAAGAACCAAGTGTACCGCTGAGGTAACCAATATTTTTATGGCCGCAAGCTTTGAGATATTCGATGGCAAGGTCGATTCCCTCTTGATTATCAATACCAACATAAGCCGTGTTCGGATTTGCTTTTACTTGATTATCCAATAATACAGCTGGTGTGCGGCTGGTTTGAAGCTGAGAAAGCCATTCATCCGATAGGGAAAGCCCAAGAAAGAAAGCCCCTGCATACTGGTGCTCCATCATATAGGCATCATAATAAGTGCTTTTTTGCAGGGATTTCGAAAGAGGCTCGATGATGACATCAAAGCCGGCGGGTACCGCCATTTTACGAAAGCCCATGACAATGTCATAGCCGAAGTCTCCCGGTTGATTGCACTCCATATTCATGACAAAAATAATGATGCGCGGGGCATTATTAGCTCGTTTAATGCGTGTATAGCCCATTTCCACTGCGGTTTCAATAATGAGCTTTCGTAAAGTTTCGCTGACATCGGCGGCCCCGTTCAACGCTTTGGAAACAGTTCCCTTAGAAACATTTAAGCGTTCGGCAATATCTTCAATTCTAACCATGGATCGTCCTTTTCGTTTTATTTCGGTGAAGTGTGACTTTTCTTTTTTCGTTGAATAGTTAGGCAGCGGAGTTAGTGCCTAACAAATGTGAATGATGTTTTTATTATAATATCTTTTGCTTTGTTTTTCAATGTTTCGTAAAATTTTTTATTTTTCTATGCAAATCAACTGCGAAAAGAATGAATTTTGCGTGTAAATCTCTAAAAATACATGCCAAAATCGCAAAAAACACTTGACTATGACCGAAAGAATGGTTATAGTTTAAATATCGAAACTTAACGAAACATCTATGACGCTTAACTTAAAAAGAGCGCTGTGGATGAGGCAAAAGTTTGACAATGAGGTGTTACGATGGAACAGGCATTGCAGAATTTGTTAAATCAAAACTTTCAAAAAACATTGGCAACGGCAACGCAGTCAGAAATTTATTACGCTTTAATGCTGTATGCAAAGGAGCGTGCCGCGCAAATGCCGAAAACCAGCGGCAAAAGAAAACTTTACTACGTTTCAGCAGAGTTTTTAGTGGGAAAGCTTTTGTCCAACTACTTGATCAATCTTCATCTGTTCGATGAGGCAAAAGAGCTGTTGGCTCGTTATGGACATGACTTGAACCGCATTGAAGATGCAGAAAATGAGCCTTCTTTGGGAAATGGCGGCCTAGGTCGATTGGCTGCTTGTTTTTTAGACTCGATTGCCTCGTTAAATTTGCCGGGCGATGGTGCAGGCTTAAATTATCATGACGGCCTTTTTTATCAAAAGTTTGAGAACCTAAAACAAAAAGAGGAAAAAAATCCTTGGATTACCCCGCAAAGCTGGCTGACAGATACTGGTGTTCGTTTTGATGTGCCTTTTGGCGATCAAACCGTTCGTTCGGTGATGTACGATATTGCCATTCCGGGCTATCGCGGCCAGTGCAGCACACTGCATTTGTTTGATTTGGAGACCGTGGATGAAGGCATCATCCGTGAAGGAATTGATTTTGACAAAACGGATATTGCTCACAACTTAACCCTGTTTTTATATCCCGATGACAGCGATGAAGCAGGTCGGCTGCTTCGTGTTTATCAGCAGTATTTCTTGGTATCCAGCACAGCACAGTTGATTTTGAAGGAAACGAAAGAGCGTGGGGGAGATTGGAGCCATCTGCACGAGTATACCGCTGTACAAATTAACGATACCCATCCCACAATGATTATCCCGGAATTGATTCGACTCTTGACGCAGTCCGGTATGTCGATGGATGATGCGGTACGCGAAGTGAGCTTGACCTGTGCGTATACCAACCACACCATCTTGGCAGAAGCGTTGGAGAAATGGCCGATGGACTTTATGCGCAAGGCGGTTCCGCAGCTGGTGCCTATTTTGGAGGAGCTTGACAGACGTGCAAAGCAGGTAAGCGCAGATCCCCGCGTTGCGGTGATTGACGATCAAGATCGTGTCCACATGGCGCACATTGATATTCACTTTGGTTATAGCATCAACGGAGTGGCGGCGCTGCACACCGATATTTTGAAACAGTCCGAACTCAAGCCTTTCTACGACTTGTATCCCGAAAAATTTAACAACAAAACAAACGGTATTACTTTCCGGCGCTGGCTGGTTCATTGCAATCAGCCGCTTACCGCTTATCTGCGTGAGTTAATTGGTGACGGATTCTTGACTGATGCGGACGAGCTGGAAAAGCTTCTCGCGTACCGCAGCGATGAAAAAGTGCAAAAACACTTAAAATCGATTAAACAGCAAGCAAAAGAGGAGCTGGCACGCTTTTTGAATGAAACGCAGGGAGTTTGCGTGAATCCCGATTCGGTTTTTGATATTCAAATCAAGCGTTTGCATGAGTACAAGCGTCAGCAGATGAATTTGCTCTATGCCATCTATCAATATCAGCAAATTAAAAAGGGCAATTTGCCTGTTCGTCCGATCACCATGATTTTCGGCGCTAAGGCGGCCCCGGCCTATACGATTGCAAAGGACATCATTCATGCGATTTTGTGTTTGTCGGAATTGATTTCGCGCGATGAAGAAGTTCGCAAACATCTGAATATTGTCATGGTAGAAAATTACAATGTGACAAAAGCCGAAAAATTGATTCCGGCATGTGATATTTCCGAGCAAATCAGCTTGGCGTCAAAAGAAGCTTCCGGCACGGGCAACATGAAGATGATGCTGAACGGCGCATTGACATTAGGCACACGCGACGGCGCAAATGTTGAGATTGCACAGCTGGTAGGGGATGAAAATATCTATTCCTTCGGCAAGTCCTCTGAGGAAGTAATTCGCCTTTATGATGAACACGCCTATAATGCGGCACAGCTGTATGATAACGACGAAGAAATTGCTGCTTTGGTCGATTTCATTGTGGACAAACAAATGATTCGTTTGGGAGATCCCGTTTGCTTGGGCAGACTTTACAAAGAAATTGTTGGCAAAGACTGGTTTATGGCGCTGCTGGATGTCAAAGAGTATATCCGTGTGAAAAATCAAATGTTGGCTGATTATGAGAACGAGAGTGCTTGGATGGAAAAGGTGATTGTGAACATCGCAAAAGCCGGATTCTTCTCGTCTGACCGCACGATTCGTGAGTATAACGAGGATATCTGGCACTTGTGAGGTGACAAAAGATGCAACAAACCGGAATTTTGCTGGCTATTTCCAGTTTGCCGTCCAGCTGGGGAATCGGTGATTTGGGCAGCCAGGCCTATCAATGGTTGGATATGCTGTACGAAAACGGTATCAATTTATGGCAGATTTTGCCCATGAATCCGCTTGGCTACGGGAACTCGCCTTATCAGCCGTATTCTTCCTTTGCAGGAGACGAAATTTATCTCAGTTTGGAACGATTACAGCAAGAGGGCCTTTTGGAAAATTTTCCGACTCCTTGCGAAAATTTACAGCAAAGAGTAAACTATGATGAGGTTCGGCACAAGAAAGAAACTTGGCTGCGCAAAGCTTTTGAAGCTTTTGTTCCCGATGCCGATTATGAGGAATTTTGCAGCAGGGATTGGCTGTGGCCCTACTGTGCTTTTCGTGCATTTAAGCAGGCGAACGGCGGCGTTTGCTGGACGGAATGGAACGAGACACACAAGCAATGGCGAGTTGGCAGCGCATACCCCACGCCCGAGATTGAAAAAGAGGCACATTACCATGCCTTTGTACAATATCAGTTTTGGAAACAGTGGCGTGATGTTCTGAACTATGCCCATGAAAAACAGATTTCGATTATGGGAGATGTTCCGTTCTATGTTGGGCTGGATTCAGCGGACGTGTGGGCGCAGCAAGAAGCATTTTTGCTGGATGAAAAGGGCTATCCCCAGTTTGTGGCCGGTGTGCCGCCCGATTATTTCAGCGCAACAGGTCAGCGTTGGGGAAACCCGGTGTATGATTGGGATTATTTGCAGAAAACGGGATTCGAGTTTTGGAAAAAGCGCATTGGCTATTGCGCCAGCATGATGGATATGGTGAGAATTGACCATTTCCGTGCCTTTGATACGTATTGGAAAATTCCCGCTTCCTGTCCCACCGCGATTGAAGGAGAGTGGCTGGAAGCCCCGGGCTATGAGGTGCTGGATACGCTTTTTGAAAGCATTCCGGGATTGCACTTGGTAGCGGAAGATTTGGGCGACCTGCGGCCGCAGGTGCTGACGTTACGCGATCATTACCACTTGAAGGGCATGAAGGTATTCGAGTTTGTATTTGATTTTAACGGACGTTATGCAAAGGATACCGGCGAAGTCAAGGAAAATCAAATTCTTTATACCGGTACGCACGACAACGCTACCCTAAAAGAATGGTATGATTCGCTGACAACCGCTCAAAAAAGAAAACTTCGCCGCTGGCTGTCTCAAAAGGGATTTGCAAATGGTGATGTATGCGAGAGGATTCTTCACACTGTATTGGCAGATCGGGCGAATGTTGTTATTTTGCCGTTACAGGATGTGATGAAGCTGCCTGGTCAGGCGCGAATGAATGTTCCGGGCACAGTTGGTTCTCCGAACTGGGAGTGGAGAATGACAGAAATGCAAACGGCACAAAAGTCTTTGCGTGCGTTAAGGCCGTATATTAAAAAGAGGGGAAGATTGTAATGTTAGACAAAACAAAAAAAGATTGGTGGAAGTCGGCAGTCGCTTATCAAATTTACCCAAAAAGTTTTCAGGATACAACAGGAAGCGGTACAGGCGATTTGCAGGGCATTATCCGTCGGTTGGATTATTTGAAAACTTTAGGTGTAGATGTGCTTTGGCTGTCACCGGTTTTTGCTTCGCCGCAAGTAGATAATGGTTATGATATTTCCGATTATCGCGCCATTGACCCGATGTTCGGCACATTGGACGATATGCGCGAGCTGATCGCAGAAGGAAAAAAGCGCGGCATTGGAATCATGCTCGACTTGGTTTTGAACCACAGCTCTGATCAGCACCCGTGGTTTTTAGAAGCAAAAAAGTCAAAAGAGAGTCCCTATCACGATTACTATGTCTGGCGTGATGGTACTCCTGACGCGCCGCCCAATGACATGCAGGCAGCGTTCGGCGGCTCGGCATGGGAGTGGGTCGAGGAGATTGGACAATATTATTTCCATCAATTCGCACCCCAGCAGCCGGATTTGAACTGGGAAAATCCCGCTGTGCGCCGTGAAATCTATGATATGATTTTGTGGTGGATGGATCAGGGAGTCGAGGGTTTCCGTCTGGATGTCATTGACCAGATTGCAAAAGAACCGGATGAGGGCATCACCGGCAATGGTCCCCGCCTGCACGAGTTCTTGCGTGAGCTGAGCGCAAATACCTTCCAAAAAGGTTGTTTGGTTACGGTTGGTGAAGCGTGGGGCGCTGATACAGAGAGAGCCAAGCTGTATAGTGCCCCTGATGGAAGTGAGCTTTCCATGGTGTTCCAGTTTGAACAAATGGTGCTTGACCAGCAAAAAGGGAAAGAGAAATGGGATCTGGCGCCCTTGCCTTTTGCAGAGATGAAAAAGAGCTATGCAAAATGGCAAAAAGAGCTGCATGGAACAGGATGGAACAGCCTGTTCTTGAATAACCACGATCTTCCGCGCACCGTTTCCCGCTGGGGTGATGATAAAGAGTATCGTGTTATGTCGGCTAAGGCTCTGGCTACAATGCTGCACGGAATGCAGGGAATGCCCTACGTTTACCAAGGGGAAGAGCTGGGCATGACCAACATTCGATTGCCGATTGAAAAATATCGTGATTTGGAGACACTGAACCTTTATCGCGCAAGAAAAGAGCAGGGTGTCCCCGAAGAAGAAATCATGCGTTCTATTTACGCAAAAGGAAGGGATAACGCCCGTACACCGATGCAGTGGGATGATGGGGAGAATGCCGGCTTTACAACGGGAACGCCTTGGTTGACAGTCAACGAGAACTATCATACCATCAATGCAAAAGCTGCTTTGGACGACCCCGATTCGGTGTTCCATTACTATCAGAAATTGATTGCTTTGCGCAAGCAATATCCTGTTTTTGTTCATGGCGATTTTACACTTTTAGAGGCGGAGCATCCGCAGTTATTTGTGTATGAGCGTTCTTATGAAGGGGATCGCCTTTTGGTTGTTTGCAATTTGAGCGGACAGCAGGCGGCGTATGCTCTGCCCCAGGGTTGGGAGGATTCCGAGGTTTTGATTGCCAATGCAGAAGGTGGTCTGGACGGCACATTCAGCCCGTGGCAAGCGATGATTTTATACAAAGCAAAAGTTTAAAGCACGTCACATACGGAAGAATTCTGCAAAACAAATAAAACGAGGCCGGCACGCCGCAACAGAGGGGTGCCAGCCTCGTTTTTTTTAATGAAACAATGAAAAATTCAAAAGTGTTATGGTTGCTTGGGACAGCTGCGCTTGGCAAGAAGGTCTTGCAATTCTTGCATAAAGCTGTCTACATCGGAAAATTCACGATACACGGAAGCAAAGCGCACATAGGCGACATCGTCAATCGTTTTTAATTCATTCAGTGCCAGCTCACCAATATAAGTGGTGGTAATTTCTTTTTCATAGGAGCTGAACAACTTTTGCTCAATATTATCAATAGCGTGCTCCAATGTTTCCAGTGAAACAGGCCGCTTTTCACAAGCGCGCATCATGCCGTTTAAGAGCTTTTCGCGGTGAAAGGGCTCCCGTGAAGCGTCTTTTTTGATTACCATCAAAGGGACGCTTTCCACTACTTCGTAAGTGGTAAAGCGTTTTTGACAGGCGAGACATTCCCGGCGGCGGCGAATGCGTTCGCCGTCATCTGCGGGGCGAGAGTCGATCACCTTAGACTCGGTGTCGCCGCAATACGGACATCTCATGGTTGTTCATCTCCTTTATTATCAATGAAAATCCGGTTTAAGAAACTTAGCCCCTCTGCGAGCTCTTGCGCCTCACCAAACCCTGAGCGGTATACCTCTAGGATTGCAGTTCCGTCAAAATGGATAGCGCGAAGTTTTTTTGCAACAGCCTCAAAATCTTCCGCCCCAAAACCGGGAACGGCACAGTCACATGTTGAAGTGAAATCGCTCAGATGCAAGTGTTGAACGTGCGCCCCCATTGCTTCCAGCATTGTAAGGGGGTTTACCTGTGCGCGGCGCGCTTGTTTAATGTCAAATACAAAGCCAATGTCCTCTCGGGTCAATTCACGCAGATGGAGGATGGTTTCCGGTTGGGAACAAATGCAGCGAACAACATTTTCGTGAAGAAAATCTACCCCAAAGCCGCGTGCCATCCCACGCAGACGCAGGTAATGTTCAGCATATCGTTCAAGCGGAAAGGGGAACCCTTTGGACATGCCATGAAAGACAAAGCGTGGAATATTCAGCATTTGGCAAAAAGCAAAATATTGCCGATACAAGAAATAGCCGTCTTCGATACGGGTCGGATAGTCTGTGGCAAAAAAGAATGTTTCCATGCCGCTTGTAAAAGGATGCAGAGCAGCAATGCAGATTTGATGTTTACGAAGAATCAGGCTTAGCGCATTGGCGTAAGCCGGCGTTAATTCTCGCGCGGTGTTAAGAAAAACTTCGGCGCAAGGAACATTCAACTGCCCTAAATGCGCGAGCCCCTCGATTGTTTCTTCAGGGTAAAAGCAAGCAGTAGAAACACCACACTCCATAGAATTCTCCCCTTCACAGACAGATACCGATATGCATATTAAACCATAAAATAGGTGACTTTGCAATAAGATGTAACAATGTAATATAAATAAACAAGGAGTGTGGTTATAAAAACCAGAAAATTGCAGGAATATAAGAAAATCGAACGCCTAAAAAACCTTACCTGACTACTAAGAGACAAGAAAAGGCGTTGGATATGGAACAAAAATATAGCTTAGTGACAAGATAAGTTGCACTGATACTTGACCACATATTGTCCGGTGTGTTCCACTTCTTCTTTGATGTCTGTATTGCGGTATCCGAATGTTTCATAAAATTTTCGAGCGTCCATATTTTTTTCCAAAACCCATAGAAAAATCGTCCGAATCCCATTCATTTTTGCAGATGATAAAAGATGCTGCATCAGTGCTGTTCCAACACCTTGCTGCTGGAAAAAAGGATCTACATAAATTTCGATCAATTCCCAAGTGTTCTCAAAATGAGAATTGCGGTCCCAATGAATCATTCCTTTCACGATGCCGTCATCAAAAACAGCTATATCAGTAAGAGCTTGCGGACAATCTCGGTAAAAAAGTGCAAGATCCAGCACTTGCATCTCTTGAAAGGAAACAATGTCATTTTGAAAAATAGGCCGGTAAGCCATGCGCTTGGCAAATATTAAAATTTCTGCAAGTCTGGAAGCGTCTTTTTTAGATGCTGCCCGTATCATAATGTTACTCCCTTTCAAAAATATCGTTCAAAATCTAATTTCGCATTTTGTTATTTTATCACAGTATGACCGTTTTGTCATAGAAAGTTGCCGGGGGTTTGTCACAAGAATGCTTTTTTCTGCATAAATATAGAGGAATACATAACAAGGAGGCGGTAGAATGAAAGGAAAACGCCGCGTACCGCGTCGGCCACATCAAACTTATCGCCGAGCAAGAGCGATTATGGGAGTTTTGCTGGCTCTGATTATTTTGTGGAGCATTGACATCCGTCTGCGGCCTTTAGTAGAGCAGGTAGCGCGCTATCAATGCCGGGTTGCTGTGCTTGAAGTGATGAACCAAGCAATGGAAGAACAGCTGGAAAATCTTGAGTGGAATACGCAAGAATTAGTGACAACCAAATATAATCCTGACGGCAGCATTGCGGCGCTCGAGATGGATGCAATTGCCTTGAATCGCCTGAAAGCCGAACTGACGCAGGCCATTTCCAATCAGCTTTTGGCAATGGGGGAGCAGAGAATTGATATTCCTCTGGGCACTTTACTGGGATGGCAGTTTTTAACGGGCAGGGGGCCGGACATCCCTTTAAAATTGATTCCTGCCTCATTTGTGCAAAGCACGGTGACAGATTTGTTTGAGACGGCAGGAATTAACCAAACGCAGCATCGCGTTATGCTATCTTTTCAAGTGGAAGTAAGCGCGATTTTACCGGGTTGTTCCGTATCAGTTTTGGTGCAAAATGATTTTTGCGCAGCTCAGACGCTGATTGTCGGTCAGGTGCCGCAGGTATATGCCGTTTCGCAAGATAAAAGCGGGCAAGAGCCGAGCACGACCATCCCGGCAGAATGAAAAAACTGACAGATGGATATAGGCAAAAAGAACTTTTTGTGGTATACTATATCAGATTGATATCATAAGAGGTGATGATGATTGGCCTTGGAAGATGTAAAGCAGGAGTACGAGGCGCTCGTAAAACAGGTGAAATATCATAACCACCTTTACTACGATAAAGATGCCCCGGAGCTGAGTGACTACGAGTATGACGCACTGACGCGCAGATTAAAGCAGTTGGAACAGCAGTTCCCGGAGCTTATTTCGGAAGATTCTCCCACACAGAAAGTCGGCGGTGCAGTCTCCACAAAGTTTGATAAAGTGCAGCACGCCGTGCGGATGGAAAGCCTGCAAGATGTGTTCGATATGGATGAAGTGCGGGATTTTGACCGTCGTGTGCGTGAAGCGGGATTGCAGCCCTCTTATGTGGTAGAATGTAAAATTGATGGTCTTTCGGTCAGTTTGGAATATCAAGACGGCATTTTTGTGCGTGGCTCTACCCGCGGAGATGGCGACGTTGGAGAAGATGTAACCGAAAACTTGGCCACAATCACGGCGATTCCCAAAAAGCTTTCCAACGCACCTCGCTTTTTGGAGGTGCGCGGCGAGGTATATATGCCGCGCGATGCGTTTGAGCGATTGGCAAAAGAGCAGGAGGAAAGCGGGCGGCAGGTATTTAAGAATCCACGCAATGCGGCGGCCGGTTCTCTGCGTCAAAAAGATGCTGCAATTACCGCTGCACGCGGCCTTTCCATTTTTGTGTTTAATGTGCAGCAAGTGGAAGGGCACACGCTGACAGGGCATCAAGAAAGTCTTGACTATTTAAAAGAAATGGGGTTTCCTGTTTCGCCTCGCTATTCCCGCTTTGAAAATGTGGAAGATGTTCTGCGGGAAATTGAGGCAATCGGCGCCCTGCGCGGCACGCTGCCCTACGATATTGATGGCGCTGTTGTGAAAGTGGACGATTTTGAACAGCGCCGCCGTTTGGGAAGCACGGCAAAATATCCGCGATGGGCCGTCGCGTTTAAATATCCGCCGGAAGAAAAAGATACGGTACTCAAAGAGATTGAAGTTTCTGTGGGCCGCACCGGCGTGCTTACACCCACAGCCGTATTTGAACCGATTTTGCTGGCTGGTACAACGGTTTCCCGTGCGATTTTGCACAATGAGGACTTTATCCGAGAAATGGATATTCGCATTGGAGACACGGTTCGTGTAAGGAAGGCTGGGGATATTATCCCGGAAGTGGTGTGCGTGGTTCGGCATGAAGAGAACGCGCAGCCGTTTGTGATGCCCTCTCATTGCCCGTCCTGCGGCGCTCCGGTCAGCCGAGAAGAAGATGAAGCTGCCCTGCGCTGTGTCAACCCTGAGTGTCCGGCACAGGCACTGCGCAATCTGATTCACTTTGCATCCCGCGCCGCAATGGATATTGAAGGATTGGGTCAGGCGGTTGCTGCCCAATTAGTCGAAAAGGGATATGTCCAAAGCGCGGCAGACCTTTATACGCTTTCCTTTGAGCAGCTTTTGACATTGGATAAGTTTAAGGAGAAGTCGGCGCAAAATCTTTTGGATGCAATTGAAGCATCTAAGAAAAATAATTTGGATAAGCTTTTGTTTGGTTTAGGCATTCGCAATATTGGCGCAAAGGCCGCCGCACAGCTTGCCCAGCGTTTTAAAAGTATGCAGGCGCTGCGTCAAGCCAGTCAAGAGGAGCTTGAGGAAATAGACGGTTTTGGCGGCGTCATGGTGCAAAGCGTGCTTGACTTTTTTGCAAAAGATGGCACAAAAGACCTTTTGACACGCTTGGAAGAAGCCGGAGTTAATATGCTGTATGAAGGGGAAGAAAAAGGAGATCGCCTTGCCGGTATGACTTTTGTTGTCACCGGAACACTTGCCGGTATGAGCCGCACGCAAGCGGAGGAAATGATTACGCAAAACGGCGGGAAGGCCTCTTCCTCGGTTTCAAAAAAGACAAGCTATGTACTTGCAGGTGAAGCGGCAGGCTCAAAGCTGACAAAGGCACAGGCACTGGGGATTCCTGTAATCAATGAAGAAGAATTTTTAAAGATGCTCCAATGAGCATAAGGAGGATTTTTTATGGAATTTGATGTTCAGCGCATTGCAAAGCTGGCAATGCTGCAATTTACTGAGGAAGAGGCGGCTGCGTTTGAAAAAGAATTTGCGGCCATTGTCGGCATGGTGGAAAATCTGCCGGAATTGGACAGCGCGGGCACGCTTCTGGACGAAAACAATACAATGGAAATGCGCGAGGATGTTGTTGTACCGTCCCTGCCGCGCAACGAGCTGATGAAAAATGTGCCGCACGCGATTGCAGGCTGTGTTGTAGTGCCGAAAACTGTGGAGTAAAGGAAGGGAACCGACAATGGAATTATATCGTAAAAGCGCATGTGAGCTGGCCTCCATGCTGCGTGCAAAAGAAGTATCCGCAAAGGAAATTACTCAGTCGGTGCTGGCGCGTATCGAGCAGACAGAGCCTTCGGTGGAAGCCTTTCTTTCGGTAAACACGGAAAAAGCATTGGAACAGGCGGAAAAGGTAGACGCAAAAATTGCCGCTGGGGAAGAGCTGGGAGCACTGGCGGGCATTCCTGTCGCGGTAAAAGACAATATCTGCACCAAGGGAACCGCAACCACTTGTGCATCGAAAATGCTGGAAAATTTTGTTCCGCCTTATGATGCGACCGTTGTAGAAAAGCTGGCAGCGGCCGACGCGGTCATTCCCGGTAAGGTCAACATGGACGAGTTTGCCATGGGAGGCTCTTGTGAAAACTCGGCCTTTAAAGCAACGAAAAACCCGTGGGATTTAACCCGTGTGCCCGGCGGTTCGTCGGGCGGCAGTGCGGCTTGTGTGGCGGCTTGCGAAGTTCCTCTTTCGCTGGGGTCCGACACCGGCGGTTCTGTTCGCTGTCCTGCCGGCCTTTGCGGTATTGTTGGTTTGAAGCCCACCTATGGTGCGGTTTCGCGTTTTGGCTTGGTTGCTTTTGCTTCCTCGCTCGACCAAATCGGCCCGTTTGCGCGCACGGTAGACGATGCAGCCTTGCTGTTCAGCGTGATCAGCGGGCAGGATGCTGGACGCGATGCTACAAGTAAGCCGTATACTTTTGGCGGTGTTGAGCAAATGCCGAAGCTGGACGGCTTGCGCGTTGGTGTGCCGAAGGAATACTACGGCGAAGGTGTTTCCGCTGAGGTGAAAGAAGTGGTCTTGAAAGCAGTGGAACAGCTGCGCGGCTTAGGGGCGCAGGTGGTGGAGGTTTCCTTGCCCAGCACACCGTATGCTTTAAGCGCTTATTATATTATTTCTTCTGCGGAGGCATCCTCCAACCTGTCTCGCTATGACGGCGTGAAATACGGCTACTCCGGCAAGCGTGACGGCAGCTTGAACGACCTTTACCTTTCTACCAGAACGGAAGGCTTTGGCATGGAAGTGAAGCGCCGTATTATGCTGGGTACTTATGTGTTGTCCAGCGGTTACTATGATGCATACTACAAGCGCGCGAAAATGCTTCAGCGCTTGATTGGCGAAGAATTTGACAAAGCATTTACACAGTGTGATGTGCTGGTAACGCCTACCACACCGACGACGGCCTTCCGCTTGGGTGAAAAGACGAATGACCCCTTGGCAATGTATGCTTCTGACATTTGCACCACCACAGCCAATATTGCGGGTCTGCCGGGTGTAAGCGTGCCGTGCGGCTTTGACGCGCAAGGACTGCCGATTGGTATGCAGCTGCTTGGCCCGAAGTGGAGCGAGTCGAAGCTGCTGGGCGTTGCAAAATGCTATGAAACCGCTGTGGGCGGCTTTGCAGTAAAGGAGATGTAAAGCAATGAGTGCATTAAGTGAAAAATATGAAGTGATTGTCGGCTTGGAAATTCACGCCGAGCTGAGCACCAAAACAAAAATCTTCTGCGGCTGCAAAAACGCCTTTGGCGCAGAGGTTAATACGTTGTGCTGCCCGGTTTGCATGGGTATGCCCGGTACACTGCCGGTCTTAAATCGCCAGGTGGTAGACTACGCGGTAACAATGGGACATGCTTTGGGCTGCTCGATCAATCGTGTGTCGAAAAACGACCGAAAAAACTACTACTATCCAGACTTGCCTAAGGCTTATCAAATCAGCCAGTTTGATGTGCCGTTGTGTGAGAACGGTTCCCTTGATATTCTTGTGAACGGCGAAATAAAGGGCATTGGCATTACCCGCATTCATATTGAGGAAGACGCCGGTAAGCTGATTCACGATGATTCTTTTGCCGGTTCTTTGGTGGACTTTAACCGCTGTGGTGTGCCGCTGATTGAGATTGTTTCTGAGCCGGACATGCGCAGTGCCGAGGAAGCCAAGGCGTACATGGAAGCCATTACTAATATTTTGCTCTACCTTGGTATTTCTGATGCGAAGATGCAGGAGGGCAGTGTGCGCGCTGACGTAAACGTATCGGTTCGCCCCAAAGGAAGCACTGAATTCGGCACCAGAACGGAAATGAAAAATGTCAACAGCTTTGGCGCTGTGTATCGTGCGATTCAATACGAAGCAAACCGTCAGATGGAAGAGCTGGAAAAAGGCGGTGTCATTGAGCAGGAAACACGCCGTTGGGATGACGCAAAAGGCGTTAACTTTGTGTTGCGTACCAAAGAGGATGCACAGGACTATCGCTACTTCCCTGAACCCGACCTTTTGACATTTGTACTTAGCGAGGAGCATGTACAAAAGCTGAAAGACAGTGTGCCGGAGCTTCCCGTGGCAAAAACGCTGCGTTATGTCAAGGAGTTCGGCTTAAATCAGGCGGATGCAGAGCTGCTCGCCTCCAGCAAACAAAGAAGCGCCTTTTTTGACGCTTGCGTGTCTTTGGGCCGCTGCGACAAGAAGGCACTCTCCAACTGGATGATTGGTGATGTAGCGCGTATTTTGAATGAACGCCGCATTGAAATTGACGAAACGTTCTTGACGCCGGAAAAGCTGACGGCAATGGTGGAGCTGATTGAAAATAAAACCATTTCCAACACAGCTGCAAAAACGGTTCTGGAAGAAATGTTTGCGCGTGACTGCCAGCCGGGCGATGTTGTAAAAGAAAAGGGCTTGGCACAGGTAAGCGATACCGCTGCATTGGGCGCTATTGTGAAAGAAGTGTTGGCAGCTCAGACAAAAGCGGTTGAAGATTACAAAAACGGCAAAACAAACGTGCTGGGCTTCTTGGTGGGTCAATGCATGAAAGCAAGCAAAGGCCAGGGAAACCCTGCTATTTTGCGCGAGATGATGGAGCAGGAAATTGCAAAGCTGTAACAAGAGTTTCAGCCGTAGCGTAATAGGCGCCGGTTCGGCTATGGGTCGAGCCGGCGTTTGCATATGTGTTGCCGGTGCTGCATATACTGGATTAAAACACATGGACAACCTTCAGTGTCTGCAAATAAAAACCAAAGGAGAATGCCTATGAAAAAATTATTGGCCTGTGTGCTGTGTGTGCTGCTTGGGCTGACAGTATTATCCGGCTGTAAACCGAAAATGGCGGAAATTGCTTTGGTCACAAGCGGCGGAAGCGTTGATGACGGAACGGTAAACCAGGAAGCGTGGGCGGGAATCGTCAAATATTGCGAAGAAAAGGGTATTTCTTGCCAGTCTTTTCAAGCGGCAGAAAATACAAAAGAAGCCTGCCTGGAAGCCGTTCAGCTTGCGGTGAAACGCGGTGCGATGTTTGTTGTTTGTGCCGGGACGGCTTTTCAAGACTCACTCCCGGAAGCGGCAAAGCAAGCGCCGGAAGCTACCTTTTTAGGGTTGGACTGTACTCTTTCGGAAGGTGCACCCGCAAATGCTGTTGGAGTCACTTTTTCTGAGGTACAAGCCGGCTTTTTAGCAGGGTATGCAGCTGTGCAAAACGGCTGGACAAAGCTTGGTTTTTTCAGCGGTGCAAGTGATGAAAAAGCGGTTGCGTATGGATATGGATTTGTACAGGGTGCGCAGCAAGCGGCAAAAGAAAAGGAGATGCCGGCGCAAAGCATCGAAATTCGCTATCAATATGCGGCTGATAAAAATAACAAGCCGGAAAATGAGGCTTTAGCCAAAGAGTGGTATCAAGCGGGTACAGAAGCTATTTTTGCAGTGGATGCCACGGTGACAAAGGCCGTGATTTCTGCGGCAGAGGAGTTTGGGAAATATGTGATTGGCTCTGACGTCGATTGGTCCGGCGTCTCTCAAACGGTGGCAATCAGCGCAGTGAAAAATTACAGCCAAACCGTCCAAGAGTTTATTGATTTATCCTATAACGAAGAGCTGCAAGGCGGTGTAACAGTGCATTGTGATGCGTCCCGTGACGGCATTGCATTAACCATGGACGCTTCTAAATTAAAGCTGTTTACAAGAAAAACGTATGATAATTTATTGATTACCTTAGCGGATGATTTGAACGGCATGGCAAGCGCTTTGATCAGCAAACCGGCTGAAGATAAGAGTGTTGCAGCTTCGGGAATTGTTTTGGAACAAGTAAAAGTAATCGAGTAAAAGTGATATCAATAAAAAATGAACCGCTCTTTTGTTTTTCTAAAGCAAAAGAGCGGTTCATTTTTATGCTGCAACGCAGCGTCTGGCATCCAAAACGACTAAACCGTAAGCCGGGTTCTGTATTAAACGACGATCTATCTAGACTGGGTGTTGCCACACAGCTCAAGCCGCCTCCGAAAACGCGCAGGGGACGCATAGTTTTCATATGGGCGTTGCTCCTGGTAGGGTTTACACAGCCGCACAAGTCTCCAAGTGCGCTGGTGCGCTCTTACCGCACCTTTCCACCGTTACCTGCATGACGCAGGCAGTCTCATCTCTGTTGCACTTTCCCTAGGGTCACCCCCGGCTGCCGTTAGCAGTTACCATTCCCTTATGGAGCCCGGACTTTCCTCAAGACAACATGTGCCTCGCCGCCGTATGTTTTACTCATTTTGGACGATTTATTATATCATGTTTTTCGTCATTTTTGCAAGGTGGAATTTTTTGCAAAAACACCTTTTTGTGCCGAAAGTAAAAAAATTATTTTTATCGTGCTTAACACTTGCACTTAACAAAAGAAGAGTTTATAATTTTTATGTCAAGTTGCAGTGTTTGATGTAAACAGGTGCTTTGACACAGAAAGGGGAAAGTATATTATGTTCAAAAACGAGTATTTGCAGCGCGTTTATGCTCAGGTGGAGCAGCGCAATCCCGGCGAAAAGGAATTTTTGCAGGCGGTAAAAGAGGTCTTGGAAAGCCTGGAGGTTGTGGTGGAAAAGCACCCCGAGTATGAAAAGGCCGGTTTGCTGGAGCGCCTTGTGGAGCCCGAGCGTTTTATTCAGTTCCGTGTGCCTTGGGTAGACGATGCGGGCTGTGTACACGTCAACCGTGGTTTCCGTGTGCAATTTAACAGCGCCATTGGCCCGTACAAAGGCGGTCTGCGTCTGCATCCGTCTGTTTGCGCCTCGGTTATCAAATTCTTGGGCTTTGAGCAAATCTTCAAAAACAGCTTGACAGGCTTGCCCATGGGCGGCGGCAAAGGCGGCAGTGACTTCGACCCCAAGGGTAAATCTGATATGGAAATTATGCGTTTTTGCCAAAGCTTTATGACGGAGCTTTCTAAGCACATTGGCCAGTTTACTGATGTTCCCGCCGGTGATATTGGCGTGGGTGGCCGCGAAATCGGCTATATGTTTGGTCAGTATAAGCGCTTGCGCAATGAGTACAGCGGCGTTTTGACCGGCAAGGGCTTGTCTTTCGGCGGCAGCTTAGTCCGTACCGAGGCCACTGGCTATGGTTTGTGCTACTTTACACAGGAAGCTATGAGCTGCATGCGCGGCGACAGCTTTGAAGGAAAAACTGTCGTGATTTCCGGCTCGGGCAACGTGGCAATTTTTGCAACAGAAAAAGCAACGCAGCTTGGTGCAAAAGTAGTTGCGCTCAGCGATTCTTCTGGCTATATCTACGACAAAGACGGTATCCGTCTGGATTTGGTCAAGGAAATCAAGTTGGAGCGCCGCGCACGTATGTCCGAGTATGTGAAGGAAGTTCCCACTGCGGAGTATCACGAAGGCTGCGCCGGCATTTGGACGATTCCGTGCGACATCGCTTTGCCTTGCGCTACGCAGAATGAGCTGGACGAGCAGAGCGCAAAAACTTTGGTGGCAAACGGCTGTAAAGTGGTTTGCGAAGGTGCTAACATGCCTTCCACGCCCGAAGCAGTGGAAGTGTTCTTGGCAAACGGCGTGCTGTATGGCCCGGCGAAAGCTGCAAACGCAGGCGGCGTAGCAACTTCTGGTTTGGAAATGAGCCAAAATTCTCTCCGTCTTTCCTGGACTTTTGAAGAAGTGGACGAAAAGCTGAAAGGCATTATGAAAAATATCTTCCACAATGCCTATGAAGCATCTAAAGAGTGCGGCGCAGAAGGCAACTTGCTGATTGGCGCAAACGTTGCCGGTTTCAAAAAGGTGGCCGACGCGATGATGGCAGAAGGAATTGCGTACTAAAAAAGAATTTGATTGTTCTTTCAAAGCTCACTGGTTTTACCGGTGAGCTTTTTTGTATGTCATCTATCAGAGCACTATTTTATAATTGGAGGAAGTGATATATTCATATAATCTTAGAAAGCTTGTTGTTTTTACAACGTATTTCTTGCCGAGAATGTCCTATAATAATATCAAAGCTTGTCGGTACTACAAAGACATAACCTTTGTGTGCTGAAATCAGGTGACAAACAGGAGGCCTTTTTATGTATTTAAAAAATATTGAAGGGCAAACCGTTTTGGACTTAGCAAAGGAACTAACGGTACAGCAAGGACAAATTGTCAGCAAGACATTGGTTCAAAATTCCTATGTTGGAATTACGCTGTTTGCTTTTTCAAAAAATGAAGAAATCAGCACGCACACTTCTACGGGAGATGCAATGGTACAGGTTTTAGAGGGAACAGGCTGCTTCACCGTTGGAGAGCAAGAATATGAAGTTTCGCAAGGGCAGTCGCTTGTAATGCCTGCCGAAATTCCACATGCTGTGTACGCACAAACGGATTTTAAAATGCTTTTAACTGTCGTATTTCCCACAAAATAAAGGAGCAAAGAGAATGGAAACAATGTTTTGTTATCAATGCCAAGAAACCGCACACTGCACAGGCTGTACCAAGGTAGGTGTTTGTGGAAAAACTGCTGATGTAGCCAATACACAAGATTTGCTTGTATATGTAACAAAAGGGCTATGCGCTATTACAACTGCCATTCGTAAGCAAGGCGGTACAATTTCTGCACAGGTGAATAACCTGATTGTTACGCAGCTGTTTTCGACTATTACCAATGCGAACTTTGACAAGGACATGCTGGAAAATGGCATTCGTGAGGTATTGGCTGTTTCGAAGGAGCTGCGCACACAAGTAAAACACACCGAAACTTTGCCGCAGGCCGCTCTTTGGGATGGCAGCGGAAATTGGGAAGAAAAGGCGAGCAGTGTCGGTGTGCTTGCCACCGAAAATGAGGACATTCGTTCCCTGCGAGAGCTTTTAACGTATGGCTTAAAAGGCCTGTCTGCATACACAAAGCATGCCAATGCTTTGCTGCATACCGACGATGAATTGGATGCATTTTTACAAGAAGCTTTGGCGGCCACGCTGGATGACAGCCTTTCTGTGGATGATTTGGTTGCGCTCAACCTAAAGGCCGGTGAGTACGGTGTGAAGGGCATGGCGCTTTTGGATCAAGCAAATACGGGCGCATACGGCAATCCGGAAATCACAAAAGTAAACTTGGGCGTGAGAAAAAATCCCGCTATTTTGGTGTCCGGTCATGATCTTCGTGATTTGGAAATGCTTTTGGAGCAAACACAGGGGACGGGCGTCGATGTTTACACGCATAGCGAGATGCTTCCGGCGCATTACTATCCTGCGTTCAAAAAATACAGCAATTTGGCAGGTAACTATGGAAACGCTTGGTGGAAGCAGCGCGAGGAGTTTGAAGCTTTTCACGGCCCGATTTTGATGACGACAAACTGTATTGTTCCGCCGAAAGACTCTTACCGTGATCGTCTTTATACCACTGGCGCCGCAGGCTATCCCGGGTGCCGTCATATTCCCGGCGGCGTAGGAGAAACAAAGGACTTCTCTGAGCTGATTGAACATGCAAAGCGCTGTGCTGCACCCGAAGAATTGGAAACGGGCACCGTTACAGGTGGTTTTGCTCATGCCCAAGTGCTTGCATTAGCCGATCAAATTGTAGAGGCAGTGAAAGGCGGGGCCATCAAAAAGTTTGTTGTGATGGCGGGTTGTGACGGACGAGCCAAAAGCCGCAGCTATTATACTGATTTCGCCAAAGCACTGCCGAAAGATACGGTTATTTTAACGGCCGGCTGCGCGAAGTATAAGTACAACAAGCTGGATTTGGGCGATATTGGCGGCATTCCTCGAGTATTGGACGCAGGCCAGTGCAATGATTCATACTCTTTAGCCGTAATTGCACTTCGGTTAAAAGAAGTATTCGGTTTGGAAGATGTAAACGATTTGCCGATTGTGTATAACATTGCTTGGTATGAACAAAAGGCTGTGATTGTATTGTTGGCGCTGCTGTCTTTGGGGGTAAAAAACATTCATCTTGGCCCGACGCTGCCGGCATTTTTAAGCCCCAATGTAGCAAAGGTGTTGGTAGAAGCCTTTGGAATTGCAGGAATCGGAACAGTAGAAGACGATATCAAACTGCTGATTGGATAAAAGCTGTCACAGAAAAATTTTTTAGAAAATCAAATTTATAAACAGGCACTGCCGCAGTATGGAATCAACTGCGGCGGTGCCTGTTTGTTTAAACGTATGAGAACATAAAAGCGAAGTTTAAGCAAAACACCAAAAGTATAAAACAGCAAAAACTTCTCTTAAATAGGAGGGTAAAACGGAACGCGGCCCGATCGCAGCAGGAATGCAGCGCACATTTTCAAAGCCAGCACGTTTGGCATATCCTTCTGCGCGGTAACAATGAAACCGGTTTGTGACAAATACAATAGGGTCGGCAGACGCTACGCCGTTTTGAGACAAAAGCTCCTTGGAAAACAAAAAATTTTCTTGGGTAGATTGGCTTTTATCTTCTTTTAAAATGCGATGGGAAGGAATCCCTTTTTGGATGAGATATTCCGCCATAGCCTGTGCCTCCGGGATTGTTTCGTCTGCACCTTGCCCACCTGAAACAACAATCAAAGCCTTCGGGTTTTGTATGGCGTAGTCATAAGCGGCGTCTAAACGATAGGCAAGTACAGGGCTGACCGCGTTGTTTTTTACCGATGCACCTAAGACAATGATAGCTTTTTCCGTGCCGTCGGGCGGCACCCGGCTTCCGCTCCAATGCAAGAAGGCCATCAGCGCCACAGTGATGCCTACCCCGATCCAAAATATGATCTTGAAAATGCGGCCCACGCCGCTGGAACACCATAAATCAATAGGCTTATGGAAAAATGTGTAAATCCAAAGTGCGGCGGTAATACAGTACATTAAAAAGGTGCCTAAATGAAATGCGCTTTGACGCCAACGCCAAATGCTGTCCAAGGAAGAAATAACAGCCAAAAGCAGAAAAAAAGCAGTTTTCATAACAAATTCCTTTCATCGAGAGGTGCAAAATGTGTAAAATAAGAAGCGTTTTGAAACGCTATTGGAATTTTTTTGAAATTCTTTTCATTATAATTGTAAAAATACTTTTGTGCAACTTGTCAAAATATGGTGAAACGTGCTATACTACGGAAGATAGCTGACGAAAGGAGGATGCGCCGCTTGAAACCGATTATTACGGTGGAGCACCTGAGAAAAGTATACCGCGTAGGAGAGGAAAAAGTCATTGCCTTAAATGATATCAATTTAGAAATAGGAAAAGGTGAGATGTGCTGTATTGTTGGTGCGTCGGGAAGCGGAAAGTCAACGCTTCTGAACCAGTTGGCCGGCTTGGAAAAGCCCACACGCGGAAAGGTGTTTATCGGCAAGCATGAAATCAGCGCCATGACAGAGGATGAACTGGCTGTCTTTCGTCAACAACATTTAGGCTTTATTTTTCAAAGCTATAATTTGCTGGGTTCATTAACTGCACTGGAAAATGTTGCACTGCCTCTGATGTTCAAAGGGGTACCGAAAGCACAGCGCGAGAAGCTTGCCCGAAAAGAACTGAAAAAAATGGGGCTGCTCTCGCGTGCAGGTCATAAACCGACGGAAATGTCGGGTGGTCAACAGCAGCGTGTCGGCATTGCGCGTGCGTTTGTCGCAAAGCCCGCGGTTATTTTTGCGGATGAGCCGACGGGTAACTTAGACTCTGTTACAACACAGCAGGTATTGTATTCCATGCTGCAAATGGCAAAGGAGAGCCAAATTACTTTCGTAATGGTTACCCACGAAAATGAATTGGCCGACTGTGCCGACAGAATTATCACGATCAAAGACGGCAAAGTGCTTTCCAACCAGCTTCTGACGGAAGAAGAAAAAGCGGTGAACAGGAAAAAACTGTTTGGAGAGCTTGCTGCGCAGGACGTAGCCGAGCCGCAAACTACGGTAAAAGAGGAGAAGTGAACACAATGTTTCGATGGAAAAAAGCGATGGTTCAAAAAGCGGCAGCAGGCTTTATGGCGGCAATGCTGCTGCTGTCCGGTGTCAATGCGTTTGCTACGGCAAGCAACTCTCAGGCTACTTCTACCCCCAACAGTACATCCAGCAGTGAAAGTCAGCCTGAAACAACACCGCCGGATGTTACAGGTTCGCCGTATATTACCGCCTATACCGTAACGGACTCGGCCGGAAATGAGAAGCAGACAATTGCTGAAGGGGAGAAGTGCCGCATCATTGTAGCGGTGGTTGACCCGCGTATTACCTCTGAGAGTCAGTTGGTTCTTGCGGATGGCCGTGCCTTAGAAGCAAACGTTAAAGTGGTTTCTACGAATACCTTTGCAACGCCTTCGCTTGGGGATATTTACACGACAACCTTTAAAATGACCCCAGGAGGCTTACAGTATTCCATTGTATTGAATGATATTGCCTATTTGGGCGGCAACAGCAATGAGCTGGTGCTGGATTTGGCATATAATGACGTGCAAAGACCGCTTGTAAAATTGAGCCAGGGTATTAGTCAGTGCGGGACAGGCACCGGGCAGGATGCAGGAAAGGCCCCTGCTTTAATCGTTAAGTCTGCCAGTTACGGCACAGGCCAAATCACTGCCGGTGAGAATTTTACGCTGACTGCGGAAATTTTGCTTTCCGGTAATAAAAATGGGGCGGAAAATGTCGCGGTTAGTTTGACACTGCCCGAAGAAATTACGGTGGTCAGCGGTTCGTCCTACCAATTTATTGGCAATATGAAGGCGAACCAAACAGCCAATGTGCAATTTGAACTCACGGCAAGTGCGGTGGCCAAGGCCGGCAGCTATAATATTTCGATTGATGTTACCGGAAATGCTCAGGCCGATGGCGCTGCTTTGAGCGGAAAAATGCCGGTGACCGTTCCTGTGATTCAGCCGGATCGTTTTGAAATCTCCCATACAGATATTCCCGAAAATATGGTGATGGGTGAAGAAACCTATGGCAATATTGCTCTGATCAACAAGGGAAAAGGTACTGTATACAATGTAGAGGCAAAGCTTGAGGGCGAAGGCTTTACTGTGGATGAAGGTGCCAGCAAATTTATCGGCAATATCAATTCCGGTACGCAAAGCACACAGGACTTTTCTATTACACCGACGCAGGGCGGCACAATCAGCATGCAGCTCGTGGTGAGCTATGAGGACGAGAGTGCCAATATTAAAACCATTACAAAGGATTTCACGGTAACGGTAGATGAAATGATGCCCAGCGATCCCGGTATGAACATGGGAGTGGTGGATATTCCGGTAGAGGAGCCTGCCCAGGGAATGCCCATTTTTGCATGGGTCATTATTGGTGCACTGCTGATTGCCATTGGTGTAACCGTAGCAATTATTTTGAAAAAGAAACGCGCCAAAAAACGCACAGCAAAATTGATGGAGGATGACGATGAAGATATCTGATTTGCTGAAACTCAGCACGGATAATCTTCGGCGGCGAAAAGGACGCACAGCCTTGACGGTTATTGGCGTTGTGGTTGGTACGTGTGCCATTGTTGTAATGATTTCTTTGGGCATTGCGGCAAATAAGCGCACGGAGGAGACGCTGGCGTCCTGGAGCGATTTGACACAAATCACCGTGTTGGGTTATTCCGACAGTGCCGATACCCCTGCACTGGATGACAAAATGGTGGCTAGTTTAAAAGAAATGGAATATGTCATTGCGGCCACACCTATGTATAATTTTCAAAATTTTAATGGAAATGTTTTGGCTGGTGCGCAGGGCCGATATTCCAGCAATGCGGGAAGTATTATCGGCATGGAACCGTCGGCTATTGAGCCGATGGGTTACGAGCTAAAAAGTGGTGATTACCTTGCAGACCATAAAGGAACTCCTAAGAAAATTCCTGTTTTGGTCGGTGAAGATTTTGCCTATAATTTTGAGGATACCAAAAAAAGTTACAGCAACCCGAAGCGCTATCGCTGGAAAGAAACCGATGAAAATGGCAACGCGACCGTTGAGCCTTTCTTCAACATTGAGGAAACAGAATTGGTGCTTCAAATGATCACGGGGTATGATGATCAGGGGAATCCCAAGACAAAAGATTATGAACTCAATGTGGTCGGCATCTTGAAGCAGGACTATGCCAAAGAAGGCTCCAGCTCCATGATTATGAGTATTTCTGATATGAAATGGCTGGAAAGTGAATACAAGAAGGCGTCTGGAGGCTCTTCCGGCGGTGGCGGCGGTGTGATGATTATGGGCGGTGGTTCCGGCAGTAAAACGGGCGGATACAACCAAGTGTTTGTAAAAACCGACTATGTAGACCATGTCGAATCCGTCGAGGCGGCCATTAAGAAAATCGGATATGAAACCTATTCTATGACGGAAACGCGCAAACAGGCTCAAAAAGAAGTTTTTTCCAGTCAGCTGATGCTTGGCGGCTTGGCGGCAATTTCACTTTTGGTTGCTGCCCTCAATATTGCCAACACCATGACCATGGCGATTTACGAACGAACAAAAGAAATCGGCGTAATGAAGGTGCTTGGCTGCCGTATTGGAAAAATTCGAGAAATGTTTTTGATTGAATCGGGTACGATTGGTTTTATTGGCGGAGTAATAGGCGTACTTCTCAGCCTTTTGCTCAGTTTTGTGCTCAATCATTTAACGGAATGGTTGGGGGCTTTGTCCGCGGTATTGGCTTCCATGGGCATCCAGTTTGACGCTTCTTCGGTCAATTTGGGAGGTCTTTTAAATTCCGCAGGCTCTTTTGGCGGCATGGGTGGGGAAGGAACGCAGCTTTCTATCATTCCGCTTTGGCTTGTAATTGCAGCGCTTTTGTTTGCCACTATCGTAGGGCTTTTGTCAGGAATTGCGCCTGCAAATCGTGCTGTTAAAATCAGCGCGTTGGAAGCAATTCGACACGATTAAGTAAAGTAGTTTTAGCGTAATAAAAACGGTTGTTTCACAGTACGTTTATTGTGGAAACAACCGTTTTTTATTTGCAGAAAATAGTATTGACAACAGAAATAGGCAATGCTACAATACATTTAACAATTAAGTTAATTGTTAAATAAAGAAGGAAGGAGAGGAGTGCAATGAGCCTTCAAAAAACATTAAAAGCGATTTCCGACCCCGTGCGACGAGAAATTTTAAATTTGCTAAAGGGGCAGCGGTTATCTGCCGGAGAAATTACAAACCATTTTTCTATTACTGCTGCGGCGGTTTCCCGACATCTTGCAATCTTAAAAGATGCAGAATTGATTCGGGATTCCAGAGAAGGAAAATTTATTTTTTATGAGCTCAATGCCTCTGTCTTGGAAGAACTGATGCTTTGGGCAGCCGATTTAAAGGGAGGAAATTCCTATGATGAAACATAAAAAAATGTTGGTGTTTACATCCATTTTAATTGTTTTGCCGGTGGTTGCCGGACTTTTGCTTTGGGGCCAGCTGCCGGAAAAAATGCCAACCCATTGGGGGTTTGATGGGCAGGTAGACGGTTGGTCTGAAAAAGCTTTTGCGGTGTTTGGCACACCGGTGATTCTTCTCGGAATCCACTGGCTTATGATTGCGCTTGTTTTTTTAGATGCACGCAATCGGGATCAGCCTGTAAAAGCGGTAAGTTTAATCCTTTATATTTTCCCTGTTATGTCTTGGATTGCAAGCGGTATGATTTATGCAACGGCAATGGGGATGGAACTCGATATGGCTACATGGCCTATTGTATTGACAGGTGTACTCTTCTTGGTAATGGGAAATTATTTTCCGAAGATGAAGCGCAATTATACGATGGGCATTCGTTTGCCATGGACAGTTAGCAATGAAGAAAATTGGGTGAAAACACACCGCTTTGGCGGCAAGGTTTGGGTAGTCGGCGGCCTCCTAATGATAGTCAGTGCGTTCCTCCCGACGGCGATTTTGCCGATTTGTGTCATTATCGCTATTTTGCTGGTGGGCTTTGTGCCAATTGGATATTCTTATCTTTATTATCGCAAGCAGCGTAAGGAAAATTCTTTTGTGCAAGATGTAAGCGAAAAGGAAAAAAAGAGCATGAAGGTGTGGACTATTGTCGCGCTGGTGATTATGATAGGAACCTTTATTTTTGTAGGAGTCATGTTATTTACCGGTGATATGACGGTGACATATACAAACGAGGCAATGCAGATTACAGCAGATTACTGGCCCGATAGGACGGTACAATACAGCGATATTGAATCAGTGGAGTATCGGGAGCAAGACGACAGTGGGATACGCACAAATGGGTTCGGCTCTCCGCGTTTGTCCATGGGGACCTTCCGCAACGATGAGTTTGGCTCTTACACACGTTACAGCTACACTCAATGTCCTTGTGCCGTGGTGCTGCATCTAACTGATGATAAAATTTTGGTAGTGAGCGGACAGGATGAAGCAGCCACGAAAGAAATTTATGAAGCCTTGTCGACTCGTGTTTCTCAAAATGCAGTTGAGTGAGTCGTATCGAAGCTTGTGTACAAATAACAACATTAAACTGTTTTTGGGCGGCTGCCGGTTTTCCGGCTGCCGCCTCAGTTTGTCGAAAAAGCTTTGCTTTTTCACAAACTGAATCCCTATTCAAAATGGAAAAGAGGGCTCAGCCCCCTTTTCCAA